>OJPB01000325.1_pt1 | contig 31746 bp, 28 predicted proteins | sample 1598391 | NCBI WGS metagenome assembly OJPB01 (sample SAMN03922452, study PRJEB24848) | human gut metagenome | isolation source: stool sample | host: Homo sapiens | place: Germany | collected 2009-11
CACGTACGGTTCTTAGGGGGGAAAGCTCCCGAAAGGGAGCTGACCTACCCGACCAGGCAATCGAGAAGTCCTATGCGCTCTATATATACGATTTCAAGTTTGACGATTTATCAGTCATCGCTTATAACCATTTGCTCAAATACAGACACCGTTATAAGATACCGCCAAAGTTCTATGTTATCAATTTCGATAACCCACGCAAGAGCCATCGCTGTAACCCGCTGGCACCGGAACTGATGACGGATATTTCAGACGCTTACGAGTCGTCGTACACCATAATGCTTAACCTCAATAAGTCGTGGGTGCAGAAGCAGGGGGACTTCTTTGTGGAATCCCCGATTGTATTGTTTACGGCGATAATATGGTTTTTGAAAATCTATGAAGGCGGCAGGTTCTGTACATTCCCCCATGCGATAGAACTATTGAACAAAAGGTACGAGGATGTATTCACCATTCTGACAAGCTATCCCGAACTTGAGAACTACTTGAGTCCGTTCATTGACGCATGGAAAGGCGGAGCAAGCGAACAGCTCCAGGTGCGCCCATAAGGGCATATAATAAATATAGCTTTGGCAAGCTATTAGGTTCGTGTTCTTTGAAATAATAACCTATCACCAGCCGACTTATCCATTCAACGAAAGACGATGGGGAGTGTAGCATGTCGGTAAAGCCACCAGTGGACTAACTGTCAAGTCTTGACCGAGTGGCGAGGTGAAACGATAGATATGAGGATAAAACCTATACTGGTTGAACGATAGTCCGAGCGGCTCGATGGTTAAGCCTTAACGGAAGACAGTTACAAACGTTATGCTGTGATACCCAACTTCTCCTTGTAGGTCGATTGGGCAAAAGAACTTATCACAGAGCAACTACATAAATAGTAAAGGACGAAAGTCGTATCCGACAATCTATCAAGCCAAAAAGTTATTATATGTCTAAATGGGGATTGCCTAAGTGGGGTAACCCATATGGCAACAGAGCTTCCGTAGTAGTCCGAGCAAGGGAAAGCTTTGTACATGGCGAAGGGAAGCAGCCATTATCGTTTAATGTTAATTTTGGAAAATGTGAGAGACATGAAAAGAAATCCAGAAAAGATATTAAACAGTCTAACACAACATAGTTCCGACTTGGAGTACAAGTTCGAATGTTTGTATCGGATACTGTTTAATGAACAGATGTACTACATAGCCTACCAGCGCATATATGCCAAACAAGGTAATATGACCAAAGGAGTTGACGGAAAAACCGTTGACGGCTTCAGTATATCCCATATTGAGCAGTTGATTGATACGCTCAAAAACGAGACGTATCAGCCTAAACCCTCACAGCGAGTTTACATTCCGAAGAAAAACGGAAAGATGAGACCGCTGGGTATTCCGTCATTTATGGATAAACTTCTGCAAGAGGTTATCAGAATGATTTTGGAAGCTATATATGAGGGCAGTTTTGAAAACACCTCACATGGTTTCAGACCACAACGAAGTCCTCAAACTGCACTCTCAAGTATTCAAAAGTCGTTCAATGGCACTAAGTGGTTTATCGAGGGAGACATTAAAGGCTTCTTCGACAACATAGACCATGAAGTATTGATAGCCATTCTCTCAGAAAGGATTTCCGATAACAGGTTTATCCGACTTATCAGAAAATTCCTGAATGCGGGATATGTTGAAGACTGGGTATTCCACAAATCATACAGTGGAACTCCGCAAGGTGGTATTATAAGCCCTATATTGGCGAACATATACCTTGACAAATTCGATAAGTATATCAAGGAGTACATCACAAAATTCGACAAGGGAAAAAGACGCAAGGATAATCCGATTGCAAAACGACTCGGACATCGTAAAGCCAAGTTAGTTGAAAAACTACGAAACACTGTTGATGAAACGAAACGTAAACAATTGTTTGCAAAAATTAGAGAAATAGTCAAAGAACGACTGAAATATCCTGCCGGTGATGAAATGGATGACAGTATCAAACGACTGAAATACATAAGATATGCAGATGATTTTCTAATTGGAGTAATCGGTAGCAAGCAAGATTGTATCCAAATCAAAGAGGACATAAAGCAATTTATGGATGATAAATTGAAGTTAGAACTATCTGACGAAAAAACTCTGATTACCAATGCAAGAAAACACGCTAAATTTCTTGGTTATGATGTCTTTGTGCGAAAATCCAATGATACACGCAGAGATAAAAGAACGGTCATTTGACAAGGTCGTTAGACCACAAGATAGTATTATATGTGACTACCGAAACAATGCGAAAGAAACTTCTTGAATATGATGCTGTTAAAATTACCAAGCAGAACGGGAAAGAAGTTTGGAAGCCAAAAGGTCGTCCATATATGAGATGTCTTGATGATTTGGAGATTATAAGTCAATATAACTCTGAAATCATGGGGTTCTACAACTATTACTCAATAGCAAACAACAGCCCCGTTATTGACTCTTTCTACAACATTATGGAGTATAGTATGTACAAGACATACGCCGCAAAATACACTACTTCCAAAAAGAAGATTATTGCGAAGTACAAGAAAAACGGTGTATTCTCCATACCATACACAAACAAGAAAGGGTACGAGGTTAGACGTGAGTTTTATGACAAAGGTTTCAAACGCAAGGAACTACCGAACCGTAATTTAGATGACAGATTACCTAACACAGTCGCTATAACGGGTGGCAGAAATGGACTGATTACAAGACTAAATGCACGTGTATGTGAAAACTGCGGTGCAACCGACAATCTTGAAATGCATCATGTTCGCAAACTCAAAGACTTGAAAGGTAAAAGTGATTGGGAAATAAAAATGATTTCCCGTAACCGTAAAACATTAGCAGTATGTTCAGTATGTCATCACAAAATACATTCGGGAAAGTTAGACTGAATGATAAGGTGGAGAGCCGTGTACGGGGAGACCTGTATGCACGGTTCGGAGGCGAGTGCTTGGAAACCTACCATTGTAACAAATGGAAAGGCGCCGGGTGCTTAGCCTATGGCCAGATAGCGAGTGCTAAAATCCCGTTATCCAGACTGATAAGTCCGCAACTCTATTGGGTAATGTCCGGCAGTGACTTTACGCTGGATATTAATAATCCCAAAGAACCGAAAGTGTTATGTGTGGGCAACAATCCCGATAGAATTTCTATTTACGGGGCAGCTTTAGGTCTGTACAACTCCCGTATTGTGAAGTTGATAAACAAGAAGAAGCAACTTAAAAGTTGTGTGATTATTGACGAGTTACCAACCATCTTCTTTAAAGGTTTGGATAATCTGATTGCTACAACACGAAGCAACAAGGTAGCGGTTGTATTAGGCTTTCAGGATTTCAGCCAGTTAAAGCGCGATTACGGAGACAAGGAGGCCGCCGTAATTATGTCAACTGTGGGCAATGTATTTAGTGGTCAGGTAGTAGGTGAGACAGCAAAAACATTATCAGAGCGATTTGGAAAAATCCTGCAAAAACGAGAGTCTATGAGCATCAACCGTAACGATACGTCCACTTCCATCAGCACGCAACTGGACAGCCTGATACCTGCCAGTAAAATCAGTACACTCTCACAGGGTATGTTTGTCGGTGCCGTAACGGACAATTTCGGAGAAACGATAGACCAGAAGATTTTCCATGCGCAGATAGTAGTGGATAATGATGCGGTATAGAAGGAAACAGCCGCCTATCAGCCCATCCCTGAAATCAGCAGTTTTCTGGACGAGAACGGTAACGATACAATGGAGCAGCAGATACAGGCCAACTATCGGCAAATCAAGCAGGATATTGTGGAACTTGTAGAGAACGAGTTAATCCGCATAGAGAATGATCCGGAACTCAAACAGCTGTTAGGTGGTGATAATAAGACATAAAATCAACATAACAATGAGATCTGTATAGTACAATATCAAAATCACTATAAGCTAATTTTACTGCAACGTTTATAGTGATTTTGACATATCATCTAATATCTCTACACTTAAAGAACATTATCTTCCTATCACTAAAATCTCTTCTCTTCCTTCATTATGTTTGTTTAATGCAAAAGAATGTTTTCCAAGGGAAACCACTTCAACATTATTTTTAAATTGCATAACCACTTCTTTTAATCCATCTGGAGAGGGATATCCATTACTAGTATATGATAATACTATGATAGAATTTCTATGTTTTGATATTAAATTATGCAACTCTTCCAAAAACGTTTGCTTGCATTCAAATTCTTTATTTTTATTAATGCAAATCTCTTTATTTTTTTTATTTAAGTCAATATTATTTTCTATCAAATCATAATTTACTAATCCTTCCAAAAAATGATATCGAGAATGGTATGAAACCATAGAACCATCATTATTAAAGTATGGAGTATCAATATATACTACATCTGCTTCCACATTGCAATTTAATGCAGAAGTATTAATGATTTGAATATTTTGTTGTTCAGAAAACTGAAATTCATTTAGTTCTTTGGTGAATTTTATAAATAAATCATAAAATGATTGCTCCCATGTAACTTTATTCCCGAATTTTGATTTAGTATGATTAATTCTTAAATTTAGATTGTTCCTGTGAAATAAATTAAAGGGTCTTTTTATGATACATGACTGTATTAATATATAATATGCAGAAGCCTGCATATTATCAGGTAGATAATGAATGTTTTGTGTAACAATATCTATTATCTTATTTTCTGCATTAGTATAATAAACACCTTCAAAATTATCTTCAATTATTTGCTTATAATCCCTTTCTTTTCTAACATTAAGCAAATCAATAGCATCAATCTCTTTAAAAGTATTACGGGGTGTATCTAACAAAGCCTTTGCTATTTTACAATTAAAAAGAAATATATCGTTGTAAATAACTTGTTTCCTCTTTGTAAGCATATAGTATGATAAAATCCCAGTTCCCCCAAATAAATCTAAAATTGAATTGAATTGGATATTACGTTCTTCGAGTGCAGACCAAATATCCTCAATAAGTTTACGCTTTGAACCGTAATATCGAGTCACTGGCAATTTCATACTTTAAGAATTCCTTTCATCGTCTTTGTTAAAACTTGAAATGATGGTTCTGTTATACAAATTAAATCTTTTTCAGTATCCATTACAGGCACTTTAAAGTAATAAGGAAGACATCCTAACCCTTCACGAGATTTATTATACTCGTTAGGAATATCTTCTCCTTTTATACTATATCTAAAAACATCTAGTTCAGGATCACTATAACAACCAATTATAATAAAATGGATTTGAGAAGGAATATCATTAAATGCATCATACCACTGCTTGCATTTTTTAACATACTTATTTATATAAGAAGTTGTCAACTTAGTTTTAGCTTCAATAAAAAAAAGACCTTCATCAGATTTTACTATAAAATCTATTTCATGTTTGTTATGTGGTAGAGATTCTGTATTATAATTTGAAACAAACTCAACATTGTTATATTCACAACTAATTGTTCTCAAAATATTAAATAAAAACTCTTCATAAAATTTTTCAATAAAGAAATAAGCAATCTCTGGCTTAAGAACATTTACGATTTTCTTTGATTTCTTGATACAAGAAGAACTTTTAGTCCAGCAATGGAGATTAGGACGTTTTTGTTCAATAAGATGTTTCAAATTATAACTAGAATCATCTGCCCCTCGAGCTGTATTATATGCACCAAGTAGAGTTGAATCGACATCAACATCGTGAACAAATATGTCGTAGTTATTTAACCCATCTATTTTTTCAAATTTCACTAATGGATCAAAAAAACGTTTATACTTGTCAGGAATCTCTTGATCTTTAATGTATAAATTATTTTCCAAATAAGAAAGAAGACAAGAAAAATCATCCATTTGAGTAGTATCAAGAAAATCCTTCAACAAACCTTTTTGCGGTGACTCTATTTTTTTAGATTCAGCAATATTTCTAAATACATTCATTTTAAAGAGTAGCCAATAATAATCAAATCTCTTTTGCTTATCAATAAATTCATCGATGTCTGTTTTTAGAACAAATACTAAATCGTTTATCTTTATTCCAATAGCTTTGTCTATGCCTGAATCATTTTTACTTTTATGCAATAAGTAACAAGATGTATTTTCATCTAAATTAATCTCTATTTTATAATTTTCTTTTAATGATTTTTCATTGATCCAAACTCTATCTATACTAAATATTTCTTCATACAAAGATTCTAATTTTAATAGAGAACAGGGATATACAGGACTCCATATAGTCAAATTGTCTATATCCTCATCATCACCAAGAAGAGTATTATAAAAATTTGAATTATCCATAGATTTTATACAATCTAATAACCCTGCCTTTCTATCTCCTTTATCTATTAAGTTTGTTAAAACTTTCTTATCTGCAAAAAGACGTTTAATTTCATTTTGAGATTCCTCTTGCTTGGACTGTGTATCTTGAATCAAGATAAAAGGTTCACTAATGATAAGCAATGTCGATTTAAAAGAGAACTCATTCAAACTAGATGCACTTAATATATCTTTATTATATTTTTTACATAATAGAGAAAATGCGAATGAAAATAAAAAATCCTTCTTACTGTGCTCTGTTGAAGATATTGATTTTATTTTCAAAACTTCATCGCTAAATGAAGCGTCCATATCCGAGAAATCAATATTTAACAAAAGATCATCACCATACATTTCTCGCAAAATATTCCAATAGGGCATCAATAAGTCCTCCAAATGTGTAGTTAGTCGCTTTACACAATTATTTTTTATATTCTTGAACATAACTATAAATTGCCGTTTGTATATAATGAAATTAATTCTTTTATTTCACCTTCTTTACTGGTATAATAGGTGTAATACATTCCGAGTAAAGTCATCAATTCCATAGGATCATATGTGACTATTTCTTTCACAATTATAGATTCTTCTTGCAAAATTGCAAAAGAAATATCTAAGGATTCTGGCCGATATATTACTAATTCATAATTAGGATATGCGGATTTAACATTCTTAATTCTACTTATATTTGAAGCTACATCTCCTGTAAACAAAAAGACTTGAGCATTTTTTATTGCATGATTTAATAACGTTTGATACGTTTGCACTTTAACTTCAAAATCTTCATTTACAAAATTCAATATATCAACATAATTCTCTAAATTACTAAAGAATTTTTGATTAATTCTCATAAAACCTTTATTTTCCTCAATCTCTTTTTTAGTTTCTTCGAAATTAGTAGATAAGTTGAGTTCAATCATTTTTTCTTTCCATCCAACAGATTCATCCGTTTGCAATTTTTTACAAATTAATTGAATAACATTATTATTGTTGGAAAAATGTTTGCTCTGCACAAATGAAGCTATTTTTTTGATAGTTTCATCCGATTTATTGGATTGAATAAGTTCATCCAAATATTTAGTTAGCTCAATCACATCACTGATTGAAGTAATACTACCTAATTGAAGTATGTGTGGAGATATTCTTCTTTCAAATGCAGTGTTATAAGCAGCTAATGACATTCTTGAACTTGCTCCAGATGCTTCTGTTGCAGCAGTTATAATGTAGTGTCCTTTTATATCAGAACTTAAATCTATCAGCTCTCTGTAAGAAGTCAATAATGAATTAAAGCGGACTTTAGATTTTTCTTGTATCTTCTCTAATTCATCTATTTCAAAAATAATATAATGACCCGAAGCCGCTAAAACATTTAAAAAGAAAACTAGAACTTCTCTTCTATTGTAATCTGTAAATTTATCTAGGCTTAACTTATCAAAACTACCTTTGTTATAAATTTTACCAGTTCCAAGAGCAATCAGTGTGTCCAAAATCTCATCATTGTCGATATAAGTATTTATTGCTATTACATATTTTTCTAGTACAGAATAAGATCCCGAATAATTACGAGCCAAAGATTCAATTTGAATAGATTTTGTTTTAATTACATTTCTTAATGAGGATTTTATCAAATCAAGAAAATTCTCTTGCAAAATGTAGTGGAGAAAAAGAATAAGGTCATACTTATCCACATCAGCTCTCCAATAAGCTACATGAATATTATATTGTTTGTTGCACAAGAAGAAATACTCCAAATATTTCATTAAATTGGATTTCCCATTACCATAATCAGCGGTCACAAAACTATATTGAAAAGCTGTATCTATCAGTTCCATTTTTTTTGTAATATTCTTCTTTGCTTTATCCATATCTAATATAAAGAAAGGAAGATTTGGAGCTAGACCATAACATAAATCATTTTTAATACTTGAAATATTTTCAGGCATTGGCTCCAATTTAGTCCAAAGTTTATCTATTGCAATCATTTGTTTATAATTCGAATTTTTATTACTGGATTTCCATTCACAATAAATCGTCTTCTTGCATCAATTGATGATACTATATTAGAAAACAATATAAGTTTTAATTTTCCATACTCACGATAATAACTATTAATCATATCTTCAAAAGAAGAAAAAGATAATTTAAATTTAGATTTCAAATCATACAAATTCACAAATCCTAAATCATGTTTCCCTATGTCTATCAGATTCATATACTCACTTTCAATAATGCTGTAAAATGATAAATATTTCATCGTTTTTTTTATATATTGTTCTAAAAACGCTGACATATTTTCTTTATGATAGAAATATTTATCTTTATATTTAAAGGTCTCCAAAATGCATCTATAATGTTTTCTTATTTTCCAATAACTGTCAACTACATTTAATTCTTCAATCCATGCCAACCTAACCTTATCATAATTGGCAGACTGACTCTTTTTAACATAATTAAAATAGTTTACATTGCAATGCTTTTCTAAATATATTAAATGAAAATCTTCTATATCATTTAATGCTTTACGCTTAAATGGCAAAGATAATAGCAATGGTAAAAACACATCTGCGTCATGCAATATTATATGCAAAAATATATTATCCTTTTCTGTGCTAGATAGAGAGTAAAAACGCTTGTTTGCTGTTAATAAATCATACGCATCAGGCTCTAATTTATAGTATGAATTTAAATATCTCATTTTTTTTGCAAGCGTAATATAATATGAAGTATTTTTATAAGTAGAATATACAATTCTTTCTTCTTTATTTTTTCTTTTATCAAGTATTTTAGAAATAGCACTTTCTAATTCTTCAATGTTGGCTTTGTCTTGAAGCCAATTTAACACGATTTTGGCTTTTGATATGGAAACCATACCTTTATATTTATCTTCATCTATTTCATGGCGCTTTACAACTTCATGGAGATGATATCTAAAAAATTCTCCATAAAAATGACTCGGAAGTATAGATATAGAGTGATCCTCCATATATTTTACAAAGCGACAGACCCATACAATGCTTTTTAAGGGCATATTGTACGGCCGATGTAAACCATCTAAATATACAAAGTCTATATTTTCCAATTTTTTTTTAATTTAAGAAACCTCAAAATATTTATTACTCATCTCAAATGTCTAATATTATCAGTGCATAATTCACTTTTTCACATGCCTAAATAAAGTTCCACACTACAATATTAACGATTCTATGAAAAAATATTTTCTTAATATGCACAAAGATAGTGTATTTACTGATATTTTAAGTGAAAGCAGTTAGAAAATCACATGTGCAATTGAGTCTTTTGATTAATAATGCAATGATATCTTCTAATGTAGTGATTTACAATCATAGGAGTAGAATTCAACAAGTGAATTTAAATTATCCATAAAGATATACTTAAGGAGACCTTCGTTTATATCTCCAAATTGGTCATTTCACGCCAATTCCCGCCATCCATGTCCCACATCGGCAGAAACGTAATACCCTATCAATTAAACCTCTACATTCGCACCGACGGGCTAAAGTTTACCCGGTAATTTAATTTATTGTATCACTTAATTTTTTAATTTATGGCTAAGAAAAAGCAAGAACAACAAGAGCAGAGTCAGGACGAGCATGTAATGGCAGTCCTTGACAAGAGAACGAACAAGACCGCCGTCATTTCCAAAATGAACGAGCAGGACGGAAGTATCGAAGTCGTACCGCCCGACAAGAAGAACAGCAACAGTTTTCTCAAACTGGACCGTACCTCACCGCTGGAACTGTTTTTCACGAACTTCAAGAACCAGTATGAAAATCCCACAAGTTTCAGTTTCTTCCTCGTCCCTCTCGCTGTGTTGGACAAGACGCTGAATGCGGTCATCCAAATCCGAAAAGGGGAAGATCCCGGGCCGGACGGCAAGAAGCTGGTGGAAAACAGCGAACTCAACGATGAAGGGCGTATCGCCAAACTTGCCCGACGGTATAAGTTTGATGAGCACCAACTGCCGTGGAAAGACCTGAACGCCCTCGGTCTGGATAAAGAGACACTGTTCAACAATCATTGATTACCTTCCAGTCAATCGAGTCTTTCAGATTGATTATATCCACAATCGAATAATGCTTTGTCCCGTTTTCCTCTTCGGCAAAACGCAGACGCCCGCTTAAACGTTGTTTCTCAATTTCTGCCGGATCGAGGTTTATCAGTTCACAGACTTCATCCGGCAGCATGGACAATGCCACATCGTTCTCCTGACAGATATGTTGCAGGACGGCCAGTATGTTCAACGACTTCTTATAACTTCTCACGAGGGCGGCGAAAGAACTGCTTTCAATCTTAATCATCTTTTTCATAACGGTTATTTTTTAGAGTTTTCTGATTTTTCCAATAATACGGCACGCAGGACATCTGAACGGCGGTAGTAAATCTTTCCCTTGTCTCTGTAAAAGGGAAGCGTACCGTCATTGCGCCTTCTAAGCAGAGTTCTGTCCGACATCTTTGTCAGCAGACGCACGCCTTTTGAATCGAGTATCTCGCTATCCGGCAAATTCTCAACGGCAGGAGAGAGTAACTTCTCAATGTTATTCATTTTGGCAAGTATGGCACTAAGCATGTGGTTTGTCTGCCCACCCGGTGCAGTTCTTCTATTGTTCATAACGACCTTATTTTTATTGTTTATGGTGCAATATTACGGAGATATTATCAGGCCATTGGTTACTCAACCGTTGAGCAACCGCCAAAAAAAGACAGAAAACGCCAATTTAGGACAAAAAAATAGCCGGAAGCAATTTCCGGCCATTCTTAAAGGAACAAGCATCTGATTGTTATGCCTGTTGTTGGATAAAATGTTAATACACAAATGTATACGAAAATAATCCCTATAAATTTGGCTATGTTCCAAACAATGCCTATATTTGTATATGAGTTATTTGAAACTATGCAAAGCAGTGTAACCGAAAGCAGGACTTTTGCTACCAAATCGTTACCTGCATCTTTTAAATACTGTAATTACCTTCTGATTTACAGTAAATTACAACAAAACACTAAGTTTCTCTAATAGAAACTGGTATGTTTTCTTTTTATTCAGATGGGTATGAATGGCTTTTCAGACTATCATTGCCAGTTCGTTGGCATAATCGTGCCATATAAGTGGCATAGTTGTGCCAATAAATAGGCATTGTTGTGCCAACAAAGTGGCACAATAATAATTCAAGGCGGTGGAATTAGCTGGTTTTAAATAGTTGTTACCGCTTTGGGACTGGTTATATCAAAAAGACTATCTCAATTTTCATTTTGAGATAGTCTCTTTCATAGCATACGAGGGTATTGGCGACTATTTTACAATCTGATAAATGTTTTTTAATTCTTCTGCAGAGAAAGCGGTATTATCAATCGCTTTCAGATTATCTGCCAATTGTCCAACAGAACTGGCTCCGATAATAACCGAGGTCACCAAGTCGTCTTTCAGTATCCATGCAAGCGCCATTTCGGCAAGTGTCTGACCGCGACGGATGGCGAGTTCATTCAGTGCTTTTATCTTTTTCAAGACTTCATCTGTCAGCGCTTCTTTTTTAAGGAAGCCGCCTTTGGCGATGCGTGAATCATCGGGAATACCGTTCAGGTAGCGGTTGGTAAGCAATCCTTGTGCCAAAGGGGAGAAAGCGATGAATCCTGTACCGTTTTCTTTGGCTTGCCTCAGGATACCTTCTTCTTCCGGTTCGCGGTTAAACAGATTGTATTTACCTTGATGGAGTAGGCAGTGCACATCCCGCTCTTCCAAGTATTTATATGCTAATTCTGCTTTGTCTTTAGGGTATTTGGAAATGCCGATGTATAGCGCTTTACCTTGCCGTACGATGTCAACGAGTGTTTGAAGTGTCTCTTCAAGCGGGGTGTTGGGATCGTAACGGTGGGTATAGAAGATGTCTACATATTCGAGGTTCATCCGCTTTAAACTTTGGTTGAGGCTGCTCATCAGTGATTTTCGGGAACCCCAATCACCGTAAGGACCCGGCCACATTTCATGTCCTGCTTTGGTAGAAATGAATAATTCATCCCGGTAGGGCATAAATGATTTCTTCATAATCATACCGAATGTTTCTTCTGCAGAGCCGCAGGAAGGGCCGTAATTGTTGGCGAGGTCAAAATGGGTGATACCCTTGTCGAATGCATAATGTGCCATTGATAGCGAGTTGGCGAAAGTATTGACATCGCCGAAGTTGTGCCATAGCCCTAAAGATATTTCAGGTAGAAGGATGCCGCTCTTTCCGCAACGGCGGTATTTCATACCGTTTTCGTATCTGCCGGGGGCGGGAGAATAGATGGGAGTTATCATATCTGTTGGTTTTAGTTAGACTTTATATTATATAAGGTTGTAAAAACAATGAAAGCAAAAATACGGAAATTCTTTGAAAGTATCTGTTTATTGGCTCCATAGATTGAACTTTTATTTACTTTACAATTTTATCCGTCTCCGGCTCGAAAAGTCTATTGCTGAGTGCCTGCAAAGCCCTTTTCTTGTCTTCCGTCTTAATGACGAATGCCACGTCACTGTCATTGCTGCCATACGAAATCATACGTAGCGGGATATCTGCCAGAGCTTCTATAATCTGTGCTTCGACACCGGCATACTGCCAACGCATGTTTCCCACCACGGATACAATGGACATGCGGTCTTCCATCAGAATTTTTGCATATTGTTCCAGCTCCGCAAGGATTTTGCATAGATGTTCGCTGTTGTCTATGGCGACGGATACATCCTGATTGGATGAAACCAACAGACAAAGCGGCGTTCTGTATTTGGCAAACGTATCAAAAATCTTACTGATAAACTGATAAGGACATAAGTTATGTTTCGACTCGAACTTCACGTAGAAGATGTTGTCTTTGGCGGCTATGGCTTTAATGATATTGTCGTCCTGCAAATCCGAAATCAATGTCCCCTCTGCCTGAGGATTCATTGAGTTGAGCAATCGTACCGGGATATTGCGCTTGCGTGCCGGGGCGATGCAGAACGGGTGTAATATTTTTGCTCCGTAAAAGGCCAGCTGCTCGGCTTCGTTGAAACTGAGATGCTTTACGGAGCGGGTTCCCGTTACTTCACGCGGGTCATTATTGTGCATCCCGTCAATGTCCGTCCATATCTGTATTTCCTCTGCGCGGATGGCAGCGCCGATGAGCGATGCCGTATAGTCGCTGCCGCCCCGTTTCAGGTTATCCGTTTCATTATAAGCATTTTTGCAGATGTACCCTTGAGTAATAAAAAGGTTGATGCCGGGATACTGTGCCAATTGCACCTGTAGTTTTTCCTCTATATATTTCAAGTCCGGTTCTCCTTCCGGCCCGGTACGCATAAAGTCGAAGGCGGAGAGCAGGATATTGGCAATCTTCCGTTCCCGCAGGTAGAAGTGCAGCAGGGCTGTACTGATAAGTTCCCCTTGTGCCAAAACCTCTTTTTCTTCAACCGAGGTGAATTCATCATTGATAAATTGCCAGAGTCGCTGGAAGCGGTCGAGAATATAATCTATCGCTTCCCGCTTTGTGGACTCGTCTGTCAACAGTTCGTTGGCAAAGTCTATGAACTGGAATTCCAGCCGGGTGATTTTCTCGTGTGCCTGTTCTATGTCGCGGTTGAACAGGCTGGCTGCAATTTCTTCCAGATGATTGGTAGTGCCTGCCGTTGCGGACAGGACTACAATCTTCGGTGTGGACTCTGAAATGAGCTCCGCTACGTGTTTCATTCTCTCTACTGTGCCGACGGAAGTACCGCCGAATTTGCAAACTTTCATTTTTAAATCTTTTTTAGTTATTCTTTTTTTACTGTCGGATGAAGCCTCTGTATTCCTTTTCGTTTTAGAAGGCTCATTTCCGAAATGGAAGGGCGAGTTTCTTTTTCAGTTCTCTTACAATGCCTCTGAGGATACATTGTAAGGTGTTTTTTTACTTTTTCGTAGTCTTATGTGCGCTCCCTTCACTTATAAAAGTTCAAAATACATGCCGTTTGTTTCCCGGAAAACGTTTATATTTGCACATCCCCTGTTTTTACCATTTATTACTTTAAACTTATCCGAAAAATATGAGCAAGATTTTAGTCGTTGACGATGAAGTACAGCTCCGTACCCTTTTGTCGCGTATGTTGGAGTTGGAAGGATATGAAGTATGCCAGGCCGGTGATTGCAGGACTGCTTTGAAGCAGTTGGAATTTCAGAGCCCGGATGTAGTCTTGTGCGATGTGTTTCTTCCTGACGGTAACGGGGTAGACCTTGTGTCGTCTGTCAAGAAAACAGCCCCTAACGTAGAGATAATCCTGTTGACGGCGCACGGTAATATCCCGGACGGGGTGCAGGCCATTAAGAACGGCGCTTTCGATTATATCACCAAAGGTGATGATAACAATAAGATTATACCGCTTGTTAGCCGTGCCGTAGAGAAGGCGCGCATGAACGTCCGCTTGGAGAAACTGGAAAAGAAAGTGGGGCATACGTATTCTTTCGATTCTGTTTTTGGTGATTCGAAAGCATTGAAAGATGCCGTTTCACTGGCACAGAAAGTATCGGGAACGGATGTTCCCGTATTACTGACGGGTGAAACGGGTACGGGAAAGGAGGTCTTTGCGCAAGCCATACATTATAATAGTAAGCGTGCTAAGCAGAATTTCGTAGCGGTAAACTGCTCCTCTTTCAGTAAGGAACTGTTGGAAAGCGAGATGTTCGGTCATAAAGCCGGTTCGTTTACAGGAGCATTGAAAGATAAGAAAGGATTGTTTGAGGAGGCCGACAATGGCACTATCTTCTTGGATGAAATCGGTGAAATGGCATTTGAACTGCAAGCCAAACTGCTGCGCATTCTCGAAACAGGCGAATATATAAAGATTGGCGATACCAAACCCACCCGTGTGAATGTGCGTGTTGTTGCCGCAACCAACCGCAATCTGCCGGAAGAGATTACCGCAGGACGTTTTCGCGAAGATTTATTCTACAGACTCTCCGTATTCCAAATTCATCTGCCGCCCTTGCGTGAACGGGCGGGCGATGTACGTATTCTGGCAAAAGCCTTTGTAAAGGACTTCTCCGTTCGGTTGGCACGTCCCGTTACGGAAATAACACCCGCTTTTCTCGAAGCCCTCGAACAACAACCTTGGAAAGGTAATATTCGGGAATTGCGTAATGTGATAGAGCGCAGTCTGATTGTTTGCGAGAGTGAACGGCTGGATGTTGCCGACTTGCCGCTCGATATACAGAACACACATTACGAACAATCCGATGAAACCACTCCCGGCAGTTTTGAACTTTCTGCCATGGAGCGTCGCCACATCGCCCGTGTGTTGGAATATACAAAAGGTAATAAGACCGAAGCAGCCCGCCTGCTCAAAATCGGATTGACCACACTCTACCGCAAAATCGAAGAATACGGAATATAATCTGTTCTTTTCCGTAACTTGCCGAAAGTTTCCCGGCGTGGAACGAAGTGTTCCATGTCGGGAAACAAAGTGTACCATGCCGGGGTACTCTTTGTTTCACCCCGTGGAACTTCCGGTTTCTCCTAAGGAAATAAATGGTTTCGCCAGATGAACCTCGAAGCATGCAATGTACCTTTTCTATTTTGATAGACACCCTTTCATTTTGAAAGGGTGTTTTCTTTTTCTGTAACTCCTTTATTGTGTTTTATTTATTTGTAAATCAGTATTTTATCTTTCAGACTCCTATTTTGGCACGCATTTGGCAATTATGAGGACGGTAAAACATGAATATTAATTTAACAACGTAAAAACATGGGAATAACGATTTCATTTATTTTCTGCCTGTTGAGCGGATTTCTCGCTTTCTGGCTATTCTGGAAATGTGTGGATTGGTTTGAGAAGATTTAAAGAGGAGAGAAAAGATTATGTACACAGTATTATTTGTATTAGGTGTTGCAGTGTTCGGGTACTTAATGTATGTTCTGGTGAAACCCGAAAGGTTCTAAAAGATTAAAGAAATGAATACGGAAATTTTAGGTGTAGTTTTACAGATTTTCCTGTTGGTGGCGATTTCTTATCCGCTGGGAAAATATATTGCGAAGGTTTATAAAGGAGAGAAGACATGGTCGGACTTTATGAAACCGCTAGAGAGACTGATATTTAAGGTAGCGGGCGTTAATCCCAATGAAGAAATGAACTGGAAGCAGTTCCTCAAGGCGTTGCTGATATTGAATGCTTTCTGGTTTGTCTGGGGAATGGTGCTGTTGGTCAGTCAAGGATGGCTGCCGCTGAATCCTGACGGTAATGGCCCGCAAACTCCCGACCAGGCATTCAATACCTGCATCAGTTTTATGGTAAACTGTAACTTGCAGCATTATTCCGGTGAGAGCGGACTGACGTATTTTACCCAGTTGTTCGTCATCATGCTCTTCCAGTTTATTACCGCAGCGACAGGTATGGCGGCTATGGCGGGCATTATGAAGTCCATCAGCCGTAAAACAACGAATACAATCGGTAACTTCTGGAACTTTCTTGTATTGAGTTGCACGCGTATTCTTTTGCCGCTTTCCCTGATTGTCGGCTTTATCCTTATTACACAAGGTACTCCGATGGGTTTTGACGGTAAGATGGAGGTGACTACGCTTGAAGGACAGGAACAAACGGTGTCACAAGGGCCGGTGGCTGCCATCGTTCCTATCAAGCAGTTGGGTACGAACGGCGGTGGTTACTTCGGCGTAAATTCGTCTCATCCGTTGGAAAATCCTACTTACCTGTCCAATATCGTAGAATGTTGGTCTATCCTGATTATACCTATGGCTATGGTTTTTGCGTTGGGTTTTTATACAAAACGGATGAAACTGGCTTATAGTATTTACGGCGTAATGCTCTGTGCCTATTTGGCGGGTGTCGGCATCAATGTTTATCAGGAGATGAACGGTAATCCTCGCATTGACGATATGGGCATTGCACAGGACAATGGGGCTATGGAAGGCAAGGAAGTCCGTCTGGGAGCAGGTGCCACCGCATTATGGAGCATTACGACTACGGTTACTTCCAACGGTTCCGTCAATGGCATGCACGATTCTACGATGCCACTGTCCGGTATGATGGAGATGCTGAACATGCAGATAAACACTTGGTTCGGCGGTGTCGGTGTAGGGTGGATGAACTATTATACATTTATCATTATCGCAGTCTTTATCAGCGGACTGATGGTGGGACGTACACCGGAGTTTCTCGGAAAGAAAGTGGAAGCCCGGGAGATGAAAATAGCGACAATCGTTGCGCTGCTTCATCCGTTTGTGATATTGGTAGGCACGGCTCTGTCTTGTTATCTCCTTGCGCACCATCCGGAGTTTGTAGAGAGTGAGGGCGGCTGGCTGAACAATCCCGGTTTTCACGGGCTGAGCGAGCAATTCTATGAATTTACTTCGTGCGCTGCCAACAACGGCTCTGGTTTCGAAGGCTTGGGCGACAATACTTATTTCTGGAACTATGCCTGCGGTTGGGTACTTATTCTGAGCCGTTTTCTTCCTATTGTAGGGCAGGTTGCCATTGCAGGTCTGTTGGCGCAGAAGAGATTTATTCCCGAAAGTGCCGGTACGCTGAAAACCGATACGTTCACCTTTGCCGTAATGACTTTTGCTGTAATCTTTATCGTGGCAGCTTTGTCTTTCTTCCCGGCACATGCGTTGAGTACTATTGCCGAACACTTCAGTTTGTAACGAGATAAGAATAATCAGATATGTTTATGAAGGATAAAAAATCAGCTTCTTTGTTTCAAAAGGAGCAAGTAATGGAAAGTTTGAAACAGTCATTCGTGAAGTTGAATCCGCGGGTGATGATAAAGAATCCGATCATGTTCACTGTGGAGCTGGTGACATTGGTGATGCTGGTAGTCTGCATCCTCTCTTTGGGAACATCGGAATACGGGACGTTCGGTTATAACTTCCTGGTGTTTGTGATATTGTTTGTCACTTTGTTGTTTGCCAACTTTGCCGAGGCCATTGCCGAAGCCCGTGGCAAGGCACAGGCGGACAGCCTGCGTAAAACGCGTGAAGAAACGCCCGCAAAGGTTTTGGTGGAAGGCAAGTTACGCACTGTAAGCAGCGCACGTCTCAAGAAGGGAGACTTCTTTGTTTGCGAAGCCGGCGATACGATTCCTGCCGATGGCGAGATTGTGGAAGGGTTGGCTTCTATTGACGAGAGTGCCATTACCGGTGAATCCGCTCCGGTAATCCGTGAGGCGGGCGGTGATAAAAGCTCCGTTACCGGCGGTACGAAAGTGCTGTCGGATAAGATAAAGGTGTTGGTTACGCAGCAACCGGGAGAGAGTTTCCTCGACAAGATGATTGCGCTGGTAGAGGGTGCTACCCGGAAGAAAACACCGAACGAAATAGCGCTGACTATCTTATTGGCCGGTTTTACGTTAGTGTTCGTAATCGTATGTATTACGTTGATTCCGATGGCGGACTATACCGCTATCGACCATCCGGGTACGTATATCTCTATTGCGGCTATTCTCTCATTGTTTGTCTGCCTGATACCGACAACCATCGGCGGCTTGCTTTCGGCAATCGGTATTGCCGGTATGGACCGCGCCCTGCGTGCCAATGTAATCACAAAATCGGGCAAAGCCGTTGAAACTGCCGGTGACATTGATACGTTGCTGTTGGACAAGACCGGTACAATTACTATCGGTAATCGTAAGGCTACCAAGTTTCATCCGGCTCCGGGCATTGATGAAAAGGTGTTTGTAGAGGCCTGCCTGCTGTCCTCGCTCTCCGATGAAACCCCGGAAGGGAAATCCATCATCGAGCTGGGACGTGAGAACGGACATCGTATGCGCGACCTCAATACTGCGGGAGCCCACATGATTAAGTTTACGGCCGAAACCAAATGTTCCGGTGTCGACCTGCAAGACGGTACTCAAATCCGCAAAGGTGCGTTCGATGCGATTCGTCGGATTGTGGAAAGCGCGGGGAATAAATTCCCGAAAGAAGTGGAAGAAGCGATTGCCGTCATTTCGGGCAATGGCGGTACCCCGCTGGTAGTGTGTGTCAATAAAGCGGTATTGGGAGTCATAGAATTGCAGGACATTATCAAGCCGGGCATCCAGGAACGCTTTGAACGTCTTCGTAAAATGGGGGTGAAGACGGTTATGGTGACCGGTGACAACCCGTTGACCGCCAAATATATTGCCGAAAAAGCCGGTGTGGATGATTTCATTGCCGAAGCAAAGCCGGAGGATAAAATGGAGTATATCAAGAAAGAGCAGCAGGCCGGCAAACTGGTTGCCATGATGGGAGACGGAACCAATGATGCCCCCGCACTGGCGCAGGCAAATGTGGGGGTTGCCATGAATAGCGGTACGCAGGCTGCAAAGGAAGCCGGCAATATGGTAGACCTTGACAATGACCCGACCAAGCTGATTGAAATAGTAGAGATAGGCAAGCAGTTGCTGATGACGCGCGGTACGCTTACGACTTTCTCCATTGCGAATGATGTGGCCAAATACTTTGCTATTATTCCCGCACTGTTCATGGTTGCTATCCCTCAATTGGCCCCATTGAATATCATGGGGTTGCATAGCCCTGAAACGGCCATTCTTTCGGCTATCATCTTTAATGCTGTCATCATTCCCATACTGATACCGTTGGCTTTGAGAGGCGTCCGGTACAAACCGATCGGCGCAAGCGCGTTACTGCGCCGCAACTTGCTGATTTATGGTTTGGGTGGTGTCATAGCGCCGTTCATAGGTATTAAGTTAATAGATATGTTTGTCTGTTTGTTTTTTTAATTTAAAATAAAAAGAAAATGAAAACTCTTTGGAAATCAGTTAGAATAACCGTCGCTTTCTGCATATTCTTTTCCGTGTTCTATATCCTTGTATTGTGGATATTCGCACAATTTGCAGGGCCGAATAAAGGAAATGCCGAGGTATTGACCCTGAACGGCAAGGCAGTGGGCGCTGCCAACGTGGGGCAGATGTTTACGGAAGACATTTATTTTTGGGGACGGCCTTCCTGTGCCGGTGACGGTTATGATGCAAGCAGCTCGGCAGGTAGCAATAAAGGCCCTGCAAATGAAGAATACCTTGCGGAAGTGGAAGCGCGTATAGATACATTCTTGCTGCATCATCCTTATTTGCAGCGTAAAGAAGTTCCTGCCGAAATGGTAACGGCCAGCGCTTCGGGGCTTGATCCCGATATTACGCCTGCCAGTGCTTATGTACAGGTAAAGCGTGTGGCTGAGGCAAGGGGAATGGATGAGGCTACTGTCCGGGGCATCGTTGACAAGGCTGTTGAAAAACCGTTGCTGGGATTGTTCGGTACGGCGAAAGTGAATGTGTTGAAGCTGAATATTGCATTGGAAAAAGCAAATGGAAAATAAGAAAATAATGAAAGATATGAATCGGGTAAAAGTAACGGTAATAGGCGTTATTGCCGCTTTGGCAGTAAATTTTATGGGAGTGGATAAAGTGCAGGCGCAGGAATTTAAGATACAGGGTGATTTGGTCAGTTCCTATGTATGGCGCGGCTTTTATCAAACCGGAGTTAGTTTCCAGCCGACTTTAGGCTTTGGGATAGGCGGCTTTGCGTTGATGGCATGGGGCTCTACCGATTTCGACGGAACAAGTTCCTCGGAGGGTGAGGCTGCCAAAGAAATAGATTTGACGGCAGCTTATACGTTCGGTGATTCCGGTTTGACCTTGTCCGTTGCCAGTCTTTGGTGGGCAGGTCAGGGAAGCAATAAGTATTTTAACTTCAAAAGCCATGAAACGGCCCACCATTTTGAAGCGGGGCTTGCCTATACACTTCCGTTGGAGAAGTTTCCGCTGTCAATAGCCTGGTACACGATGTTTGCCGGCGCGGATAAGAATGAGAAGGGAGAGCAGAATTATTCTTCTTATGTAGAATTGAACTATCCGTTCAGCATTAAATCCGTCGATTTGAATGCCACTTGCGGTTTTCTGCCTTACGAAGCCGGCGTAGGTGTTTACGGAGTACCGAACAGCGGATTCGCAGTAACCAATCTGGCACTGAAAGCCACGAAGGATATAAAGGTGACGGACAAATTCGCGATACCGATATTTGCGCAGGCTATTTGGAATCCCCGTATGGAAGATGCGCATCTGGTGTTTGGTATAACTCTGAAGCCATGAGCAGGGAGGAGAGTGTACAACATTTCCTCGACTTGATTAAGAAATCACGTCGTGGTAAGTTTAAGGTCTACATCGGCATGATTGCCGGTGTAGGCAAAACTTATCGTATGCTTCAGGAAGCCCATGACTTGCTGGACAATGGGGTAGACGTGAATATAGGCTATGTGGAAACGCATGGACGTGCCGGTACGGAGGCGGTGTTGGCGGGACTGCCCGTAATTCCCCGGCGTAAGATATTCTATAAGGGTAAGGAACTCGAGGAAATGGACCTTGACGCTATCATCCGTATCCATCCGGAAATCGTTATTGTGGACGAGCTGGCGCACACCAATGTAGAAGGCAGTAGGAATGAGAAGCGTTGGCAGGATGTAATGGACTTGCTGGATGAGGGTATCAATGTTATATCCGCTGTCAACATACAGCATATCGAGAGCATTAATGAAGAAGTGCAAGGCATTTCCGGTATCGAGGTAAAGGAACGCATTCCCGACAGTGTGCTGGAAGAAGCGGATGAAGTGGTGAATATCGACCTGACGGCGGAAGAGCTGATAACCCGCCTGAAAGCCGGTAAAATATACAAGCCGGATAAAGTGGCCCTTGCTTTGAATAATTTCTTCAAGACGGAAAATATTCTGCAACTGCGCGAACTGGCTCTGAAGGAGGTGGCATTAAGAGTGGAGAAGAAAGTGGAGAATGAAGTGGTGGTTTCCTGTGTGGGCGTGCGGCATGAGAAGTTCATGGCGTGTATCAGCAGTCATGAGAAAACGCCACGCCGCATTATCCGCAAGGCGGCACGATTGGCAACCCGTTATAATACGTCGTTCGTTGCCCTTTATGTACAGACTCCCCGGGAGAGTGCCGACCGCATTGCCCTTGCGAACCAGCGGCATCTGCTGAATCATTTCAAGCTGGTGACCGAATTGGGCGGAGAGGTCATGCAGGTGCAATCCAAAGACGTGTTGGACAGCATCGTTACGGCTTGTAAAGAGAAGCAGATAACGACCGTTTGTATGGGCAGTCCTTCGTTCGCTTTGCCGCAATCCTTGTTTATGGTTCTGAAATATAGAAAATTTGTGAACGAACTGGCGCAAGCAAACATAGATTTGATTATACTTGCATAAAATTTAATATCTTGACCGTTATGAATATTCGTACAAAACTGATACTCAGCGTAGGTGTTCTGGCAGGTATGATAATCCTGCTGGTAGCCCTTTCTGTTGTAAATCTCCAGATACTGACGGCTACGGAGCCGGATAGCCCTGCCGCCATGCCCGGCTTGCAACGGGCCTTGCTTTGGATTTCCATTACGGGCGGTATTTGCATTCTTGCCAGTATCGTGTTGTTGGTATGGTTGCCCCGCTCCATTAATAAACCTATCAGGGAGCTGACGCAGGGCATCCTCGAAATAGCCAACCATAATTATGAAAAGCGCCTTGACATGAGCGAACACGAAGAGTTCCGCGAGGTGGCCGATAGTTTTAACAGCATGGCGGAACGCCTTACGGAATATCGTACCAGTACGCTGAATGATATTTTATCCGCCAAAAAGTTTCTGGAAGCCATCGTAAACAGTATTCATGAACCTATTATCGGCTTAAACCGCGAACACGAAATTCTTTTCGTCAATAAAGAAGCGCTGACCGTACTGAATCTGAAGCGTGAGGATGTCATACGCCGTTCGGCAGAGGAACTGTCGCTGAAAAACGATCTGCTCCGGAGGCTGATAAGGGAGTTGGTTAATCCGGGCGAGAAGAAAGAGCCTTTGAAAATTTATGCGGATAATAAGGAAAGCTATTTTCAGGCATCTTATATTACTATTATGAATACGGATGCCGATACGGACGAGTCTCATAATCTGGGCGATGTTATTCTGTTGAAGAATATCACCGAATTTAAAGAACTGGATACGGCAAAAACAACTTTTATTTCTACGATTTCGCATGAATTGAAAACCCCTATCTCCGCCATTCTTATGAGTCTGCAGCTTTTAGAGGACAACCGTGTGGGCGCTTTGAACGAGGAACAGGAACAACTTTCGAAAAGTATCAGGGAAAATGCCGACCGCTTGCTGGGGATTACAGGCGAGCTTCTTAATATGACGCAGGTGGAAGCCGGCAAGTTACAGATGATACCGAAGATAACGAAACCTATCGAACTGATAGAATATGCCATCAAGGCAAATCAGGTGCAGGCCGATAAGTTCAATATACAGATTGAGGTGGAATATCCGGAAGAGAAGATGCCGAAATTGTTTGTGGATAGCGAGAAGATAGCATGGGTGCTCACTAACTTGTTGAGTAACGCCATTCGTTATTCCAAGGAAAACGGGCATGTCATTATCGGCGCAAGGCAGGAAGATAATAGTGTGGAACTTTATGTACAGGATTTTGGTAAAGGTATTGATCCGCGCTATCACCAGAGCATCTTCGACCGTTACTTCCGTGTACCCGGTACGAAAGTGCAGGGAAGCGGATTGGGACTATCCATATCCAAAGATTTTGTAGAAGCTCATGGCGGCACGCTGACCGTTCAGAGTGAATTGGGAAAAGGCAGCCGTTTCGTTATTCGACTGAAAGCGTAATAGCGATATGATGTTTCCCTACATTCTGCGGTATTGCTGTGGCGACATTCCAATCTGTTTCTTGAAGAAAGTGCCGAAATAGGATGCGTTCGGGAAGTTGAAGAAATCGGAGATTTCCTGTACGTTCTTTTGTGTATTCTTGAGTAGTGAAATGCTTTTGCGGATAATGGACTTGAATACCAGCTCCTGTACCGTGTATCCGCAAATGGATTTGGAGAGGGCGGAGAGGTATTTGGGCGACAGGCATAGCTTGTCCGCGTAGAAGTCCACCCCCCGCTCTTTTGTATAATATTGTTCTATTAATTGCACCAGACGGATAAATATATCGTGCTTGTGGCTTACGGAAGTCTTTTCGGCAATGAGTTTGCGTGTATAAACCGAGCAAAGCCTGTGGGTTAGTGCCAACAGAAGCAACTTCTGTTCATACCGGTTAAAAGGATTCTCTTCTATTTTCAGCGTACTGTCCAATAGTGACAGGTATTTTAAAACCTCTTCTTCTTCTCCGGTATTCCATACGTAGCACGGTTCGGTGGCCAAATGCGAGTATAGGTGCATGGATACTACCGAGTTTCCCATAAAGTCCCGTATGGGGTCGGTCTGATAGATGAAGATATATACCTCTACGTTGTCGGATGCCTGTAGTACCTGAAACAAGGAGTCCTTCGGCAGAAAGAGCGTATCACCGGCTTTGGCGGAAAATGTTTTCTGGTTAAGGATGAAGGTGAAACTTCCTTGACGGCAAATTATAAGTCCCACTCCGTCTATCATAAACGGACTTTTCAAGGCAGACGGGAAGGCGCAAAGCACGCCTTCCGAACTGCAAATTTGCCGTTTGTCCAATAACGCACTGTCAAGGCGCGATAAACGTTCTTGTCGGGTATCCATGAGAGTAGGGTTTACGGTTCTTGTTTGAAAACAGTGCTAAGTTAATAATTTCCGTTTAGGATAGGGCAGTACCACAACAAATATCATGCAAAAAAGGCAAGCATACAATGTCCAACCCGCCATCTCCTTGACTGCCGATAAGGTGGCCTGCACCTGAATGCGCCCTTTGGTGGATGTGGCTGCCATGTTAACGGCTTCCTGCTTGCTTTTCCCCTGATATTGCATTCCTTGTACGGTTTGCATAAATGAGGCGGATGCCTCGGGGTGCATCATATCCACATTCTGTGCATAACGGGTAATGTAGTGTTGCTGCCGTTCCTGCAATACATTGCTGTATAATGCGGTTCCTATGCTGGGAGCAAGTACCATACGTACAGTAAGCATTGTGCAAATCCACGATGAGAGGTATTTATAAGGCATACGCTGGGTTGCAAAAGTCGGTATCAGCGAGTATAGGAACATCATGCCTGTAGAACGGATAATAACTGGATATTTCATTCGTTCGTACAAGCCTGCGCCCTGTACCTCAAAGTACATGAACATGGCGGATAATCCCAAAAACAGGAAACCTGCGGCAAAAAGATATTTAAAGTGCACTCCTTTCACGCTGAGCCAGATCGTTGCAATGCCACCGATAAAATAACCTAACATAGACCAGTTGCCCAATGTCGCGTTTTGATAGTTGTCCAGCTTCATGCCTATTCCCGTAAATACATTGACGAACATTGAACTGGAGTTCAGTACCATTAACAGAAAGTAGAACAGGAATCCGAAGCGGATAGTTCGCAACTTGAGTACGTCGAACTGATAGTAGGGATTGCGCTGGGTTACTTCTATGTAGACAAACAGAATACCTGCAACCACAGCACCGACCGTTGCCCATTGGATTGTAGGGTCGTCATACCAGTCGAGCACCTTGCCGTAAGTCAGCACATAAGTGATGCACGTCAGTGTGATACAGAAGATGGAAGCGTTGCCAAATTGTTTGAGGTTGATAGGAAAACGGCGAGTGGCATACTTATGATAAGGCATCGTGACGAAGGTAATGAGGATACAGAGCAACAGCAACCCCATCATGAAGTAATAAACATATTGCCACTCGTATTCGTAAGTAAGCCATGCTGTAAGCGATGTGCCCAACTGCCCCAATACCATAAAAAACAGGTAAATGGCGGGTTGTGCAGCGCTTCGTTCAATATCCAGTTTGTCCCAGCCTTCACCGGTGGTGGGTTCATTGCCGGGGGTGATCTTTTCGGTTGCTTCTACGTTACCGGCATACTTGATGAGAGTAAACAGATTGACCATCATCAGCACCATACGCAGGAATCCCATAAACAGACTGCATAGCGCCAACAGGAATATGCTGTCTGTCTTGGCGCAGATGTAGCTGAAGATATACATCAGCGAAAATCCGACGATACACATTATTTTCTCCCTGCGGATACATACCAGCCGGTACAGGAAAGGGCAGAATGCCGCCATGCCTATGGATGTGGCGAAGTTGGCAAACTGGATATGTTCGGATATGATGCCCAGACCGCTCATCATCTCCGTGCCGCTGGCAGAGTAAGTTCCGCCTACTGTAAGAATGGGCAGGAAGAACATGAACAGGATGATAATGCCTATCGGTTTAGGCACCCAGTTATAGAAAGGATAGTTTTTGGGATATGCGGGCATTTCCTTAACAATTAATGATTGAAAATCAGAGTTCGGCTTTCACTATTACCATCATACCGGCAGCAAGTTTTTCGTTATCTTCTTTGGAAAGATTGGTGAAGTCGATGCGTACGGGTATGCGTTGTTGTATTTTGACGAAGTTTCCGGCTGAATTGTCGGTAGGAACCAATGAGTACTTGGAACCCGTAGCGCCGGATATGGCTGTGATTGTTCCCGTGAACTCTTTGTCGCTGATAGCATCTACAGTGATGGTAACCTCTTGTCCTATATGCAGGTTTTCCACTTGAGTTTCCTTATAGTTGGCGACAATCCATTTTTGAGTATCGGGCAGGATATAAGTAATGGTTTGTCCGGCTGTGATGAACTGGCCTTCTTCCAGTGCCCGGCGTCCCAATTTGCCATCGCAGGGAGCTACTACTACAGTGTAGGAAAGATTCAGACGTGCCATTTCCAAAGCAGCGGTTGCCCGTTGGATGGCGGCTTCTGTACTTTCACGGCGGTGTGATACTTCATTGACTCCCGACAAAGCGGCTTTTTGCTGGCGTTTTGTTGCTTCCAGCTTCTTGCGGGTGGCTTCGTATTCCGTTTCTATCTGTTCCAACTGTATGGGAGTGGCTGCATTTCTTTGCACCAGGTTCTGGTAGCGTTGGCGGTCTTTCTCCAGTTTGGCAAGACGGATTTCAATTTCAGAGATGGAAGCGTCGTACACGGAAGCGGTGGTCTGTGTGGTTTGCAGTGTGGCTCCGATTACGGTAGCGCCGGCCAGTGCGTCTTTCAGTGCGGCTTCGGCTTCCATTACGCGTATCTTATATTCGCGGTCGTCCAATACAAGGAGCGTATCGCCTTTATGTACCTCTTGATGTTCGGTAAAATAAATCTTCTTGATATAGCCTGATGCGCGTAGGTTGATAGGGGATATGTACTGCTCTATCTGTGCGTCATTACTGGTTTCTGTGCGATTGTAGCCGAGGAAGAGACAGGCAACTTCCACTATTCCCCAAACAACGATTGCCGCTCCCAACAAGCTGACTGCGATTTGCCAGCGACGTAGCTTACGAAGTTTTTTAGCTTTCTCCTGATGTGTGTTCGATGCGTTATTTTTTTCTATTGCTTCCATATTATGATGATTTGATTAACTTATTATTTAATTAATGTATCTATTTGTCCTGTCAGCTTCAACAGCAGCAGGGTTGTTACCCGATAGTTGTAATGTGCACTGATATAGTTGTTTTGCGCTTCGCTCATCTGCATTTCGTCTTGCAGGACTTCGGTCATGGAAGCGATACCCTCTCTGTACCGATCCATTGTGACCGTATATACATCTTCGGCAAGCAGGTAGTTATCTTTCTGCTTTTTGAAGTTACGTTGATTGTTCATCAGGTCGTTGGTTGCGTTCAGATATTGGGTCTGCAGATTTTTGCGGGTATTTTCCTGTGCCAGCTTTATATTTTCGATGTCTATTGCAGCTTTTCGGTTTTTGTAGCGCTTATCCAGTCCGTCGAATATAGGAACGCGTAAGGATACGCCCAGTCCGTAGGAACGGAACCAATGGTTGGACGGTCCGGAATGGAACCAGCGGTAGGCCTTGTCCGTATAGGCGGAGAACATCCAGTTGGCGGTCAGGTTTAATGAAGGAATATAACCGTGACCAATCATCTTTTTCTGCTTTTCAGCCATGACCCTTTGCGATTGCAGCAGTTGGAGTTCGTACAGATTTTCGGATAGTCCGGTCAACTCAACAGGAGTAATGTTCTCGGAGTTTACCGGAACTAAGGCTATCTGTTCTTCGGCAGGATAATCCATGATATATTTCAGCAGGTTCAGTTGTTGTTCCTGCATGGCCAGTACATTGTCGTATTGTACTTTCAGATTTTCCAGATTGATATTGACCCGTTTTACATCCACTTCCATGGCCATACCATTGTCATGGAAAGCTACTGTGATGTTTTTTAATTCTTCCAACCGGGTGATATTGGCCTTTATCAGTGTGACTTGCTCGGCTGTGGTTTGCCCTAGATAATACATCTTGCATATTTCCAGGATAAGGTCTTCTCTTACTTTCTCATAAGAAAGACGGCTTATCTCGTCCATAGTTTTGGCTATGGAAACAGTGGTGTACAGGGTTTGGTTGTAAAGTGGCATTTGTAACTGCAGGCCGGCATTGGCACTGTTCCGCAGGGTATAGGTAATGTTATACGGATTTCCGTAGGCCGAACCGTCGGTAACGGATACAGGCGGGTCTATGTTGTCATTGTAATTGGCAAACCCGTTGATTTGGGGCAATAGTCTTGCCCGGTTTTCGGAAACTCCATATTTGCTTTTCTGCATCTCCTTGCGTTTGCTTTCCAAGGACAGGTTGTTTTCGATACCTATTTCAAGGCAATCTTTCAGCGTCAAAGTCTTTTGGGCGTATCCTTCGACAGCCGACAAACAGAGAAAGGAAAAAATGAATAGTAGTTTTTTCATAATAATCACCAATAATTTGTGCAAAGTTAGTTGCTAATTTTGGGAAAATGTTATCCATATATAGACTGCTTGTGTTCATATTTTCCTTTTTATCCTTTTTGTTATGGATATAAATAGGTAAAAAACAACTGTTTTGAATTTCCGTACCTGCTTAATAAATGATAATAATCGTCTTTCTTGTGAAAAAAAACAGGAAGAAATGTATTTATCAAATTTATTATACTACCTTTGTCCCAGAGTTTGAGTTACGAATCATTATCGTATAGTTCTTCTTTTTAATATATTATTAGTAAGCAGTCCTCTTCTTTAATTATCCTCCTCACTCCATTTATTATTTATTTTATAACATTTTTAGAATGAACATTTACATTTCAGGTTTAAGTTATGGCATTAATAATGCTGACTTGACAAATTTATTTGCAGAGTTTGGAGAAGTTTCTTCAGCTAAAGTAATTCTCGATAGAGAAACCGGTAGATCCAGAGGATTCGCTTTTGTAGAGATGAACAATGATACAGAAGGACAGAAAGCTATTGACGAATTGAACGGCGTAGAATATGACAGCAAGGTTATTTCTGTAAGCGTTGCGCGTCCTCGCGAGGAAAGACCCTCGAATGGTAGCTCTCGTGGTGGTTATAATAACTCCAGAAGATATTAATATCAGACTAAAGGCGGGAAACTTGCTTTCCTGCCTTTCATAAATAACTCCGTCTTTTTTATTTAGCGGAAGCGTTCCGCTTCATTACCTGCACTTTTCATTCTGCAAAGACTTATCAGACTTTTTGTATGGGCCACTTGAGTGAAGCGTGCTCTCATTATACTTGTGTTAGTGTTTTAGCACATTCAAAAACAATATATATGACATTTAAAGATTTAAATATAACCGAACCTATTTTAAAAGCAATTGAAGAAAAAGGGTATGCCAATCCTACCCCTATACAAGTAAAAGCAATCCCTGCCGCCTTAACAGGAAAAGACATATTAGGCTGTGCGCAGACCGGAACTGGAAAGACCGCTGCATTTGCCATTCCCATTATTCAGCATTTGCAAGCCCTTAAAAACCGGGATAAGAGTATCAAAGCCTTGATACTGACACCTACCCGTGAATTGGCATTGCAGATTAGCGAATGCATAGACGACTATGCCAAATATACGCAAGTCCGTCATGGGGTTATCTTCGGAGGAGTAAACCAGCGTGCGCAGGTAAATATGCTCCATAAAGGAGTCGACATATTGGTCGCCACTCCAGGACGTCTGTTGGATTTGATGAATCAGGGATATATCCATTTGGATAATGTGCGACACTTCGTACTGGATGATGCCGACCGTATGCTTGATATGGGATTTATCCATGACATCAAACGTTTGTTGCCGAAACTTCCTAAAGAAAAGCAGACCTTGTTCTTCTCGGCTACCATGCCCGATACGATAATCGCTTTGACGAACTCACTGCTGAAACAACCGGTGAAGATTACTATAACCCCAAAATCATCTACGGTAGATACTATCGAACAGACTATTTATTTTGTGGAGAAGAAAGAGAAAAGTAAATTGTTGATTTCTATTTTGCATAAAACGGAGGGACAGTCGGTGCTTGTTTTCTCACGTACCAAGCATAATGCGGACAGAATTGTCCGCGTATTAAGCAAAGCAGGTATCGGTAGTCAGGCTATTCATGGAAATAAAAGTCAGAATGCAAGGCAATCTGCATTGGAAAACTTCAAAACGGGTAAGATACGCGTAATGATAGCTACCGATATTGCAGCCAGAGGCATTGATATCAATGAGTTGCCGTTGGTTATAAACTATGACCTTCCCGATGTGCCCGAGACGTATGTGCATCGTATCGGACGTACCGGTAGAGCTGGTAATTTAGGAACAGCATTGACTTTTTGCTCGCAGGAAGAGCGTAAGTTGGTTAACGATATTCAGAAGCTGACAGGTAAGAAACTCAGTAAGGTTGAGTTTGCTATCTGAGGTCGTTTCTAAGTTTGTTATTTTATTTATCCGACGAGTATACATCCATTAAACTATAAAATCTATGGCAAAATCCATGACAGTAGGAAAACGTGAGAATGAAAAGAAAAGACTTGCTAAGCGGGAAGCAAAATTAAAAAGAAAAGAAGGTAGAAAATCTACAAAAAGCAGTTTTGATGATATGATTGCTTATGTGGACGAATATGGTATGATTACTTCAACTCCACCCGAAGAGAATATCAAAAAGCAAGAGATTAATGTAGAGGAGATAATGATTTCCACTCCCAGGAAAGAAGATGAAGAACCGGTAATTTTGAGAGGAAGAATAGAGTTCTTTAATGAAGCCAGAGGATTTGGATTTATCAAAGACCTTGCAGGAATTGAAAAATATTTCTTTCACGTGAACAATGTTGTTACGGATGTCAGGGAGGGTAATATCGTTACATTCGACCTCGAACGAGGAGCAAAGGGGATGAATGCTGTTAATATCTGTCTGGAAAGATAACTTGCTTGCCATAGTGCAAAAATCCTTTGCTTTCCACTTTTGTTGCCGGGTTTTTGGGTCAATGTAAAAACCTGAGGGGTAAATTTATAAATTGTTATCTTTGTCTCCAAATTCATAGCTTATGGAGTTAAACGGTTATCGCCTTCTTCTTCCTGAAGGCACTTTAGACTACTTTGATCTTGTTGATGTGAAGGAAAGCGTAAATGAAGTTGTGTTCTACCTTGAGGAGAAAAATATCGTTCCTGAGAAGTATA
>OJPB01000348.1_pt1 | contig 30218 bp, 20 predicted proteins | sample 1598391 | NCBI WGS metagenome assembly OJPB01 (sample SAMN03922452, study PRJEB24848) | human gut metagenome | isolation source: stool sample | host: Homo sapiens | place: Germany | collected 2009-11
TAGGAGGTAATATTTGGGTAACAGAAAATGTACCTGCCGGATCACGTATCGTACAACGAAAAAACAAAGACGAATAAAGACCTTTTGTCATCATAGATTAGTTTGGATTACATTCATAATTTATCAAGTTTTAAATATGTGTAAATCCATGTAATCTATGATCAGAAACTTCTTTATGCACCCACGGAAGTCTCAGCACAAAGCAGCATCTCTGTGTATAATCGGCATCAATCACAAGAGAACCTCCAAATTTCTCAGCCAGCAACCGGCAGATAGGAAGCCCTAATCCTGTCCCTCGCATAAAATCATCTAATTGGGTAAAACGTTCAAATACAAAATCATGCTTGTCTTTAAGAATTCCTTTCCCTGTATCAATAATAAGTAATAAGTCTGCCGCCCCATGCAAAATAGTAATATTTTAAATTATCCAGCCTCAAACATACTTTCTTCACCTCATCCGTCTGTTTCAATATATTCTCTTCATCATTCTTATAATAAAAATAATCCAGCTTAATACAATAAGAAATAATTTGCATATGCTTATCGCCCGATTCCTCACTTCTTTGCAGAAGAGTATCACACATACTTAAAACAAGAGGGGAATCCATAATTTGAAGAAAAACATAAATTGACAAATAAAAACAGAAAAAGGAGCACCGACACTCTGATACTCCTTTCTCCTAAACTAAAGCAAACCAACGGTTACTTTGAAGCATATGCACACAACATCCACACCATTTTTTCCTGTTCCTTCAAATAGTCACTCATCACCGCTACAGTAGCCTCATCACCGGCCTGTGAAGCGACAGCCAAAAGTTTACGCTCCTCCACGATGAAATGACTGTAAGTTTCCAAAATGTTGTTCAATGCTTCGTCACCGTTTGTAACACCCTCTACCTCTTTTATATTCGATACTTTCAAATAATCGCTATACTTGTTCTTCGGGACGCCTCCCAGCATCAGGATACGTTCTGCCAGTTCATCCACTTTCTCGGCTGCATTGTTATACAAATCCTCAAATTTGCTGTGCAGTACAAAGAAACCATGCCCTTTAATATTCCAGTGGAACCCACGAAGATTAGCATAAAATACTTGGTAGTCTGCCAATAATTGTTGCAATGATTCTACTACCTTTGCAGCTGCCGCTGAATCTAACTTGATATAATCTAATGTTCTCATAATGTTTTTATTTTTAAATTGATTACTTTTATTTTTTTCTCTGATGCAAAGATAAGGGGGAAAGTAATGCGTGTCAAACTGATAATTTCTATCTTTGTATAGATAAAATCTATTAAGCTGAAAATTATGAACCTGCAACAACTGGAATATATCCTTGCCGTGGATGAGTTAAGGCACTTTGCCAAAGCTGCCGAATACTGTAATGTAACACAACCCACCTTGAGTGCCATGATACAAAAGCTGGAAGATGAGTTAAACACCAAATTATTCGACCGTACCACCCAACCCGTCCAACCTACACTGACAGGACGGAAAGTGATAGAACAAGCCAGAATAACCTTGCGCCAGGCCAATCTGATTAAAGATATAGTAAAGGAAGAAGCATGTTCGTTAGGAGGTATATTCCGTATAGGAGTCCTGCCTACAATCGCACCCTACCTGCTACCCCGTTTCTTTCCCGAACTAATGGAAGAATACCCTTCCTTGGACATCAGAGTTACAGAGATGAAAACACAAGAATGCCTGGAGGCACTGAAAGCGGGTGAACTGGAAGCTGTCCTTATTGCCGGAGCAGCAGAAGGGGCCCATTTCCACTCCATACCTCTTTATTATGAATCTTTTTTAGGATATGTTTCAAGACATAACGCTCTCTTTAAAAAAGAAATGATCCGTTCCAGCGAAGTCAGCGGTGAACAGTTGTGGCTGTTGGACGAAGGACATTGTTTCCGCGACCAACTGATGCGTTTCTGCCAATTGGAATCCGCCCAGTCTTGTCAAATTGCATACCGGCTGGGAAGCATGGAAACTTTCATGCGCATGGTAGAAAGCGGAAAAGGTATCACATTTATCCCCGAACTAGCCGTATTGCAACTCAATGACGAACAAAAACGACTGGTGCGTCCGTTTGCCATGCCACGTCCCACACGGAGAATCTACATAGTGACACGTACAGACTTCATTCGTCATACCCTGCTCAATATGCTGATAGAAAAAATCAAAGCCTGCATACCTAAAGAGATGCTGACATTGCAAAATGGTCAAAAAGTAGTATGACAGCAAACTTTTTAATAAAACAGTAACGTCCTATACACCTTCCTGTAACAGGTAAATACGATATTTGCAGTACAATAAAAAAGGAGGTATATATGAAACTTAAAAGCAATGAATATCAGATAGAATGTACACCCGACGGGGAATATTACGCCTTTTTAACAGACTACCACCAACGCTGCACTTACGGTGAAACTGCCGAAGAAGCATTGGAAACCCTGTCAGATATCGCCGATGAGTTTTTCAGCGAAGTAAACGAAGTCTATCTGGCAGAAGAACTCGCATAAAAGTCACTCAACCTATTAATCATAGAATTCTCTTACAGAAACCATACCTGTGCGATACAGATATGGTTTCATTTTTATCCTAAACATGCCCCATACGGTATAGACTGTATCCCAGATAAACCAAATACAAACAAGAGACCAGTATCATTAAAGCACAAACCACATATCCTTTACGTTTCTCATTCGTCAATTCCATTTTCATTCTGATTTCTATTTAAGTTTCTTGATTCAGCAAAAATGGCAAATTCCTGTGTAGAATTTATTTCTATAGGATAACAATTACATTGCCGGATACATATTTTGTCAATTTATTCCACAGATATACCCAATTCCGTTTTCAAAGAATTTTTATAATCAAAGGTAAATAAAGACCCCGGCAAGGAGCGTGGACGCCCCGATTTCATCCTCTTTTTTGCTTCATCAAACAGATTAATTCTCTAAATAATTGATTAGCAAACAGAAAATCATTAAATTTGTCCCATCAATTGAAATTACGTAATTATCATTTAAGATGAAGGAAGAATTCGAGCTAATCGCCAAGACTTTCCAGGGACTGGAAGAAGTACTGGCAAAAGAACTCACCGAGCTGGGAGCCAGCAATATAGAAATAGGAAGACGCATGGTAGCCTTTATGGGCGATAAAGAAATGATGTATAAGGCAAACTTCTGCCTGCGTACTGCCATCCGCATCCTGAAACCCATTAAACATTTTGAGGCGAAGAATGCCGACGAAGTTTACGAAGCTATCAAAACCATTGCATGGGAAAACTTCTTGGATAAAGATAAAAGTTTTGCCGTAGACGCTGTGGTTTTCTCGAACGAGTTCCGTCACTCCAAGTTCGTAGCCTACAAAGTAAAAGACGCCATTGTGGACTATTTCCGTGAAAAGACAGGAGAGCGCCCCTCGGTACGCATCAACCATCCCGATGTGGCACTGAACATCCATATAGCCGAAAATAAATGCACTCTGTCACTGGATAGTTCGGGCGAGTCACTCCACCGCCGGGGTTATCGCCAGGAAGCTGTAGAAGCTCCTTTGAATGAGGTACTGGCAGCCGGTATGATCCTGATGACCGGATGGAAAGGCGAATGTGATTTGATAGACCCGATGTGCGGTTCAGGAACAATCCCTATCGAAGCCGCCCTGATAGCACGTAACATCGCTCCCGGCGTATTCCGCAAGGAGTTCGCTTTTGAAAAGTGGAACGATTTTGATCAGGAACTATTTGACCGCATCTACAATGACGACTCACAGGAACGTGAGTTCACACATAAGATTTTTGGATATGACAATAATCCGAAAGCAAATGAAATTGCCACTCACAATGTGAAAGCAGCCGGACTGAGCAAGGAGATTATCTTAAAAATCCAACCGTTCCAGCAATTTGAGCAACCCAAAGAAAAAAGCATCATCATCACCAACCCTCCTTATGGAGAACGTATCTCAACCAATGATTTGCTGGGCCTGTATCAAATGATAGGCGAACGTCTGAAACACTCTTTCACCGGCAATGATGCATGGGTACTAAGTTACCGTGAAGAATGTTTCGACCAGATTGGTTTAAAGCCTTCTATAAAAATCCCCCTGTTCAACGGTTCGTTGGAATGTGAATTCCGCAAATACCAATTATTCAACGGCAAATTCAAAGAATTCCGTAGTGAGAACGCCGATCAGGAATTCAAGCCCCGCCGGGAAGAAATCCGCCCGCGCCGTAACACGGAAAAGGTAGAATATGGAGAACGCAGAGAACGTCGTAGTTTTGACAACAGACGTGAAGGACACGGAGAGTACAAAGGAGGAGAGCGCAGAGAAAGACGCTCTTTTGATGACAAACGTGAGGGACGTGGCGATTTCAAAAGAGGAGAACACCGCAACTTTGGTGACAGACGTGAAGGCCGCGACAATTTCAAAAGCAGTCCCCGTAAATTTGACGACAATAAGGAAAAGACAGAAGAATAAACAGTTATGAGAAAATTAATCAATCTGATTGCCTTATTAATCATGGCTTCATCTGTAACATGGGCACAAGACAAGAAAAGTTTCACACTGGAAGACTTGATGCCGGGAGGAAACAATTATTATAACCTGCTTCCACAAAACCTGTATGGTTTGCAATGGTGGGGAGATGTATGCATCAACGCCGACATAGAAGAGGTAAAAACCATCCAGCCGGCAAATGGGAAGGAAAACGTACTTATCACTTTGCAGGAAGTGAATGAACTGTTGGCAAACAAGGAATTAGGGAAAATCAACCACTTCAGGAATGCATCTTTCCCATACGCTGAAAAGATGATGCTGGTAAATACCACATCCAATAAAGTGCTGATCGATTTAACTAAAAAGGAAATAATATGGAGTCAGCCTCTCTCTCCTAAAGCCGCCAACCAGGACTGGAACAAGGAAAGCCGTTCATTGGCTTATACCCTTGACAACAATCTGTTTGTAACGACTGCCGACGGGAAAACACAACAAGTCACCGATGAACCGAAAGGCATCGTATGCGGACAAAGCGTACACCGTCAGGAATTTGGTATCTCAAAAGGTACTTTCTGGAGTCCGAAAGGAAATCTGCTTGCTTTCTACCGTATGGACGAGAGCATGGTAACCGATTATCCACAAGTAAATACCTCCACCCGCATAGCGACACTGGAGCCGGACAAGTATCCGATGGCAGGAATGACCAGCCACAAAGTGACTGTCGGCATCTACAATCCGGCGACCCAAAAAACAGTTTATCTGAAAGCCGGCGACCCTACCGACCGTTATTTTACCAATATCAGCTGGAGTCCTGACGAAAAAAGCGTTTATGTCATTGAACTGAACCGTGACCAGAACCATGCCCTGCTATGCTGCTATGACGCGGAAACAGGAGAGCCACTGAAAAGCAATCCCCTTTACGAAGAGAAGCATACTAAATATGTAGAGCCCCAACATCCCATCGTCTTTCTGCCGTGGGACCACACGAAGTTCATCTATCAGAGCCAGCGCGACGGCTACAACCATCTTTACCTGATGGACACCAAGACTTCCATATATCCGGAATCACATGGAGCCGCGGCCGGAGGTTCTTACCGGGAAAGCTACAAAACCAGACAGCTTACCCAAGGCAACTGGGTAGTACAAAACATCCTCGGATTCAATGAAAAGACCAAGGAAGTCATCATCATGAGCACAGAGGTTTCCCCTTTGCAGAGCAACGCATACGCTGTGAATGTAAAGACAGGCAAACGCCGCCTCATCGGCAATAAAGATGGTATGCATCATGTACAACTATCCGGTAGCGGCAACTATGTAATAGACAATTATACTTCTTTCACCATTCCCCGGAATATCGAGATCGTTCCCACTTCCGGAAAGGGAAAGACTATCAGCCTGTTGACCGCCACCAATCCGTTGGAAGCATACAATATGCCCGAAATCACTGTCGGTACCCTCAAGGCAGCCGACGGCAAGACCGACTTATACTACCGCCTGATAAAGCCGGTGAATTTTGACCCCAACAAAAAATACCCGGCCGTAATCTACGTGTATGGCGGACCACATGCCCAACTAATCCACAACAACCGCAACTATGACGCCCGCGGATGGGATATTTACATGGCACAACTGGGTTACGTCATGCTGACCGTTGACAACCGGGGCAGTGACAACCGGGGACTGGAATTTGAGAACTGTACGTTCCGCCAATTGGGAACCGAAGAGATGAAAGACCAGGTAAAAGGAGTGGATTTCTTAAAATCATTGGGTTATGTGGACAATAACCGCATTGGCGTACATGGTTGGAGCTTCGGTGGTTTCATGACCACCAACTTGATGCTGACTTACCCCGAACTATTCAAAGTAGGAGTAGCCGGCGGTCCTGTCATCGACTGGGCTTACTACGAAGTAATGTACGGCGAACGCTACATGGATACTCCACAAACCAACCCCGAAGGCTACAAGAACGCCAACCTGAAGCTGAGAGCCGGAAATCTGAAAGGACGCCTGGAAGTGATCATTGGCGCCAATGACCCCACTTGTGTCCCTCAGCACAGCATCAGTTTCCTCCGTGCCTGCATTGATGCCGGGACCCAACCCGATTTCTTTATGTATCCGGGCGACGGCCATAATATGTTCGGACGCGATCGTGTCCACTTGTATGAACGCATTACACGCTATTTTGAAGACCATTTAAAATAAACAAAAGATAAGATTATGAAACTGTTGCTATTAGGCTCAGGCGGACGTGAACACGCCCTGGCATGGAAGATTGCTCAAAGTCCCAAAATTGAGAAACTATATATCGCTCCGGGAAATGCCGGCACAAGTAATGTAGGCGAGAATGTAGCGATTAAAGCAGATGACTTTACAGCAATCAGGGAGTTTGTAGTAAAGAATAATATAGATATGGTAGTGGTAGGTCCCGAAGACCCGTTAGTCAAAGGAATCTATGACTATTTCAAAAAAGATGAAGCGCTGAAAAACATTCCTGTTATCGGGCCTTCAAAAGCGGGTGCGGTACTGGAAGGCAGCAAGGAGTTCGCCAAAGGCTTCATGCAACGCCATAATATCCCGACAGCCGGTTACAAAAGTATCACTGCCGCAAATCTGGAAGAAGGATTAGCCTTTCTGGAAACATTGGAAGCTCCATACGTACTGAAAGCCGACGGTCTTTGCGCCGGAAAAGGCGTACTGATTCTGCCCACCCTGGAAGAAGCCAAGAAAGAATTGAAAGAAATGCTGAGCGGAATGTTCGGTGACGCTTCCGCCACCGTAGTGATTGAAGAATTCCTGAGCGGTATAGAATGTTCCGTATTCGTTCTGACCGATGGAAAGAACTACAAGATTCTGCCCGAAGCAAAAGACTACAAACGCATCGGCGAAGGCGACAAAGGGCTGAACACCGGTGGTATGGGTAGTGTATCTCCTGTTCCGTTTGCCGACAAAGCATGGATGAAAAAAGTGGAAGACCGTATCATCCGCCCTACAGTAGAAGGACTGGCAGCAGAAGGCATCGACTATAAAGGCTTTATTTTCTTCGGCCTAATTAATGTAAAGGGCGAACCGATGGTCATTGAATACAATGTACGCATGGGCGACCCGGAAACGGAAAGTGTCATGCTGCGCATCAAGAGTGACTTGGTGGAACTGCTTGAAGGAGTGGCAACAGGCAATCTGAAGGAAAAAGTCCTGGAGATAGACCCCCGTTCGGCAGTATGCGTCATGCTGGTATCCGGCGGATATCCGGAGCATTATGACAAGGGATTTGCCATCAGCGGAATAGAAGAGATTGAAAACAGCATTGTATTCCATGCAGGAACGGCACTGAAAGACGGCCAGGTAGTCACTAGCGGCGGGCGTGTCATTGCAGTCAGCTCCTACGGCGCCAATAAAGAAGAAGCCTTGGCACAATCATTCACCAATGCGAAGAAAATCAATTTCGACAAGAAATATTTCCGTTCTGATATTGGATTCGACCTGTAATCAGCGGACTATTAACCCATGGCAGGCTATGACAAATTCCAGACAGATATGGCAAAGGGAAGATTCACCTTCCCTGTTGCCATCCTTATATGCCTGCTTCTCCGGATCATCACGGGCAATGAATGGCAGGATGTAATCAATTTGCTGGTCTGTGCTTTGACTGCCTATCTGCTGATCGAGATAAACACCGCCTTCACGCTGATACGGACACGCAGTACCTTGCATGTCAGCTTTTACGTATTCCTGTCCACGGCCTGCCTGTTTCTGCATTCCTTCCAGTATGCCGTTTTTGCGCCACTCACTTTTCTGATCGCTATTTCCCAATTATTCAGCAGCTACGAATCTCCCTACCCGGCGGGAAGTATATTCCACGCTTTCTTTTTCATCGGACTGGGAAGCCTGTTGTTTCCACAGTTGCTTTATTTTGTACCTCTGTTCTATTTGGGGATGATCAGTTTCAGATCCCTGTCACTCAAAAGTTTCTTTGCCGGACTTACAGGACTCTGTGTGCCCTACTGGCTCTTTTTCGGCTATGCGTTCTATTACGACAAAATGAATCTCTTCTATCACCCTTTACAGGAGCTTATTCATTTTCAACCCATCAGTTATGGGACATTAGGGATGGACAGAATCATATCCTGTGGAATCATCACCTTGATATCACTGGTCAGCAGCGTGCATTATTTCCATGTTTCTTATTTAGATAAGGTGCGCACGCGTATATTCCTTTCTTTCCTGATCACCGTTGAAGCCTGGATTTATTTACTGGGTATCTTACAGCCACAGCATTTCGACATCCTGTTACAGATGCAAATCATTGTAGGGTCCATTTTAACAGGACATTTATTTACTTTAACCCACAACCGCTTTACCGGCATCTTTTTCATCATTACATTTGTTCTATTAATAGTTCTAACTATATACAATTTATGGATGCAATTCTTCAATTCCTGATCGACTGGGGATATTGGGGCCTTTTTCTAGGCTCTTTTATAGCCGGAAGTGTTCTCCCGTTCAGCTCGGAGGCCGTACTGGCAGCCTGTGTCGGTCCGTTGGGCTTAGACCCGGTGATCAGTATAGCTGCCGCCACCGCCGGCAATGTTGCCGGCGGCATGACCTGCTACTGGATGGGACATCTGGGCAATATGGAATGGATCGAGAAATATTTTCATGTAAAAAAAGAGAAGATGGACCGTGCGGAGCGGTTTGTACACGGACGGGGTGCCTGGATGGCTTTCTTCGCCTTTATCCCTATTTTGGGAAGTGCCATATCCATTGTATTGGGCATGATGCGTGCCAATATATGGATTGTCATTCTCGCTATGACCATCGGAAAGATACTCCGCTACGCCTTATTGGTATGGGGAGTATTGGAAGCCTCCGCTTTAATGCATTAAAATTATGAAACTGGAACAAACAGCAGATGGAAGTTATACCCTCTATGTACCCGAACTGGACGAACATTATCATTCGGTGAAAGGGGCACTGACGGAGTCACAACATATTTTTATCGAAATGGGATTAAAGCATTCTCCCGTTTCCGAGCCCCACATTCTGGAGATAGGACTAGGAACAGGGCTGAATGCCTTTCTGACACTGCTTTCAGCAGAAGAGACCCGACGGAAAGTACATTATACCGGTATCGAACGCTATCCGTTAGCCGAAGAAACCTTGAAGCAACTGGACTACCCCCGCCTGATCGGCAAACAGCATGAGGAGGATTATTACGCCATTCACCGGGCGCCCTGGAACACAGAAACAGAGGTATCCCCTTGGTTCACATTACATAAAATTGAAGATGATTTTACCCGGCTTTTCAACCCGGAGGAAGGCAGCCGTCCCGCCGTTCCCTTATACGATATCATCTACTTTGATGCCTTCGCTCCCGAAAAACAACCCGAAATGTGGGAACAATCTCTTTTCGATACTTTATACAAGGTATTGAATGAAGGAGGTATCCTGACAACTTACTGTGCCAAAGGGGTGGTAAGAAGGATGCTGCAAACAGCCGGATTCACAGTAGAACGCCTTCCCGGCCCTCCGGGGGGAAAACGCGAGATACTGCGGGCAACCAAGTCTGATTAAACTTCTAGGACCGAAACTGATGAATGGTCAAGTTTCACCTAAAACAGTAAAACCGTTGTAAAATCCTTCAAATCCGTCATATATGCATAACTGCATATTTATCAGCAAATTACCATGAAACATTCATCGCTGAATCCGTCATAGATTCTTCATATTCTTTTTCCACGCTGAGATGATTGCCGTTATATACATAAAAAATCTCCGGCTTATCACAAGCCAGAGATTCTGTTTTATAAATTTAAAGTTTTTATTATATAAGATTCTCCCGTCGGAGAAAGTCTTATCTTGGAATTGTTAGTGAGAGTGCCCCGAAAGTCACTCTCATTTTTTAAGACTCTACTGTTAGAAACAATTAGTTCAAAGTCTGTACATAGAATGTCAAGTCTTTAGTCATGCCAAATACATCTGTGATATGATATGTGATTTCGATAACCTTACCATTACCTACTTCCTTGGCAATATCAAACTTCATCTTGTTGGTATTGGCAGTTTGAGCAGCACCGTCTAAGATATAAGTTACCACATTTGTAGCCTGTTGATCCATCTTGGCAGAAGGATACAAGCCATAGAATGAAGGATCAGCCTTATCTACAACAATGCTTTGTCTGTTATTTACCAATGAAGAGTTCAATTCGGCACGTAATGCAGCAGTTACACCTTGTGCGGCAGCACGGTCAAACAGATAGTACGGTTTGTCGAATGCATCAGCCAAAGTGAAATCAGTATTGCTTACTTCGAATGCATACTTCAAAATGGTCTGCAAACCATCTGTTGAATAAACAGCTTTTGCAATGAACGGATTCTCTTTTGTACCCTTAGATGCTACTTTTGCAACCTTAGAGTCAGCAATACGGCTGGCGAACTGTAATATAATATCATCCTTAGCTTCTGTATAAACATTGAAGTGATGATATTTAACATCGGTCAAAGTATATGCATCCATGTTACCGGCTGTGCCATAGAAGCCGATTGTATTCCATTCAGTATATAATGAGCTATTTGAGATATCGGCAAGAGTTACATAGCTTTCATTAGTCTTACCAATAATTTGGAACGAGTTAGTCGGAACCAATACTTCATACCAGTTAGCTTCAACATTTGCTTGTGCATTGTAAGCACCATTCTGGTAATTATAAACTCCCTTGAATGCATCACGCATATCAGCAGCAACAGCATCATAGCGGTCCAACAGTTTTTCACCATATACTTTCAATACATCATTTCCGTCTTTGTCTTTAGACCAAGCAGACGTACGGTTAGCTACAGATTCACGTTTGATCGGGCAGTTAGTAGGCATCTGCAATTCGAATGAGAAGTTCATTCTTGCCACTTCGTATTGATCATAACGAGTTGCGATTTCTACACGGAACGCGTTGTCCAAAGGCAATGCAATCTTCGTGTTGTCACCACTATACTGACGATCGTCTGTTGTGTAATAAGGAGCAGTTACATGTCCTCCTAATTCACTGTCAACCTTGAATGTTACCTTCAATGCGGTAATCTTATCCAAATCACGGATGTTTCCGGTCAGACAAGACTTGCCGGTTGCGTCTACATAATCAAATTCAATGTATTTGTCCAGCAATGCACCATTGTATGCAACACGGTCCCAAGTACCTTGGTTGTTGATAGGATCACCACCGGTCAGTTCTACATTGAAGTCAAGGTCATTGCTACCATATTTCTTATCGAATACACTTCTGTTGATTTCTTGTGGATCGGTTGAATTACCCATGCTGCGTGCAATCGCATCAATCCATTTCATCTTGCCTGCATCTCCCAAAGTATTGAAGAATTCTGTCAAGTCAAGTGCCTTACTCCATCCATACCATCTGGTTTGATCGGCAATAACCGTAGCATTGAATGGCGCAACGATATCTTCCAGGAACTTGTCAGGAACAGTCACAGCCTCATCATTAAAGTTGACAGAGAAGTAAGTCTTACCTTTCTGACCGTTTATCAAGATGTAGTTGTAAATGAACGGAATAGTATTGTTCACTACAGCTTCTTTCTTAGCGATGAAACGATAACCGTCTTCAGTAATCTCCACACCATATTTTCTGATGGATTCATCTGTAATCTTACTCTTGTCTATTTCCAGATAGTAGTCGTATACCAATACAGAGTCTTCTGCCCATTGATCATAGCCGTCAGAACTAAATCCTAGTATATCGAAGGAAGGAGTATATTCCTTTCCATACAAGAATGAGCTTCCTGAAGGAGCAAATGTCAAGCCATTAATGTAAATGTTTTCAGTTGCGTTTACATTGCTGGCTTTGAATGTATATACAAACGGGGATTTTACTACTTCTCCATTATTTTTTGATGTAGCTTTCAGTGCAAACAGGTACTTGTCACCATCATTAGCCTTGAACTGGCCTGCATAGTCAGGACGTCCCTGGCTTCCGGCTGCATCCAAATCCCATTTCTGTACGTCACGAGGCAGTAACCACATACCGTTGGCCGATGTAGCACGGGTAGCTGTAGTAGCTTTGCCGGTCCATGCTTGGGGAGCACCAAAATTCAATCCCCAAGGAGTGGTGTTGTCTGTAGATACAAACGCCCAGTCATAAGCGTCAGCATCAGCACCTGCGGGATTCACTTGCATCTTGATGTCGCGGTCGGCAGTAGGATACATACCTTTCAACATTTTGCCGTTTACAGCTTTATGTCCTGCCCAATCCACGTCATTATTCAATATACCATAATAGATATCGAAATCTTGAGCATAGTTTTGTCCGTTCAGTTCAGGAATAATGCTTAACAATGCAGCTCCACCCGGAATAAAGATAGTTTTCGGCTCACCGTTTGCTTCTGTTACAGTAAAGTTGTAACCATCGGCAACTTCAACCACTCTCAGACCACCGGCAATATATTCGGTATCCACGTATGCACCTTTTTCAGCATCCCATACCTGCCAATAACCAGTTTCCTCGTTCACTTTGGCATCGTGTCCGGCAGCGGCAGCATCACCCGGTTCGCCTTGGTCACCTTTGTCACCCTTATCACCTTTGGCAGGATATTCAGATTTCACACCGTCAAATGCCCAGTAACCGTCGATAATGGTCACAACTGTACCATTCTTACCGTCTTCACCCTTGTCACCTTTAATAGTTTCAATGGTACTCGTAGAGTTGTCACTCCAGGTTACAGTGATACCGTCACCGTTCTTCACTACGTTGGTAACATACTTACCAGCATCAACTTTTGCCTGTAAAGCTGAAAGAGCCGACTTGATATCGACCAGTTCCTTGTCGATGCGGTCAATGTCCTCATCATAGTCTTTACAAGACACAAATGTTCCTGTTGACGAAACCATTAAGGCTCCGAACAGAACTGCACTTAAAAACTTTTTGTTCATAAATAAAGATTTAAATTTATAAATTTAAAAAACTAAAAATTGGTTATACATATACTGTTATAAAAGGACTTCATTCTCTATTTCCAAGTTCACCAGGTTCCTCTCGCGCGCCGCATACCGTTTCGGAGTCATACCCGTCTGACGGACGAAAGCCAGATAGAAAGGGCTCTTCGAACCGAAACCGCTCCGTGACGGAACCTCGCCCAGCGGACAACCGCCGTTGCGAAGCAGCTCCTTAGCGTATTCCACCCGGTAGCGGTTAAGCAACTCCTTCAGATGACAACCGAAGTAGCGGTTCACCGCATTGCTCAGGTAAGTCTGGTTTGTTTCGAGCATCATACTCAGTTTCTTTAACGAAAGAGAGGAATCGAGGAACGCCCGGCGTATCTCCAACTGATACAATATACCTTTATATATAAGGCTGTCTGCCGGACGGACATCCGACAGTGACGAGAACCGCGCCGTCCATTCGCGACCGGCGGCACGATAGAGCAATGTCTTCTGCCTTACAGAAGTGCTGCTCGTCTTTTTACGTCTCAGAAACAGGTATTCCATCTAAACTCGTTATTCGTTCTTATTGGCCTTTTATGCAGATCTCTTAGTAAGAGATCTACAAACAGACGATAACAGGCTTTAAATCAAAATATTAACTATACAGATACAAGATTAAATCAGAGCCGGTAGAACCAGAAGAAATACTTTTTTTCACAATATTCCATATTTTTTCCGCGAAAAGTGTACTAGTTATCAAAACTTTCCTTATTTTTGCACGTGAAATGTCGATCTCTTACTAAGAGATTTATATTTTTTCATCTTCCAGACATATAATAACTTATTGATTTTCAACCATCCACAACTAATCCCTACTTCCTCCATTAACATATAGTAAGATAAATACATGAAACAAAGATTGAAAGGATTTTTTTACAATTCTTAGTCTTCATGAATACGAGAGCCTTATATGGCCTCTTAAAAAGATTGACAAACGATAAGACACTTCCCACAAAATATAAAGCGCATATTTATAGAGAACTATAAAGACTACATAGAATGCCATATAGAATCTCTTACCTGAAACCAAGGCTTCTCATACAGCCACAGAGCAACCGTATGAAAAGCCTTAACCAAACTGAAATTCCTTATCAATTGAGCAATTTGGGAAGTATTTGTACCTGATTAATGAGCAATTTGCGTATATTTGTTGTTGTTAAACAGAAAAGATAACATTCATGAGAACCAGACATCACATATTTTTCCCATTGCATCCCGGCAAAAGTATCCTTTGTTCGTGCTGCATGGTACTGATAGTGTGCCTGTTTACCGCCTGTGACAGTAAACAGTCCACTTCCACAAAACCGACCCTGACTGTCACCCTGGAACCCTTGCGCTATTTCACAGAAACCATTGCAGGCGATAAATTCAAGATAGTCAGCATGGTTCCGAAAGGAAGCAGCCCCGAAACCTACGACCCTACCCCCCAGCAGCTGGTCAATCTGGATAAGAGTATCGCCTACCTGCGCATAGGCTATATCGGTTTTGAACAAGCCTGGATGGATAAACTGACCACGAATGCCCCTCATCTGAAAATATTCGATACTTCAAAAGGGATAGATGTCATACAGGAAGCAGGATACAACCACGGTGACCATCATCACGAAGGGGGGATAGAGCCTCATATATGGAACTCCGCACGCAATGCCTCAGCAATCGCCCGTAATATCTACGCCGCCCTGAGCGAACTGGACAGTGCAAACGAGCCCTATTACAAACATCGTTTGGACAGTCTGCAACAAATTATCGCACAGACAGACACGGAAGTTCGTGACCGGCTACAGAATGCCGACACCACTTTCCTCATCTATCATCCGGCACTCAGTTATTTTGCCCGGGACTATGGATTGAAGCAAATCAGCATTGAAGAAAGAGGAAAAGAACCCTCGCCCGCCCATCTGAAAGAATTGATAGAAACCTGCCGCCGGGACAATGCCCGGGTTATTTTTGTCCAGCAGGAATTCGATACGCGCAATGCCAGACTGATAGCAGATGAATTGGGGATTACCGTTGTTCCCATCAATCCGCTAAGTTACGAATGGCAGGAAGAGATGATTAATGTAGCAAAAGCACTTGCCAAATAATACAGCCTTATGACGAATCCCATTATACAACTTACAGATATTTCCGCTTCTTACGATGAGAAAACAGTGCTAAGCCATGTCAACCTCACCGTATATGAGCATGACTTCCTAGGTGTAATAGGTCCCAATGGTGGTGGAAAAACCACATTAATTAAAATCATACTAGGATTACTAAAGCCTATTTCAGGCACAATCCGTTTCTATAAAAATGGAAAAGAAATACCCGAGATAGCCATGGGATACTTACCACAATACAACAGTATTGACAAGAAATTCCCCATTTCGGTGTACGAGGTGGTATTATCAGGGCTCAACAAGCAGAAATCCCTGTTCCACCGCTACACTCCCGAACAGCACGAACTAGTGAGCCGGATTATTGCCCGCATGGGATTGGAAGGTTTGGAAAGCCGTGCCATCGGCGAACTGAGCGGAGGACAACTGCAACGCGCGCTCTTGGGACGCGCCTTGGTTTCAAATCCTGAGGTTGTCATTCTGGACGAACCCAATACCTACATTGACAAACGGTTTGAAGCCAAACTCTACTCCCTGCTGGAAGAAATCAACAAGGAACGGGCCATCATCCTGGTAAGCCATGATATAGGCACTGTGCTGCAAAATGTAAAAACCATAGCGTGCGTCAACGAAACGCTGGATTATCATCCCGATACGGAAGTACCCACCGAATGGCTGGAAGAGCATTTCGGATGCCCCATCGAACTGTTAGGACATGGAAACTTCCCTCACCGCATCTTGAAATGCCATCATCACGACGAATAAATCCGATTATCGTGACCTAAGCCTTTTCATGCGGCAGGTTAAGCCCTATCCACCTTATCATTAAGCATTTTCTTACGGCAGACTTCTACAGTCGCCGGCAGTGCTCCGTACAGTCCACTGCAACAGACCGTACGGACTACTATAGCAGACTGTACAGTTCACTGTAGCGGTCTATACTGGTTTACCGTATAAAAGACCTTAACCTAACCATCAATCAAGCTTAACCATAGAGTAGAAAAAGGTTAGGAATCCAAAGGTTTCCTTCATCTGTACAAACTGAAATTTCAGAACACAGTATACAAACCAGCAATAAAACATAGAAATTCCGTTAAGGACTGAAAGAAACATTTTCTGCCGCATTCCCTAAGGATAACACTAAATAACAGACCATTGCCTCCCTATTCCAACTTTCTTTCGTATCTTTGCGCCCATTGAACGTTAACGAAACAATAATATATTCATGAAACAGTACAAATTAGTCAACAACCTGGTAGGTTGGTTAGCTTTTGTCATCGCAGCTTATACTTACTGCATGACTATAGAACCGACAGCCAGTTTCTGGGATTGTCCGGAGTTCATCACCACCGGCTATAAATTAGAGGTAGGCCACCCGCCCGGTGCACCCTTCTTTATGCTTACCGCCAACTTATTCAGCCAATTTACAAGCGACCCCAGTCAAGTAGCCAGAATGGTCAATACCATGAGCGCTCTGATGAGTGCGGCTTGTATCCTGTTCCTTTTCTGGAGTATAACCCATCTGGTGAAAAAACTGATATGCCCCGATGACAAAGAGATGACCTTGGGCAAACTCATTACCATTATGGGGTCAGGACTGGTGGGAGCCTTGGCTTATACATGGAGCGACACCTTCTGGTTCAGTGCCGTAGAAGGCGAGGTATACGCTTACTCCAGCCTCTTCACCGCAGTCGTATTCTGGTTGATTTTAAAATGGGAATCCGTTGCCAACGAGCCTCACAGCGACCGCTGGCTGGTTCTGATTGCTTACCTGACCGGACTTTCCATCGGTGTGCACTTGCTGAACTTATTGTGTATTCCGGCCATTGTACTGGTGTACTATTATAAAAAGAATCCCGATGCCAACCTCAAAGGCAGCCTGTTGGCACTTACAGGCTCCATGGTGTTGGTTGCAGCAGTGCTGTACGGTATCGTGCCGGGCGTAGTAAAAGTGGGAGGATGGTTCGAACTGCTGTTCGTCAACAGTTTCGGTATGCCTTTCAACAGCGGTCTGATTGTATATATCATTCTACTCGCCGCATCCATTATCTGGGGTGTTTACGAAAGCTATACGGAAAAGAGCCGCAAACGCATGAATATCTCCTTCATGGTAACTATCGCCATGCTGGGCATCCCCTTCTATGGCTACGGATGGAGCAGCGCCTTGATAGGCATTATCATACTAGGAATCTTGGGCGTTTATCTGTTTGCTGATTTGAACAAGAAATATCAGATTAGCGCACGTACTTTAAATACCTCTTTGCTGTGCATCATGATGATTATGGTAGGATACTCCTCATACGCCTTGATTGTGATCCGCTCTACCGCCAATACTCCGATGGACCAGAACTCTCCGGAAGACATCTTCACTTTAGGAGAATACCTGGGCCGCGAGCAATATGGAACCCGTCCTTTGTTCTACGGACAGACATACGCCTCCAAACCGGCACTGAAAGAAGTGGACGGAGGATGTGTATATGACGTGACGGAAGGCGCTCCCGTGTATCAACGGAAGGAGAAAGCGACTCCCAATGAAAAGGACAGCTACGAAGTAGTGCGTCATAAGACCGATTACAAGTATGCACAAAATATGCTCTTCCCGCGCATGTACAGCGATGCACACGCACAGGCCTACGAAGACTGGCTGGGCGGCATCAAAGGCGTGCAGGTTCCTTACGACCAGTGCGGACAGATGGTGATGGTGAAAGTCCCGACCCAATGGGATAACATCAAGTTCTTCTTTATCTACCAGTTGAACTACATGTACTGGAGATATTTCATGTGGAACTTTGCCGGACGCCAGAATGACATACAGGGACAGGGTGAAATAGAACATGGCAACTGGATTACCGGAATACCGTTTGTGGACAAGTTCCTGGTGGGTGACCAAAGCCTGCTCCCCTCCGACCTGAAAAACAACAAAGGGCACAATGTATTCTATTGCCTGCCGTTGATTCTGGGACTTATCGGTCTGTTCTGGCAGGCTTACAAGACAAAACGTATCACGACTCCGAATGGGGAAGAGATAGAAGAACCGATAGGTATCCAGCAATTCTGGATCGTATTCTTCCTGTTCTTCATGACCGGTCTGGCCATCGTGCTTTATTTGAACCAGACCCCGATGCAGCCCCGCGAACGTGACTATGCATACGCAGGTTCGTTCTATGCATTTGCCATCTGGATAGGCATGGGTGTGGCGGGTATTGCCCAATGGCTGCAAGGCAAACTGGGTGAGAAACCGGCTTCCGTCATTGCAACTGTAGTTTGTCTGTTCGTACCCATCCAAATGGTGAGCCAGACGTGGGACGACCACGACCGCAGCAACCGTTATGTGGCACGCGACTTCGGACAAAACTACCTGAGCACCGTACAGGAAGAAGGTAACCCGATTATCTTTACCAATGGTGACAACGATACTTTCCCCTTGTGGTACAACCAGGAAACGGAAGGTTTCCGTACCGATGTACGTGTATGTAACCTGAGTTACCTGCAAACAGACTGGTACATCGACCAAATGAAGCGTCAGGCATACGACTCCCCGGCAGTGCCTATCGAATGGAGCCGTCTGGAATATGTACAGGGGCATAATGAAGGAGTGGCTGTACGTCCGGAAGTGATGGAAAGCATCAATAACTTCTACAAGCAGAACCCGGAAGAAGCCGCCAAGGAATTCGGAGACAACCCGTATGAATTGAAAAATATTCTGAAATACTGGGTACGCTCACCCAAAGAAGGTTTACAGCTGATACCGACGGACAGCATCGTCATCAAGCTGGACAAGGAGGCAGTGAAACGCTCGGGCATGATGATTCCCGACTCCCTGCATGGTGAAATCCCCGATTACATGAGTATCTCCCTGAAAGGCAAACGTATGCTGTACAAGAGCGAGCTGATGATGCTTGAGATGCTGGCAAATACCAACTGGGAACGTCCGTTGTACATGGCTATTACGGTGGGTAGCGACAATCATCTGAATTTGGGCAACAACTTCATGCAGGAAGGTCTTGCCTACCGCATCACCCCGTTCAACACCACCCGGCTGAACGCACGCATCGACAGCGAGAAAATGTACGATAACCTGATGAACAAGTTCAAGTTCGGAGGAATCAACAACCCGGATATCTATATCGACGAGACTGTGATGCGTATGTGCCAGACCCACCGCCGTATGTTTATACAGCTGGCTACCCAGTTGATAAAAGAAGGCAAGAAAGATAAGGCGTTGAAAGTTCTTGACTATTGTTCGGAAGTAATCCCAAGCACTACCGTTCCTCACGATTACATCATGAGCAGTTCCAAAGAGATGGCCGACGATTATCTGACATTGGGTGAAAAAGAGAAAGGTGAGGCTATTCTGAATGATTTGGCAAACAAATCGGTGGAATACATCACCTGGTACCTGAGTCTGAATGACCAACGTCTGCAAGGTTCATACGAGGACTGTCTGCGCAATTTCTATATTCTGGATGAAATCAACAAGAGCCTTGCCCGCGCAAATGCTGCCGGCGGTGTACAAGGTGAAGGCGAACAACAGAATAAATCGGATATGGCAAGCCACTATGCCAAGAAGTTTGAAGAGCTCTATGAGGTGTTCAACAAACGTGTAGGCGGCGGAGCAGGCAGAAAGTAAATAAAAGGTGTGGATTCTGCGGTGAATCCACACCTTTATATTTGTATAACCAACAAAAGCACACACATTCATGTTTATAGAACAACCCCCGCTGATACTCCGCTGGCTTTATCCACGCGCTTTCTGGCGAATGGACAAGAATGAAAAAGCGGTCTATCTGACTTTCGATGACGGGCCGATTCCCGAGATCACACCGTGGGTACTCGATTTATTAGACAAGTACAATATTAAGGCTACCTTCTTTTTGGTGGGCGACAATGTGCGCAAGCATCCCAAGGAATTCCAGATGATTGTAGAACGAGGACATCGTTTGGGAAATCATACTTTTAACCATATCCGGGGATTCGAATACCGAAGCAAGAACTATCTGGCCAATACGGACAAAGCAAACGAGCTGATCCATACCAACCTGTTCCGTCCGCCACATGGCCACATGCGCTGGATGCAGTACATGGTGCTGCGCCATAAGTATCAAATAGTGATGTGGGACTTAGTAACCCGTGACTATAGCAACAAGCTGAATGGGAAGCAGGTACTGAGGAAAGTAAAACATTATGTGCGGAATGGTTCCATCATTACTTTCCATGATTCCATCAAGGCAGAGAAAAACATGAAATATGCCTTGCCCCGGGCCATAGAATGGCTGCTGGAACAAGGCTATGAGTTCAAGGTATTTGACTGATAAGGCCAAATACCTTGAGTTATTTACTTAGTATATGTAAACCCCAGTTTATTCAACCCATTCTGTACATCGGGATGACTCATAAACAGTTTCCATAACAATCCCGAACGATAATTCTCTATCATCACTGCTATAGGGCCCTGGTCAATAGCCAGATAACGTTTCGGATACCAGTTATCCGTTTCACTGAAAGCATCATAAAAGCCATACGGGCCGAATACTTTCTCACCCATTCCATACAGATGGCGCATTACCTGCAAAGAATATTCAGGAGTATAGACAATAGAGGATAAAGCGGCAGTCGGAGAGATCACTCCCAAATCTTCTTTCTCATTAGGAGCATGTGCCGCATAACCGTTTACCGAATAACTGGCAGTCAATCCCCAACAATCCGGGCCAAAGCCGGTATAATGCTTGGGATTACGGATGCAGTAGGCACGGTTGACCAAGGTAAGATTACGCATTTCATTGAAATAACTGGGACAATATTTATCCTGCAAACCGTTGGGATTCATGCCCAGAAAAGAATATTGCGCCCAGAACAACGGTCCTGCTTCCGTACCCTGATAACGAAGATGTAATTTAATCCCCTCTACCGTATGAGGAGAAACAATCTGTCCATTCTGTGCCCAGCCCTCATTATAAACCGTGGCAGGTATCCCATGAGTAGGAGAAGCAGCAGCCAGAATATACATAATCATACATTCATTGTATCCATGCACCGGAAAGTTCATGGCCCAGCCATCTGTGGGGCTCCAATGCCAATAAAGCACATTTTGCCCGTTCTGACGGTAAAAGTTCCAGTCTACCTCACGCCACAATTTATCAATACGTGCCGCCAACTCTTTTTCATCCGAAGTGCCATTTACATAATATTGATGCACAGCCAGCAAGCCTTGCATCAAAAAAGCAGTTTCCACCAGGTCACCGCCATTATCTTTGGAACCGAAAGGCAATACTTTGCCTGTTTCACCATTCCACCAGTGAGGATAAGCCCCATGAAAACGGTCGGCTTTCTCAAGGAAAGTCACAATCTTGTCCATTCTTTCGAGCCCTTCCTGCCGGCTCACATAGCCCCGGTCTATACCGGACAGAATAGCCATGATGCCAAAACCACTTCCTCCCGAGGTTACCACCTCGGGCCCTCCTGCGGGATATACATTATCTATATGATAACGCTCACGAGCCATACCGCTATAAGGTTCGCCCCCCTCCCAGAAATATTGGAAAGTACGACGCTGGACAGTATCCATCAAAGCATCATCGGAAAGCGTGTCGGACGCCGATGCCGGACGCTTGTCAGAAGAAGCTGCCGGCTTGTTTTTACAAGCCAGCAATGAGAAAAGCAGCAACACCGCTGCACATAAGGGAATTCTTTTCATTTTTTCACAGGTTTAGGTTAGTGCAGCACAAATGTTGCTGTTTTCACATGCTGGCTGTCCGTACCAATCATCAAATCGAAAGCTCCGGGTTCGGCCACGTATTGTAACTCGTAATTATAATATTTCAATAAATCGGGAGTAATCTTGAAGGTTATCTCACGGGATTCACCTGCTTTCAGGAATACTTTTTGGAAACCTTTCAGTTCTTTTACAGGACGGGTACTTTCAGCTACCTTGTCACGGATATACAACTGCACTACTTCCGCACCATCCCTGTTTCCTGTATTTGTCAGTATCACTTTAGCTGTCAGACTTCCGTCCATAGGCATTGAAGTACGGTCCAACGTAATATCTCCATAGTTGAAAGTAGTGTATGAAAGCCCATAACCGAATGGATAAAGCGGCTCGTTGTCCACGTCCAGATAGTTGCTACGGAATTTCTCAAACCATTTCCCTTCGTGCAGCGGACGTCCGGTATTCTTGTGGGCGTAGTACAAAGGAATCTGCCCCACATTCTTCGGGAAAGTCATAGTCAGTTTTCCACTTGGATTAATAGCGCCAAAAAGTACGTCACCAATAGCATAAGCAGCTTCGCTACCTCCAAACCATACGTTCAGAATCGCAGGAACATGAGCCTGTTCCCACTCCAACGTCAGCGGACGTCCGGTGAAAAGTACCAAGACTACAGGTTTTCCAGTTTTTAGCAGTTCCTTCAACAAAGTACGTTGTACATCGGGGATATCCAGTGAAGTACGGCTGCTGCTTTCACCGCTCATTTCTGAAGATTCGCCCAAAGCAGCTACTATGACATCGGCTTTCTGAGCTACCGTCAATGCTTCTTGCAACAGTTGGGCATCGGTACGGGCATCCCGATGAAGGCTGCGCCCGAAGAGAGTCGCCCGTTCTTCATAGGCGGCATCACTGGTCAGATTGCTGCCTTTAGCGTATGAAATGGTAGCTTTTCCGGCAGTCATCTCTTTCAAACCTTCTATCAGTGAAGGGGATTTATCCAGTATAGCGGCCACGCTCCAAGTTCCGGGCATATTGGTACGAGTATCTGCCAACGGGCCTATTACGGCAATATTACCCTGCATCTTCAAAGGAAGTACAGGTTGCACTGTGCTTCCGGACGGATTCGATCCCACCCTATCGGTAGAAGGTTCGTTTTTCAGCAAGACAAAGCTTTCTCCGGCAATACGGCGGGCTACGGCACGGTGTTCCGGAGTGAAGATATCACGTGCGGGACGTTTCAGATCACAATATTTATAAGGATTGGCAAATAACCCTAATTTATACTTTGCCTCCAGAATAAGACGACAGGCAGTATCAATGGTCTGCATGGATACCTTTCCTTCCTGCACCGACTGTTTCAATGTTCCTACAAAAGCATCGCTCACCATGTCCATATCTACTCCGGCATTGACAGCACGGGCAGCTACGGTTTGCAAATCACCGATTCCATGGTCTATCATTTCATAGATTCCGGTATAGTCCGTCACCACAAAGCCCTGAAAGCCCCACTGGTTACGCAGCACATCAGTCATCAACCATTTACTGGCTGTAGCCGGAATGCCATCCACTTCATTAAAGGAAGCCATCACACTACCCACTCCGGCATCAACAGCTGCCTGATAGGGGAGCATGTACTCATTGAACATGCGTTGACGGCTCATATCCACCGTGTTATAATCGCGTCCGGCCTCGGAAGCTCCATACAAGGCGAAATGCTTGACACAAGCCATTATCTCATCATTGCGTTTCATCTGGCCGCCTTGATAGCCACGCACCATGGCTTTAGCTATCTCAGCACCCAGGAACGGGTCTTCCCCACTCCCTTCCGAAACACGTCCCCAACGAGGATCCCGGCTAACATCTACCATCGGACTGAAAGTCCAGGAGATACCATCCGCACTGGCCTCAATGGCCGCAATACGGGCCGATTCCTCAATGGCTTTCATATCCCAGGTACATGACAAGCCTAAAGGGATGGGGAAAATCGTTTCATAACCATGAATCACATCCATACCAAACAGTAGAGGTATCCCCAGACGGCTCTCTTTCACAGCCAGTTCCTGCACATCCTTGATACGGGCAACTCCTTTCAAGTTAAACAGTCCTCCTACTTCACCCCGTTTTATACGGGCTGAGATATCGCTGCTCTTTGCCTGTCCCGTAGTGATTTCACCGGTAACGGGCAAGTTCAACTGGCCTATCTTTTCTTCCAAGGTCATCTTTTTCATCAAATTATCAATGAAACGATTCATATCCTGAGGTGATTTCTGCGCATGCACACTCAGGGTGGCAAATAGCAGCATGGGAGCCACTTGCTTCATTCTTTGAAATATTCTATTCATCATCTTTAAATAATGTGCTAATGTGTCAATGTACTCATGAGCCTATTGACATATTGAATAATTATAAATAATCAGGATTCTGTTTCAGCACTCCTTTCGACTTGTCTATTTCATCCTGCGGTATAGGCAAAAGTGCATTCTTCGGTTGATAATTCAACTTACCTGCCGCATGAAGAACTTGCTCGGCGATTCCCCAACGCACCAAATCATAGAAACGGTCGAATTCCAGTCCTAATTCCACCCTACGCTCGTGTCGGATTGCTTCACGCAATACCGATTGGTCCAAAGAAGTAATTTCAGGTAGTATATCCGGATTACCGCCACGCGCACGGGCACGCACCATCTCCAAATCCTTTTGCGCTTCCGAAGTATTACCTAACTCGTTTGCTGACTCCGCTGCCATTAAAACGACATCCGAGTAGCGGATCAGCCGGATATTCACCCAAAAGCCTTTATTGGTAAACTCCTGGCGCAATGCCGGATTGGTATAGGCTTTCTTGTTGAAGTAAGCACCTTCTGCCTGCGACACCGGGGACTCTCCGTATGGCGTATTGGTATTCTCCGGAGTAACAGGGTCGGAATCACTCTTACGGAAATAAAGCAAGGTGGCATCCTTACGGGGGTCACCAGGCTCAAAAGCTTCCGCCATCAGTTCGGTAGCCATGTGCCATCCCCAACCCAAATCCCATTTTCCGGAACCACGAATCCCCTGTACTTCACAGAATTGGCTTCCTATCTTATCACTTTGCGGCAAGGCGGCCGTAGACAAGCACTGCAACTCAAACACCGAACCACCGCTGTTCTCTCCCTCGTCAGTAAAAATCTTATCGTAAGGGGTATCCAGATTATAAATTCCTTTTCCCATTACATCCGAGGCTGCTTTGTACATATTCTGCCAATCATTGCGCATCATATAGGTACGGGCATGCAGGGAACGGGCAGCTCCCCACGTCAGACGTCCCAAATAGGCAGCCGGCCACTGTTCGGGAAGCAAATCTTCCGCATCTTTCAAGTCCTTGTCTATCTGTTCATAAATTTTGTCTACCGTTGTTTTGGGTACATTAGCCTCCGAAGCTTCATTTACCTTAAAGGTAACCAATGGAACCTCCCCGAAGGCTCGCACTAAATTAAAGTAACAGTAGGCACGGAAAAATAACGCTTCTCCTTTATTATAGAGGTCATTCTCTTCTGTCAGATGACCGGTCTCAATGGCATCCACCACCTCATTGCATTGATAAATAATCGCATAATTCTGACTCCAATAGGCCTTTATCAACCCATTGCTGGCATTGTACTGAAAATCATCATACATTGCCGCCTGTTCCGACCCGTCGCTGGAAATACTTCCTTTCTCCGAATCTTCGGAACGGAAACAATGAATAGCGAATGCGGGAGTTCCTGCAGTAATATTGAAATTACGCATCATGGTATAGATGTTGAATATCTTTCCTTCTGCCAATGCACCGGGATTATCATCCTCCGTGAACTGACCTTGAGGACTGCGGTCAAGGAAATCATTACAACCGGTAAAGGCCAGGATTCCTCCAATCGCCCAAATGTATAGTATATATTTACTTCGTTTCATAATCAATCAAAATGTAATATTGAGTCCAAATGTATAAATCGCAGGTACCGGATAACTTCCATTATCCACACCAAAAGCAATGGCAGAACCACCAAACTCAGGGGTGTAGCCGGTATTATGTTTCCAAGTTTTCAGGTTCTGAATATTGAAATAGGCTTTCAAAGCCTTCAAACCGATTTTGGATATCAGGGCCTTATCAAAAGTATAGCCCAATTGCAGGTTACGTATACGGAAGAAACTGCCGTCTTCTACATAATACTCCGAATTTTCAAAGTTAATGGCATGACCGGTATTCAGGACAGGTTGTGTATTGGATGTACCTTCGCCGTGCCAACGGTCCAGACGCTGCTCCATATAGTTGAACTGCGCCCAATTGTAATTGTCCCAAGTACGGTAAATCTGATTACCGCCCTGTCCCATCATGTCAATACCCAGTTCCCAACCTTTATAGGAAACACCTAATGAGATTCCATAGGTAACATCCGGAGTAGGATCACCAATCAAAGTACGGTCTGCCGGTGTAATCTCACCATCCCCATTCACATCGGCGAACTTCAAATCACCGGGAGTCACTGTAGCCAATGTATTCTTGGGCGAAGCATCAATATCGGCCTGTGACTGATAAACACCATCTACCTTATATCCATAGAAGAAACCGATGGGATAACCCGCCATAGTATAGCTCTGGCTCTTGTCTCCGGCAATAATGGAATAACCGTCTTGTACCAGACTCTTCACCTTATTCTTGATAGTAGTCAGGTTGACTCCCACATTATACCTCCAATCGCCAATCTGATCCCGCCAAGTGGCAGACAATTCCACTCCTTTATTCTCTATCTGCCCCAGATTTCCTATTCCGGGAATGGTTCCGGAAAGTCCGGGAACCTTTGCCAGCAAGTCCTTCGTATTCTTTTTATAATAAACTCCTTCCACATGCAGGCGGTTGCGAAACATATTCGATTCAAAGCCTGCTTCCCAAGCTTCCACTTTTTCCCATCTAAGGTTCGCATTAGGCAAATAGGCCAACTGATAGCCCGGATAGATGGTGGACGGATTGCCAAACACAGCTCCAAAAGCATTTTCAAGCAACGGCTCAGCCGGATAAGCAGTATCCAGATTCTGATTGCCCAACGTACCCCAGGAACCTTTCAACTTCAACATATCCAACCAAGAAATGTCTTTCATAAACTCTTCTTCGGTCATCAGCCATCCGGCACCTGCCGAGTAAAAGTTCTGCCATTGGTTGCCCGTATACGAAAAAGCCGAAGAACCGTCCCGACGGAAAGACCCGTTGAACAAATATTTTCCTTTGTAATTATAAATCACACGCCCCAGAAAAGAAACAGTAGTACGTTCCCACTGTGTACTTCCATTGGTAGCTGTAGCCAAATCACCAATACTGACGAACCATTTATCGGGATTATCGGGAATAACCAATCCAATACCTTGCCCACGGGCGGCATCCAGACGGCTGAGAGAATTGTAATAAGTAGTGAAACCGGCGGTTGCCGTCAGATTATGGTCGCCAAAACTATTTGTATAAGTCAGCACATAATCACTTTGCACCTTCGTTTCATTTTCCTTGAACTGGCTCACTTCAGTCTTACCCGTTCCCAGTGTAGCCACATTTCCTTTCACTGTGTTATCATATACCTTGATAATCGGCTGATAGGTACGCCCGTTATTCGAGCCGTAATCCATAGAGAACACAGCCCTGAAATTAAAATGTTCCAGAAAATCCACCTCTCCATAAATGTTACCCGATGCACGATAATTCTCTGCGCGAGTGGTGTTGGCTTTTAAATCCACATCCACCATCGGATTCATCATCTGTGCTTTCTGAAACTCCGGCAACGCCGCATACAACTGATATTCTTCATTGAATACAGGAGCTATAGGAGTGGTACGGACAGCATTCAGGACTGATTTACTATCAGCAGGCAGCATACGTGCTCCGTTAAACTGAAACCCGACCTTTATCTTGTCGGTTATCTTATACTCATTGCTGACATTCAAGGTGATTTTGCTGAACTTCTCGTGCTTTATATTTCCTTGTTCGTATGAGTATCCCATCCCCAGATAAAAACTATGTTTTTCAGAAGCTCCTGTCACACTGATATTATTATTGGTAATGAAGCCATTCTGAAGCACTTCATCCTGCCAATCGGTATCAGCATTCCAGCCGGAAAAATCAAAAGCGGGATTCTTTTCATTAACAAGCTGCTCACTATACAATTCTTTGAACTGAGAAGCATTCACCATCTTGATTCTGTCCACCACATGTTTCCAGCCGAATGAGGTGTTGATATTCACCAAAGTCTGCCCCTCCTTAGCCTTCTTTGTAGTGATAATGATAACCCCATTAGCTCCACGCACACCGAAAATAGCCAATGAAGACGGGTCTTTCAACACTTCCATAGACTCAATATCCTCGGGATTCAGAAAGTTAATGTTATCATTGAACAAACCGTCGACAATGTAAAGAGGTTTGTAGCCGTTAATGGAGTTCGTTCCACGTACACGGATTTCGGGGTCCGAGCCTGCTTGTCCCGAGTTGATAATCTGCACACCGGCTACCTTTCCCTGCAAGGAAGACAAGGGATTTGTAGAAGGTTTATTAGCGATTTCGGCTCCCTTGATATTCGTGATAGAGCCGGTCAAGTCACGCTTCTTCGCACTACCGTAACCTATCACTACTGTTTCAGCCAGCATTTGTGAGTCCTCTTTCAGCTGTACATTTATCACATGCTGGCTGCCTACTTTCACATCTTGCTTCACCATTCCCACGTACGAGAATTCCAGTACATTGTCGGGTGAGGCGGTAATACTGTACTTCCCATCTATGTCGGTAATCGTACCATTGGAAGTACCTTGAATCACTACGGATGCTCCAATCAGAGGTTCATTGGTCGAATCGGTTACCGTTCCGGTCACTGTCTTCTCCTGAGCAAACAGCGACGTAGTCATCAACAGCAGACAGACTAAAGCACTAAAAGTCCTCAATCCCTGCCGCCCATGTTGTAAAGGTTTAGGTTTATTGTCCATTGCATTTTCTATTAACAAATAAATAACTAGTTTAATTTCTTATATTGCAATGAAACAAAAGGAACCGGAAAAAGATGTTTAAGACGAGAGAATTAACACTTTAACATCCCATGAAAAAAAGTTACCCGAAGAGCATGTGCTCCTCGGATAACTTTTATTATTCTTATATCACCATTCTATGGTACATGGACCACCAAGGGATTACGTACCTTCTGAGCGTATTCTTCCAAATATTTGTTCCAATCGGTATCGGCTTCGAAACCATATTTGCTCCAGCCTGATCCCCAATAATAAATATACTCGGAACCCGGTTCATAATCACTGACCGACAACACATGACCCAAAGCACCTCCACGTTCTTTCTGCTCTTTTTCGGAGAACATTTGGGGCAGCGCTCCTTTTATATTAGCCGGAAATACAGCACCTATATAAATCACTCCATTGTTATTGGCTGCATTCTCTGTAGAGTCCGCATAGGCTATATAACCTGCATTTGCATCAAAACTATACCCCGTAGGATTCTGTTTGTGCAATACAATGCCGGTCACCACCGGAGTTGTTTCCTGCAAATTATCAAAAGAAACCACAGTCTTGTTCAACTGCGATCCCTTGTCCAAAGAAATGATACGCGTTTCTATCACATTTGAATCTCTTTTTACAACCAACGGATTATAAACTAACTTGGTGGTGAATCGAAGCGGACCGTTATCCAAGACTTCACAATCCTTGTAACAATAGGGATAAACAATGGTACTATCGGGGAATAAAGCTGCTGTCCCGCCACCCAGAGTCGGACCCACCGCATAACAATCCATTCCGTTTCCATGATCTATGTGATAAGAGATTCCTTGATTCAAATCACCGTCATAACGATCTTCCACCACCGGTTCGGGTACATTCTTGGTCCAGATGTCATAACCAAAGGCACGCTCGCCCTTCTCCTGCAAAGCAGGACCGTATGCACGAT
>OJPB01000362.1_pt1 | contig 29321 bp, 26 predicted proteins | sample 1598391 | NCBI WGS metagenome assembly OJPB01 (sample SAMN03922452, study PRJEB24848) | human gut metagenome | isolation source: stool sample | host: Homo sapiens | place: Germany | collected 2009-11
CGAGATTTCTGCCTGTCTCGTGGGCTCGGAGATGTGTATAAGAGACAGGCATGAACCTCTCCAAATAAATCTGATTGAGAATTTGACCCGTTCGATGTATCCGTAAATCCCACCTTCAAATTCTTAGCAGCACCGGCGGCAAACAAAGTCACAATTGCCTTTCCGGATTCATCGGGGACTGTAACTTTTAACACCACATCATTAAAGTCAAAGTCACCGGCTTCACGGGTCATGTCTTCAAAAACGTATGTATACACTTGAGGAATATCTGTGGCATCCGAGTTCGTTCCGCCACCGTTCGTCGTATAATCATAGCCACATCCGACCGGTTCTCCTAATCGTACTTGTTCTACTTTTACAAGCTGTGCACCATCCGAAAAATTTGTATCACCGGTATACCCTTTCAATGCGACCTCTAACTCACCGGAATAAGTAATACTCTCATCGGGAGTTTTAATACAAACCCCACTTACCCAAAACAGAGCCTTTTCATCTGAACCGACTCCGGTCACATCAACCTTTCCATTCTGGTATTCCACGTTGTCTTTTACATGAAATACACTCTTGGAACCTAACCTCAAAGGTATATTCCCATTTGTTTTCAGCGTATTTGTTTCAAAAGAAGAGCCACCATCTTGTTCAAATGCAAAGCCCTCCCCATTTTGGAAATAAGTAGAACTAAGGATTTCCATCCTGCACCGGTTATAAATATAAGAACTACGGGTATCTAAAGAATTAGCTTTGACAGTTCCTTCTTCATTTATTAATTCAGAACCTCCGGTCATGGTCACATCCTGCAATGAAGCAGATTGAAGATTTACAAAAGTTGCCTTTCCGGACATGGCGAATGTTGTCTTCCCGGTTATTTCAAAACTACCGTCATTATATATATATCCACCCGAAGAGTTAGATACCCCCGCAACAGTAATTTTCCCCTTATTGTATAAAGAACAATTAATGCTTATTCTATTAAGCTTCATCGTTGAATTTTGCGCGATATAGAAAACCGTATTAGGGTTAAATGTTTCAGCAGCAGTGGCATCCAAAGTGCTACCCTCCAATAAGTAAACCACTAATCCGTCAGGATAAGCACCTGTTATTGTAACATTTCCTTTAATATATAGCGTATAGTTGCCATAACGTAGTTCATAAGAGCCGTCATTCATATAATATCCACCACGCATTTCAGCCCATTGTATCGGATACTGTTTAGCATCTGCAGGCACCTCTTTCAAGAAATTCTTCTCATCAGGCACCTTGTAATCCCAACTGCTTCTTGCCATAGCGCTTCTCTTTCCTGTCTCACTTCCTTGCTCTTCCCAAGAAACCGAAGGACGACCGACCTTCATATCTGCCACCTTTACCCAGCCATTGTACATTTTATCTTCAAAAAGTACATAAACAGATTCAATGGCTTTGGGTACATCAAAAGTAAATAATACTGTTTCTCCGTCTCTTACCCCCGTTTTCTTAGCCAACAACCGAGCATTGCCTTCAGAGTTCAAAGGATTATCCGTATATACTTTCACAGTATAAACCTCGCCTGTCTTTTGATTGATAGAAACAGACAACGTTCCTACCGCAGCCATATTCCAATCCTGACTCGGGTCAATGTCTTTCACCGGAAAATTCTCTTTTGCTTCTTCATCGATATGATGGGGGTCAAAGAAGTCTTCTTTCTTCGTACAAGAGAACAAGACAGAGATACACAATAATAAAAAGATGCTTTTCTTCATAATAAGCTTGTTTCAAGTTAATCACATTTCATACAAAGATATGAAATATAAAAATGATTAAGCAAAGAAAAAGCCTTCAAATTAGTTCATAAGCATCTAGTTTTCAAATATTTATTCTCGCTTGAATAATATACCTATACTTTTGATTAATTTACCGATATCTATACTTTGGCCGTTTTACTTTTATAGATAAGATATCCTCCCAATAATATCAAAGGTACACTCAACCATTGTCCGATATTCAGGGTCATATTCGTTTCTTCCACTACTTGCGGATTCTTCATAAACTCCAATACGAAACGCGAGCCAAAGAAAATGAGCAGGCTCACTCCGGTAATCAATCCCACACGATTCTGCAAATGGTATTTATGATACATCACCCATGCAGTTACGCCCGCCACCAAACAATAGAGCATTTCATAAATCTGGGTAGGGTGACAAGGTAAACCTTCATATAACTGATGCCATTCACGCGAACGCACAAACTCAAAGCCCCACGGTAAAGTAGTGGGATAACCATAAATCTCGGAATTCATCAAGTTGCCGAAACGGATACAGAAGCACACCACCGCAACTGCCGGAATCATTCGGTCAAACAACCACCAGACACTCTTCTTCGTCACTTTCTTAGAATACCAGACAAGGGCGAGAATAATGGCAAAGACTCCTCCGTGACTTGCCAGTCCGCCTTTCCAAATCTTTAATATCTCAGCCGGATGCACCGAATAATAATCCCATTCATAGAATAAGCAATGTCCCAACCGGGCCCCTATCACCGTACTGACAATGCAATAAACAAAAAGCTTGTCTACCCAGTCTTCAGGATATTTTTCTTTTTTGAAAAGGCGACCGACCATCTCATAAGCCAAGATAAATCCCAGTCCCCACATCAAACCATACCAACGCACTTCCCAACTGCCAACCTTAAACCATACGGGATCTACATCCCACAGAATACTAGCTATCATTGTTTTATTTCTTTGTTTATTTATATAAGCACAAAGGAAATAAAAAAATCCCTTCCCCGAAATAAATCAGAGAAGAGATTTCCTTATTCCTTATATATTATGATATTTTACACCAAATGTGCAATCAATTCCTCGCGGTCTCCATACATCAAATCGATAACCGGAACTTCAATCATTGTATAGCAGCCCGGTTGCTGTTTCATTGTAGCGCGTGCTACACATACCAACACCTGAGCTGTCAGAGCCGGATTATTAATCTTCATATCAAACTCAAACAACTGATTGTGAGTCTTGCCCGACACTCCTTTACGAACCAGATTAACACCATGCCCCACATCATTCAAGTCGTCTACACAAGGCACCTGAATAACATGTGTCTCATCATTGACAAAATAAGGATCGTTCTTAACAGCCGCTTCAACAGTCTTGAAATCCGCTCCTTCTTCCAGTTCCACATAAACCATACGACGGTGAATACCTGTACCTACAGGAATAGTCATAGACAGAGCATCTTTCACCCCTGCAATAGCACGAACGGCTACAGAGTGTCCCATGCTGCGACCCGGACCAAAGTTGGTATAAGTAATACCTTTCGGAGCAATTGCTTCCAAGAGGGTACGTACTACCGAGTCACTTCCCGGATCCCATCCTGCCGAAATAATGGCAACAGCATTGCCTGCTTTGGCCGATTCGTCCAGCGAACGGCGCAGTGCGGTAATCTGTGTATGGATATCAAAACTATCTACCGTATTGATGCCCATAGCCAGAATTTCTTTCGCATATTTTTCTACACTGCGAGTCGGAGTAGCCAAAATAGCAACATCTACATCTTTCAGTTCCTTTATATCTTTAACAACAGCGTATGGTTCCAGTTCTGCCGGTTTGTTTTCGGCTCCATTACGGCGAACAATACCTGCGATTTCAAAATCGGGAGCTGCTTCCAGAGCTTCCACTACATACTTACCAATGTTACCGTATCCAACGACGGCTGCTCTAATTTTATTCATCTTTATTGGTTTTAGTTTACTATTATCTTTTATTTAGCTGCAAAAATAAACATTTTGCCTCATTCTTTTGTTCTTCCAAACCTAATATTTTAAAAATATTCTTGCCTAACTTATAATTTGAAAGATAGATATCCTATTTTTGCAAAGAACTGTAAATTACAAACTAGAAGAATCATGATAGAATATATTAAAGGAGACATTGCAGAGATTACTCCGGCAATGGCGGTGATAGATTGCAACGGGGTGGGCTATGGAATCAATATCTCGCTGAACACTTACTCGGCCATTCAAAATCAAACACGTACCAAACTCTATATTTATGAAGCCATCCGTGAAGACGCATACGTGCTCTACGGATTCTCTACCAAGCAGGAAAGAGAACTGTTTTTACTGTTAATCTCGGTATCGGGTATTGGAGGAAATACCGCAAGAATGATTTTATCGGCCCTTTCTCCTTCCGAATTATGCGGGGTAATCAGTTCGGGAAACGACAAACTGCTGAAAACAGTTAAGGGTATCGGACTGAAAACAGCCCAACGCATCATTGTCGATTTAAAAGACAAGATAGCCTCTTCCGGCATGGAAACGGTCAACAGTGAAATGTTTGCAAGCGCTGCCAACTCGGAAATTCACGATGAAGCCGTAGCTGCACTGACTATGTTGGGATTTGCACAGGCTGCTTCACAAAAGGTAGTGGCAGCCATATTGAAAGAAGAACCAAGCGCCCCTGTTGAAAAAGTCATTAAGCTGGCTCTGAAAAGATTATAAAAAGAGAAGTGTGGCAAAGCATTTTGTTGTAGTGGCATTCCACGTGTTGGCTGCTACAACAAAATGCTTTAATATCTATTTATCTTCTTCCGGTTTGTCTTCCTGCATCTTACGGGTAACAAATTCTATTTTCAGCATAGCTTCCTTTTTATCTTTCCGAATCTGCTCCATACCCGATAAGATACGCGCCAGCCCGGTCAACTCGGCAATTGCTTTACGGTCATTGGGATGCATAACTGTTCTATAAGTCTTATCCCCTATAAATTGAAGTTGGATATTCTTATCTTTATTGGCAACAATGAACCCGATAACGCCACCGTCATCGCCCATTTTATAATCAGCTTTCTCAATGGCACGCCCCAAATCCGTCGTCTCATAACTGTCTTTGGACGCGGGAGTTTCGGCAAAAGTATCGCCCACACTGACTTTCACTGCTGCATGATGAAGCTTTCCACCGGCACAATAAATAGAGGTAATAGACATCTCGCCCTGCTCATTCACTTGTCCGCGAAGAAAAGAACGACCGATATTCTTTTCCACTGTCTGCGTAGGATAGAAATAATTACCTACTTCCTGATAGGCTGTATCTTTTTCCAATACAAAATTGCCTTTGATTGAATCCAACTGAGCCTGCTTCACCTGCATCATACTGTCCAAATAAACCAAACTCTTCTGCTGTTCCTTCAAGTCAACTTGTTGCATCAACCTAATTCCCTGCTTCCTGGCCTCAAAAGCCTTTGGATATAAAATACGGATACTATCTATCTGCAACTTGGCTTCATTAAAGTTCTCTTGCTTCAATGCCGTTTCCGCTTTTTGCAAATGCAGTTGAGCCTTCTTTTCGCCGCCATCGTCACAAGCCGCCAATAATAAGGCAAATAATGCCACTAATCCTATCTTTTTCATGTATTTAAACGTTTTATATGAGGACAAAAATACAATTAAATTGCTTTACTTCCCCTATTCACAAGCAAAAAAACATAAAACCCAGTTATTCTTTAAATATATAAGCGATAACAATGAAGAGAAATAACCTGCACACAAACAAAGGAGTGCTTAAAAAAATATTTATTTCTACAAACATTCGTTTATATATTTGGCTCATACCTCCATTATTAATAACTTAGTTTCCGATATTCCTTTGTCTATACTTATTATTTAAATTTACGGGTATATACCAACAAAAGAATATGATAGGTTCTTTCTGTTTCTATATATCAAACAAACATTTTAATTTAACCATTATGAAAAAAATATTTTTATCGCTTGCTTTTCTTTTTGGTATCGGAATGTCTGTTATGGCCGATAATACTATGCAAATTAAAAATGATACTATTGCCGTTGAAGACGGATTTAAAACAATAGACTTGAAAGAAGTCCCTCAATCCATCAAAGACGCTATAGCTAAAAAAGCCCCTGGTTCCACCCTCAAAAGCGCTTCTCTTTCTCAAAAGCAAGAAGGTATAAAATCGTACAGAGTAGTGTATGTAACCAAAGAAGGAGTAGAAAATAGTATTCTCATAAATCTGAAAACAGCCCCTAAAAAACAATAGTCTATTCAATGATATCAAAGGAATATTTGTTAATATCAAAAAAGGTCACTGTGTAGCACAGTGACCTTTTTTAGTCTCACTAACAGTTCTTCAGCAGTTCATTTTCTCATTGTCATTCCGCTTTATACACATTTTCTTTATTTTATTTCCCAAACAGAGTATAGAAGAAAAAGATTTTTTTTATTACATACTGATAATTCTATTACATTTGCACTATATAAAACATAAAAAAAGATGAAAAGAATACTGACTTTATTGTTATTTGCAGCCATTCATTTATGTAGCTTTGCAACAAAAGATGAAAAAGCAGCCTATGAACTTGTTTCAAGATTATTTCCTACCGAATTGTCTTCACAGTTCATTTTTAAACAAATAGCTTCTTCAACCGAAAATAAAGATGTTTTCGAGTTAGAGTCTACTGGAAATAAAATTACTATCAGAGGAAACTCAGCTAATTCAATGGCTGTGGGAATAAACTATTACCTAAAATATTATTGCAAAACATCTGTATCCTGGTATTCAAACGATACTATCGAACTCCCTCAAAAGCTACCTACCGTCAATGAAAAAATAAGAAAAGAAGCCCGTATGAACAATCGTTTTTTTCTGAATTACTGCACTTTCGGATATACTATGACATGGTGGCAATGGAAAGATTGGGAACGTTTTATTGACTGGATGGCATTAAATGGAGTAAATATGCCATTGGCCATTACCGGTCAAGAAGCTATCTGGTATAATGTTTGGAATAAATTTGGACTAAAAGATCAAGAAATAAGAAACTATTTCACAGGACCGGCACATTTACCATGGCATCGAATGACAAATTTTGACTATTGGCAAGGAGGATTGCCCGATTCTTGGTTACAACATCAGGCCGAACTACAAAAAAAAATCGTAAAACGCGAAAGAGAACTTGGCATGAAACCTGTACTTCCTGCTTTTGCCGGACATGTTCCCGCGGCAATCAAACGACTTTTTCCCTATGCCCAAATAACCCAAATGAGTTCTTGGGGAGGATTTAAAGATAAATATCGCAGTCATTTTCTAGATCCTTTAGATCCTTTATTTGCAAAAATACAAAAGGCATTTCTTGATGAACAAAAGAAAATATATGGAACAGATCATATATACGGAGCTGATCCTTTTAATGAAATAGATTCTCCAAACTGGGATCCCTCTTATCTTGCTACTGTTTCAAAAACTATTTATGAAACGATGAAACAATCAGATCCGGATGCCGTTTGGCTACAAATGACATGGTTGTTTTATTTTGACCGCAAGCATTGGAGTAATCCCAGAATAGATGCTTATGTTAATGCCGTTCCACAGAATAAAATGATACTATTAGACTATTTTGCAGAAAATACAGAGGTGTGGAAAACTACAAATTCTTATTTCGGGCAACCTTATTTATGGTGCTATTTAGGTAATTTTGGTGGTAATACCATGCTTTGCGGAAATTTGCGTGAAGTAGGGAAGCGAATTGAGACCGCATACAGGCAAGGAGGACAAAATTTTGCAGGGATCGGTTCTACTTTAGAAGCACTTGATGTAAATCCGCTAATGTACGAATATGTATTGGAGAAAGCCTGGAACTCTTCCATGAAAGATGAACAGTGGATCAATGCATGGGCAGACCGACGCATAGGATACCACAATGAAAATTATCGAAACGCATGGCAAGAACTTCTCAACAAAGTATATACCAAGACAGCCCAATTAGGGCAAGGCACTTTAACTAATGCACGTCCTTCACTCAGCGGACATGGCAATTGGACAACCAATCCGACTATTTATTATAACAATAAGGATTTGTTTAAAATATGGGAAATAATGTTTGATTCCTCCTGCTCTACCCGCAATAGCTATATATTCGATATCGTTAATATTGGGCGTCAAGTTTTAGGCAATCATTTTATGGTACTGCGTGACAGATTCTCTCAAGCATACAAAGATAAAAACAAAGAGGAACTTCTAAAACAAGGTCTGTATATGAATGAATTATTATATGATATGGATAAATTACTAAGCATTCATTCTACGTTTTTATTTGGGCGATGGATACAATCGGCTTCTGCCTTTGGAAAAACAAAAGAAGAAAAAGAATATTATAAGAAGAATGCCCGTACTTTATTAACAACATGGGGTGAAAAAGGGCAAAGTTTAAATGATTATGCCAATCGTTCTTGGGCCGGATTAACAGCCGGATATTATCATCAACGATGGAGAGTATTTATACAGGATGTTTATACAGCTGTAGACCAAGGAATAGCATTTGAACAACAACAATTTAATAAAAAAATGATAGAATTCGAACAAGAATTTGTAGATAATGATTATGCTTCCAGTACCCAACCTTTAAAAAACGGGACGAGTATTATTGAAGAATTAATAAAAAAATATCGTAACAGAATATGTATCCCCTAACAACAAATTAATTCCCTGGTTTATAAATACTTATTTTGACATCCTCTTCATCCTTTCAATAGGTATCTATGGAAACGTTTGGTATAGTGCTGCAAAAAATGTAATTTTGCATCTCATTGAGATGAGTATGGAATTGAAAGAACATTTTAATAGCAAAATATTTGCCCTAATTTCCGAGACAGCTGATGAATTGGGATTGGAATGTTATGTGGTAGGTGGCTATGTACGAGATATATTTTTAAATCGCCCTTCTAAAGATATAGATGTAGTAGTGGTGGGCAGTGGCATAGAAATAGCTCAAGCTTTCGGCAAAAAACTGGGATGTGGTGCGCATGTCTCTGTTTTCAAGAATTTCGGAACAGCACAAGTGAAGTTCAAAGACACGGAAGTGGAGTTTGTCGGTGCCAGAAAAGAGTCGTATAGCCACGACAGCCGCAAGCCGATAGTGGAAGACGGAACACTGGAAGACGACCAAAACCGACGTGATTTCACCATCAATGCAATGGCGGTATGCCTCAATAAAAAACGTTTCGGCGAACTGGTAGACCCATTCGGCGGAATGGATGATTTGAAAGAGCGTACAATCCGTACACCACTTGACCCGGACATCACCTTCAGCGATGACCCACTTCGCATGATGAGGTGTATCCGTTTTGCCACCCAACTCAATTTTTATATTGATGACGAAACGTTTGAGGCGCTGTCGCGTAACAAAGAACGTATCCATATCATTTCAAAAGAACGCATTGCAGACGAACTGAACAAGATACTGCTTGCCCCCATCCCCTCTAAAGGTTTCATAGAGCTAGACCGTTGCGGATTATTGCCACTCATATTCCCTGAGTTTTCGGCATTGCAAGGAGTAGATGTCAAAAACGGCCGCGCACACAAAGACAATTTCTATCATACACTGGAAGTGGTGGATAATATATCCAAACATACCGACAATTTATGGCTGCGCTGGGCTACCCTGCTGCACGATATCGGCAAACCCAAGACCAAGCGATGGGAACCCCGCATCGGATGGACTTTCCATAATCATAACTTCATCGGCGAAAAGATGATTCCTGATATTTTCCGCAAAATGAAATTGCCGATGAACGAGAAGATGAAATATGTACAGAAACTGGTCGGCCTGCACATGCGTCCCATCGTAATTGCCGATGATGTGGTAACCGACTCGGCCGTACGCCGTCTGCTGTTCGAAGCCGGAGATGACATTGATGATCTTATGATGCTCTGCGAAGCGGATATCACCTCAAAAAATGAAGCGCGAAAGCAGAAATTCCTGGATAACTTCAAACTGGTACGTCAGAAACTGAAAGATCTGGAAGAGAAAGACCGCATACGGAATTTTCAGCCACCGGTAGACGGAGAAGAAATCATGCGTGTATTTGATATGAAGCCTTGCCGTGAAATCGGTAGCCTGAAAAGCGCCATCAAAGACGCTATTCTAGATGGGGTAATCCCAAACGAGCACGATGCCGCTTTTGAATACATGCTGAAAAAAGCAAAACAAATGAAATTAACACCCAAAAACCTATAAACAAATTGGCAATACACTACACAAAAGGGGAAGAATGGGCAAACGCCCTGTCACACGGCATTGGTATATTAATAGGTATCATTGGCGGAGGGTATTTGCTACATATTGCCATGAAAAGTGGAGATGTGTGGGCAGTGAGAGGAATGTGGCTCTACCTGTTCGGTATGCTTGCCTCATATATTACTTCCACTTGGTACCATTCCAGCCGGCCGGACACCCGGCACAGGGAAGTATTGCGCAAATTCGACCATGCCGCCATCTATCTGCACATTGCAGGCAGTTATTCTCCCATCATGCTGGTCAGCCTACGCGAAGCGGGTTATTGGGGTTGGGGAATATTCAGTTTTGTATGGCTGTGTGCATTCATCGGAACCACTCTCTGCTTTTGCAGACTGAAAGAACACAGTTATCTGGAAACAATCTGTTACATAGCGATGGGATGCAGCATCTTTGTTGCCTTCAAACCTTTATGCAATCATGTACCTTCCTTATTTATCTATTGGCTCATTGCCGAAGGTGTCTCATACATCACCGGCGCCGTATTTTACTCCTTCCATAAATTACCCTATATGCATTCTGTTTTCCACCTCTTTGTATTAGGTGGGACAATCTGCCACATGATAGCATTATGGTACATTTTATAACATCCCTATCATCAACAAGTTATCCGTTTTGGAAAACTTATTTTTATTTTTTAATAGAGAAGTTTTCCGAAATGTTATATCTTTGCAGCTGTTCAATGAAGGTGAAGTTAACCGTTCTAAAAAGGGAATGCTGTGAAAATCGGCGACAGTACCCGCTGCTGTAATTCTCGAAGAGCCGAAACAAGATGCCACTGCAAATCATTGTGGGAAGGCGTTTCCGGGGAGAGATAAGTCAGAAAACCTGCCTCATAGAACAAACAAGTTCTTTAACTCAAAACATTTAAATTTTCAAACAATGAATTACGCTGAGATTTGTATCATCAAAAGAGATGGGAAGCGGGAAGACTTCTCTATCAGTAAAATTAAAAATGCAATCGGTAAAGCATTCCATGCAACCGGAATAAACAATGAAGAGAAACTTATTGCTGATATCACCATGCGGGTAATCAGTAATTTTACCTCGTCTACCATCAGTGTTGAAGAGATTCAGGACCTGGTGGAAAATGAGTTGATGAAGGTGCGTCCTGAAGTTGCTAAAAAATATATCATTTACCGTGAGTGGAGAAATACGGAACGTGACCGTAAAACTCAAATGAAACATATAATGGACGGTATTGTAGCTATTGATAAAAACGATGTCAATCTCAGCAATGCCAATATGTCCAGTCATACTCCTGCAGGACAGATGATGACCTTTGCATCGGAAGTAACCAAAGATTATACATATAAGTATTTATTGCCTAAAAAATTTGCCGAAGCGCACCAATTGGGTGACATACACATTCATGATTTGGATTACTATCCGACCAAGACCACCACTTGCATCCAATATGATTTGGACGACTTGTTCGAACGCGGATTCCGCACCAAAAACGGAAGTATTCGCACTCCCCAATCCATTCAAAGCTATGCAACATTAGCCACTATCATATTCCAAACCAACCAAAACGAACAGCATGGAGGACAGGCTATACCGGCTTTCGATTTTTTTATGGCAAAAGGTGTACGTAAGACTCATCTTAAACATCTGCAAACCTTGACGGATTTTTACCGTGAAGTAGAGGGGAAAGAGCCCAACGAAGATGCGCTAAAAAAAATAGAAGAAAAAGCATTGGCCATGACTCGCAAAGATACTCATCAGGCAATGGAAGGTTTTATTCATAACTTGAATACAATGCACTCTCGTGGCGGAAATCAAGTAGTATTCAGTTCTATTAATTATGGAACAGATACTTCGGCAGAAGGGCGCATGGTAATAGAAGAACTGCTGAAAGCTACAATTGAAGGTCTTGGCAGCCGTGGAGAAGTACCGGTATTCCCCATCCAGATTTTTAAGATTAAAGACGGCGTCTCTTATTCGGAGGAAGATTATAAAAAAGCAATGGCTAACTTTGATGATGCCGTGGCCGGCAAAATCCAATTCAAGGCGCCTAACTTCGACTTATTTCTAAAAGCTTGCCGTACTACAGCAAAAGCGCTCTTCCCGAACTTTATGTTTTTGGATGCCCCCTATAATCAGAATGAGAAATGGAATGCCAATGATCCGAAACGCTATCGTTATGAGCTCGCAACCATGGGATGTCGTACACGTGTATATGAAAATGTAGCCGGAGAGAAAACATCTTTGGGGCGTGGCAATCTGTCGTTTACCACTATGAATATGCCCCGGTTGGCTATCGAAGCACGCATTAAAGCAGAAAGCATGGAAGAATCCGGAAAGAAAGAAGCCATCGAACGTACAGCTAAAGAGCTGTTTATACAAAGCGTGCACCAAACGGCCGAGCTTATCGCCGAGCAACTCTACAGCCGTTATCAATACCAGCGTACCGCCTTGGCACGCCAGTTTCCATTTATGATGGGCAACGATGTGTGGAAAGGAGGAGGAAAACTCGCTCCCAACGACCAGGTGGGAGATGTATTACGACAAGGAACACTAGGCATTGGATTTATCGGCGGGCACAATGCTATGATGGCACTTTACGGTGAAAGCCACGGACACAGCCGGAAAGCATGGGACACATTATATGAGGCAGTGTTGGAAATGAACAAAGTAGCCGATGATTATAAAGCAAAATATCAACTGAACTTTTCCGTTCTTGCAACTCCGGCAGAAGGACTTTCCGGTCGCTTTACCCGTATGGACCGACGAAAATATGGTACTATTCCGGGCGTAACAGACAATGATTATTACGTAAACTCTTTCCATGTAGATGTAAAAGAGTCGATTACCATTGTTGATAAAATCAAGCGGGAAGCTCCGTTCCATGCCATCACACGTGGTGGTCATATCACTTATGTAGAATTGGATGGAGAAGCACAGAAAAATATCAAAGCCATTGCCAAGATAGTAAAAGTGATGCATGATGAAGGAATAGGCTACGGTTCGATCAACCATCCGGTGGACACTTGCCATAACTGTGGCTATAAAGGAGTAATTTATGACAAATGCCCGGTTTGCCAAAGTGAAAACATTCTGCGTATGCGCCGCATTACCGGATATCTGACCGGTGATCTCAGCACTTGGAACTCAGCTAAACGCGCCGAAGAACGTGACCGCGTGAAACACGGATAACCCCCGATATGAACTTGTTATTTACTTATCCCGAAACCATAGTTGATGGTGAAGGCATCCGCTACTCTATTTATCTGGCCGGATGCCACCACCATTGTGCCGGTTGCCAGAACCCGGAATCGTGGTCTCCGCAAGCAGGTACTCCACTGACTCAGGAAAAAATAGAAGCAATCATCAGCGAGATTAAAGCCAATCCGTTATTAGACGGTGTTACTTTTTCAGGAGGCGATCCTCTCTATTTCCCAAAAGAGTTTCGTGCTCTGTCTCAACAAATAAAAAAAGCTACCGGATTAAACATTTGGTGCTACACAGGCTATACAATTGAACAAATAAAAGCCTCGCCTTTGTTAAAATCGGCAATAGACTTCATTGATGTTTTGGTAGACGGGCGTTTTGAACAGGATTTATACTCTCCCTATCTGGAATTCAGGGGCAGCAGCAACCAACGTATCATCCGCATACGATAATACAAAAGAAATCTAAATGACCCGTTTTCTTGATTTATATCATGAAAATGGGTCATTTCATGTTTTTCAGCATATATACGCTTGCTATTTTCAAGAAAAGCCGTACCTTTGCAATGTGGTTGTGAAACTACTAATTAAGTTAATAATAATTTTTTTAAGGTATTAAGTAATAAGGTAAAATTAGAAAAGGTATTAGATTTAGGTAAATAAAAAAGAGATTGTTTTCAACAAGGACAACAAGCAAGGTATTAGAGATTAATTTAAGGTTTGAAAGAATTGCAAGTTTTCAGGAATTTAGTTTTATAGGTATTAAAAAAGTTGTTTTTTAAGTAGAAGAACAGAGGGATAACAACAACGACGACGAGAAAGATGAAAAGAACCCCATATTTTATGAGGGGGGTTCTTCAAGGCGTGGGCGGGTTCGAAATAAAGAACTATCGCTCTTTTTTTATTTTATCCCCCTTTATTTTATCTGCTTTTCCATATCACTATCCATCACATGAGGTCACTTATTATTCTTGGGGATTTAAATATCATATCACAAACAAAGGAAAGAATAAGCCGTTTCCTAAGGTCGGTCAAGGTCTTTTAAACGGAAGATTATTACAGTCTGCGGCAGTGGACCGTACAGTCCACTGTAGCAGACCGTACGGTCCACTGCAACGGATTATACAGTCCGCTGCCGCAGACTGTAGTAATCCGACGGACAGACGGGCATAATCGAAAGGACGAAAACGCTTGGTCCGACTAATGAAACGACGTAGGAAGCCCCAAAACGCATGAGGGGATTGAAGACCGGAGGAGACAACATCAGGGGACAGATGTTTGATTGATATATTAAATTCCCAAGAAATAACCGACCCATCATATGGTCATTACCAGGATAAAAAATTCCCCCGGCTGCCAGGTTAACCCCGGCAACCAGAGGATATATAAAAAAGCCTTCGCCCTATTTAAAACACGAAACGCATTATGTCATTGAAGTTAGCCCAAATAAGTAATGCAAATAACAAGAACATACCTACCATTTGTGCATATTCCATAAACTTATCACTCGGCTTGCGACGTGCTACTATTTCATAAAGCAAGAACAAGACATGCCCACCGTCCAAAGCCGGAATAGGAAGAATGTTCATAAACGCCAGAATGATGGATAAGAAAGCTGTCATTTCCCAAAAACGATGCCAATCCCATACCTTTGGGAAGATACTTCCAATGGTTCCGAAACCACCCACACTCTTCGCTCCTTCTTTAGTGAACACATATTTCATATCGTTCACATAGCCTTTCAACGTATTCACACCCAGTTTAACTCCCGCCGGGAAAGACTCAAAGAAATTAAAATGGCGGGTAGTGACTTTATAATCAAGCATAGAAGTTGCTCTTACCATAAACAAAGAGTCAGTACGAACTGCAACAGTATCGCGCATCCCTTGGTGCGAATAAACCAATGAAAACTCGGCATATTCCGCTCCGTTGGTTTCAGCATCCGAACGGAAGCCTTCCAATTTTTCAGTAAATTCATTCCAGCTACCGACAGGCATATTATTAACAGCTAAAATGCTGTCCCCTTTCTGCACTCCGGCTATCGCCAACGGACCGCCGGCAATCACAGAATCCACCACATTCGGCCGCAAGATATCAAGAAACATCGGTTCTTCTTTAGCGATATCCAAAAGACTGATTTCAGGCATATAGATTTCTGTTTCCTTTCCGTCACGAAGCACAGTAACCGTACGTGCTTCAGCCACATTACGCAGCATATCCATGCCAAAACGTTCCAAAGGCTGTTCATCAGCACGAAGTAGAATATCCCCATCCCGGAAACCGATTTCCTGAGCACGTTCGTTAAACTTCATACCATAAGTCATATCCTGTAATGAGATATAAGAGTCCCCCCAATGGAATAGAATCATAGAATAAATAAAGATAGCCAACAAGAAGTTCATCAACACTCCTCCAATCATAATAAGCAAACGTTGCCATGCCGGTTTGGAACGGAACTCCCACGGCTGTGCCGGTTGCTTCATCTGTTCGGTATCCATAGACTCATCTATCATACCTGAAATTTTCACATAGCCACCCAAAGGCACCCATCCGACCCCATATTCAGTATCACTGTTCTTAGGCTTAAACTTAAACAAAGAGAACCACGGGTCAAAGAATATGTAGAACTTCTCTACTCTTACTTTAAAAAGGCGCGAAAAAAGAAAATGTCCCCCCTCATGGATAATGACCAGTAATGACAAACTCATTATCAGTTGGAGAGCACGAATCAAAAATGTTTCCATCTAGTTATTATTGTTTTATTATTTACTATTTATAATCAGTTCTTCTGCTATGCAGCGTGCCTCTGCATCGGTTGCCACATAGTCCTCATAAGAAGGTTCCTTGATATAAGCCACTCTTCCCATTGTCTTCTCAATGACATCACTCATGCCCAAGAAAGAAATATTATCTTTCAAGAATGCAGCCACCACCACTTCATTTGCCGCATTAACGATGCAAGGCATATTTCCTGCCTGATGCAAAGCTTCATACGCCAAGGCCAAATTGCGGAAACGCTTGGTATCAGGCTGCTCAAAGGTCAAGTCGGTCACTTTGGCAAAGTCCAGACGTTCAAAAGAAGACTTCACACGCTCAGGATATGAAAAGGCATACTGAATGGGCAGGCGCATATCGGGCATACCCAATTGGGCTTTCACCGCGCCGTCTTCAAACTGTACCATAGAGTGAATGACCGACTGTGGATGAACCACTACCTCTATTTGTTCCGGTCTTACCCCAAAGAGCCATTTAGCTTCAATCACTTCAAAACCTTTGTTCATCATCGAAGCTGAATCAATGGTAATTTTCGCCCCCATCTCCCAATTAGGATGCTTCAAAGCCTGTGCCTTAGTCACCTGTTGCAACTGCTCCATCGTATAAGTACGGAATGGCCCTCCGGAAGCAGTCAATATCACTTTTTCTACAGGAGTATTCATTTCCAGACACTGGAAAATGGCCGAATGTTCCGAATCGACAGGAAGAATCGGTGTCCTGTATTGATTGGCCAACGCATTTATCAATTCACCGGCCACTACCAAAGTTTCCTTATTGGCCAAAGCAATGGTCTTTCCCGCTTTAATAGCATTCATGGTAGGACGCAATCCGGCATACCCTACCATCGAGGCTAAAACGATATCAATGGGTTGCGATTCCACTATCTGGCAGAGTGCATCTGCACCGGCATATACCTTAATAGGCAAATCGCTCAATGCCTCTTTCAGTTGGAGATACTTTTCTTCATTGGCTATCACTACCGCCTCAGGCAAAAACTTACGAGCTTGTTCAATAAGCAAATCTACCCGGTTATTGGCTGTCAATGCGTATGCTTCGTATAAATCGGGATGTTCCTCTATCACCTGCAAAGCCTGCGTACCGATAGATCCCGTCGAGCCTAATATAGCTATTTGTTTTTTCATAATTTGTTAAAATACAATGTATTTCGAAGGGTTGATGGCACGCCCTTTATTCCACAATTCGAAATGAAGATGAGAACCGGTTGTTTTTTCGCCCGTATTGCCAACCAACGCAATGGCTTCACCACCTTTCACCGTATCTCCCTCTTTCTTCAGTAACGAACCGCAATGTTTATACACGGATACAAAATCTTGCCCGTGCTGTATCTGTATCACATACCCCGTCTCTGCCGTATAAGTTGAGAGAATCACTGTTCCATCCAATGTAGCAAGTATACTTTCATTAGGATTGGCAGCTATATCTACCCCATAATGTTTGTTATCGGGATCAAAGTTAGAAGACATCATACCGCGCGTGGGACGATAGAATATCAAGCCCGAAGCTGTGGGAGTATTATTGACAGCAGTCAAATTATAACGTTCCGATTCTTCATATTGCTTACGGAATTCTTCTTCCTTACGAGTACGTTCCATCAATGAATCCGAACGGATAGCCGTCAGTGAATCAATGGACTGCACTGTATCCACCTGTATCTTTCCACTAAAGATATCTTGGATATTCATAATATACAACTTTTGCCGTTCCAACATTTTCTGTAAAGAATCGGCACGCAGGGCATTGCTTACTATTTGGGCACGCACTTCACTGTTCATATATCCGGGCAGATAATTGCGCAGCGGCGTGAAAGCAATAATAATAGCGGCAACCAAAAAAATAACCGTCACGGCAGAAAGCAACCACGACAAACCGTTCAGCTTGGAAACGTGGATACCCACCACTTCCTCCAACGTATTTTCATTGGTAACAGTCAGTTTATACTTAAACTTAATATTATGCCAAAATGCTTTTCTTCTCTTTTTCTTCATTACTGCACGCGCGTACCTTAATATAATATATATTATAAAAGTCCATCGGGTACATCCACCGTCAGGAGTCTTTTCTTCTTATCCAGCTTGCAAATAAATTCTTCGTGGGCAGGAAGCAGAAGTTCTTCTCCGTCCTTCTCTATCGCAAAAAGCACATTCATTGTACTGTCATCCACTGCCACAATCTCACCTAAATCACCATGACAAACATCTTTCACCTTAAACCCTATAAAAAAGTTCCAAGTAGGAATATCTTCTGTCTCATCATCCTGCTCTACATATTTCTTTGGAAAATAAACTTCCACATTCGTAAACATACGAGCTTTTTCTGCCGTATCCACCCCCTCCAGCTTCACCAAAGCAGTAGTGTCGGAACGAAAACGATATTCTTCAATAAAAAACGGAACGAAAATACCATCCAGCAGACATACCAAGTATTCACAATCCACACGATCGAAAATATCATCCGTAAAGGTAAAAGAGACCTCTCCCTTTACTCCGTGAGGCTTATTGAAGATACCTATCTTAAAAATTTCGTCTTTCTTAATCATAACCTTAAATTCTTGTAATCCGTGCTCCCAGGGCATTCAATCGCTGTTCTATATTCTGATACCCCCGGTCTATCTGCTCGATATTGTGAATGCGGCTGATGCCGTCGGCACTCATTGCCGCAATAAGTAACGCGATGCCGGCACGGATATCGGGTGAAGTCATGTTCCCGCCACGCAACTGAAAACTGCGGTCGTGACCGATAACCACTGCACGGTGAGGGTCGCACAATATAATCTGAGCACCCATATCTATCAGTTTATCTACAAAAAACAATCGACTTTCAAACATCTTCTGATGAATAAGCACACTACCTTTGGCCTGCGTAGCCACCACCAGCATCACACTCAACAAGTCAGGCGTCAATCCGGGCCAGGTGGCATCGGCAATGGTCATGATGGAACCATCGATAAACGACTCTATCTGATAATGTTCCTGCTCGGGAATAAATAAATCATCACCACGCTGCTCTACCTTAATGCCCAAACGACGGAAACTTTCGGGAATGATACCCAGATTTTCATGAGATACATTCTTGATGGTAAGCTCACTGCCTGTCATGGCCGCCATACCAATAAAACTGCCCACCTCAATCATATCAGGCAATACCGTATGACTGCACCCGTGCAATGATTCCACTCCCTCGATGGTGAGCAAATTAGAAGCAATGCCCGTTATCTTTGCCCCCATGCAGTTCAGCATACGGCAAAGTTGTTGCACATAAGGCTCGCAAGCAGCATTATAGATAGTAGTCTTACCTTTTGCCAAAACCGCTGCCATCACGATATTGGCGGTACCGGTCACCGAAGCCTCATCCAACAGCATAAATGCCCCTTTCAGTTCTTTAGCTCCGATAGTGAAAATGCTGCGTTCGTCATCATAATCAAAGCAAGCTCCCAACTTCTGAATACCGATAAAGTGAGTATCCAAACGACGGCGTCCTATCTTATCGCCTCCGGGTTTTGAAATCAGTGCTTTGCCGAAACGCGCCACCAACGGACCGACCAACATGACCGAGCCACGCAAGCTGGAACACTTTTTCAGGAAGTCATCACTCTCCAGATAGTTCAAGTCAACCGAGTCGGCCTTGAAAGTATAAGAGTCAATTCCTGTTTTCGATACCTTGACCCCCATTTCACGCAATAACTGAATCAAGTTATTCACGTCCAGAATGTCAGGAATATTATTCACTGTTACTTCTTCCGAAGTCAATAAAGTGGCACAAAGAATTTGCAGAACCTCATTCTTAGCACCTTGCGGATGAATTTCGCCGTGTAACTTATGTCCACCTTCTATTACAAACGAAGCCATGATATCGAAGTTTTTAAGAATTAATATTTTCTTCTCTGATTATTATTCTGTTGCATTCTGCGCTGCCCGTTGTTTTGCTGCGGTCTGCGCTGAACATACGTGCGCTGTCCGCACAGTTGCAAATCTTCGGGAGACAAACTGATAGCCCCCTGGGAATATTCGCGAAGGTCATCCAGTATCTTCTGGTCTTCCACACTGTCTTTATTCCAGTTGATAAAGCATTTTTTCATTTGATTGGCAATCAATGAAATCAGATGTTTTCTGTCTTCTCCTTCAGGATATTCCACCGCCTTCTTCACCATGTTTTCCAATATGTGTCCATAGTGACGATAACGAATGCGTTTTTGCGGATAAGCCAATACCTCCGGTTTCACTTCAAGGCTTTCTTTCTTCACTATTTCATAAGGATAATCAATATCCAGTTTAAAATCGGCCATGATAGCCAAATGGTCCCACAGTTTATGTTTAAAGTCGGGCACATCGCGCAGATGCGGAAACATACCGCCCATAATATTAATAATCGTATTGGCACAACGCTGGCGTTCAGCTCTATCTTCGATGGTAAGAGCATGGTCTACCATGTTCTGCACACTTCTTCCATACTCAGGAAGGGGTAATCTTCGTTGTTGGGTATTATACTCCATGTATATAAATAATATGATTTTGTTTATAAATTATAAAAGCTTCTTAGGTTTAGAAGCAACGAACTCTTTCAAATAGAAAGGTTCGAAATATGCCACATCCTTAAAATCCTGTTTCACAATAGCTTTCTCAGCCAATGGAAACATCCATTTTGCCAGCGGACAAATTTCATCAATAAAATGTGCATTGGGATGTGTAATCTTCTCACGGCACTTGGCAGCTCCGTTGCCGAAGAAATAAACAGGATGTTCATCCAGAAACTCCAAGTAAGAGTTTTCATCTACTATGTCGGCTGCTATTTCACGCTTCACTTCCAACGCACGGTCATAAACAGCTGCATACACCTCCATGCGGCGTGCATCTATCATCGGACAAAGCAGTGCATCTTCGGGCAAGTCATGATACAATAAAACCGGTACACACAGCACCTCCAACGTATGAAGCCCTATGAGTGGCAAATTACGTCCATAACAAACACCCTTCGCCATTGAAACGCCAATGCGCAAACCGGTATAGGAACCGGGACCACAGCTGACAGCCACCGCATCCAACGGCAGACCGCGGCTGTCCACAAATGACAACGCTTCATCTACAAACACGCCCAACTGAACAGCATGCGAAGGTCCCTTCAAGTCCTCTTTGGAGAACACCGCCAGCCCATCTTCGCTAACGGCAACAGAGCAAGCCTCTGTTGATGTTTCAATATGCAAAATACACGACATAATGCTATACTTATATAATATAATGTGCAAATATACACTTTTATTTATACTTCATTTCCATAAAAACACTACTTTTGCAAAAAAACACATTAGTTATGATACAATCAATGACCGGATACGGCAAAGCAAGTGCTACATTCGGAGATAAAAAAATTAACGTAGAGATAAAGTCACTGAATAGCAAGGCTATGGATTTATCTACACGCATTGCACCCTTATACCGCGAAAAAGAAATAGAAATCCGTAATATGGTTTCCAAATCATTGGAACGTGGAAAAGTGGATTTCAGCCTGTGGATAGAAAAAGAAGCAAGTACTTCTGCCGCACAAATCAATATAGCCTTGGCACAAAGCTATGACCAACAAATGCAAAAACTGTCCGAAGCATTAGGCTGGGGAAATTACCCTAATGAATATTCCATGGCAACATTACTTCGCATGCCGGATATCATGAGTAAAGATGAAATCATAGAGCTATCGGAAGAAGAATGGGAAGTGGTACGTCAAGTAGTGGAAGAAGCAATTGCTCACTTGGTGGATTTCCGTAAACAAGAGGGAGCGGCGCTCGAAAAGAAATTCAATGAGAAAATCGACAACATCGAACGTTTGTTGAAATCCATCGAACCGTATGAGACCGAACGTGTGACAAAAATCCGTGAACGCATTACAGATGCACTTGAAAAAACCATCAGCGTGGATTATGACAAGAACCGCCTGGAACAAGAGTTGATTTACTATATTGAGAAACTTGATATCAACGAAGAGAAACAGCGTCTGTCCAATCACCTGAATTATTTCCGCGAAACAATGGCAAGCGGCCACGGACAGGGTAAAAAACTGGGGTTCATTGCTCAGGAAATGGGACGTGAAATAAATACTACCGGCAGCAAGTCCAACCATGCAGAGATGCAGAACATCGTAGTGCAGATGAAGGACGAGTTGGAACAAATCAAAGAACAAGTATTAAACGTTATGTAGATGAAAAAAGGTAAGCTTATCATATTTTCAGCCCCTTCAGGTTCCGGCAAATCGACGATTATCAATTATCTGCTGACACAGAACCTGAATCTGGCATTCTCTATCTCTGCCACCAGCCGCCCGCCCCGCGGCACAGAGAAGCACGGAGTGGAGTATTTCTTCCTCACCCCTGAAGAATTCAAACAACGCATTGCCAACAATGAATTCCTGGAATACGAAGAAGTGTACGAAAACCGTTTTTACGGAACACTGAAAGCGCAGGTGGAGAAGCAGTTGGAAGCCGGACAGAATGTGGTTTTCGATGTAGATGTAGTAGGTGGCTGTAACATCAAAAAGTTTTATGGCGAACAGGCTTTGTCACTTTTCATCCAACCCCCGGGCATAGAAGAGCTTCGCAACAGACTGGTAGGACGGGGAACAGATGCACCTGAGGTAATCGAAAGCCGCATTGCCAAAGCAGAGTTTGAATTGAGTTTTGCCGACAAGTTTGATGTGGTAATCGTAAACGACGAGTTGGAGAAAGCCGAAGCGGAAACATTGAAAATAATTCAGGACTTTATTGCAAAATAAACAGATGATAATCAAAGACCCCAAAAGATTAGCCCTGCGGATGATGATACTCTGTGTCATTATCGGACTGACAGCCTTGGCGGTAGCTGTTATGGCTATCTCCATGCAGAAATATATCATTGCCGGCATTATGGTCATCGTTGCCATCATGCAGATTTGGAACTTTAAAGTATGGCAAAAGAGAACAAAATAAGAACAGGAATATTCGGTGGTTCATTCAATCCTATTCACATCGGGCATTTAGCTTTGGCCAATTACCTTTGTGAGTACAGCGAATTGGACGAAATATGGTTTTTGGTTTCTCCGCATAATCCTTTAAAGAAGCAAACGGATTTATGGGATGACAGTCTGCGACTGGAGTTAGTGCAACTTGCCATCGCAGATTATCCCAAATTCCGCGCTTCTGATTTTGAGTTCCATCTTCCCCGCCCTTCTTACATGATACATACGCTCGATGCTTTGCAGTCCGCCTATCCCGAACGTGAGTTTACGCTTATTATCGGGGCGGACAATTGGGCTATCTTCCCGCGTTGGTATCATTCCGATGAAATAATACAACGCCATCGGATAATGATATATCCACGTCCCGGATACACGATTGACCCGGCCGCACTTCCTCCCTCTGTGCAACAGGTCGATACTCCTTTATTGGAAATAAGTTCTACTTTTATCCGCCGGGCTTTGGCGGAAGGGAAAGACGTAAGGTATTTCCTGCATCCGGCGGTCAATGAACGACTGACGAGATAAAAACAACGGTAGCAAAAAAGGAGCACTCCGAAGAATGCTCCTTTATATTTAGCAAATGATTAAATTAGTCACTAAGTCCGGTTACTTTCAAAGTAACTTCTTTTGGATGGACAAAAGCTGAAGGCAGATTGTGAAGGGACTTGGGAAGCACGGCTGAAGGGAGGATGAGAGGAGCTTCTGTCATTCTTAGCCGATTGATTATCTGCATATTATAATTAAAATGTAAGGATGAACGGAAAAGAAGGAATGACCGGATTAGAGAGGGGGGGGATGCAATTTGTCCCTACATGAAAAACACACCGAGCTTTTCAAAAAAGCCCAAAGAGTTTCCGAAAAAGAATTAAGTCTTTTTCAAAAAGATGAAGGAATGTTTCCAAAAGGTTCCTTTTTGAGATGATTATAAATGCAAAAGTAAACCTTCCTTCGGTTTCTTCCAGATGAGCCGCTTTGAACCGGACAATTCACCGGTAAAACCGGCTGTTTAACCGATAAAATAGAAAAACCCGCAAGGATATTACACTGTAATACCTTACGGGGAAACACACAATTCTCGGTATAATAACTAATTTAAAATACGGTATAACATACTTATCTGTCGCTTTCCGCGTTCTACTTTGTGTTTGTGTTCACATTTTATCTTGTGTTCTTTTACTATTAGACGCAAACATTCCTCCAAACGTTGCACCGAAAGCCGTTTTTTTCAGATTATTTTTTCTCTACCCGATGAAGTACCACCAAAACCACCTCACTGGGAGTAAACAGACGGACATTCATTCTCGAAGTACCCAGTCCGTTCGTTATAATAATAGGAACACCGGCACTATTCTCTTTCCGACCGGTCAGAAAACGGTTACCATAAATGGAATGCTTTACAGGAGAGTACTTCTTGAACAAACTCACCTGCCCGCCATGCGTATGCCCGGCCAAAACCAGATTGGCATTAGACACGTCCGTATCTTCGGCATAGTCGGGCGTATGGGTCAGCAGAAGAATAAAATCATCGGCAGGGAAATGTTGTGAAGGCGAATCACCATTCTTTTTCAGGTCAAAAGGATTACGCACGCCACTGATAATGATGTGTTGCCCGTCCTTCATCAACTTATAGCTTTTGTGTTCCATCAAATGCACATTATTCTTCTTCATGGCTTCCGCCACCTTCGTATAGCAATAACTGTAATCATGGTTTCCCATCACACCATAGATACCATACGGTGTAAGCACCTTTCCCAATGCGGTGAACAATGTGTCCATATCCCCTCCTTTCGGACTACCGTAGTCTCCCCCCAACAATAATACATCGGCATTTAAAGATTGTAATGCACGTATCGCATTGTCAAGACGCTTGCGCGTGAAACGACTTTCATAATGAAAATCGGATGCAAAGCCGATACGGAATCCGTCGAATGCCGACGGAACATCATAACTGTAAAAATCATACTGCTTGATGCGTCCCACTCCGCGATACTTCGACAGAGAAGCAGTGGCACAGGAAGTAAACAGCACTGCGGCAAGCAACAAATAAAGAACAGGTTTCTTCATGTCTTTTTCTTTTAAATGAGGAGTAAAGATAGAGAATTAATTGTTTATCTTTGCACATCTTTAATATGAAATGGATGGAAACTGTTAAAACAAATTCTATAAAGGCATGGCTATTGGCTGCACGCCCCAAGACATTGGCAGGTGCCGCTGTTCCCGTCATGCTGGGATGTGCCTTGGCAGCAGCAGACGGATGGTTTCAAATCGTACCCGCCATGCTCTGTTTTCTTTTTGCTTTTCTGATGCAGATAGATGCCAACTTTATCAATGATTTTTTTGACTACCTGAAAGGAAGTGACCGCGAAGACCGGTTGGGCCCCGAACGGGCATGTGCACAAGGATGGATTACATTGGAAGCCATGAAACGGGGTATCGCCCTGACCACCATGTTGGCCTGTGTGGTTGGAGCCTTGCTGCTTTTTTACAGTGGAGCAGAGATGATTCCGGTCGGACTGCTGTGTATTCTGTTTGCTTTTTTATATACTGCCGGTCCCTATCCTTTGGCTTATCATGGCTGGGGAGACGTACTGGTCATCATCTTCTTCGGTTTTGTGCCCGTGGGATGTACCTATTATGTGATGTGCCATGACTGGACATGGAATGTCACTATCGCCTCTGTGGTATGTGGCATGATTATCGACACCTTGTTAATGGTAAACAATTATCGCGACCGGGAACAGGATGCGTTAAGCGGCAAGAAAACACTGGTCGTAAGATGGGGTGCGGCAACAGGGCGTATGCTTTATCTGTTTTTAGGATTGGCAGCCGCATGGTTATGCCTCTTGTTTGCCGTCAGCGGACATATATGGGCAGCAATACTACCACAAATCTATATTCTTCCCCATTTCCTGACTTGGCAACGAATGGTGAAAATCAACAAAGGCAAAGAGCTGAACATCATATTGGGAGAAACCTCGCGTAACATGCTGTTATTCGGGATATTACTGACCTTGGGATTGATTTTATGAGATGGAGAAAAACACGTTAGTATGCATCGCCTCACACGTACGTCAGTATAGGCTCATACATACGTACGCATAAGGCTACGCGTACGTATGTATAACGGCACACGTACGTACGTGTAAAATTACCCTTCTATCAATACAGTGGCATACGCCGAAATACCCTCTTCACGTCCCGTAAAGCCCAGCTTCTCCGTGGTAGTCGCCTTGATGGAGACATCATCGAGTTCTATTTTCATCAGATGGGCCAAGACTTCCTGCATCTCGGGTATACGTGCCTTGAGCTTTGGACGCTCTGCACAGACTGTCGCATCTATATTGCCCACCTTATAGCCTTTGGTTACAATCAGATCAACTGTTTTGGCCAACAGAATCTTACTATCTATATTCTTAAACTCACCTGCCGTATCGGGAAAATGATAGCCGATATCACGCATGTTGGCAGCTCCAAGCAAAGCATCGCAAATGGCATGAATCAGCACGTCGGCATCCGAATGGCCCAATAGCCCCAATTCATGTTCAAACTTTATCCCTCCCAGCCACAGTTCACGCCCCGGCACCAACTGATGTACGTCAAATCCAAATCCTACTCTTATTTTCATCTTACATAGAAATCTAATAGTTTTTCTTCTTCCAGATAACCTTGTAAATGCTGGCCGACACTGACCGGTCCTACTCCTACCGGTGTACCGGTAAACAACAGGTCTCCTATCTTTAATGTGAAGAAACGGCTGACGTACGCAATGATTTCGTCCACCTTAAAAAGCATATCTGCCGTATTACCCTGCTGCACCGTATTGCCGTCAATGTCCAAATGGAACTTCAAATTCTGAATATCCTTGAACTTATTCACCGATACAAAATCTCCGATAACAGCCGAATTATCAAAACCCTTGCATAACTCCCACGGTTTTCCCTCTTCGCGAAACCGACGCTGAAGGTCACGTGCCGTAAAGTCAATCCCCACCGTCACCGCATCATAATAACGATGCGCAAATCGTTCGGCTATGTTTTTTCCCAAACGGTTGATACGAACCACCAGTTCTGTTTCATAATCTACCTGCCGAGAGAAATCCGGGATAAAAAAAGGCTTGCTGTCTTTAAGCAACGCAGAATCGGGCTTCATAAAAATGACCGGTTCCTTCGGTAAGTTTTCATTGACATGCAACTCTTGGCAATGAGCCACATAATTCATACCTACGGCTAATATCTTCATATAATTTTAGTCCTGATTTACATTTAAACGGTTAAACATCACAGCCAGATGAGCATACAGTGAAGTATTCTGCACTACAATATCTTCGGGAACACGAATACGGAACGGAGTAAAATTCCAAACAGCCTTAATCCCACCCGATACCATCTTATCCGTTATCTCCTGTGCTATATTGATAGGTACAGTCAGAACTCCTATATTGACATTATATTTTTTCATCATCTGTTCAAAGTCATCGGAATGATAAATAGGGATACCATTAATTTCAGTTCCCACAATGTCAGGGTTCACATCAAAAGCACCTGTTATCTCCAACCCGAAATGGTGAAGACCCGAATCGCGCAGCAACGCTCCTCCCAGGCTACCTACCCCGAACAAAAATGCTTTATGCATGTGCGTAAAGCCCAAAAAACGTTCCAACACTTCTATCAGAGCATCTATTTCATAGCCCACACGAGTACGGCCGGATATATTGACATACGAAAGATCTTTCGCTATCTGAGACGCATCTATATTAATCTGCTTGGATATCTGGGTAGAAGACACATACGTTTCTCCTCTCTCTTTCATCAGCTTGACATTAGAAAGATACCAAGGAAGTCTGCGCAAAGTAGGCTCAGGCACTTTATCTGAGAATTTATGCATACGTATATCCATCTGTTTCTATTGGCATTATCATTAGGTAATGTGCAAAAGTACACTTTTATTTGTTACCACTGCCTTGTGAGAATAAAAAATGTAGTATCTTTGACCACTCATTTAAGCAAAATTCACATGAAAAATAACGATTGGAAAGAGCGTCTGAATGTGGTGTATTCAACAAATCCTGATTTCAACTATGAGCACGGTGAAGAAGAGGAGACAGCCACTCCGGATAAGAAGCAGCAGAAATTGCGTGTCAGCATCGAGAAGAAAGGCCGGGGAGGCAAAACTGTTACCCTTGTCAATGGATTTATAGGGACTGAAAATGACCTGAAAGAATTGGGCAAGTTGCTCAAGACCAAATGTGGTGTGGGAGGTTCTGTGAAAGATGGAGAAATCATCATTCAAGGAGAGTTCAAACAGCGGATTATCGAGCTGCTGAAAGCAGAAGGATATACACAGACAAAATAAAAAAGGAAAGAGGGTGCGCACCCTCTTTCCTACCATATAACCCTCGTAACAGAGAACTGCGCCAAGGGCTTTCTCATGAATATTATTCAGCACGCAAAGTGAAACGTTTGAAAGCAACGATCTGCAATTCAGGATCGATTTCTTTCAGCACTTCTCTTACTGTTTTCTTGCCGTCCATAATGTCTTCCTGGTTCAACAAGCAAACTTCTTTCAAGAACTTGCCCAAACGACCTTTAGCAATGTTCTGAATCATAGCTTCGGGTAAGTTAGCAGATTTCTCTGCAGAAACAGTGGCAATGATTTCCTTAGCCTTAGCAATGTCTTCATCGGTAATCCATCCCTTAGCCTTATTGCTTTCCATGTGTTCTTCACTGTCTACATGCGCAGGGTTGATACCGGCTTTCTTCAAAGCAGCTTCAACAGCCTTGTCCACTTGTTCTTTCTTAGTCTTATCGATGGCAACCTGAATTTCAGCTTCCTTCACTGATTCGGGAACACCTGCTTCGTCAATTGCAATAGGGTTCATAGCTGCAATCTGCATAGCTACTCCGTGAGCAGCAGCTTCTGCTTCCTTATTCATAGCCACGATAGTACAAAGCTGGTTGTTTCCTTGGTGGTTATAGATAGAAGTATAAGCTCCTTCAACTACATTGTAGCCGTCCAACTCCATCTTTTCACCGGTAATACCGCTACGGTCAGTTACAGCATCCTGTACAGTACCGTTGCCCAACGGCAATGCCTTTACTTCATCCAAAGTCTTACATTTGTTGGCCACAGCAGCGTCCAGAATAGCCTGAGTCAGAGCAACGAAATCAGCATTCTTGGCAACAAAGTCTGTTTCGCACTTCAATGCAATGATTGCAGCGAATTGACCTGTTGATTTAGCCAATACACAACCTTCTGATGCTTCACGGTCAGAACGTTTTGCAGCAACAGCCTGTCCTTTTTTACGGATAA
>OJPB01000391.1_pt1 | contig 28021 bp, 14 predicted proteins | sample 1598391 | NCBI WGS metagenome assembly OJPB01 (sample SAMN03922452, study PRJEB24848) | human gut metagenome | isolation source: stool sample | host: Homo sapiens | place: Germany | collected 2009-11
ATACTTCGAGTCATAGAACCCATAATATCTGATGTAGGTGCTTTCATAATGACATGTCTTATTTGATGCGTACAATCCCAAAACCAAGATCCCACTCAAAATCCTTGTAAATAAATTTATGATTTCTGCATATTCATTCAAGCGTGTTACGATAGTAATAATAAAAATCACTTCCAGAAGAATGCAGATTATGGAAAAACACAGCCGTTTTATCCCATTTTTTGTTTTTGCTTTGCCCTCTAAAGTATCTTGTTTCATATATATTACACCTTCCTACTTGCTCAGTTTTCTCCCTAAATTTCGTGGAACATACCAATTTTGTCTTTTATTCTCTGCATTTCATTATCCGCTTCAATGATAGATCTTGCAGAATGAAGTAATTCTTCACTTATCTCATCATAACCAGGCATTTCTTCAATTCCTTTTTTATAGCGAAGTTGATGTTCCAATGTTGCCCAGAAATCCATACCATTGGTTCGGATCTGTAATTCTACACGCATAGGTGTTTTACCCTTAGCAAAAAATACTGGTATTTCAACAATCATATGATAGCTTCGATAACCATTTGGTTTTGGATTTTTTATATAATCTTTTATTTCAATAACTTTAATATCATCCTGTTGGGTAATCAAATCTGATATCATATAAATATCGTCAATAAACGCACAAACTATTCGAACGCCTGCTACATCATTTAAATATGTCTGTATATTTTCTGTTGTAAAATCATGTCCCATTTTCTGCAATTTATTGTAAATACTATTGGGCTTCTTAATCCTTGTTTTTATAAAAGAAATAGGATTTCGATTGTTCTCAACTGAAAATTCATCATCCAAAACCTCAAGTTTAGTTTGTATCTCCCGAATAGCACAACGATACATCATCATTAAATTATAAAATTTTGTAGCATTATTTAAAAACTGTAGTGATTCCGGACTGTCCATCCAGAGTTTTTTTACTTCATCCTTTGTCATGGTACTTTCCTTTCTACTTCATCTTTAATTGACATATAGGTATATCCAAGTCTTGTGAAGTGCACAAGCGCTGGAATCTTCACTCTGGAATCTTCTGGTCTTCCCATAAGCATTATAACCTCCAATACGTCATCTGTTTTTCTTTCGAGGATCTGTTGGCTTTACCGCATCTTTTGGTATTAGCCAAGTCTTTCCCTTTTTCTCTGCTCCAGGCACTCTTCCCTGGCTACATAAAAGAGAAATTCTTCTAGATGAAATTCCCCATATTTTTGACATTTCGATCGTTGTTATATAATCCATAATTTTCCTCCAAACGATACAACAATCCTATTATAAGTATATTCTTTTATCGGAATAGTTTCAACCAAAATTAAGTTTTCTTCTAGGTTGTTTGATTTGTTATTGTTTTCTAAGATTTTCACAAAAACACCTGGTAAATAATCTTTTAAAATCATCTACCAGGCTTTATTGTTTATCTTACACCCAAATCAGCCCCTCTCTCCAGCTTATCTTTTCCCTGCTTTTCCTGGATAATTTTCTTATTGATTTCCAAGCGTTCATGGATTGATGGTTTCTTCTCTTTTCCCGTCATTGCTCTCTTTTGTGCTACTGGCTTTCTTTCAGCTTTCCCTACGTCCTTAACTGCTGTATTTGCTTCAACGCCGGCTCTTGACACAGCTTCTCTGCTCTCATTTTTCTCTGTCACCTGCTGTTCTCGTCTCTCCTTCACACCTTTTTCTTCCAGACTGCAAAAGCTCTGCAAATACGGCAGAACATGATTCTGCATATCCGTCAGATCTTCCATATACTTCTGATACTCTTCATTACCTTTTCCTTGCTGATAACTAATCCAGCTTTCATCTGTCAATTTCATTTCATTCTGCATCTTTAACTGACTGATGATACCACCGTTTCCGGTACCAATCTCTATCTTACCTTGAAAATGGTGCAGCATCTTATCATCCTTCTCAGCATAATATACTGTAAAAAACATCTGTGCTGTCGTTTTTGGTTCGTTGGTGTTTGGATCACGGTCAGCATACCAGGCTTTGTCCTGTTCTACGGTTTTGGAATCCAGATCAGATAACTTTTGACATCTTGGACTCCCCAACTCACTTTTCTCACAATAATTCACATACACCATCGGCTCCATATCTTTTGGAAGTTCCGGTTCATAGGACTTCAATCGCTCGACCAATACTCCAGCACGGACTGACAGATCACATTCTTCCTCTACAATGTCCTTCAAATAAGAAATATAAGAATGCGTATTACCACTCTGCAAATCCAGCATTACCTCTTGTACCGTGTTCTCTCCCGGCTCCACATTATCCCGATATTCATACGGATCAAAAGCTTCTGCGATCTCATCCAGTGCCTCTGCCAGCTGTTCTGTATTCATTTTCTCTGGATACATTGCTTCCCTGACATCCCGCATGGGTACATATTTATAGTCCGGCAATGCTTCATGAATCTTCTCTATACCTTCCCGAATTATTGGAAGTTCTCCAAAGAATCGAATATCATCCATATAATCACCGTGAACCGTATTTCCCTTTACAATAGAAAATTCAGCCTCATCATAAAAGCTGTCTTCCGGATCACGATAGATAATCCCCATACTGCATACTCGATAGGCATTTTCAGGATTCTCCCTATATTTTTCATAGACTGCAGCAATTTGATTAACATCGGTACTTTTTTCATAAGCCCCCATATCATGGAACTCATCGCATTCTGCCGCAAAGTATTCCAGATACGGTTCTTTCTTCGGCGGCATATTATTGAGGACATTATCAATCATGTTATAATTCACCTCTTCCAGTTCCTCCACCTTTGCCAACGGCTTATATTCTCCCTGGCTGTTCTGAATCTCCGCCATTACAACCTCATCCATTTCTTCTACTTTTTCCATCAGCTGATCATAATCTCCACGGATGCGTTCTCCAGTCCAGCCTTCGTCTTCCAGAAGTTCCTCTGCCGCTTCTTTAATAGAAATTTCATCATTTTCATAGACGCCACCATCCATCAGACGGAAATCTTCATCGTAAAAGGAATAATCGTATCCTTCTTCTGTTCTCTGAATAGCAAAGTAACGTTCTCCTACCTCATATGCCAGTTCACTAAGAACCTGTTCTTCTAGATTCAGGAAAGAATCCAGTTGTTCAAAACTGATACTGTCTACAAAATGAGCTGTTACTTTTTCCCCGTCATTCAGAACTACGATATCACTGACAGACAGGGAATGTCCTCGGAAGTCTTCCGGTCTGTCAATGTTGAACCTTTCAAAAATATCTTCCAGTGACATATTTCCCGATAAGTCTCCAACATAGACCAGCTTATAATCTTCTTTTTTTATCTGCATACCATGACTTTCAATAAAGCGCATATTCATAAATGCATAGTTTTCGCCCGGTGAATCATCCTTGATCTGATAAATACCAAAGGTTCGCCTAGTTCCTAACAACAGGTTTGCCTCTTTCAAAGACTGAATCTGTGGATATTTCTGCATTTCCCATTCCAGGTTACGGAAACGCTCCAGTTCTGCCATGGACATCTGATAATGCTCCGGTCCTCGTTCAATTTCCATGCGTTCCGTGACATAGATCGGTGACGAAAAATTAGTGATCAGATAGATATCTGCTCCGGCATCGTATAATTTCAGTGCTTCTTCCTGATTGATCACACTCATCGGTTCCTGAAATACTCCAAAATCTTCGTCTGCATAATCCAGATCCTGATTCCTTATCCGTTCCCACATCTGTGATTCCATGCCAAACAGACCTTCATGTGCCTGTATCATTTCCTTACTTGCATACTCTCCCTTACCGCCATCGCTGCCCAGGCAATAAATCTTAGAACCCATCCTGTGATAATCTAAGGCTGCTTCTTTTCTGAGCGGCACCATGTCTTCTGCTGTATATCCATAATCACGTAATTCCAGCTTGCCGATGGTTGGATCTGGTAAGTCCTGAATATCCATTTTTGCATCATCCAGAAGTTCCTCGACTTTATCATTGTCTTTCTGGCTGAGTGCATCAGAAAGGGTTCTTACCAACATCCTTACTTTTTCTTCCTCGCCAATCAGATTTGCATATTCAAAAATCTGTTCCTTTACATCCGCTGGAATCTCTATTTCCATGTGTTCTGCACGGTCTATCTGTTCCTGCGTATATTTCTGCATTTTCTGCGTTTCTTTTCCTGTTATCATATTTCTCGCCATTCAAATTCCTCCTGTGTTCTAAAAAATGGCATAACCGGCAGAACCTTCTTCTACCAAATTATGCCATCTTTCCTGTTTACTTATTCCAAACCGAAGTCCCGTTTTCTGGTTTCCTTGCCACTTTCACTTTCCCGCTGACTCTTTTCTTTATAAATCTGCAGCTTCTCATGGATAGAACCTCGTGCCGGTCTTTCTTCTTTCTCTTTTGATTCCGACTGCTCTGTTTCTGTATCTTCTCGCTCATCCATATTGAGAAGTGCATTTAGTTCTGACAGACGCTCCAGTTTTTGGTTCAGTTCCTCTTCTTTTGGAAATGGCTTCCCGACTTCCTCTTTGGCATTTGCCATCTGCTCCTGTACCGTTTCCAGCCGTTGTTCTGCGTCTGCCAGTTTCTCCGGATAACTTTCTAAAAGATTATTGATACGAGTGATATTTCCTAGAGCATCAGCTCCCAACCGAACTTTAGCTACCGATTCATGCTTTACAGACAGGATAAACTCTTTGCTCCAGCTGTCGAATTGGATTCTCATGTTAAATCCCTGATAGCTTCCAATGTCCATAGCTGCATCTACAGACTTAATGTCTTTGCAGACCGCCAGAAGTGCCACACCTGCCTCTTTCTTTTCTGTGAACACTTTGCCACTGATTTCCATAGAAAACTGCTCCGGATCCGTGATTTTATGCTCAGAAAAATGAGCGATGTCTGCCTTGTAGCTGTCAATGATCTCCGTCAGTTTTGCAATCTGTTGCGGAAAATTCCTTGCAATATCATCTTCCAGTCGGTACTGGTTATTCATGTGGCTCGCTTTTAAAAGCTTTAATTTCGCCACATCCACATCCAATGCCATCTTCTCTTTTACTGCCGGATTTCCGGTTGCAAGTGCTTTGACCTCCGCATAGGAAAGTGCAGCTTCATCCACATCTTCACAGCTTCGGACAGGTGCTTTACTGGTCATAATCTGAGAAATGAACTTCTGTTTATTTTCGATCAGCTGCCACATATAACTGTCGAATGTGGATTCTGTTACATACCGAAAGATATGAACCTTTTTGTTATGGTTTCCCTGACGGATAATACGTCCTTCCCTCTGTTCCAAGTCAGACGGTTTCCAGCCAATATCCAAATGATGCAGGGCAATCAGACGGTCCTGCACATTGGTTCCCGCACCCATTTTTGCTGTCGAACCAATCAAAAAACGAACCTGACCGGATTTCACTTTTCCAAACAGCTCTGTCTTTTTTGCTTCTGTATTTGCATCATGAATAAACGCAATCTCTTTTTCCGGTACACCTTTCTCTATCAGTTTCTGCTTCAAGTCATCATAAACATTGAAACTGCCATCGCCTTTCGGTGTGCTCAAATCACAGAAAATCAACTGTGCTGATTTCTGTGCTGCTGTATCTTTCCAGATTTCATAGCTTTTCTCTGCACAGACTGCTATTTTACTTTCCGGATTATCTGGCAATAGTTCGTTCACTAAACGCTGATCCAGTGCTAACTTCCTTCCGTCATTGGTAATTTTCAGCATATTATCAACTGAGGCATCTACCCCGCCGTTTCTGACAACTTCTGCACGTTCTCCCAGACTTTCTACGATTTCTTTCTGCTGTTCCGTTGGTTTCAGCACCACTGTTTCATATTCCGCTTCCGGCACAGGAAGCTTTAACTGATCGGAAGTCTTGATATCTGCAATCTCCTTGAACATATTCATCAGTTCTGGGATATTATAGAATCTGGCGAATCTTGATTTTGCTCGATATCCAGTTCCTTCCGGTGCAAGTTCGATGCTCGTGACAACTTCTCCAAAGGTGGAAGCCCAGGAATCAAACAGTCCAAGTCCCATATTTTGTAATTTACTGTTCTGCAGATACCGCTGCATAACATATAATTCCGTCATGCTGTTACTGATTGGTGTGCCTGTAGCAAAAGTAATGCCTTTTCCTCCAGTAATCTCGTCCAGATATTGACATTTATTGAACATATCTGCGGACTTCTGTGCTTCGTTCTGTGCAATCCCGGCTACATTTCTCATTTTTGTATAGAGAAACGCATTTTTATAGCTGTGTGCTTCATCTACATACAAATGATCCACGCCCAGTTCTTCAAACGTAACTACCTGATCTTTCTTCTCTTTCTGATTCAGTTTTTCCAGCCTTGTCTGCAGTGTCTTTCTGGTCTTTTCAATCTGTTTGACGGTATAACGCCCGCCGTCCTGTTCATACCTTGCACTCTGGATTGCCATTTCCAGATCATCAATCTGCTTCCGCAGCATGGCTTCCTGCCTCTCATCAGAGATTGGAATACGCTCAAACTGAGAATGACCGATGATAATGGCATCGTAATTTCCCATAGCGATCCGGGCACAGAACTTCTTTCGGTTTGCCGGTTCAAAATCTTTCTTGGTTGCTACCAGGATATTGGCTCCCGGATATAACTGCAGAAACTCCGCTCCCCATTGCTCCGTCAAATGGTTTGGAACGACAAAGAGGTTTTTCTGAGATAATCCCAGACGTTTGCTCTCCATTGCAGCCGCTACCATCTCGTAGGTCTTCCCAGCTCCTACTACATGAGCCAGAAGCACATTCTCTCCGTAAAGCTGGTGTGCAACAGCATTTTTCTGATGCGGACGAAGCTCTATTTCCGGATTCATTCCTGGGAAAGTCAAATGACTGCCATCGTATTCACGGGGACGGATACTGTTAAATCGTTCATTGTACACTTTTACCAGCCTCTCTCGTCTCTGCTGGTCTTTAAAAATCCAGTCTTTAAATGCCGCTTTCATGGCATCCTGCTTCTGTGATGCCAGCATGGTCTCTTTTTTATTGAGGACACGGATCTCATCACCATTTTCATTGACACTCTTATCATAGATACGGACATCTTTCAGGTTCAGAGTATCTTCCAGAATCTTATAGGCATTTGCTCTCTCCGTTCCATACGTTGCATATGCAAACGCATTTCTTGGACTGTCCGCATTCTTTCCTGTAATCCTCCACTCACCATTTACCTCAGAGAATTTTACCTGTATTTCCTTCTGTGCAAGATACCATGGCGTATGAAGCAGTTCTGTCATAAAATCTTGATAATCTGAAGGTTCAATCCAAGTAGCTCCAACACGCACCTCAATTTCGGATGCTTCCAGATTTCTCGGCTGAACTGCCTCTAAAGCACGGACATTCGGTGTAAATTCCGGATGACTCTCGGCAAAAGTTCTCGCAGTGTTTAATTTATCCCTGACATTTCCAGATAAATACTCATCTCCGCTTTCCCACTGGTCTGTCAGTGGATTCTTAAAGATAACTCCAACCAGTTCCTCCGTGATTTTCTCTTCAGTCTTTCCGGTCAGCTCTGCCATATAAGGAAGGTCTACCTTTGCCCTTTCATTCAAAGATAATGCTAACGCCTCTGTCGCTGTTTCTACGCTGGTTACTGCTACTGCCTTTTTGATGGTTCGTTTTGTAAACATATCTGCTTTTCGCTTCAATGTTCCATCTTCGTTCAGATCTTCCAGAGAACACAATAGGCAATAAGAAGAGTCATCAGAAAACGCCCGTTTGTTGGCATTACTTCCAATGACTCCATACTTTACCGTGTAGGTATCATATACTTGATTCAGTTTCTCCTGCTGTTTCTGGATTTCTTCGTCTGTGACGAATTCCTCCATCTGCATGGCGATCAACTCCCGGACGGTATCACGGATTGCAACCATGCCTTTCACACGTTCTGCAGTGGCGGCAGGCATTTTCACCTGATTCATCAAAGAGTTGACACGATAATATACCTGATCATCTACCACCGTATAGCTGTAATTTCTAACATTCGGATCAGCCGGAATACTCTCTGGCATCTCATACAGTTCTGTTTCCACATCTACTGCCGGTACCATGCTTCCCTTAATTTGTTTCACAGCTTCTTGTAACTGTAATTCCAAATCAGCTCCTTCCATTGGAGCACAGGTTGTTTCCATACCATACGGACCGGACACTTCTTTCATCTCACCCAGAATCATTTCCGGATGCTGAACAAAATACTGATTAACCGTAATTCCATTGACATCACTATCCAGATTTATCCATTCCGGCATTTCTTTCGTAAGGCTTTCCCTCTTTTGGAAAAACAAGATATCAGCACTGACTTCTGTTCCCGCATTTGCCTTAAAAGCTGTGTTCGGCAGTCGGATTGCTCCCAACAGATCTGCCCGCTCTGCCAGATATTTCCGGACTTCCGGTGACGCCTTATCCATAGTTCCCTTTGTTGTGATCAGTGCCGCCACACCACCTGGACGTAACTGATCTATCGTCTTGGCGAGAAAGTAATCATGGATCATGAAATTGTAGCGATCATACTGACGGTCATTGACCTTGTATGCACCAAATGGCACATTTCCAATCGCCACATCAAAAAAATCATTAGGATAATCTGTCTTCTCAAAACCTTTGATCTGAATATTGGCATCTGGATAGAGTAGCTTTGCAATTCTACCGCTGATACTGTCCAGTTCCACACCATAGAGTTTGGACTGATTTAGATTCTCTGGAAGCATTCCAAAGAAGTTCCCGACTCCCATAGACGGCTCCAGGATATTTCCTTTTGTAAATCCTAGATTCTCCAACACCTGATACATACTTTCAATCACAATCGGCTGTGTATAATGAGCATTTAAGGTGGAAGCTCTGGCTGCAGCATATTCCTCTGGTGTAAGAACCGTCTTTAATTCCAGATATTCTGTCTCCCATGCAGCTTTTGTCTCATCAAATGCATCTGCAAGACCTCCCCAGCCGACGTACCTGGATAAGATTTTCTGTTCCTCTGATGTCGCATTGCGGTTCTCATCCTCACATTTCTTTAACAACTGGATAGCCATGATATTGGCCCGGAATTTCTCCTTCGGTGTTCCCTGTCCAAGCTCGTCATCCGTGATATGAAAATTTCCTGCCGGAACCATTTCTTCTAGCTGCTGTATTGGAGACTCCGTTTCTGCTTCCGATTCATTGAATACTGTTTCCTCTAATGATTCTGTGGTATCTTCCTGTTCCTGCACTTCATGGACTGGTTCTTCCTGCGGACTTTCCAAATCATTTTCTGAGTTAAGAGCCTGCTGTGCTTCTTCCAGATCAGCCAGACGTTGTGCTTCCTGTCTTTCCTCATACTTTTCCATTTCTTCCGGTGACAGGTAATCATCACTACGAACCAGCTGACGAACACGCTCTGCAACTTTGTTCCATTTCAATAAAACCGTCACATCCGGATTTCCGATTTTCCCTTTACTCAATCGCAAGCCTTTCGCATCGTGAAACGCATCCGACTGATAGGCTCCAATGATTCCCGGTGAGGAACCACCTGTCCCATATTCATTTTTCAGAAAATCCGCAGCTTCTTTTGTATCATGATGTTCCATGAAATATTCATAAATACGGTTACGACCACCAGCCGTAATGCCGCCTTTTCTTAATACTGCGTCAATCTCATCCTGTGTGATAAAAGAAAGTTCCGGACGTTCTACCTGCTGTTTCTGATCCCGCCAGGACATATCCCGCTGCAGGTCACGGAAACGGCTAAAAAATTTTGGATTGTTCTGAATTTCCCATTGATGATATTCCCCTGGATTTTCATCCATGTCTTTCTGCAGATATTCAAACCGCTCATAGATTTCCTGAATAGCTTCCGGTTCAAGCAAGCAATCTAGGATTGTTTCCTGCCATTCCTGATAAGACAATCGCTCGTCTGGATTTCTGTTAGTATCCCGAAAATGCAATGCTAATTGAATACTTGTTCCTTCCCGTTCTTTTTCGATAGCATTATTGGAAATGCTGTTGGAAACATAATTCCCCTCCTCATACATATCCCGAATGCGGTCAGCTGCTTCCTCCCATGTAACCATACGGTCAAAATTACGTCTGGCGGAATCTCCACGGCGGATACGGATACCATCGCTGTCATACCAGATACTGATTTTCTGTCCACGGATGGTAAAACCTTTTCCACCCGTACCATACTCACTGATCAGAAATTTTCGCATTTCTTCATGATCTAATCCTTCAATCAGTTTTGCTGTAATATGAAAAAGCGTATTATTGCCTCCACTTCCGGTACGAAGAATATCATTTACAATATCATCTGAAATCAAAAAAGCGGCTGGCTGTGTAAGTGCAGCTGCCGCTTTCCTTATTTCTCCTAACTGTTCCTCTTCTGTTGGGAACAGGCTTAACTGTAAATAATCTCCTGAATTACCAGCTCCTCTGCCTGTGCTTTGATCTGGTTCATGTGTTTGGTCCAAGCCATTGTGTCTGCCATCTTGTCCGGTGCCGGATCTTTCTCCAGAAGTTCGTTCATCAGGTTGTCTACTCTCTGTCTTGCCTGACTGTCGATCTCCATCAGGTGACTGTCCAGACGGTTCTGCAGTGTCAGAATGTTGAACCTGGCTATCTTGTGATTTCTCAGATACTCTTTCCTCATCATTCCGTACTTCCCGATTGTTCCTCTCGTCTCTTCCAGGCTGATATCCGGAATCTGATACTCTCCGTTCTGGCTGTAACTGATCTCTCTCATAGTCTGTTTCCTCCTTTTTTTCTTCTCTATCTTCTGTGTTATCCGTATTACTTTCACGAATTAACGTGTTAAATTCATTATAAGCTACTTCTTTTTCTTTTGCAACCGTTTTCAGGTCATTTTCCAGATCATTCAGAACATATCGTCCAATCTGCATCAGGACTGGTCTGCTGATCTCGTTGACTGCACTTCCCAGATGTCCTAATACTTTCAGCTGATTGAAGTCCGTTATATGCCGAAAATCCTCTGCATCCAGATATTCCTGTACATCCAGTCCACACCTGTTTAGTAATACATACCAAACACTATTGGTCATCAGTTCCCGAAATTCTACTTCCTGATTCTGTTCGTCCAGTTCTTCCAAAAATGTCCCTGTTACAACCAGTCTCAGTTCTTCCAATGCATCTGGAAGCCATTCCTGCATACTCTCCTTCGCTGCCTGATGCAGACTTTCAGCAAATCCTCCTTCTGTATCTTCCAGTGATAACTGCTCCTGCAGATAATCCGCAACCAGCTGTTCTCCTTCCATTGGAAGATTCCATAACTGAGGATCCTTTCCAAGATTCCGCACTTTATAAGTGTCCTGCACATCAAATACATACCGAAGTTTTGTTTTCGGTCCGGAAGTATTGTCAATCAGGGCAATCCCCTTGGATCCCTTTTTGATCCAACGGTACATCTTCTGATTCCAGATTTCCATGGATGCTACGGCAGTTGCTTCCGGTCGCTGTGCATAAATTAAAAGCTGTTCTGGAAAAGTGTATTTGTACAGTCTGGATGCCGTGTTTAGGAACCGCATCCATTCCTGCGGACTGGCAGCTACATCTTTTGCCACCTCTTCCGTCAGCTGTTCCATTGCATATAATTTATTTGCCATGTGCTACTCCTTTTCTTCCTCCCATTTTTCTTCTACAACATCAGCAATCCGTTCCATTGCCCTTGTCATAGAAGGAAAATTACTGCTGTTATTTGCTTTTCCAATCTGATCAATAAGAAATTCCGGCACATCTGCAAGTGCTCCGGCAATCATAGCCTTTACCCGGATGTCCTCCAGCATAAGAAGCTCTTTTACACCAAACTCTTCGCCAAATACATCCTGATATCTCCGCAAGTCATCCAAAAGATATTCCGGCTTTAAATCTCTATCCATTTCCTTTCGTTTGTCATCACCATATAAACACCAATCCATATTCTTTTCTCCTCCTACTATATAAAAGTGAGGACTGCTCAACACAGTCCCCTTAAATTATCGTTATTTCTCGTTATAATACTGTGGCAAGGTCTTTCGCCTTATCCTTTGGGATTGTATCTGCCCCTTTTGCCTTGATCTCTGCCTTGGCTTTTTCCAGCTTTCCATGGATTCCACCTTTTGCTTCGGTTTTTGCGGTTACTTTTTCTGCTTCTTTCGCTTTCTCCAGACGTGTTTCCCTGCGTTCCGCATTTTCCATGACTGCTGTCTTTCCATCACAGAACTGAACCTTATCTGAAAGCTGTTCCTGTCTTTCTACCTGCGTCTCATTGACTTCTTTTACCATGGCATTTAATTCTGGTACTTCAAGCATCCCATTATCCGGAAGAATCAGCACCTCATGAATTGAAGATGGAAGAACAAAATAATCACTGCCAAGACACTCGCCAATCTGCTTACGAATATCTTCCTGCAATAACAGTGAAGCACCATTCATTTTTTGTGTATTTGTCAGACAGAACATTGGATTTTCGATTGCTTCAATATCCAGTTTTTCATGCAGAAGATTTTCCGACTCTCCACCGAAAATCATAGATTTTACCATTTCATTCATGTCCATCAGAACAACACCACGATTCTGGTCTGCCGCCATTGCGTCTGTCTGAATCTGTTCGGCAGATACTCCCCATTCATTCATCAGCGAAATAGTTACCGGAATACTGCCGATTCCATTTTCATTTTCTTTCAAATTTACTGCATAATAAGCATCGAAATCTCCGTGTTCTGTAACCACTTTATCTGCCAGGCGTTCTTCATTCCATTCTCGGTCACAGATTCTCACCTGCAATTTATCCTTCATTTTCTCATAATCGAAAATATCAGGTACTCCCATGTCAATAAATTCTGCTTTATCCTGTGCCTCAATACGCATATCGGCTACATCACCCACACAGGAATCGGCATCTTTTCCATTTACATATTTCTGATAAAGAGAATCCAGATATACCGTTGGCACTGTTCTCTGGTTCCCTTTTGGAATGGTAATTCCTGTCAGCTTTAACCCATTATTCTTAACTACTTCCTGCAGTTTAATTTCTGCGTCCTTGTACGACTCTGGCAGATACTCCTTTACATTGTCTTTGACATATTCATAAAATTCTTTTCTGTTCATCATATGCTTTTACCCCTTTCTGATCATGTGATGATTCATTCTCTTTCTGCTGACCATCTGCTCGGCTTTCTTCTGATAAGCCATCATTCTCTTTAAAGTTTTCTCCTGGTTTTTTCGTGCTTCCTGTCTTTTTTCCATTGCTTTCATCATAGTTTTCTGTTCCTTTCTGTGATTTTTTGTATGAAAAAGGGAGCCTCACATAGAAGCTCCCAATCATAACGGTTGGTTTCCTTATTTGCTTTTCCTTTTTCTGATGATATAAAGTCCTGCCATACCTCCTGTAGAGATTACCAGAAGCAGAATCGGCAGCCAGATATTCGTGCTGTCACCTGTTTTCGGTGCGTTTGATACCTTCGTCTCTTCATGGGACTGTGGCGTATCCGGTGTGTTCGGTGTTTCCGGAACTTCCGGTTTCTCATTTGTCAGATTGAAAGTGACTTCCACGACCGGCGTACTGTCATCTGCATAAGCAAATGTCACTTCATGCTTGGTCTGATCCAGGGTGTATCCATCCAGTGTCTTTGTTTCCACCAGATAATACTTGATAGCGGTATCATATTTGCCGTTCTTAAATGTGGCAATCTCATACAGCCTACTTTCTGCATGACCGGCAGCATCTGTCTTTAAGGTTTCCAGAACTTTTCCTTTGCTGTCACGGAGTTCAAATTCTACCCCTTTCAGCGGTTCTCCTGATGACTTATCTGTCTTATTAAGAATCACTTTTCCCTTGGCAGTATCATCTTTCATAGTCACTTTCTGAACTTCTCCAGTATCTTTCACCTCAAATGTTACATCAGCAGTCAGAAGATATCCTTTCGGTGCCTGCTCTTCACGTAAGGTATATTTACCGATTGGCAGTTTTTCGATATAGTGTGCTTCCTCTGTGGAAGTCCAGCTCTCTACTACCTGATCATCCTTATCGAGAATCGTCAGTTTCGCACCTGGAATCTCAGTTTCTCCTGTGATATCAGTCTTACTGATCTCTACTTTTGTCACATCATCTTTCATCTCATGCTTCTGAACCTCTGCTGTATTCTCTACTGTGAAAGTAATACTTTCTGCAGTGACATATCCATCTGCCGGTTTTGTCTCTGTCATGGTGTATTTCTTACCAACAACCAGTTCTTTGATCACATGGGATTCTTCCGTAGAAGTCCATTCATCTACTGTATTGCCATCTGAATCCGTTACTTTTAGGTGTGCACCTGGAAGTTCTTTACCTGTTGTCAGGTCTGTTTTGGACAGCTCCACTGTGGTTGGCTGATTTTCAAAAGTAAAGTCGTAGCTTACTTCTGCCTGGTCTTCTCCGGCATATTCAAAGGTAAATTCCTGTACTTCTTCTGTTGTAACAAATCCGTCCGGCGCAAAGATTTCTTTCACATAGTATTTTCCGTCTACCGGAAGATCTGCCGTAAAAATAATCTGTCCTTTTTCATCCGTTACCCGCTGCTCGATCAGACTGTCTTTCTCAAGAAGTACCTCGCCCTTTGCATTTTTGATATCTTCACTGGTATAAAGACCGAAGACACCACCTGCAAGAACACGGTCTGTATCTTTTTCTTTCTTCAGAACCGTAACCTTTACTTTCTGACGGGCATTCTGCCATTTCTCATCATAAGTGATGACTGGTGTGTCCTGATCACGGTAGGAAAGGTCAACATATCTCGGCTCTTTGTCCAGCACATAACCATGGGCTGTTTTCACTTCCTTCACATAGTATTTTCCAGCCGGGAGATCTCCCATCTGTGCAATACCATTGGAATCTGTGGTAATGGTTCCCACTTTTTCATCTGCTTTGAAATAATCTTCACTGACACCATCTGCCGCTTTGATATCTTCCGCAGCAAATACATCGAACGTCACATCTGAAAGGCTTCCGGTTACATACTCAAAGAGATGCTCCACGGTACCTTTTACATGATCCAGAAGTGTTATCTTATCCAGAAATTCTCCATTTTTGTTGATGATCAGAAGTCCTGTTGGAACTTCATCTTTCATCTCTACTTTCTGAATCTCGGCTCTATCTTCCAGCGTGAACTTCACATCCATTGCTTTCAGATATCCATACGGTGCCATTTCCTCACGAAGAGTGTATTCCTCTCCAACTGTCAGTCGTTTGATCACATGTGGCTGATCTTTTACAGAAGTCCACTGATCCACAACATTTCCTTCTTTATCAAGAACAGTGAGTTTTGCTCCATCCAGTTCCACACCTGTTGTTACATCAGATTTTGTAATTTCTACTGTTGTCGGCTGGTTCTTTTTCACTGTTTTCAGTTTTACTGTCTTCACATCCTGTCCCTGGTAAGAAGCATCCAGATTCAGAACTTCATCAGAGGATACAAATCCCGCCGGTGCTTTTAACTCTTTCACATAATACTGTCCAAGTGGCAGATCCAGCGTACATGTTGCAAGACCATCGTTATCAGAAGTCATTTCCTGTAAGAGTGTGTCTGCTTTCACGATCACTTTTCCATCTGCCTTAATATCCGCTTTGTTATAGATACCAAAGACAGCTCCTGCTACGGTTGCACCATTTTCTGCATCCTGTTTTTCTACCTGGATTACAACTTTCTGGCGGTCATCGCCAACAGTCACTTCCTGTTCGATTACAGGTGTATCCTGATCTGCATAGACAAATGCGACATCCGATCTGTCATGGTTCAGGACAAATCCTTCCGGTGCAGTCTTTTCTACTACATAGTAAGAACCAAGCGGCAGATTATCAGCAACTGCTTTTCCGTCTTCCCCGGTCGTTACCGTTGTTACCAGTGCATCTTTTGCATAGATCAGCTGTCTGTTTCCGTTTTCATCTTTCTGATAATCCGGTGTATAGATATTTTCAGCTGCATAGACATGAAATGATGCACCCTTCAGGTATCTTTCTTCATAAACAAAGTCCTTTTTAAATCCGGTCAGCATCTCACCTTTTTTATAGATCGTCAGCTTTCCTTTTACCGGATGGTTCTCGTAGTCTACCGTAATAATGGCATCTCCGCTCTCAGAATCCATCTGGTATGCTGTATTTGCATCCACCGCAATCTCTACATAGTTCTTATTGATTGTGTACCCTTCCGGTGCGTTGACTTCCTCAATCCGGTAATGTCCGATCTTCAGATTCTTCGGCATGATCAGATATCCCTGGCTGTCCGTAAAATAGGACTTGTGAGTAGTTGTCACTGGGTAAGTTGTTACCTGCTCCACATACTTCTTGTTGTCCAGGTCATATACCTTAAATTCTGTTCCGGCAATCAATACAGATTTCTTTGTTTCATCGTCTTTTTTCACGATTTTCAGTTTTGCCTTAAACTCTTCATCCAGAAGCACTCGCCAGATCTGTGGCTCGTTTGGATGATGTTCTGTGATATTCACTTCAAAATCATCGACTGGCTTGTAATTGTGCGGTGTTGTAGTTTCACGCACGATATAGCTTCCAAATGGTAATGGAATACTGCAGGCATACCCTTTTTCATCTGTGAAAATCTCAGTTGCTCCATTTTCTCCACTCACTACTGGTTTGGCAGAATCAAAATCATAGCTTCCATCTGCTTTCTTTGTAAGGGAAGATTTCAGATAAACTGTAAATCCAGCTCCGGATAACAGATCTGCATCGGTCTTTCCATTGTTGGCTGCTTTGATGATCTGAAATGGCTGCTTGATGACCTGCTCACTGGAAGTGCACTCTCTTTTTACTTCTGCTGTCATATCTCCTTCATAACTGCACGTAAGATCATGCTCTTCTGTATCTGCCAGGTATCCGGTCGGCGGAGTAATCTCTTTGACATAATATTTGCCAAGATATAAGCCATTTACAGAAGCCTGTCCTTTGTCATCGGTTGTAAGAGAAGCTACCTGCTCTCCTGCTTTATAAATAGTTCCCGTTGCTCCATCCGGGTGCACGATATCTTCACGGGCATACAGTCCATAAACTGCACCTTTCAGTGTGGCATCTCCCTGCGGTACTGCTTTTCCTGTCTCTTTATCCACTTTATAAAGATTGATCTTTGCTGTCACACGGTCATTGCTGAAGGTATGGGTAAAAGATACGGTTGCTTCTTTATCATTGGTGTAAGAAAACTGGAACGTATACACATCTTCTGTATTTCTTACATAACCTTCCGGTGCCTGATCTTCTTTTACAGAATAGGAATATCCGATTGGCAGGTCTACTGTGAATTTTGCAGTTCCGTCTGCGCCAGTAGTTACTTTCTCAATCAGCGTTCCTTTTTTCACAACAACGCTTCCGTCTGCATTTCTGATATCATCGGATGCATACAGAGCAAAAATACCGCCTTTCAGTGGTTTCCTGGTGTCTTTATCCTGTTTTACTACAGAAACAGCTGCTTTCTGTCTCTCGTTGTTAAAAGTCACATCTGCAAATACAACTTCTTTATTCTGACCAGCATAAGTTAGAGTCACTGACTTTTCTTCGCTGCCGTTATAGAAAGAGTCCGGTGCTTTTGTTTCTTTTACCACGTAGGTCCCAAGATGCAGGTTTTTCAGTATGACAGAACCATTCTCACCTGTAGTCAGGTTCTCTTTTACCAGATCACCTTTGCTGTACACTTTTGTGCCATAAGCAGTAACGATATCCGCTCCGGCATACACGTTATAAACAGCATTTTTCTGTCTGCGGTTTTCATACTGAAATACAGTTCCGCTCTCACTGACCTCTGCTCCTGTCAGAACCTGTCCTTCTTTATAAATGGTAAGTTCTGCCAGCTGTTCCTTGTTTTCCACGGTCACAGCCGAGGTCTTATTTGCTACCAGTTTCACATTTGTTGCCGTTGCATTTACCACATATCCCTGTGGTGCTGTGATCTCTTTCAGATAAACGGTATCCTGTGTCTTAATGATCGTAACAGAGGATTTTCCATTTTTATCTGTTGCCGGCATCTGAGTGATCAGCTTTGTACAAGCCTCATCACTGTATACACCAAACACTGCACCTGCAAGATTAACATCCGCTGTATCGTCTTTCTTTACGATTTCGATCGTAGCCTGCTCAATCCAGGATACTTTGAAGTCAATATATTTTTCATCTGTTATACCTTCACCAAATACCAACGCAAGATCCTGCGTGTCAGATCCGGTGGTAATTTTATAAGCAGAGTAATCTTTTGTAATACTTCCCTTCATTGTAGAAGACCAGCTCTGTGCCACGTCACTCACCTGTGTCAGTGGTGCAGAAAGATAAAACTTTGTTTCTCCGCAAATTTCTACACTTGCACCGGCTTTACTGGTTGTGCCTGTGCTCAGATTATGAAGTTTCACACCAGACGGAAGCTTCATCGTAATTGTCTGTAGCTTATCTGCTTTGAATGTAATATCTTTGGTTCTCTGTGAATTGCCATCCACATAAGCTTTAACATCTGCATCAGAAAATGACATTGCTACATCCGGTATTTCCGGCTGTGAAACACAATAATTATACAATTTCATTGCTAAATTCTTGGCTGTACTATTCGCTCCGGAAAAAGCATCGCCACTTCCATTAGCATACGAAGCCGCCAGATGGACAAGAATGAATTTTGCTCCAGCACTAAGATTTCCATAACCATTCTCTTCTGTAAAAAATCCTTCATCTCCTGCTGCCTTGGTTCCGTAATAACATACCTTAGCTAATGTTTTTCCATCTCCGACTTTACTAATGGTATAATTACCTGTTCCTGGTCCCGGTTTTGATGGCTGTACACAGTAAGCAGTCGCAGATACATTTCCAAACTGAACCGTATACTGATAGGTCAGATAAGAACCATAACCATAATCTGCATAACGATACAGTGTTCCTCTGGTAACAGATACTTTCTGTACACTTCTTGCACTTGTCTTTGCCATAAAAGTGACTGTTTCACCAGCTTCCATGGCATATAAATCAATTCCTTCTTCTTCCGCCTGCTCCATTGCATCCGATACTGTAAGACCTGTTTCCGGATCTGTTGTATTTTCAGTATCTTCTTCCATGTCCGGTAATAGTTCGCTTGCCTGAGAATCAAATTCTTCTATCTCACTTTCCGTCACTTTTTCTGTTGGAAGCAATTCCGAGTCTGCTTCTGAATCCTCCGCTTCCTCTGTCTGCTGTTCACTGCCAGCTGTTTTGGATTCGGTCATTGCTTCACCTCCTGCCGCCTCTGTCTGTACTTCTGTTTCTTTCTCACGCACAATCAGTTTTCGGCTGATCTGGTACTTCGGATGCTCCTGATTTACCGGTTCCACATAATAGACCGCTTTGTAAGTGTCCACATGATCTGTCGTAAAATCCTCATTCTTGTCATTCTTTGCTTCCTCAAATGTGACTTTGACCTTGTTATCATCCTTGATTTCCAGTCCCGTGTAATCTGATTTCACATCAAATACACTGCCTGTTTCAATTTCATAATCTTTGGCAGTCACCACCTCATCTTCATCCAGAAGGTCTTTCACTTCCTCATAAAGTGGAGGTTTTTCCTCTGGCTGGATCTCCGCTGCATATGCCGTCATCGGAGACAGCACTGTACTAAGCATTGTCATGCCTGCCAGCAAGCCAGATACTACTTTTCTAAAATTACCTTTTTTCTTCATGCTAAGGTCCTCTCTTTCATATATTTGTATTAAAACAGACAGTCCTTAGACTGCCTGCAATACACTACTTATCGTTGTGGAAAAATCAGATTGAACTGTACATTTCCCTCTCCGGGATCGACCATCTCCACAGTTGCTTCATACTGTCTCCCTGTTTTTCTTGATACCAGATCCTTATAATGGATTTTTCCTTTAGACAGGAACTTCTTTGCTGCCACCTTATCCATCTTTTTCCCTTGGCTTGCAAGAAATTTATCATTCTTCCATAAGGTAAATGCACAATTCCGGTCAGAACAGTAAAAGTTTACTTTTCCTTCCCTGACATCAGCTCCACAGCGGGGACATTTGCCAATGACTTCTCCTTTCGCTTTTCCCTGAAACTGCTCTTTCTTTTCTTCTGAAATCCCCTGATATCTGGCAACCAGTTCCTGCATCAGCTCTGTAATTCCATTTAGGAATTCATCTGCTGTCTCTGTATTCTGGGCAATGTGATTCAATGCCATTTCCCACTCTGCTGTCATCTTCGGAGATTTAATCTCATCCGGCAGAACCGTAATCAGTACATTGCCATCATCTGTCGGTACCAGATTTTTCTTTTCTCTTTTCACAAAGCCAGACTGAATCAGTTTTTCAATGATTGCTGCCCTTGTTGCCGGAGTACCAAGTCCTTTCTTCTCTGTATCTTCGGTCAGTTCTTCATTTCCTGCACGTTCCATAGCAGAAAGCAGGGTATCTTCTGTGTACTGTTTCGGTGGCTGTGTAAAATGCTCCGATACAAAAGAATCACAAGGACCGTAATGCTTGCCAGCCCAGATATCCAGCTCCGGCTCTTCTTTCTCAATCTTTACGCCAAAGAACTGTTTCAATTTATTTTCGATTGCCTTGAATCCTTCCTGCTTTGTTTTCTTTGCCGTGAGATAAAACGTATGATAATTACAGGTAATCTGGCATTTATGGCTTTCATAAATATAAGGATCTGCGGTTGCTGTCAGTACCCTGGCACTGATCAGATACAAAATCTTGCAGTTTCGTTCTTTCAGTTTACCTATATCTGCCTTTGCTACTTCCATGGTCGGGATAATTGCATGGTGATCAGATACTTTCTTTGAATTTAATACCTTACTCACGTCCGGCTGATATTCCAGCCCTTCGGCATAGGGCATTTTCCCAAGCAACATCTGAATCAGAGTTTCTGTGCTTTCTCCCATCTCATCTGTCAGATACTGGCTGTCTGTTCTCGGATAAGTAACAAGCTTCTGCTCATACATCTCCTGCACGGCATCCAGCGTCTGCTGTGCGGTATAACCAAACATTCGATTGGCTTCCCTCTGTAAAGTTGTCAGATCATAGAGCTTCGGTGGACGAACTGTTTTCTCCTTCACATCGTCCTTCTCTACTTCACACATACGCTCCGCACAATCCGCAGCCACTTTATCTGCATCCTCTTTTTTCTGAAAATGCTCTGTGACCGCATCCATATCGTCAAACTTGATATGAGCCATATAATACTTTTCTTTGGTAAATTCCTTGATCTTCTGATTTCGATCCACGATCATAGCAAGTGTTGGTGTCTGTACTCTTCCAACTTTCAGATTCTGGTTATACAGAACGGAAAAAAGACGGCTCGCATTGATTCCCACCAGCCAGTCTGCCTTTGCCCTGCAAAGTGCTGACTGATAGAGACTGTCATAACACGAACCGTCTTTTAATGACGAAAATCCATCTTTAATTGCCTGTTCTTCCATAGATGAGATCCAGAGCCGCTTCATCGGCTTTCTGCATCCTGCCTGCTCATACACCAAACGAAAAATTAACTCTCCTTCACGTCCTGCATCAGTAGCACAGATCACTTCATCTACTTTTGAATCTCTCATCAGTTTTTTCAAGATTCCGAACTGCTTCTTTGTGCCCTCCAAAATCTTGTGTTTCCAACATTCCGGCACAATCGGCAGATCTTCATATCTCCATTTTTTATATTTTTCATCGTATTCCGATGCATCACATAATCCAACCAGATGTCCTACGCACCAGGAAACGATATAACCGTTTCCCTCCACGTAGCCATCTTTTCTTGTTCTGGCTCCAAGCACGGAAGCCAGTGCCATCGCAACCGATGGCTTTTCTGCAATCACTAATGCTTTCATTCTATTTCTTCCTCACTTTTCATTTCTATATCTGACTGTATTTCATTTCCCCAGACATCCCACCCAGGTGTTGTCTGTCGTGCAAATAATTCTATTCTCGGTACATCACCAATAAGCTCAACAATTCTATCTCTTGCCACATCTGGTTTTTTACTGTGTCTTTCAATGTGTGATAAAATAATCTGTCGAACATATGCTGATTTCCTATGAACAGACCCTTTCGTTGCAAGCAAACAAATTTCAGCATTGCTCCTTGTCCAGTGTCCCAGACCAAGAAACAAAGTATCTGCCTTTTTATTCTTCTTTACCCACACGAACGCTACTGTCTTGTATTGAAATCCCCATGCTTGAATCACACTTAATCCTTCTCTCAGCTGTGGAAAAGTGACCCAGAGAAATAAAACACAATCTTTATCCGCTAATTTCCCAACTGGAAGATCACAGATTTCCTGCAAACTCATGGTCGGGTAATGGTCTGCGGCAATTCCCTGCCCCGCCTTCCTGTTATACTGCCAAGGCGGATCAGCGTATATAATCTGATATTTCTTATTCCGCACTCAATCATCGCCCTTCCTCCTCTTCTTCATCTTCCAGCACATTATCGTCAAAATCTTCATCTCTCAGGATTTCCGGTTCTGTACTTTCTTCCTGCTCATCTGCATCGTCTACTTCCCGTTTTTCTGACTCTGAATCTTCGGATTCATCTTCATCCTCTTCCATCTCATCCTCGTCATCATATTCATGTTTTGGTTTATAGACTTTGAAGTAATATCCTCCTGCCGCAGCTCCTACTGCAACCAGTGCAATCAGAAGATACGTTCCAAATGGACTTTTATCTTCTGGCATCTGGATTTCATCCTCTACCTTATCTTTCTCAGCTGTCTCAGTTGTTTCCGGCTTTTCTTCTTCAGCCTGTTTCTCTGGTTCTGCATAAACAGTATCTACTTCCGGAAGTGTCACGGAATCAGAAAGTGTGAAGTTCATCAGATCTTTCTCGCTGACTTCTGTAAGGAAATACACATTATCCTGAGATTTTGAATTGTCGATGATCAGATAAAAAATCTTACCACTCTTAGTTGAAATGGTATAAAACTCTTTTGTGCCTTCCGTAGCTGTTTTAGTAACAGAATCTGCTGTCTCGCCTTCTTTATTAAGCTGTTCCTCAATACCTGTCACTGTCCGATCATCCACAGTTCCTTTTGCATCTGTTGGCTCAGAAGCTTGTGCATCCTGCGGAAGCGGAAAAGTCGTTGTTTTTTCAGTTCCCGTTGCATCTGCACTGGTCGTAGTTGCCATTGCACCATTGCTGTCACTGGAGGTTTTCTGTTTCTCTGCCTGCTTCTTTGCCCATTCATAATAAGGATTCTGCAACACATACTTTTCAGAAGTATTTCCGGCACCGTCTGTTACCGTAATCTCAATCTGTTTTGTAGTAAAATCTTTCTGTGTCAGTTGCACTCTCAGCATTCCATCCTTCAGATCTGTATAAGTGGTGCCATTAACTGTTACTGCAGTAATCCCGGATACTGTATCATTCCCCTGAATCGTCAGCACACCATCTGTCAGGGAAGCAGAGAGTGTCGGCTTTTCCGTGTCATAACACTTAATAGAACGATTCTGCTCATACACCTTTCCATCACCATCTGTCACACGCACATACACTGTCTGATTTCCTGTGATCGTGATACTTCCGCTTCCAGTTACATCCTGCCAGCTTCCATCTTTTCCTGCTTTTGCTTCAATCTTTGCTATTGAGAAACCTTCCGGCATATGGCTGGCATCTACCGTAACAGCAATGGTTGTTTCTCCCTGTTTCCATCCATCCGGTTTCTCAATCGTGATTGCAGGCGTGGTATTCTCAGCTGCATAAGCAGTCTGTGTCTGGAGCAAAGGTGTTGTCAGGCAAAGAAATGTCGTTGCTGCAAGCAGACTCTTTTTTACCCTGCTTTTAGTATTTGTTCTCTTCTTCTGTTTCATTTTTTCCAGATTCATCATCGGCTTTTATTTCCTCCTTCTGTATTTCTACCCTGCCGGGCAACTCATTTTTCATTTTCTTTTTAAAAGCTTCCAATTCCGGAATACTCATATCCATTGCACGGATAATTCTTACAATTTCCAGATTTTCTGCTTCTGTTTTTGCAATCTCCGCAGCCTTGAACCGCTTTAAATCTGCTTCATATCTGGCTTTAGATGCTTCCATTTTTTCCTTGGCTTTCTCATAATCTGCCGTTGCTTTTTCAAGACTTTTCATCTCTTCTCCTTTCCGGGCGGCTGTTATACCGCCCTTTTCCTTACCATCGCCCGAATCCATAGAAATGGCTCTGCCAGTATGGAGAGTTGATGGACGTGTACTGAACCGGATGCCCACAATGGATCATCTGACCATTGCCCACATAGATTCCAATATGCGTTACTGGTTCTCCTGCATCGTAGGTTCCGGTAAAGAAGATCAGATCTCCTGGCTGTGCTTCTGACTGGGATACTGGCGTACAAATGTTGTACAGTCCCTGTGCAGTCAGCCTTCCCGTATTTCTTACCCCGGAATGAACCAGACAGTAGCTGACAAATCCGGAACAATCGAATCCACTTGGGGAATATCCGCCCCACACATACGGTGTTCCAAGATATTTTGCAGCCTCTTCCAGTAAACGTTGCGCTGCTTCACTGGTATATTCATTACCACCAAAGCCTGTCCCTTCTCCTGTTTCCAGATAAAAGATCGGGTTTAACCGCTCTCCATTTTTCAAAAGTTCAATGTGAAGATGGCTTCCTGTAGAATTTCCGGTATTTCCTACAAGACCGATCTCATCACCTTTCGTGACGGATGCACCTGCAGATACACTCCGGCTGCTTAAATGTGCATACCGCAGTTCATAGCCTTTACTGTCCTTGATTACAACATAATTGCCATAGCTGTCGTTATAAGCAGAAGTTGTAACTGTTCCGGTCAGTCCTGCCATCACTTTTGTTCCTTCCGGTGCCCCGATATCCATGCCATTGTGTAACTGATTAGCTCCAGAAATCGGGTGAATCCTGTATCCATAATAACTGGTCACACTGGAATACCAGTTAAAATCAACCGGTGTCGCAAACATCTGCAAGTTGCCTTTTGTATCGTTGTAGGCACTGAACAGTTCTTTCTGGAAAAATCCCAGCCTGTCCTGACAGATTAACATTAGGTTTCCACTATTTAAGGTGACATTCAGCACATCTACATCTCTTGTCCTGGTCACTTCCACTTCATTGCTTCCGTTATCATCTGCCAGATAACATTCCCAGGTCTGATGTCCATGTGCAGATGCTGCCGCATGACTGTCATAATAGACATCAAACTGCACGCCATATCTTGCGAAAGCTCCGGTATCTTCTACCGTGTACTCCACCCCATTCATCACAACTTTTGTTCCGATTGGCACGAACGGATCATACGCATCTACTGCAAGGGTATGGTTCGCTATCGGATACACACCACTGGCAGTCGGTCCTCCGCTCCAAATACCACAGCAGATTGGGCAGTTACAATATCCACTGGTAACTACTTGTCCCAAAGATTCTCCCACCCTCACCGTTGCTGTCTCCGTCACGGTTTCATTCACTGCTTCCGTAGTCAGATGGTATTGCTCTGCAAACAATGCATCCAACTCCGGCTTGACCTGTTCAAAGGTAAATTCTTCATACTTTGCAGACAGATAACTAATCAGGATAAACGGATCATGCTCAATAGGTCCGATGTTATATCGGTATTCCTCATGTCCTGGTTCTTCAGATTCCATATTGTTGATCCGCTCCTGCAGATTAGCTTCCAGCTGTGTGTAATACAGTTCCGCTTCCCGGATTGCCTGATCCGATGACAGATAACTGGTTCCGGTGTAAGTGATCACATTTTGTAAAAACACTGCAGAGCATGACGTGACATTCGTTATGATCAGAAACATCAATCCGATCAGAACTGCTACACTGATATACACCTTCCGGTTTTCTTTAAAGAAGTTGGTGACTTTGCCGCCAATCTTCTTGATATAATCAATCGTACCTTTTGTAGCTGTTCCTACTGTCTGTTCACTTCGTTTTGCTTTGGCATAATCCCGTTTGATCTGTTGCTTCTGAATCTGTTTTTTTAGCTTCTTCTGTTCCTGACGGGCTGCCGCCTGTGTCTGTTTCTCTGCCTGTCTCTCCAGTCTGCTTCTCTTTCTGGAAGCCCTCTGTTTCCTTCGTCTGGCACTTCTCTGTTCCAGCTTGTAAACACCTTCGCCGCCTTCTTCCAACTTATGGGCACCTTCTACTGCCGCATTGTCGTCTTCATTTTTGCTGATCTCACGATGCAATGCTGCGCAAGTTGCACTTCCTGCTTTCTTAACAGCAGAAGTTTTTTCTGTTTTCACAGATTCCCCTTCGCCAAACTTCAAGCGGGATTTCTTCTTTCCAGGAGCTTCTCCATCATTTGCCTGATAGACCTGTGCCTTCTTGGAATGCTGCTTTGCTTCCTTCTTCTTTTTTGTTTCTTCATAAGAAAACTTTTTGGCTTTTTCCTTCTGTTTCTGATGACGGAAATTGACTCCATCCATATCCATCTGGTTCAATTTCTCCATATCTTTGTCATTTTTCACAGAAGCACCAGTCTCCTCATAAGCAAACTTCAAACGCTGTTTTTGTTTTGGCTTTTTGCTACCACCGGTCTGATTTCTCCGGCTGTCTCCTCTGTTTTCTGATAGATCCGCACGTTTTTCTTTCAGTCTCCCTGACTGTCCGGCTTCGGATTTTTCTGCAAGTCTGGATTCTTTTCCGACTTCAGCACGGATTCTTTTTCTATTTTGCTGTTTTCTACTCTGTCCAAGATCCTCACTTTGCTTCTCTGCCCGTATCAGTTCCGGTGCATCTCTGGATTTTTGCACAGAGGGACGAATATTTTTCCCACTCCGTTCAGACTGGCGGGAAGACTTATCCACAAGGCTTACTTCTTTTTCCCCCTGTTTTCCTCCCATCTGCACATCACTGGCACGGTTACTGACACGAACAGAAGATTTATCCGTCAGGTTTTCTTCCACCAGACCATCCTTGGTCATTTTCTGGACTTTCTTATCCCTGACTTTCATTCTCTGTTCTGCCACTGATTACTCCTCCTTCTTCGGATACCCTTTCCCTGCCTGTAATAAACAGAGAATAGCGATGCCAAATACAGCACCGCCACAAAATGTCAATCCATATGAAATTACCTGTAACATTGTTTTACTCCTCCTGTATTACCCTGCTTCGGCTGTTTCCTCCGGGCGGGTTGTCATAATCTTATAAAGGGAATTCTTCGGGAATCTGTCTACAAACGGAATAATCACATTTCCATAGAACAGAAGTCCTTCACCCTCATTACTGTTGGTTACATAAGACAGCTGGGTTGGTGAAATATTCAACTGTTTAGCCAGAATCTGCCTGTCACCGGATGCCTGGTTGAGCATATAGATAAAATCAGAGTTTTCAAAAATATTCTCGATTTCCCTGGAAGCTAAAAGATCCTTAATGTTCTGGGTAATTCCTGTCGGAATACCGCCCCATTTACGGAATCGCTTCCAGATTTCCACGCTGTAGGCTGCTGTCTGTTCTTCTTTTAAGAGAAGATGGAATTCATCCACATAGTAACGGGTGGATTTATGAGCGGAACGGTTGATCGTCACTCGGTTCCATACCTGGTCCTGCACAATCAGCATCCCGATCTTCTTCAGCTGTTTTCCAAGCTCCTTGATATCAAAACATACGATACGGTTGTTGATGTCCACATTTGTGCGATGATTAAATACATTTAGGGAACCTGTAACGTAAATCTCCAATGAAGTTGCCAGACGCTGTGCTTCCGGCTCTTCCTGTTTCCGCAACAGATTATATAAATCCTCCAGTATCGGCATCTTCTCTGGCACCGGATCAGCGAGATATTCCTGATAGACCAGCCGCACACAACGGTCAATGATCGTCTTTTCTACCGGTTCCAGTCCATTCTTTCCACCGACAATCAGTTCACACAGGGACAGAATAAAATCTGCCTTTAAGGACAGCGGATTATCTTCCTCTGAATAATTCAGGTTCAGATCCATCGGATTGATATACTGGTCTGATACCGGTGAAATCCGGATGACCTGTCCGTGCAGTGCCTGCACCAGTGGATAATACTCGGCTTCTGGATCACAAATAATAATATCGTCCTCCGTAATCAGGAAACAGTT
>OJPB01000402.1_pt1 | contig 27261 bp, 23 predicted proteins | sample 1598391 | NCBI WGS metagenome assembly OJPB01 (sample SAMN03922452, study PRJEB24848) | human gut metagenome | isolation source: stool sample | host: Homo sapiens | place: Germany | collected 2009-11
GGTGACGGACATAACGATATTGAAATGCTTGAGGCCGTAGGCATGGGTATTGCCATGGGCAATGCAAAGGACGAAGTCAAGGCTAAGGCTGATTTTGTATGCAAATCAGTTGAGGATGACGGAATATATCATTACTGTGTTGAAAACAAACTGATTTTTTAGAGAAATATACTTATGAACATAGACAACAATTTACGACAACTACTCGAAAACGAAACAAAAATACATCTCGCGGAAATCCGCTTTCTCTACCAGAAGCTCGACAGACAGCTTGGGCTTAACGGTGCAAGGGTTCCTATCACATTTGGCTTTGATACGGACAGGCTCGGTGCATACACTCCGGGCTTTGAGCAGGATGAAGAAGAATTTCTTTTTTCGCTGCTTTTCATCGGCTACTGTGTGGCAAAGCCCTTGTCAAAGGATGACAGGATGGATTTATATAAGCACGAATATGCCCACTATATGCAGTATAATATGGATATACCGGACAAGTACAACTGGCAGCCCGGCATCCACGGAAGTGCGTGGAAATACTGCTGCTCACTTATCGGAGCAGCTCCCACTCCTTACTACAAAGCCGGTGAAGGACTTATTAAGCACGATTATGATAAGGTTCTCAAAAAGAAAATCACTGACAAGAGTATTCCTATCCGCGACACATATTCACGCGAGCAGGAATACCGCAAAAAGAAAAACAGTACTGTAAAATTTAATATCAATGACGATGTCAATCATCCAAAGTTCGGCAAGGGCACCATTGAACATATCGAGCAGCTCGAAGGCTCAGTTCGGCTGCATGTCAGATTCGGTGAAGATCTTAAGAAAATTGATCAGAAATGGCTGCTTCAGGCAAACTTGAAGAAAGCAGGTGCATCAAGGCACATATAGCGTTATGCTATCCTACATTACATTATTTCCAGTTCGTGAAAAATCCTTACTATCTAAAAATCATGAGACTGCAATATACCGCAGCCCCATGATTCTAATTATGTCTTATATTATTATTTTAATAAGTATTTAAGCCACCCGAGAACAAGAAAATCTACAGCTCAATTGCAATCGTATATGACTTCTCAAATTTCTCACCCTGTGCCAGTGAATTACCATACTCCCTGTCCTTTAATTCTCCGGCAAAGCCTGCTCTGTCACATCGGCCGTACCACGGCTCAATACAGATAAACGGTGCTCCCATTCCTGCCGGTGACCACAGACCAAATAAAGGCGCATCAAAGGACACCGTAAGGTATGGCTTCTTATCCGGTGTACACAGGCTCACCTTTGAAGCCTGTCTGTTTTCTATTATGAGCGCATCCTTATCAAACATATGCTCATCTATCTGACAGTATCCATCCACATCCACATTAAGCAGATTGTCATCCTTGTCTAAAAGTCCTCCGTCACAGATAAGTCCGTAGGTGATTGCTTTGTCTGTGTCAAGCTTCAGATAATAGTCTGACTGCTTTCCCTGCTCTGCGACCGGGCACATAAATGCAGGATGACCACCTATTGAGAAAAGTAAATCCTTTTTCGCAGGATTAGTCACCCTCCAGGTCACTTTTATCTCACTGCCTGAGAGCTTATAGCCGATTTCGAGCACAAACTCAAACGGATATTTTGCAAGAGTCTCATCATTTGATTTAAGTGAAAACCATGCCTCATCCCTTGTCTGTGACACAAGCTCAAACTCCATATCCCTTGCAAAGCCGTGCTGTCCCATCGGATAATCTGTCCCATCAACGGTAAACTTCTTGTCCTTTAAGCTACCGACAAACGGGAAAAGCACCGGTGCGCTTCTCTTCCAGTATTTCTCATCGGCATCCCACAGATACTGTGTACCTGTTTCCTTGCCGGTGATGCTTTTAAGCTCTGCTCCGAAGCTGTTTATCGTGAGCTCAAGTGATTCATTTTCCAGTTTAATCTCCATCAAATATCTCCTTTTATATTTTTTGTAACTATTCAGAACCGCCTTGAGAACAAGAAAACCTGTTGCTTACATGCAAGCATGACACATCATCTTTTTGGTTCTCAGTGGTTCTGAATAGTCTGTTTTTAATTACATCACAAGCAGTCCAATAACTCTTACAATAAATGCTGCCACCCATGCAATCGCACACTGCAAAAGCACCACGCTGACTGCCCACTTTGCACCCAGCTCTCTCTTTATGGATGCTATAGCAGCCACGCAAGGGCTGTAGAGCAGCGAGAACACCAGAAGAGATGCAGCTGAAAGTGTTGTGAGTGCTGTCGTGACCGTTCCGCCAAACAGTATCTCCAGTGTTGATACCACACTCTCCTTTGCCATGAGTCCGCTGATAAGTGACGTGCATATACGCCAGTCGCCGAGTCCCAGAGGCTTAAAGACAGGCACGATAATACTTGAAATAGCAGCAAGCATGCTGTCCTTTGAGTCTGTTACCATGTTAAAGTGTATGTCAAAGCTCTGTAAGAACCATATAAGCATTGTGGCAATAAGTATTACTGTAAATGCCTTCTGCAAAAAGTCCTTTGCCTTTTCCCAGAGCAGCTGGCACACATTCTTGGCGCCCGGCATCCTGTAGTTTGGCAGTTCCATGACAAACGGCACTGCGTCACCCCTGAACAGAGTCTTTCTGTAGATAAATGCGAAAAGTATTCCGACAATTATTCCAATGAAATACAGTCCTCCCATGACAAGTCCGCCATGCTTCGGGAAAAATGCACTAACAAAGAATGCATAAATTGGCAATTTTGCCGAACAGCTCATAAACGGTGTGAGGAGTATAGTCATTCGACGGTCTCTCTCGCTTGGCAGTGTACGTGTAGCCATGACAGCTGGCACCGTACAGCCGAAGCCTATGAGCATTGGCACTATGCTTCGTCCGGAAAGCCCTATCTTACGAAGGAGCTTGTCCATGAAGAATGCAACCCTCGCTATGTATCCGCTGTCCTCCATGAGGGATAAGAAAAAGAACAGTGTCACGATAATCGGCAAAAAGCTTAATACGCTTCCGACACCCTGAAAGATGCCGTCTATTACCAGTCCGTGCAGCACCTCATTCACGCCTGCCGCTGTGAGTGCCTTATCCGTAAGCGCGGTCAGTGCTCCTATGCCCTGCTCCAAAAGCCACTGAAGGCCTGCTCCGATTACGTTGAAGGTGAGATAAAATACAGCAAGCATTATCACTATAAAGCACGGTATTGCCGTGTATTTGCCTGTAAGAACACGGTCGATGCGCTCACTTCTGATACGCTCCCTGCTCTCCTTCGGTTTTACCACGGTGCTCTCGCATATTTTCTCAATAAATGTAAAGCGCATATCCGCAATTGCAGCGCTTCTGTCAAGGCCTCGCTCCTTCTCCATCTGGACAATCAGATGCTCTATTGCCTCTTTTTCATTCTCATCAAGATGAAGCTGCTCTAATATAAGTGCATCTCCCTCGATAATTTTGGTTGCCGCAAAGCGAATCGGAACTCCGGCGAGCTTTGCATGATCCTCAATCAGGTGACTGACCGCGTGTATACATCTGTGCACGGCACCGCCAAAATCATTCTCATCACAGAAATCCTGTCTGCCCGGGCGCTCCTGATACTTTGCAATGTGTATCGCATGGCGCACCAGCTCATCAACACCCTGATTCTTTGCGGCAGAAATCGGTACAACAGGCACTCCTAACAGTCCCTCGATTTTATTTACATCGATTGAGCCTGAGTTTGCCGTCACCTCATCCATCATATTTAGAGCGATAACCATCGGTATATCCATCTCAAGAAGCTGCATGGTCAGATACAGGTTTCTCTCGATATTTGTCGCATCTACGATATTTATTATGGCCTTTGGCTTGTTATCGAGCACAAAGTTTCTCGACACAATCTCCTCACTCGTATATGGGCTCATTGAGTAAATGCCCGGTAAATCTGTGATTGATGTATCCGGATGTTCTTTAATAGAGCCATCCTTTCTGTCCACCGTCACTCCCGGGAAATTACCCACATGCTGGTTTGAACCTGTAAGCTGGTTGAAAAGTGTTGTCTTGCCGCAGTTTTGGTTTCCCACAAGTGCGTATGTGAGCTTCTCACCATCCGGAAGGGGATTGCCACTGCCCTTCACATGGTATTTGCCCTCCTCACCAAGTCCGGGATGGGCTGTGTTGCTTATCTTTTTAGGGCCCTCATGCTTTCTTGAACGGCTGTCAATTAATTCTACCTCAATCTGTGCCGCATCATCAAGCCTCAATGTGAGCTCATAGCCGTGCACCTGAAGCTCCATCGGGTCTCCCATCGGTGCAAATTTGATTACTGTCACTTCGGCCTTTGGGATTACTCCCATATCCAGGAAATGCTGGCGCAGTGCGCCCTCACCGCCTACTGTAAGTATTCTGGCACTCTGTCCTATGCCAAGTTCTTTTATTGTCATTTTATCGCTTCCTAGTGTATTTATTGATAATTTTTCTCAACTTATCACAAATATCTTACCACAAAGCGTGTGCCACTGCATTCATTTTTTTCATTTAATACATCTTTTTTACAATCCTCCACAAGGATATATCCATTGTCATGACGCACAATTGCTTCCGCCAGCGAAAGTCCTATGCCGATGCTGTCCGCCGGCTGTCCGCTGCCGCTGTAAAAACGCGTAAAAATATGCTTTTTGTCCTCATCACTTATGGTCTCTCCATCGTTTTGCACTGTTATCTCTGCATACATCTCATACCTGTAAAAGCCTATCTTTACCTCACTCTCTGCATGCTCCACTGCATTTTTTACTATGTTTGTAATGGCCTCACACTGCCAGTATGCATCAGCATGTATACAGGCATCCTTATCAGAGCCTTCATCTATGGACAGCCTTATGTCTCTCAAATCGCAAAGTGCCATAACATTGTCAGCTGCCTCAGACACAATTTCAGACAGCAGCGTATCCTTCTCATCAAACTCCACAACATCCGCTTCAAGCCTTGAGAGCTTTAAGATAGCCTGCACCATATGCGATATATTGTCCACATCGCGCTTTGCCCTGCGCATTATCCTGCTTCTGTTTTCAGATGCCATATCAGGATTTCCTTCCAGATTTTCCAGATTTATCGAAAGTGATGTGAGCGGTGTCTTAAGCTGATGCGATATGTCAGAAAGCGCATCCTTTAGCAAAAGCTTGTCTGCCTTTGCATTTTCCACAGACTCCCTCAAATAGATTGCTGTCTTGTAAAGCTCTCCCTTAAGTATAGAAATCTCTCCCTCTGTGCTATCTGCCATAACAAGTCTGTAGTCTCCCTGATTTATGCGGCGCAGATAATCCGCAACCTGTCTGACCTGTCTTTTAAAGCTAAATCTTATAAGCATAATGTAAAGGCAAAAGCCCCCTGCAAAAAGCACAACAAGAAATATGTCTAGCCAAAGCGCTCCTTTAAGCGCTTTTTCATTTGACAAAACCGCAGAATCCTTTTCCATATCAATGCCGTATTTTTTAAAGAGCGGCTCTGCGCTTTTTAAATTTGTATAATCGCTGCCTAAGCTGCTGTCATTTAGAATCGCGGCTATACTGCCATCTGATACATCGGGATATTTTTCATGAATTAGTGCACATAGCTTAGCCACTGTGGCGTTATAGTTTTTCGTATATGCCCTGTACTGGAAAAAAACGGTAAAAGCCATAACCGTCACACATATACATGTATAAATTATCGCAAAATACACAAAATGTTTTCTGTTCTCTAAATTATATTTCTTCTTTCTCATGCTTCCCCCCGGGAACTGTCTCTGTCGGCCGATACTGTTTAAAGAGCTTCATCTGAATCAACACGATACCCGATTCCCTTCACAGTCTTTATCACATCCTCACCAAGCTTTGCCCTGATGCGCTTCATATAGACAGTCACTGTATGGTCATAGACATCGTTGCCTGTTGCCTCCCAGATGCAGTCAAGCACGGCATTTCTGGACACAGCCTTGTCGTGATTGGTAAAAAGCAGATCAAGTATGCGGTTTTCAAGACTTGAAAGAGCAATCACCTGTCCATCCCTTCTTGCTTCCTTTTTGTCCATGTCATAGCTTATGCTTCCTGCGTGTATGACAGATGAGCTGTCATCACTTTTCCTTCGTAAAAATACGCGGTTTACCCTCGCCACAAGCTCCCTTACGGAAAAAGGCTTTGTGATGTAATCCTCCGCTCCAATCTCAAGTCCCTTTACTATATCATTTTCCTCATCCCTTGCGGTAAGAAAAATCACCGGTGTTTTTTCTTTTTCCAGCCTTTCGCTGTAAAAATCAAAGCCGTTCCCATCCGGAAGCGACACATCAAGCAGCACAAGGCCGGGGTGCTCACTCAAAAGCACCCCAGCCTCCTTTAAATTGCCTGCTGTCAAAAGCTCATATTCAGGTTCTATAAAGGTATCACACAGTCCCTCTGTTATTCCTTTATTGTCCTCTATGAGAAGTATTTTTTTCATATCAGCTCCTGCATTTCCTACAAATTTTCATTCTTGATCGTCTCAATAATGTTATTGTGTCTAAGCTTCGTCATTGATAGTTTCATGATAGCATAAATCAGCATTATTACAACCACTATACACAATATAATTGCTTTATACGGCGGCTCATAAATGATTGCATCATCCATCCTGTTCATCATAACACATAAGAGATAGCTTATTAAAATACCAAGCGGTACACCTATTACAAGTGCCTTTACAGATATAAATACACTCTCGAGCCTGACCATTCCAGCAAACTGCTTATCTGTCATTCCAATGCTTCTTAGTGTTGCAAACTCGCGGCTTCTAAGCTCCATTCCGGTGCTTAAGGTATTGATGATATTTGTGATTCCTATTAAGGCAATAACCACAATAAGTCCGTATGCAAATACTCCAAGCAGTGTAAAGAGAGACTTTTCATCGCGCATCTGCTTATCCAGATTGCTGACATAAAAACTAATCTGCGAATACTCAGTATTTCCTTCCGTCTCCTTTTCGAATGTATCCTGATATTCATCTGCATTTTCTGCAACCACATATGCCGAATATGACGCATGTCCCGGTTTGAGCTCATTACCGCTCTTGCCGTCAGCCCATAGGCTTTCAAAGCCTTTTTGGTTCATAAACAATAGCGTGTTGCTGTAGCCCTTATAACCTGTTGGTACCTTGTCTGTGACACCTGCAATAGTTACATCCACAGTCTTTCTGACTCCGTTATTTATTGTTTCCTCGTCAACGTATCCGCTGTTATCCTCTGTGCCGCTTTCAGTATCACCTTCCACTGCATTATTATCATCTGTGCTGCTTTCAGTATCGCCTTCTGCTGCATTATCATCAGAAGAAGCATCATCATACACATTGTAGCCACACTCGATTGTATCTCCTGCTTTATATTTGTACAGCTCCATCTCTTTTTTGACGTATTTTGAGCTATTCTCATTATACACATCAAATGTGCATTTATTCACAAGAATTGCTCCTGCAGCTGCATTTTTTATGCCTGCGTCAGACGCATACTTATCATACGATTTATCATCCAAAACCGTGATTAAAAACATTTGCGAGACATCCTCACTGTCATCATAAAGCTGCCTGCAATACTCTCCATATTCCTTTGTATACTCCGGCTTACTGACATCGAAATCATAGCCTGCTCCAACCAGATAATCTTCAGCGCCTTCAATGCCACTCAAAAGCTTAGAGAACTTTTCAATATCAATGTTTTTTTTACATGACATATTTATTCCAATATTGTAATCTGCTGATGCATATGACATCCCAACAACGCTAAAGGCCATAGACATAAAGTATGATATCACAATAAAGGTTACTGAGCAGATGACAATGGATGTCACTGTGGTTCTGTACTTTTTATTGTTCCTCTTTATATTCTTATATGAGATAACACCTCCGATACCCCAGATTCTGCCTATAATCGCCGGTGTCTTAAGCTTTGCTGACTTTATTTTAATCTCCTTTGTGTTTCTTATTGCTTCAAGCGGTGTGACCTTTGCAGCCCTTCTTGCACTGCCTGTTGCTGAGAAATAAATGGTTGCTATACTCAGTATCACAGCAAGAATAAGTGCCGGCAGTGATGTGTGAAAGCTCAAAGCAACGTTAAGCCAGCCTGCTGACAACGCATTTACCACCTTGACAAGTATAAGCGATGCCAAAATACCACTCATGGTACCTACAGGAATACCAACCACTCCAAGCATTGCTGCCTCTGTCTTAACGCTGCTTTTTATCTGGCGCCTCGTAGCACCCACGCTTGCAAGCATGCCATACTGCCTGATTTTTTCAGTGATTGATATGTTGAAGCTGTTTTTGATACAGTACACTGATGTCAGTATGATTATCAAAGCCACAACAGCAGCCACTGTAAACAGTGCTTTAAATGAACCGTCAATCGGGAAAACGCACTCATAGTTTATAAGGTATCCATTCATATATATATCATATTTTGCATTTTCCATCTCTTTAAGGAACCTGTCACTTTCCTCAGAAGACATTTCAACAGATGAATTATTTGCTTTCTCAAACAGCTTATCATCCACACCAATTATATCTGCAGTCACAGCATCCTTGTTTCTTAAAGCCTTTTGAGTGTATCTGCTGTACACTGTGAGTGTAGTGTCAGCTTCGCTTGCCTCACTCTTTGTGCCGTTATCAATTGCTGCCAGTTCATCAGAGTATGTGACAAATGTATATCCGGCGGCACTATAGTCCTCCATTCCATAGCCCGGTCTTTCCATGATGCCTACCACCTTGTAGTGCTTTGTCACAGTATCGGTAAGTGTCTCTGCCTCATGCTCATATGCGCAGTTTTCCGATATGACACTTTCGGTGTTTGAATCATATCGCTTTCCGACATCAAGTGTTATCTCATCTCCCACCTTTATGTCGATTCGTCCGTTTGTCTTTAAGTGCCTTGGAATGACTATCTCATCCTCATTTTTTGCCATGCGCCCCTCTATCAGTTTAAAGCAGCCTCTCTCAAAGCCGGCCTCATCTGTTGCCATGACATATGCATATGGCTTATCCTCATTCTTGCAGCCGTCTAGCTTTGCAAAGCCCATTCCCATTGTCTCAAATGTGCTTTCAATATTTCTGTTGTTTTTAAACTCCGAAAGCTCAGACATTTTCACATTCGAAAATTTCACATGAAAGTCGCCGCCCTTTTGCTTCTGGTATTCAATCATACTGTACTGAAAGCTTGACACAAGTGTGACAAGCGCCGACAAAAGCGCTGTTGCAAGAATTATTCCGACTATCGTGACAATAGTTCTTTTCCTGTTGAGCTTTAAGTTTTTTAATGTGAGCGTCTTCATCAAATTCATCTGATTTTACCATCCTCTATCATTATTGTGCGGTCAGCCGCCTTTGCAAGCTCCATATTGTGTGTAATCATAATGATTGTCTGGTTGAGCTCACGGTTTGAGGTCTTTAAGAGATGCATAATCTCGTTGCTGGCTTTGGTATCCAGGTTTCCGGTCGGCTCATCCGCTAGCACTATAGATGGTCTCGTAATCAGGGCTCTTCCTATAGATGTGCGCTGCTGCTGTCCTCCTGATAGCTCATTTGGCAGATGAGTGCGTCTCTCTATAAGTCCAAGGCGCAAAAGCATGTCATCCATCTGTGCCTTTTCCACCTTTCTTCCATCAAGCTCCATCGGGATTGCCATGTTTTCCTCCACATTTAATATAGGTATCAGATTATAAAACTGATAAATGATACCCACCTGTCTTCTTCTGAATATGGCAAGCTCATCATCATTCATTGCAAAGATATCAGTGCCGTTTATATACACCTTTCCGCTTGTTGGTCTGTCAACACCTCCAAGCAGATGAAGCAGTGTGGATTTTCCGGAGCCGCTCGCCCCGACAATTGCCACAAACTCTCCCTTTTCCACGCTCAATGACACATCGTCCAGAGCCTTGACCTGATTTTCTCCGGCTCCGTATATTTTTGATAAGTGTTCTACTCTAAGCAGTTCCATTTAATTCTCCTTTTCTTCTCTATGCATTTTTGAGTGCTGTGCGGTCTGCCATCTAAAGTGCAGCCGCCCCGCGATACAAGTGTATAATACATTATGTAAAGTTACAGGTAGGTTACTTTTAAAAAATATTACAGCATAATATAAAAACTCCGGTCAGAACAAAAAGTTTTCTGTGCCGGAGCTTATATGTTTTATGTTATATGTTTTATATCATATGTTTTATAATTATGTATGCCAATAATTATTTCTGCTTATATGAAGCCAAAAAGTCTGCAAGCTTGCCTGTGGCATCCTTTAATATCTCTGTTCGAGGTAGATATACCACTCTGAAGTGATCCGGCTTATCCCAGTTGAAGCCGCCGCCGTGGATTATGAGTATCTTCTTCTCACGAAGCAGATCGAGTGCAAACTGTTCATCGTTTGTGATGTTGAACCTTGCAGTATCAATCTTTGGGAATATGTAAAATGCTGCCTTTGGCTTTACTGCCGAAATTCCCGGTATATCGTTTAATGCCTTGTAGACGTACTCTCTCTGCTCATAGATTCGTCCGCCCGGCACAATATACTCGCCTACACTCTGATATCCGCCTAAAGCTGTCTGCACTATCGACTGCGCCGGAACATTCGAGCAAAGACGCATGTTTGAGAGCATGTTGAGACCCTCGATATAGTCCTTTCCGAGCGCCTTGTTGCCGCTTAAAACCATCCATCCGATACGATAGCCTGCTATCATATGTGACTTAGAAAGACCGCTAAAGGTCACACAGAAGAGGTCCGGTGCAAGCGACGCAATAGACACATGCTCATAGTCATCCATCACAAGTCTGTCATATATCTCATCCGAAAAAATCATGAGCTCATGTTCTCTTGCCACATCAACTATCTGCTGCAGCATCTCCCTTGGATAGAGCGCTCCTGTAGGGTTATTAGGGTTGATTATTACGATTGCCTTTGTCTTGTCTGTAATCTTCTTTTTGATATCCTCTATGTCCGGATACCACTCTGACTGCTCATCACAGATATAGTGCACTGCCGTGCCTCCCGCAAGTGTAACGCAGGCTGTCCAAAGCGGATAGTCCGGTGCCGGCACCAGCACCTCATCACCATTGTCAAGAAGCGCTGACATGCTTAAGTTTATAAGCTCGCTGACTCCGTTTCCGGTGTAGATATCCTCAACCGTCACATTAGGAAGCTTTTTGAGCTGTGCATATTGCATGATTGCTTTTCTTGCAGAAAAAAGTCCCTTGGAGTTGGAATACCCCTCACAGTCCGTGAGCTGGCGAGACATATCATATATCACCTCATCAGGTGTCCTGAAGCCAAACGGTGCAGGATTTCCTATATTGAGCTTCAACACATTTGTGCCGTTTTCCTCCATGCGGGCCGCCTCATCCACTACCGGTCCTCTTACATCATAAAGCACATTATCTAATTTTCTGGATTTTCCAAATTCTCTCATCCTGGCAATCTCCTTTTATTTTCGTAACAATTCCTGTATCCGTAATCATATCCTGCTAGCCTAAAAGCTCAAAAACAGCCTCAGCGTCAAATACCACCTGCTTTACCTTATCAACCTCTATCTGATAAAGTGCATTTGCTGCCAGATGCTCTGCAGCCTGCTCGAGATCTCTTATGCCCGATGTGTTCTCGTGAAGCTTAATCACTGCATCAAGTCCGTCCTCTGTGAGAACGCACTCCTCCTCCTTCATTCCCATTCGCTCAAATACCTTGCGCAGGGCAAATCGCTGGAAGATGACCTTCTTCTCTTCATCGGTATAGTCCGGAATATCAATCACCGCAAAACGTGACATAAGCGGTGCAGAAATCTGGGATTTATCATTGGCTGTTGCAATCGGATATACTCCGACGGTCGGCACCATACACTCCATATAGTTGTCTGTAAAGCCCAGATTGTCAAGCAGTGTCAAAAGTACATCTGCAGGATTTCCGTTACCGTTTTTGCTTGAGGCCTTGTCGAGCTCATTGATGATAAATACAAGATTTGACTCTCCCGCCTGTGAAAATGCCTCCATAATGATTCCCGGCTTTGCGTTTGAATAGATTCTTGAGCTTCCTGTGAGCTGCTCTGCATCATTTATGGAGCTCATATCGAGTGTGGTCCATGGAAGCTTGAGAATACGTGCAACAGCATATGCAATCTGTGACTTTCCGGTTCCTGCCGGTCCACAGAGCAGCAGTCCGTAGGCAGGAAGTGTATGAGTCCTGTTTATCTGGATAATCGTCTCAATGATTCTCTGCTTCACACTCTCCATGCCATAGAGCTCCTCATCGAGTATGCGCCTTGCCTCCACAGGGTCAATTGCCTCAAAGTAATTTCCCTTCCACTGGATATTCATCATGATGGAAAGTGCTCTCTGCGCATGGCGTCTCTCCTCAGGTGATACCTCGCTTGAACGCGCAACTGCCAGATTTCTTCTGGCCCACAGCAGTATATTGTCAGGCAGTGTACGGCCTGCACAGGTCATGAAATCTGTGATGCTCTGTATACTGGTGAGCTTCATGCTGTCGCCCTCTTCCTCGTAATCATCGAGGTCAGGTTCATCCTCAGGCATGGTGCTGGCAAAGAGCCTTTCCATCATATACTGTAGGAATCCGTCCTCTGCAGACAGCTTTGTGCCTCTGCCGAGAGCCACCTCCCTCACCCTGTATACTGCGTATCCGTCAGGTGTATTGGCTCCTGAAAGCTGTACCTTTATGTGATTTTCGCCAAGCCACTTAAAAAGGCTGACGAAGCGGGAATCAATGCGCAGGATATCTGCACTGGTCACCCCATCACCATCCTCAAATTCAAAGGATGTACGCTTTATCGGATTTGTAAACATACCGAGCGCATGATGCGCCCACTCCTTTTGCTTATTGTCTATCACAACAATCGGTTTATCGGCCGATGCCTTGGTCTCTGTCGAATGAAATGTCTCATATGTACACTCCGAATGCTCGTTTGCTACCGGTGTATCGCTAAAATCAAATACTGGCATTTTTATTCCTCTCTTTTCGTAATTGTATTCTTCATCATACCCTGTCAAAAGCTATGTCCTGTACCACCTCGCCCGCGATGATAAGTCCTGCCACTGATGGTACAAATGCAAGGCTTCCGGGAATATCCCTGCGCTCTGTGCATTTGTGTTCGGCACCCGGCGGGCAGATGCAGTTGCTTCTGCAGCTTATAGACATATCCTCTATCGGTCTTGTAGGCTTCTCCTCAGAGTATACCACCTTGAGCTTTTTCACGCCACGTTTTTTAAGCTCACGGCGCATGACCTTTGCAAGAGGACACATGCTGGTCTTATATATATCAGCCACCTTAAATGCACTTGCATCCAGCTTATTTCCCGCTCCCATACTGCTTATGATAGGGACATTTTTCTCCTGTGCCTTCATGACAAGCGCAATCTTTGCTGTGACCGTATCAACCGCGTCAACTATATAATCATACTCTTCAAACGGAAATTCATCAGCATTTTCCGGCAAAAAGAAGCACCTGTGCGTCACGACACTGACATCAGGATTAATATCATGAATCCTCTCCTCCATCACATCAGTCTTGTATTTTCCTATGGTCTTTCGGGTTGCGATTATCTGCCTGTTTAGGTTTGTAAGACACACCTTGTCATCATCGATAAGGTCAATCGCTCCCACGCCGCTTCTGACTAGTGCCTCGCAGACATATCCGCCCACTCCTCCTATTCCAAATACTGCGACTCTTGCGCCCTTTAACCTATCCATCGCCTCTTTTCCAAGCAAAAGCTGTGTTCTTGAAAACTGATTTAACATTTATTTCTCCTTTTCATCCCTGACCACGCCGACACCGGCAGAAATCAGGAGTCTTACTGTATCCTTAAGCATGCTCCAGTCAGCCTTTGACAGCTCATCGGCAGCCTTTATCATCTCAATGAGCTGCTTAAATGACATCTGGTCAAGGTTCTCAAAATTGGAGTCCGATGCTATTGAAAAAAGCACATTTACAAACTGCTTTCGCTGCGCCTCATCCATGCTGCCTATCCAGTTTCTGAGTGTCTTGTCAAGGCGCACACTGTTTTTGTCCAGCCCATCCGCCTTTATGATACTTCCGCCCATTATCTCCCATGAAAAAGCATCATGCTGCAGCGGCCCCGAATTACGGCTTCTTACCACCTCATAATCGTCCACATGCTCAAGCAATAAGCCAACAATAGACGACTGTGGCAGAAATGTCTCTATTCTGTCAAAAATTCTTTTGTAGCCTGCCGTATATATCATCTTGTGATTGAAGCCCGGCCCGTCAAAATTAAACACCTTAATAATGACATCCTGCACCTCTTTATCCACATGCATGGCGGCAAATACTGCCAGATTTCCACCCTTTGAGTGCCCGCCTATCCACAGCTTTCTTGTATTGATGCTTTTATTGTTGATATTTTCATCATTACAAATATATGCTGCCACCTGCTTTAAATATTTTTTCGCCTTGTTCTGTCCCGGTGTCTCATCGAGATAGCTTAGATTAAAGTTTTCCTTCCAACCGACCACGGAATGGTCTGTACCACTGTAGGAAATGAAATATGTGCCGTCAGGCAGTTCTATCGTAACCGCAGAAAACTGCGACTCCTCTTTTTCACTAATATCGTATATATAATATCTCAAAATGCAGTCAGCATAGCGCCTTGAGTGCGCCAGCTTTTGAAGCAGCCTCGCGGAGTGGCGAAAAAGATTAGGCATCTGCTCAATCTCATCATCACTGTGGTCCGCGCAGTAAAGGCTCGAAAGCTGTTTTATCGTAAGGTATGACTTCTTTGCATCCGGCATATATGGCTTCATCTGCACATAAATAAGCTGTGAAAAAATCAGTCCGTCCACCTCATTTACTTGCACCTCATCAAAGCCTATGTCTCCACGCCAGTCAATATAATCCATGATATCTGCCATACAATGCCCTCCTGAAATATATCTGTCTTATTCATCATAGTGATCTAGGAAGCTGTGCTTTATGCCATCCTTTTTATATGCTACAACCGTAGCCAGATTTACATTCTCCACGCTCTTAAATATATTTGCCTCGACAAAAGGATTCACCTTTTTAAGATTAGCGATGAGCTGCTTTATCTCAACACGCTTTGAGCGGTTTTCCTCATTATTGCAGGTGGTACAGGTATCTGTAAACTTGCAGGCACACTGTATAAAATGCAGACCGTTGTAATCACGCCATGCCTTGATATCGTCCTCCCTTACCAGGTAAAGAGGCCTGATAAGCTCCATGCCCTCAAAGTTTGTGCTGTGAAGCTTAGGCATCATGGTCTGTACCTGTGCACCGTAGAGCATGCCCATGAGTATCGTCTCGATAACATCATCATAGTGATGTCCGAGCGCAATTTTGTTGCAGCCCAGCTCCTTTGCAAATGCATACAGATGTCCTCTTCTCATCCTCGCACATAAATAGCATGGCGATTTTTCGATATCATATACAGCATCAAATATATCTGACTCAAAAATAGTGGCAGGGATGCCAAGGTTCCTGCAGTTTTCCTCTATGACATGCCTGTTTGCCTCATTGTAGCCCGGGTCCATGACGAGAAACTTCACATCAAAATCAAACTTATTGTGATGCTTAAGCTCCTGAAACAGCTTTGCCATAAGCATGGAATCCTTACCTCCCGAGATACACACCGCAATCTTATCCCCCGGCTTTACAAGCTCATATGTGTTTATCGCCTTTGTAAACTTGCGCCAGATGGATTTCTTAAATTTCTTTCTGATGCTTTGCTCCACATCTGCCTTTATATCGCGCTCTGCCACCTCATCCTCTTTCATGGCATCAAGCAGCCAGCTTATATAGCCTCCCTTTAAGCTTGCCGCATCAAAACCTTTTTCTGTGAGATACTCTGCCACATCCACGCTCGTCTTACCACGGCTGCAGACTATGACAAGCTTCTTATCATGCAGCACCCTCTCATCTGACTCTATTTCCTCTGCCTGAATATTGAGTGCTCCCTTTATGGCACCGTGCGCCACCTCTTCCTCACTTCTTATATCTATTATCTGATAGCTGTTACTATCCAGCTTTTTAACTTCTTCTATACTAAGCTGCATTTTATTTCTCCTATATTATTTCCGCAATGACTTTATTTCCTGAAATATCCTGTACTCATAATATGCCGACACCACAAGGATGAGCCCTATCATAATGAGGCTGTATACATCGCGGATTGCTATTCCAAACGCATCACACACGCATGGCACCAAAAGCCCCGCAGTAAAAACAAGCTTTACAAACGTCAAAAGCCTGAGTGAATACTTTCTGATATTGCCCACACACAGCTCCGCTGCTATGTGATTGAGCTTTTCCGGATAATGCTGCAGCCATGTGATTGCAATGTATACAAGCAAAAGCACAAGTATATTGGCCACAAACTTAAATACCTGTATGTGATAGCACACTCCATAATAAATCTGTAAGCCTATATACGCAAGAGCTAAAAGCGCATCTATTGCCTCAAGCACCGCCGAAGCAAAGGTCATATCTCTTTTTCTCATATAAATCTACTACCTTTCATTAACACCTTAAACACATAAAAATAAGGTAAAACGATATTGTTTCTCTTTAAACTATCTAATTTTATCATATTATGGACTATCTTTCTAGAAAAATTGTGATATAATAATCAGGTTAAAGGAATTTTATTTAAAAATTAATAATACAACGAGGTTTAATCGAAAATGAGCAAATTAACAATACCAAAGAACTATTCTTCGGCACTGAATCTTCACGATACACAGCTTGCCATCAAGACTGTTAAGGATTTCTTCCAGGGCATGCTCGCACAGCGTCTTTCCCTGACACGTGTTTCAGCACCGCTTTTCGTTGATCCTACCACAGGCTTAAACGATAACTTAAACGGATATGAGAGACCTGTTACTTTCGGCATCCTTGAGCAGGGTGACAAGGAGGCTGAGGTCGTTCACTCTCTTGCCAAGTGGAAGAGATATGCATTAAAGAAATACGGCTTCTCTCTCGGCGAGGGCATCTACACAGATATGAATGCCATAAGACGTGATGAGGAGACTGACAATATCCACTCTATATTTGTTGACCAGTGGGACTGGGAAAAGGTCATCCGCAAGGAGGACAGAAACTTAGATTTCCTTGAGGAAACAGTAAAGACAGTATACAAATGCCTGCGCAAGACCGAGCAGTACATGGCTATACAGTACGACTACATAGATTTGATTCTGCCAAAGGATATCACCTTTGTCACCACATCAGAGCTTGAGGAAATGTTCCCGGACAATACTCCAAAGGAGCGCGAGTATTATTTTGCAAAGGCAAAGGGTGCAATCTGTGTAATGCAGATTGGTGACAAGCTTGCAAACGGAGAGCCTCACGACGGACGTGCCCCTGACTATGACGACTGGGCTTTAAACGCTGATATCATCGTATACTATCCTGTTCTTGATATCGCACTTGAGCTTTCATCAATGGGTATACGTGTAGATGAAAAATCTCTGAAGGAGCAGCTTGACAAGGCCGGATGTCCTGAGCGTGCTAAGCTTCCATTCCAGAAGGCTATCCTCAACAAGGAGCTTCCGTACACTATCGGAGGCGGAATCGGACAGTCACGAATCTGTATGTTCTTCCTCAGAAAAGCTCATATCGGTGAGGTACAGAGCTCACTGTGGCCTGAGGAGACAATTAAGGAATGTGAGGAGCATGGTATTCAATTGCTATAATCTGCATACCATACTTTACTGTTTGTTATTAAAAACCTGCTGTGTCAGACAAGCATGACACAGCAGTTTTTTTATTTCTTATTTTTTAATTTTTCCATATGCATCACAAACATCAGCATAAATGCATGTGTTGCTGCTATTATCTACACAAACATCCTCCATGCAGCCCTGATCTGCGAACTCAGCCTCTCAAACTGCCAGTGGGTATTGCTCTTTATGATACTGTTTGGATCATTTATAGTAAAGCCCTCATCATCATAGCCTGTGATCACCATAAAATGTCCATTGTCTGTGAAATCTCCCGGACCGACATTTACGACTATCAGATTGCCCTCATCAAGCCTTTCTTTAAATGTATCCTCATCCTCCTTTATAGTCTTAGCATTTATGCCGTAGTGCCTGCAGCCCTTGCTCATAAGATCCCATGCACTTCCGGAGCCGTCCACACTGTAGCCGGCCTCCTTTGCATACTCTGCCACTGCAAGAGGTGATGCCTGTGCATCATGCGTCAGATATAATACAACCATCGAAAGTGCAGTCGGACCGCAGCCACTCGCCGCAAAATAATTGCCGCTGTACTTTTCATAGCCCCATCTCTTATCCCACTGCTGCAATAGAGGCACTGTATCCTGCGAAGCCTCTGCAGTCAGATCAATGTCATGCTTTTTCGAGTGCTCCTTAGGATACTCATATATGAAGTCAATTGCCTCATCATTCTTCTTCGCAAGCTCCTTTAGCTGCACCGGATACTCTGCACTTTGAAGTATCTCATCAAGCTTCGTTTCCTTGTCAGGCTCGCTGCTTTCCTCCGCAGCGTTTACATCATCTTCTGAGCTGTTTTGCCTTTTTACTGAGTCCATTTTAGATGCAGTGAGTGAATTATTATTCTTCTGCACATCAACATTCCCTGAGCGTGTCTTATTATCAGCACTTACCGCTGCTTCTGTATCAGGAACCAAAAGCTGCATGCCCCCAGCCACAAATATTGTTATGACTATCGCTGCACAAATGACTATTGCGCCTATTTTCATGCGCCTGTCACTGTGCCTTGCACGTTTTATGCCTCCCTGCCTTCTATCAGTTTTCTTATGTGTCTTTCCCATTGTTTTCCTCTTACTATTACAGCTTATCAACTTCATCCATCCAGATACGTCCGCACGCATCAGAAGGCATCCTTAGGTCTCCTCTCGGTGAGACCGCCACTGTTCCTACCTTTGGTCCATCCGGCAGACATGAGCGCTTGAACTGCTGTGCGAAAAATCTGCGATAGAAGTTCTTAAGCCATTTGAGAATAAACTCATCATCATATTTTCCTTCAAATGCTATCCTTGCAAGGCGGTAAACCTTGGCAGGAGCATAGCCGCAGCGCAGCATATTGTAAAGGAAGAAGTCATGCAGCTCATAAGGCCCCACAAGATCCTCTGTCTTCTGTGAAATCTTACCGTTTTCAGGTGGTAAAAGCTCAGGAGAAACAGGTGTATCAAGCACATCAAGAAGTGTACTTTCCAGCAAATCGCTGCCGCAGGTATCTGCATAGTATTTTACCAGATGGCGCACCAGAGTCTTTGGAACCGATGCATTTACAGCATACATGGACATATGGTCTCCGTTGTAGGTCGCCCAGCCGAGTGCCAGCTCCGACAAATCTCCTGTACCTATAACCATTCCGTTTTCCTTGTTTGCGATATCCATAAGTATCTGTGTGCGCTCGCGTGCCTGTCCATTCTCGTAGGTGACATCATGCACAGACGAATCCTGTCCGATATCCCTGAAATGTATATTTACGGCATCCTTTATATCCACCTCGATAAATGTAGCTCCAAGGCATTTAATGAGATTTACCGCATTGTCATATGTGCGGTCTGTTGTTCCAAAGCCCGGCATAGTTACTGCCGCTATATCCTTGTGATCCTTTCCCAAAAGGTCAAATGCTCTTACCGTGACAAGCAGTGCCAATGTGGAGTCGAGTCCTCCTGAAATACCGATAACTGCTGTCTTGCAGTTGGTATGCTCTAATCTCTTTTTAAGCCCCATAGCCTGAATCATAAGAATCTCATCACAGCGTCTGTCCCTGTCTGTCTTGTCTGCAGGAACAAAAGGAGCGCAATTTACATAGCGGCTAAGAGTGGTATCCTTTACCTCAAGATCAAACTCAGCCCATCTGTGATCATCCTCGACAACAAATGTTGTCATCCTGCGCCTCTCAGTCTCTATTCTTTCCACATCAAACTCGCTGTATATAGTCTCATTTGTAAAGCGCTTTGACTCGGCAAGCACATTTCCGTTTTCACAGATGAGATTGTGTCCTGAGTAGACCACATCCTGTGTGGACTCACCGTCTCCCGCTGACGCATAAATATATCCACAGATTAATCTGGCAGACTGTCCGCTCACAAGCTCTCTCCTGTATATTGCCTTGCCTGTCACCTCATCTGATGCAGACAGATTTACAATCACAGTGGCACCCGACATCGCGTGTCTGATGCTCGGCGGGTTCGGAGTCCAAAGATCCTCACAAAGCTCCACCGCTATCTTAAGCTTTGGCAGCTGCTTGCAGCTAAAAATAAAATCAGTATCTACAGACACCTGCTGTCCATTTTTCAGTGTGACATATGTGCTAAGGTTTTCTCCCGATGCAAAATGCCTTGCCTCATAAAACTCATTATAATTTGGCAGAAATGTCTTTGGCACCATGGCAAGCACCTCTCCGCGCGATACAACTGCCGCCATATTGTAGAGCATGCCGTTTATCTCATATGGAAGCCCTATGAAAAATATGCCGTCAAGGCTCCTGCTGTAATCAGCTATTCCTATAAGCTCATCCTCTGCTGCCGCTATGAGCTTATCCTGCCAGAAAAGATCCTGACAGGTGTATCCGGTAATGCAAAGCTCCGGGAAAACAACCACCTTTGCCCCGTTGTCAGTGCACTCCTTCATAAGAGCTTTAATAAGCTGTCCGTTGTATACAGTATCAGCTACCTTTACCTTTGGTGTCGCTGCAGCGACCTTTATATATCCGTCCTTCAATTAGCGCATCTCCTTCAACTCATCCACCGTAAACTCATATGCCTTATTACAGAACTGGCACTTTACCTCAATGCTCTCACCATCTGCGATAATGGAATCAAGATCCTTTTTACTTAATGTGGAAAGTGCTCTGCTCACACGCTCCTTTGAACAGTCACAGTGGAAGCGTGTCTCTGTCGTATCTGTGATTTCAAGCCCGAAATCTCCTAAAATTTCCTCAAGTATCTGCTCCGGAGTCAGCCCCCTGTCAAGCATCTGTGTCACCGAATCAATCTCTGTGATTTTCTTTTCAAGCCTGTCCACAACATCCTCCGGTGTAAACGGCATAAGCTGGATGATAAATCCACCAGACTGCTTCACGCTCTGGTCCTTATCCACCAGCACGCCAAGACCAACCGCCGACGGAATCTGCTCAGATGTGGCAAAATAATAGGTCAGATCCTCAGCTATCTCACCTGTTTTAAGCTCACACTGACCTGAATACGGCTCCTTTAAGCCCATATCCTTTATGACTGTAAGTATTCCAAGATCAAGTGCTCCACCCACATCAAGCTTGCCTGCCGCATTGAGTGGCAGCTCAACCTGTGGATTTATGGCAAAGCCCTTTACATTGCCGTGCGAATCTGCTGTGACGGTAAGTCCCTTTGCAGGTCCGCTGCACTGTATCTGAAGAGTTATGATATCCTTATCGCCCTTCATCATAGCTCCCATCATGGCTCCCGCAGAAAGAAGCCTGCCAAGTGCCGCCGTCATGACAGGTGTTGTCATGTGATCCTCTCTGGCGGTCTCCACCATCTCCCTTGATGTTACAGCAAATGCTCTGATGTTGGCATCCGCCGCTGTTGCTCTTACTATATAATCTGACATAATTTACCTCTCATTATCTAATTCTATGCTTTATGTGCAATTACAGTGACCTTCTCACTGTCACACTTCACCTGATCGTCTGTGTACGCATCATACACCGCATCAAACACAAGTCCCGACTGCTCAAGAAGCTCCTTAAGCTCTGAAATCTCATAGCATCTCTGGAAATGAGTTTCCTCAAACTTCTTGTAGATGTCATCCTCATCCTCTGACTGCTCCTTTATAAAAAGTGTCAGGTCATACTCGTTTATTTTCTCATCGGCATCATAATAATTGTCCCATATAAAGCTGCCCTCATCACGGTTTTCAGCTATGGTATTATCAGCCATGAGCACCTCATATTTGTATGGAGTATTGACATCAAATATAAAAATGCCACCCTCTTTAAGACTTTCGCTCACGCAGAAAAAAACTGCCTGAAGATCCTCAGGCTCAAGAATATAATTGATGCTGTCACATGCGCTTACGACGGCACTCACCTTTTCTCCCGGTTCAAACTCTCTCATATCCTGCATCAGATAAAGGATTCTGTCATCCTCTCTCTCAAGCGCCATATCAAGCATGTCAAAAGAATTGTCAATGCCTATCATATCATAGCCTGCATCTGCAAGAAGCGTGGTAAGCTTTCCCGTACCACAGCCTAAGTCCACGACATATCCACTGTCTATGCCATTTGCACGCAGTTTTTCGACAATATATCTGCCCCACACCTCATATGGCACATTGTCCATGAACATGTCATACACCCGGGCAAAACTCGTGTATGCTTCCATAATTACCTCATTTCGTGTTTCTATTTACCGTAACTATTCAGAACCATCCCACGCACATTCGCAAAACCGCACGATGCTCGTGCTTTCCCGCTGCTTTGCAGCTAATTTTGCTCATATGTGTGGGGGTGGCTCTATTCGAGCCACCTTGAGAACAAGAAAACCTGCTGCTTACATGCGAGCATGACGCATCAGCTTTTTTGTTCTCAGTGGTTCTGAATAGTTACTTAATAATTATATAATAACAATTAAATGTCTCAAAATCAAGGTTGATATAAGGCACAAAAACCATTATACTAAGCATATGATTGATAATTACGAACACTACATAACAAAAAACATCAAAGCATTTTACAAAAGGCGTCTTTTCTCCCCAATTGTATACATCATTCTGCTTACCGTGCTATGGTTTGCATTTTCACTCGGAGATATTTTATCGCCCATACATATTGACGATTCTATCAGCTTTGAAGCTGCATACAAGGATTCGGACAGATATGTAAAAACCACCCTTAAAAAGCTTTACTTTACCGGCTACACCATGAAGGACGGCAACGATATCAAGGGCTATTACTACTACTGCATGCGCGATAAGCACTGCTCTATTGTTCTGCTTGCACCATCCACCTGTGAGGAGGGTCTGCCCTCTATAGATAAGCTCACAGTGGTCGGTAAAATCGTAAAGGGCAAGGGCACCTACACACAGTTTGTAAATAAACTGTCGAAGGATCTGAGTTGGGATTCCAAGGGACTCTCCGATACCATAACAGGCTGCTATCTTAATGAGCCTGAGTACCATTTGAAAACTACTATTTTTATGTTTGTTTTTTATTTTGGCACTCTTATCTATGCTGTTATCAGCCTGATATTCTACATCCTGTGCATCAGATTTCCTGTTTTAGCACCGGCATGTCAGAATCTTGTTGTATTCGGCAACCCACATAAGCTGCTTGCCGAGGCTGAGGAGGAGCTTGCGACACTGCCACAGCTTGCCACCGAGGATATGTTTATCACAGAGCACTATTTTATCATGACCTCACCTTATGGCAATGCCATCGTGCCTATCAAAGAGATTTTATGGATTTACAAATACTCTACCCTGCACAAGATTCTGTGGTATCATTTCAGCATCTCATATACACTGCATATTTCCGCAAATAAGCATCTGTATATTCATTGTCCGAAGAACACTAAGTCTGATATCGATGGTATTATCGATTATCTGGCTGAGGCTAATCATGATATTCTGGTTGGTTTCAGTGAGGAGAACAGATTGAAGGTGCAGGCTATTCAGGGAAAGCCGCTGCATGTGGAGAGGCTGCTTGCGTGGAAGAAAAAGAAATAAAGTGTTTCAGTTTATTGGCTAAAATGACGGAGCCTGGCAGGAGCATATGCTCCTGCCAGGCTCCTGTTTATTACATTGTCCTAGAGATTTGCTATTTTTATCTTGTTTTAATTATCAATTGCGTTAACAACCTCCTGTATATCATCAGCAGTGAGTTTTGTCAGCTTATCATATAAGTCAGCTTCAAGCTCATCATCCATATCACCATTTTGAACATTAATAATATAACCTCTGACTTCAATTCCTACCTTTACAAATTCATAATCTCCACAATTGTATTTTCTATCTAACCCATATATGATCCCACAATAATAAAACATCTGCGCAAAATTATCACTTTCCCTGCTTATTCCTTTAATATTATCCTGTAAAAATTTCTTTGCCTCCTGCAATTGTAAATTAATAGCTTCTTTGTCCAAAGAATTATTCTGCAGATTTTCTGCATATTTTGATGCAAGACTATAGCCTTCTGTTTCAGACTTAAAAGTCTGATATGCTATTTCCTGTTGTTCAGTACTAACTTTCATATTATTATCTTCTCTTGTATTTCCCAGGAAAAGAACTCCAGCCATAAAGTACATAATTATTATGATTATAAGAACAATTCCAAGAAAATACTTATTTATTTTCATTTTCCTCAACAATTTTTCCCCCCGCAATTTTTAATATCACATCACACACTTCCTTTAAATCTTCTTTATGATGAGTGGCTACAATAATCGTTGCTCCTCTTGACTTCTCCTCTCTTATTATTTTATATATAAGCTGCACTGCATCTTCATCCAATGCATTTGTCGGCTCATCAAGCAATATAATTTTCTGATTTTCAAAAATTGCCTGTGCAATATTTAATCGCTGTTTCATTCCCAATGAGAATTTTTTTACTTTTTTATCAGAGTCGGGATCCAGACCCACCCTTTCCAGAGAAAAGATTATATCTTTTTCATCAGCTATATTTTTTATCTTTGCAAGCATCTGAAGATTTCTCTTTGCGGAACATTCCGGCAGCAATTCCATATTTTCTATAACAATACCGGTCTCAGGTGGAAACTCAATTTTATCATGCAGCTTTTCCCCATCAATGAAAATACTTCCACTATCCAGATTTATCAAACCACTTATAGCTCTTAGCAGCATAGTCTTTCCTGAACCATTTTGCCCATATAAACCATAAACAAAACCACTTTTAAACGTATACGATACATTATCCAATACCGTATTTTCCTTTATCCTCTTTGTTACATTTTGTAATTGTATCATACTATATCATCTCCTCAGTAAATGTCTGTTTTCTTATATTTCATTATTGAAATAATATTTAAAATCACTAATAATATAATCACATATGTAATTGAAGCTTCGTATCTCACATATATGTTTTTTTGATAAATTATCCCACTACGCGTTCCAAATAGCATATTGGGGAAAAGCATAACTCCAATCCGGCTTAAATCACGATTTATCAGTACGCTATTTCCAATTATCAGGGATACCACCAAAAAAACATTTACAAATATATTTGAAATACTGGCATCCATAAATAATTCAAGTAAAAATTGTAATTGTATCAATGTCCATACTCCAACAAAATATGTAACTATTACCTGTATTAATTTTATACTTGATAAATCATTCGTCCCATCACATATTAAAAAAATAATCGTCTGACCTATTACTATACAAGCTAATTTCGCTGCTGATAATATAGCATTTTTTAAGTATAACCTCTCTCTGCTATACGATCTGATCAGCCAAAGCTTACCATATCCGGTTGTAATTTCTCTTGCATTACCCGAAAAGTAAAAAAGTACAAATGGCAATGGTATATATGCATATAAAATTTGCACTAAATTACTTGTTTGGTTGTCAAAAATAAAAAGTGTACTGGCAAACGGTAATTGATATACCTCATAGTCACTCATTTGTATTACAACTCTTTGCATAATAATCATGCATATGATCAATATTATGTTTAACCACTTATTTTTCATTTCTTAAAATATCCCTTTTTGCAAACGTTACTATTCCTGCTATGTACAGAACTATTGCCATTACTATATTTTTTGCAAGAATACCCAAACAGCTTACAAACGATTTATTTCCTTCCAAAAAATTATATGCTGCAGCAACATCTAAACCCGGTATCCAAAACTTAACGAGCCAAAATCTTATCAAAATGAATTGTACAAAATTAACTCCAAAAGCTCCTATAAGAGCAATAAGTTCATTTTGTAAACACTCTCTAAGTATTTTGTAAAAAAGACCTGTCGCGACAAAGAAAATCCAAATAACAACAAATTCCATAAGAGAATACAGCACAAATGGATATTTCTTAATTGTTGCACCATTAAAACTATATACCGTAAAAATATAATCAACTATCTGACGAACTGCCGAAAATATTGCCGCCATTACAATAATTATCCTGATCTGGCTATTATTATATTTTTCCCGCGTTTTATATCTAAGTAATATATATGTTTTTTCTTTGTCCAATGCATAGTATATTCCCAATAAGACAGGAATTGTATCTACAACCAATATTTCTTTAATTCCACAGAAATTACTGCCTGAATTGTGGATATTCAGGAAAATCACATCTTCCGTTATCCCCATCTGCCCTATTGAATTAAGCATAGGTACATTTGAAAAATAACAATCTATACTACACAATCCCACATATATTAAAGCGCATACTAAATATTTATACTTCAACAATTTTTTTCTCCCATATAATAGCTGTTATAATCACTAAAATGTAAAGCACTATACACCATATCGCCACTGGAACAACAACATTAAAATCATATTCCATAAACGGTTGAAAAATAAGCATTGATGAATTTTTAAACAAAATTGGTATGAACCAGATTGCAAAGGTCAACGCATATACCATCTTTCTTTCGTGTATAGATATTGCCAACGCAGCTCCCATCATTCCCAAAACGCCGGCAAATATTGCCGTTATAAGAATGTAGACTATATTCGTTGTCAATGGATGTGTATAGCTTATTTCAAAAAGAAATGTTTTTACCATGACAAAACTGTTATATTTCAATGGTTCTGCATCAAACGGTGTATTTGTTCCCCCATTAAATACTATTTGTGAGAGTATAAGATTTAATCCCAATCCTACAAATACAATTGTAAATGAGACAATAAAGGCTGATTTCATTTTTTGTAAAATATATTTATTTTTTCCCATTTTACATATCAATATATTCTTATATCCTGTAATATAATCAACAATACACTCTTCTCCCACTATTACAAGTAAATATAATGGCAAAAAACACAGATAAATCATTTGAAATATGTGCCCTTGTGAATAGCATGATAAAAATGTGACATATAACGGATAGGGTTTCCCCATTTCTCCATTAAATTTAATAATATCCTGATAATAAATCTGTACAATATCCAAAATTGGAATTACAAGCATAAAAATTATCATTCCTATACTTTTTTTATCACTTATAATTCTGTTTAATTGCTGTCTCATATTTTCCTTTCCTTGTAATTTTTTACTACCGTATTGCTGTCTCTTATACACATCTCCGAGCCCACGAGACAGGCAGAAAT
>OJPB01000537.1_pt1 | contig 22333 bp, 18 predicted proteins | sample 1598391 | NCBI WGS metagenome assembly OJPB01 (sample SAMN03922452, study PRJEB24848) | human gut metagenome | isolation source: stool sample | host: Homo sapiens | place: Germany | collected 2009-11
TAACGCTCTGCTACATCAAAGCTAATTACGGCGTTGAATTAGCTCACTGGATCGAGGCTAATTATCCGTATCCAATTCGTTAAACGTGGAGAGAACATGGAAAACCAAAATGCACCTATGGCAGGGCTTTTCGATGCCCTGAGTAAAGCTCAAGCTGAGTTCCCAAAGATTGGGAAAAACAAGTACTACAAACTTCAGGGAACCAAGATCAACTATGCCGACCTTGAGTCGATTATGTCGGCCGTTCGACCAATCCTCAACCAACACGGCTTGTCGCTCACTCAGACGCTTCAAAGCGAAACCACAAGCCTTGGCGTGGCAGTCGAGACAGTCATCCACTACAAAGATGGCGCATCGCTCCACTGTGGCTTCATCACGATCCCTGCGTCCAAAGGTGTGAATGTCGCCCAAAGTTTGGGTAGTGCGATCACCTATGCGCGTCGATACTCGTTATGCGCAGCACTTGGAATCGCAACCGACGATGATGACGATGGCGTTGGATCCGTCCCACAGCAACCTGTTCGGCGTTCTAACGACTACATCACGATCGGCAATAAGCAGTATGCCAAACAAGCCTATGAGGACTTCTTAGAGACTGCACGTGCGCAGGCAAATAGTGGTGCTTATGAGGATTGGTTCATGGCTGAACGAGACAAAAAGAACCCCTTCCTGGGCATCTTACGCCAAAGTGCTGAACACGAACAACTCAAGGCCTTGTCGATTAAAGCACAGCGAGGTGAATGATGGACGACTGCTCTAACCCTTACCAACAAACCGATCAGTGGTTTGCGGATCGATGTGGGTGCTTGACTGCATCACGCGCTGCGGCTGTGATCAATGTCTCAAAACGAGATGGTCAGCCACTCAAGTCCTACTTTGACTTAATCAACACAATCGTTTCTGAACGTGTGACCGGCATTGTGGACGTAACCCCTACTACTTCCGCGATGCAGTGGGGAATTGATAACGAAGAAGAGGCTCGAAAGGCCTACACGCTCATGACTGGGCGTGAGGTTGAGTTGGTCGGCTTCGTCCGTCATCCCTCTATAGAGTGGTTTGGTGCGTCCCCTGATGGGCTTGTTGGATCCGATGGACTCATCGAGATCAAGTGTCCAAACACGGCCACGCACTTGCGCCGCATCACTGCGAATGTTGTTCCACCTGAGTACATTCCACAGATGCTCGTGCAGTGTTTATGCACTGGCAGACGTTGGGTGGACTTTGTGGACTATGACCCGCGATTAACTGGCGTCTATAGCCGATTTGCCTTCTGGACGATCCGCTACACACCAACTGAGAAAGAACTCAGCGATGCCTTGGAACGGTGCCAGAAGTTTTTAACTGAAGTCGACGAGGTGCTGCGCCCATTCAACGAGATCGTGGTCGATGAAGACCTACAGTTTTAGGGAGGAAAAATGCAATTTGGAGTGATTATTCCAGATAACTCACAAAAGATCATCAAGACAAACTTCATAAGAATCGACACCAAGAAGGACGTCTATTTCTTGGCGACCGAAAGACGCCAGGACTACACCGATAAGGCGTTCGGTTCGTATATTGCCTTGAGATTGAGCCACATGGACTTGTTGGCACGCTACATCCGCTACTTGGAGTCCATTCGCCAATACTTGCCTGATGACGTTGTGGAACGATTGAAAGCATCCAATCGATGGGCAGTGATGCCTGACGAGATCAAGGGTTTTCTTGGCGCCGTTGAGGTGATCAAAGAAGGACAAGCTGAAGGCGTGAAGAGCCAAAAAGGCGTGATTGGTCAAGTCTGTATCGCCGTCTTACCGATTGAGTACCACCGCCACCATAAATCCCCTGGCGAGACGGTTTACTGCATTGGGGACGATATTTTTTGAGGAGTGACGATGTACGGCGACGCAATGGAATCGATACCCGTGAATGATTTGCGAAAGCGCTTAGGGTATCCCGCAGTGGAAAGACAATGAACGAACCATACAAACAGATCACTAGCACGCACGACTGGGACGGGGTATCTCACACATACCCCGATCCCGACGAAGGGCGATTGCCTCCCGAGCTTAAGAAGGTCAAGCCCTCTTTCTGGCGCCGTCTTCTGGCTCGAATCAAACACTTCTTTTTAAAGGGGTTAATAGCTAGCCATTAACCCCAAAGGGGTTGCTGATTTCGTTATTACCGCATACTACTAAATTTCACTACTACGCCATGGTAGTAACTTCAGCCCTCTTGGTCTTCGGACTAGGAGGGCTTCTTTTTTATAGGAATTTCAAAAATGGCTTCTATGCTGAAAGCTACATTGATCGGTTTCCTCGCAGGAAACCCAGAGAAAATCGAATACGACAATGGGACTTCTGTTTGTGCATTTACCGTTGCTGTCAATAAAAAAGAACGCAACAAGGACGGCGAATTGATCGATAACGTGGTCTGGGTGAATGTCAAGGCACGGGGGAAAAACGCTGAAAATTTAATGAAATTCGCGACCAAAGGTACGCAAATTTACATTGAAGGCACGCCATATGCTTCAGCTTACATGAGTAAAAAATCGGCTGGTGTTGCGGTAGCTCAGTTTAACGTCAACCTCAGCAACTTTACTTTGCTTAGTAGTCGTCCTAAAGATGACTCAAGCAACGTCACCTCACAGAAACGTACCACCGATGCTCCTAAAGGTGGGGCGACGATGGACGAAGATGTTCCGTTCTAACAACATAAAGTCCAGATTTAATTTTGGGAGATAAACAGAATGATTCACGAGTTTAGAGATAAGAACACATTCATTACCCCTATCAAGGAAGACAAAGAAAAGGAGAAGCGATTCTGCACACAGGTTACTCGACTTGATGAGGACTTAGGGACCGTGGAGAACTACGTACTCAAAATCAGAAAGAAGAATCAGTTGATCAATGAGCTGAGAATGAAGGGGAAAAAGGCGGAAGTCTCGCTGCTCAAACAAGAGGTCAAAAAACACCTGCACGACATGACTCGCTTAATGGCGAAATTATCCGCAGCAGTGCTTAAGGCTGAACAACGTTTTGACCAAAAGGGGTTTATGTAAGGAGCGCACTATGGGAAAAGGGAAAATGACAAAAGAAAAAGCTCAACAGTGTTTGAAGGCTTTGGACGCAAAAGATGAAGTATTGCGCTGCTATGCCGCGTCGAGTATTGCTGATTTATTGGACATTACCCCACGTACTTGGAACACGTGGGTACGGGACGGCAAAGCTCCACTGCCACTAGATGACTGGAACGGTCAACCACGCTGGCGCCATTCTGATCTAAAAAAATGGCTTGACGCAAAGAGTAAAGGCGCGCAGTTTATGGCGCAATTCAACTATGGAGAGTAACGACAAAGAGAAGCTCACTGTAGCGAGCTTTTTCGCAGGCGTTGGCGGCATCTGTCATTCCGGGCTCTCCTCATACTCTTTGACCTGAGCATTTGTAACTCGCGGACTACGGATCAAGCTATAGACGATGTTGAGCAACTCGTCCTTCTTGGCGGGGTTCTTAGCGACCATTGCTGCAAAGACTTTGTTTTGGGCCAAAAGGTCAAACACAGCCTGAGTCACGGCATTGGTCATGGCTCCCATCTTGGCGGTCTCACGATTGTTGTTCAGCACCTGATATTTGGCGACTTCGTTCTGGCTCACCTTGTCAGAAACGGTGTAGCAGTACGCAAGCGCATCTTCAACGGAAGCGGTGTCACCGGCGAAATTACTAACCTGATCCAAAATGTCGCGAAGGAACTCCGGTAGTTTCCCGTTAGGTTCTCTCGCTCCGTTGCCGGAGATAGGCCGCAGAGGTTCGGCCTCTTCGGTCGTTTTGGGTTCGGGTTTCTGCAACGCCTTGATGTCATAGTGCGTAAGCATGACCGAAGTGAGGTCGGCTTTCGTCGGCGTAATGCCCAAAAGCCGTTTGTTCAGCAATGCACAATATGTGACGAACCCTTCCAAGGAACCTTCTTCGATCGAGGTGATTTGTGCGATGTAGTTATACGCACTGACGAATCGCCCGAGATTCGTTTTGAATTGACGGAGAGCCTGATACTCTTTGCTTGCCTCTTTGAGGCGATTATCAGCTGCTGCGGCCCGTTCTACGTCCTCACAAGCCAAAGCGTTCTCATGCTCAAGCTCAAGATTCTTGCAACGCTCGTAAGCAAGGCGAAGCTGTTCCATGTATTTGTTGGCAGGATCGGAAAACACAAGCTCAAGTTTTTTATGGGCATCGGGATCTGGTGTGCCGATCTTCATCAGTTGAGGCGCATAGTACGTACCCGTAAAAATTTCCACACTGTCAGCGTCAAAGATGCCGGCGTCAAGGATCGAAATTCGGAGTTTTTCCAGAACTTGCGGGTCTTGCCCCTCGTTGATAGCGGCCCCCTGATCGTACCGACGGAAAGCCTTCACAACATTGTCTTTGTCATTGACAAAGTCAACAATGAAGGTCCTTTCCTTCCCCGGGAAGATGCGGTTGACGCGGCTGTATGTCTGTACGATCTCGACTTCATTGCCAATGATCTTGTCGATGTACATGGCACAGAGTTTGGGTTGATCGAACCCGGTTTGGAACTTGTTCGCCACGATCATGATGCGGTAATCGTCTGTATCGAAAGCTCGCTCTAAAGCCCCATCCTGCCCGAAATCGACATTGGAGTTGAGGTTCTGCTCGGTATAGGGGGTATCGGACTTGAGCAAGTTCACCCACACCATGTTTTCGTCACTGACGAACTTGTCTTCGTCATGCACAGCCGACTCCGGAGCTACTTCACCGGAAAAGGCGGCAAGAGGCACGCCGAGACGGAGAATGGGGATTTCCTGTTCCGGATGCTTGGAAATGTAGTCAATGAACGCTTTCTGATAACGAACGACTGCGGCGCGGGACGAGGTCACAATCATGGCCTTGGCTTGCCCATTCAGCATACTTGCAACATTGTTGCGGAAGTGATCAATGATGAATTTAACCTTTTGCGTCACATTGGTCGGATGCAGACTCTTCCATTGAGCAAGACCGCGACGAACTGCGTCCCCGTCCACACGCTTGTTTGTGTTTTTGTCCGCCTCTGATCTCGACGACAGCTTATAGGCCGTCTGATAGGGCAAATAACCCTGCATAACGTCCAGAATGAAGCCTTCCTCGATGGCTTGACGCATCGGGTATTGGTCGAAACTGACGGGCTTCTCAGAGTCGGGAGAGTCCTCGGTGATCTGGTCTCTGACGAGATCAATTGCCTCGCCGTTCTTTTTACGACCAAACAGCATGAACGTCTGATGCTTCGGCGTCGCAGTGAAGCCAAAGAACGACACGTTGTCGGGACGACGACGGGACTCCTGCAAACGGGTCAGGAGCTCTTCAATGGTCTCGGACTCAGGAATGCCTTTACCACTGTTGCCAAGGGCCGCATTAAGCCGCGCAGAGCTACGCCCGGCCTGAGAATTGTGGGCCTCATCGAAGATGACAGCGAAGTGCTTTCCTTTGAGCTTGTCGTTGAGAATGATCTGCTCCATTGCGAACGGGAAGGTCTGAATCGTTACGACAACAATCCGCTTACCATCCTCCAGCGCTTCGACAAGGGCTGCGGTTTTCGACCCCCTCTTATCCGTAATCGGCTGAACAAGCCCCTGAATTGTATTGAATTGGCGTACAGCTTTGGATAGTTGATTGTCCAACACTTTGCGGTCCGACATCACCAAGATGGTGTCGAAGTACGCATCGCCCTTCTGATCACGAAGCATGGATAACTGAAACGCAGTCCAAGTGATGGTTTTGGTCTTCCCCGAACCCGCAGAGTGTTCAATCAGATATTTCTGCCCGGCACCATACTTCTTGGCATCAGCCACCATATGGGTGACAGCACGCCACTGATGGTAACGCGGAAAGATCAACGAACTCTTCGTTTTCACAATCCCAAATTGGTCCGTAAACTGAGACTCTTCTTGGAAAGCGAAATTGTGGAACAGCCCCAACCAGGCATCCTTATTTCCGAGTTCCTTCCAGAAAAAGGACACCGGATAAGGGTTTGCCTTTGTCGCTTTGGGATTCCCTGCGTGACCGTTGCAACCCTTATTGAACGGCAGGAATCGCGTTTTCTCGCCGTCGAGCTTCGTGGTCATCTGAATATCCGTTTCGCTGATGGCGAAATGGACGACAGCTCCGCGTTCCGCCTTGAGCAGGGGACTTTCTGCCGCTCCTGCGCGGGGTTTCGGCTTGCGGTTCTTCTTGTATTCCTCGACGGCTTCGTTGACATCCTGCGTGAAATTCGTTTTAACCTCAGCAGTTGCCACGGGGATGCCGTTGATGAAGAAAACAAGGTCAATCGACTCCCGACGGTTGTCCGTTCGGAAATGAACCTGTTGCATCACGCGCAGGATGTTCTTGCGGTAGCGGGCCTGAACATCTTTGTTGCGCTGGTCCTCAGGCTTGCTTTCGCTCATGCGAAATGCGCCGAAGCCAATCAGCGTCGTATCGTTACGCAGAAGCCACAACGGCCCCTTGTTACAGAGAGTGGACACCAAGTGGTCAAGGATTCTTTCGGTGCTGGTTCCGCTGTGATTGGCGGCGAAGCGCTCAAACTTGTCCTTATAAGCACCTTTTAGCCATTCGATGACATCAGGAACATACAGAGCCATATCCGCATCGTACCCATCATCGTTTTCGGATACAGCCCATCCCTGAGCCTGAAAACCTTGAACAATATCGTTCTCAAACGCTTTTTCTTTGTGAGTGGCTACGTTCATTGGGTGACCTCGTTTATGTCAATTTTCCCTGTCACGGCTGCGGAGATGAGGCTGGAGCGGTATTCGTTCAATAACTCGATTGCTTTGTTAGTCGAGCATTCTAACGATTCAATTTCTTTGTCAATCAATTCGCAGAATTTGCAAATTTTTCTCTGCTCATCTAATGGGGGTAGACAAACCATAAATCCTTTCAACATCGGCATACGAATAGAGGGCACTGTCGATTGCGCAGTTCCTTTATCAACCTCCACACTGAACATTGATTTAAGGTATTGAAATAAAAAACCGGAGTATACCTTTTTCGAGAAATTATATAAAAGATATACCCTTTGATGGATCCCATATTCACCGTTGGCGTAATGAAAAACTTTGCCTGCGCCAACGCCATCACCAGCAATTAAAATTCCTTCCCCTTTATAGGTGACGCGATTAGTCCTCTCCACAATGGGGGACCTAACATAAAAAGGATACATGCCACCGTCAACCGCGTCTTGTGTATCCTGATTCCCCGTTGTGATGGAACAAAGATACTGTAACTTCATCGTTTCCCAATGGTTAGGGATGTTTGAAACAATGTCCGACGTTGTTGCCTTCATTGCGACGCCTCTATCAAGCCCCTTCGTGACCGCTTGGGTGATGAGGGATTGGCGGTATTCGGAAAGCAGATCTAAATGTTTCTTTTTTTCGTTAATAAGGATTTCTAATTTTTCCCATTGTTTATCAAGAAATTTGCAAACATTTTTTTGACTAGCTAAGTCAGGAAGGGGAAATTTGATTTTGTCATAAGCCTCTTTTGTCATTGATGGCAACACGGACCCGGACTTATATAAATTAAAATCAATTGTCGTGCAAAGATAATAAAGAAATTTCGGAACCACTAATTTCGTATTCACTTCCGTGTAATACATAGTATCCACGGTCCAAAACTTTCCAGAAACGTACAAAGGATTATCAATCGTTCCCTTCCTGCCTAAGAGGACCGATTCTCCAGAATATAAATATTCATTTGCTTTAGAAAAAGCACCGCCGCTCCCGTAAATTGGATATTCACCGTATGTTGATTCAACAAGTTTTTTATCTTGTCCGTTACAAATTTTTGCGATATATTTAAAGGGAGTTAGTTTTAGCATAAAAACAACTCCTTCATCATGCGACTCGTCTCTTCTTCAAGTGCAACGATTTCGGCTGCAATTACTGCGGGATCACGGGGCGGTTCGTACTTGTAGAAGTATTTGTTGAAATTGATTTCATAGCTAACGGGGCCAACCTGACCGTCCTTTTCATCAACGACGGAAGTATCAATCACGGCATCCGGCACAAAGGGCAGAACTTCCGTTCTGAAGTATTCCTCAACGTTATCCAACAGCGGCACGTTTTCTGTCTGCTTAAGTTCAGAGTCATACTCAACGTTTCCGTCTTTGTCCTTCACAACCTCACCGGCGGGATCACGGACCAATAGGGTTTTGACAATAGCGTTGAGGACCGCTTTCGATACCTTGACGTTTGCTTTCTTGAATGCAGATTCAAGCGTTACTTTCCATACCAAGGGGTGTTCACCCATACTTTCGCGCAAAACGTCGCAAATAGCTGTTACAGCTTCCTTGTCGAGCTTCTGAATGGGCTTGAGTTCGGAGACAGCTTTGATGCTATCTTCCGAAATGACGAGCTTGGCCCGTAACGGTCGTTGTACGGTCACTGTTCGGGTGCCAAATTCACGGTAGTCACAGACTTTGGTGATGTCCGAATCTTTAAAGTCGGCAACTTCGCGGGAAATACGAGCGATGTCATCATTGGAAATGATGTAGCGCTTGCTACCGATGTTGCGAATCAGCGTCTTGAGTGCGCTAGCATTGACCAGAGCAATTTTTCCTTCCTTTTCGGTGGACTTATTTTTGTTCAGCAACCAAAGGTATGTCTGAATACTCGTGTTGTAGAAAAGACTCCCCGGGAGCTGGACGATCGCCTCAACCACGTCGCTTTCAAAAAGCCACCGGCGGATGGCGTTGCTACCCGAGTCACCGGAAAACAGCGGAGACCCGGAAAGAACGATCGCGCCCTGCCCTTTTTCGGCAATTTTTTGCACAACGTGGGTCAGGAAGAGCATCGAACCATCGCTGACTTTGGGAAGACCAACCGCAAACCGAGGATCTGCCTTCACCTCAGCTTGCACGTCTTTCCAATCCATCCCAAAAGGCGGATTGGAGAACACGTAGTCGAAGGTCGTTCCTGCGTGTAGATCGTTGGTTAACGTGTTGCCGTATCGAATCCCTGTGGAAAGATCGCTCATACTCGTTGTCTTCTGATCGTCCCCACAGCCATACAGCAACATCATTGCCTTGCCCATAGCCCACGAAACATCGTTGATTTCCTGACCAGCAGGAAGGATGCGGGTTCTCAATAGTTCATTCGGAGCCCGTTCCCGGATGTAGTCCATCGCATCGGTGATAAAGCCGCAAGTGCCGCACGTCGGGTCATAACAGGTTCTCAGAAGGGCGTTTTGGGAAGTTAAGACTTCCTTGTCGCTGTTCAAAACCAGACAGCTAGCAAGGTGAACGACGTCGCGAGGAGTCAGATATTCTTTAGAAGCCTTGTGCTTGGAATCCGCGAAACGCCAAATCAGCTCTTCATAGAGGTTGCTCATGGTTCTGGCGGATACGTTCATATCGAGCTTCTTGAAGAACTCGACAGCTGCGTAAATCTTCTTGCTTTTCGTCAGACGTTCGCAGATACGATCAAACTCAAAGTGATCGAAGATGTCTCTAACGTTCTTGGAAAAGCTGTTTTTGTACGCAATAAGGTTTTCCTTGGTATGAGTCTGACCAAGGTTTGAGAGTCTGTAGTTGGACAGGTTATAGAACGGTAAACCGGCAACCGCACACAACTGGGAATATTGGTCGTCGCCGCGAATACCCATCTTGTCCAGCGTCTCTGCCGCAGCTTGAACAGCGGTTTTCTTGGGGTCCAATACGCATTCGAAACGTCGTAACAGGGAGAAAGGAAGAATCACTTCCCCGTATTCGTCGTCGTTAAACGGGCCATGAAGGATGTCGGCAACGGTCCAAATTTCGTTTGCGAAGTTCTGGGTTGCCGCTTTGCGGTCGATTACATCAGCCATAGTGATCAGTATGAGGTTTAGGATATGGATACCTAATTATCCCGCAAACCAACAAAAAAATGGGATAGAAAAAACCTCCTGCTTTTGATAGTCAGGAGGCAAAACCAACACGATTTGGGAAATAGCCGGATAAACTAGCCTTTGAGCAATTCCGCTTCCCATATCGCGCTAGGGCATTCACTCTCTAGCCACGAAAAGCAAGGCGTTATCCCCCTTATGGTAGGTAACGCCTTTGTTTTATCACTTAGCCCTCTCAGGAGTCGCTTAGGCGATTTCTGGGAGGCTATCTAACAACTCCATAGGGCAGATATAGTCAGCCCATTCTTGCAACAATGCCCTTCTTTTATCTAATAGGTCATCGCGCTGATAAGCCATAAAGACTGCACCACCTACGTTGTGCATTAAGCACTTCTCAGAGACTAGAAAATTTTTGTTGTTATTGGCGCACCAGTCTGAGAAGGTCGAGCGAGCCCCATGAACCGTAATCGGGAAGTCTGACTGTTGCCTAATACACTTAATCATGCCACCAGTAGAAACGCTCACCCCTTGTCTTTTCGCCTGAAAAACAAATTTAGACTTCTTGGGTAGTCTCTCCAGAATCCTCATCGCTTGATTAGAGAGTGGCACTTGGAAGGGGTAAGATTTCTTGTCTTTTCTCCTAGCTGGCGGAATAGATAAAGTCCTATCGGTAAAAGACACCTCTTCCCACTCTGCCTTGCAGAATTCTGCCCCTCTACACACAGTCAATATGCCAAAGAGCAGACACAACTTTACTGCCGTATTCCCCTGAGATAGTTTTTTGGCAACGTTTCTCAATTCCGCAGCGCTCACTGCTGCGTGGTGCTTATCCTCTTTCCCCTTCCTTATGCTTTGCCTACTGGGTAGGAAAACCTCAAGTTTACTCCACTCTGCTGGATTATCCTCTCTTATCCCCTCCCCAATAGCCCTAATGAAAATCTGTTTGAGCCGTATAAGGATAACTTCCCCGATTGACATTTCCCAGACAGTAGATAGAGCCTCAACGATATCTTTAGGTGTCACTGCATATACTGGAAGGTTTCCCAAGACAGGGAGAATGTAGCGCGCAATCTGAGACACGGCTCGTGGTAAAACTTTAGGACTCTGCCACTTGCGCTGTTTTTCAATTTCTTCTAGGGCTGGTAGGTAAAAATCTTTGAACAGAATACTTTGCTTTTTGGCTAGCCTAACCCTCTCGTCTTGCTCGGCTTGATGTTGCGCTTTTCGCTCTAATGGGTCAATACCCCTAACAACTAACTGCTTGAGTGTCGCGGCCTTCGCTCTGACCGTGGCTATAGGCGTATCAACATCACCTAAGCCTATATCCCTTCTCTTCTTATCGATCGAGTAACGGAATATCCAGAATCGCTTTTCATTCTGCACTCTAAGATAGACTCCTCTTTCGAGCCTATGAGTGCCATTCGGTAATGTCTTTACCGTTTTGGCATTAATCGTCATATTTAGCCCTCGCGATAGTAAAGCGATCTATTTAAAAGTCGCTCCAAAATCAGACGGTGTGTAGCTCCCACAACTGCTCCCACAATTGCTCCCACACTTAATATGACAGATTATACCTAAATTGCAACTCCTACCATCTAAAACGCTTGAAAAACAAGGATATTTTCCACAAATAGCACTACTTACCCATATGAGAGCAGAAAAGACAAACTTTCCTGCCTGAAACAAAAGCTTGTGAATAGTTTTATAGCACAAGCGCGCTTTTAAGAAAAGATCATTTAGAGAGATTTTATTTTTCTTCCGCCTTGGCCTCTTCGATCTCTTCAACCTTTTTCACGAGAGACTTTTCCGTGCGAGCACCGTCTTGCGAAAGAGAGTACTTTGCGGCGGCTTGCCCAGCAATACGACCAAAGACGACGCTCGAGGTTAAAGAAGAACCTTCTAAACGACGCGCCCCAAAGACGCCACCAGTGACTTCACCCACTGCGTAAAGCCCTGGGATAGGCTTATCTTTTGTATTTAAAACGCGAGCTGAGAGGTCTGTTGCTAAACCCCCTAAAGTACTCTGAAGACCTGGGCGCACATTCACTGCGTAGAGCGGATACTCTTGGAGCAAACTTCCCATCGTTGGACGACTATAGTCCACGTCCTTTTGGCGACGCGCAAAGGCACGGTAACGATTGAGCTCCTGATCGAGAATTTCTGGGTTCACGCGAATCTGGCGAGCAAGCTCTTCTTCGGTGCGTCCCTTTTGCATAAAGCCAGAATTGGCATAGTTACGCAAAATGGGGAAGCGATCCACAATCCCCTGATCCAAAATAAGCCAAGCGTGGCCATCGGCACGTTTGTAGTAAGGCGGGAGTTCAGAAGAAAGTTCATTCGTGAAGCGATGCCCTTTTTCGTTCACCAAGATCCCCCCTGCGGTGCGGGCCTGCATGGGAATCACGAGCCCAGAGAAAGGCAACGTGGTCACATGCACCATCACATGGTCCATGTCAACGAGTTTGGCACCCAGCCTTTCCGCTAACACTAACCCGTCACCCGTGGTACCAGGCAAATTCGTGCTACTCATCGGATAAGGGAGCTTCACGTACTTGTCGAGCATCTTGTCGCTCGCGGCAAACCCGCCTGTGGCAATAATCACCGCAGGAGCGCGCACTTCAATTTCGCGACCATCTCCCTTAAGGGCGATCACGCCATTGACGAGACCGTTTTCATCCGTCGTGATTTTGGTCACTTGGGTGAGCGTGAGCATCGGGATGTTTTTCGACTCTACGGTGTGCACCAGCGCCTTGATGATTTCCTCACCCACGGTGTAGTTACCCGCGAGCGGATGGTAGGCAACGGAAAAATCCGTCGTAACGTAGTCAGGCGTACTCTTTAAGTCTGCACCCATGCTCTGGAGCCATTTCACTGCTTCGTGCGAGCGATCGACAAGGACAGAAATTTTTTCTTTACTTGCGTCCTTGCCACCTTCGGCGACCATGTCTTCGATGAGCTCGTTACGCGTCTTGGTGTAATTGAGTTCGCCCTTTTCAGAGGGGAGTGCCAACATATAACCCGCGGCTTGCATGGAATTGCCACCGATCATCGGCATTTTCTCTAACACAATCACTTTAGCGTGATGATTCGCGACTTCAAGTGCTGCGGAAAGCCCAGCACTACCAGCTCCCACTACCACAACGTCCGCATGATAAAGAAGCGGTTCCTCTGTGTGGGGAGTGGAAGCAAGTGTCAGCGTAGAGAGAGTTAAGGTCAGGAACGAAAAAAGACCTTTCAGAAGAAGTTTCTTCTCAAGCATGCTCAAAAGTATTTTCTATACGTCGGAAACCCAGCTAGCGCACTGGGTATGGCTATTCCGAATCCCAAAGTCTTTGCCCATTCATCAAAGCTTTAGGTGCATATCGGGGTTTACCCTGACAGGATAACAAAATCGCCTTGTCACGCCTAGGCGTTATGGCAAGAATCCAGCCTCATCGTGATACAAGTCAATCTTTGTAGAATATCCGATTTTTCTTAACTTTTAAAGTGCTAGAGACCTAGTGCGGTGCGAAGTTCACTCACTTCTTCACACATTGCGATCGGAGCGTGCTGAGCCAATTCCGCGCGAAGCCCTGCGCCATAGAGCATGGCAACGGAATCGCATCCGTAGCGAGCCGCCATCACGAGGTCAAAAACGGAGTCCCCAATCATGATGGTGCGCTCAACGGGAATTTGAGTTTCAATGGCAATTTTCTCGAGCATGTCAGCGGAAGGCTTCGGTTCACACTTATCAACCGTCTGCGTGCTCACAAAGTATGGCGCTAAACCCGTGGCGCCGAGCACACGCGTAAGTCCTTGGCGAGACTTTCCCGTGGCAACCGCCATCTGGACGCCAAGGCTTTTCAATTCGTTCATCAAATCTTTCATCCCATCGTAGAGAAAAACTTTACGCTCGTTCGGAATGTACCAATCGCGATAGACCTGGTTGAAGTGCAGATATTCTTCTGGCGGACAATCGGGCACTGCGATGCTAATCGCGTGCTGCCAATCAAGTCCAATCGTGGCGCGGGCAAGCGCTAAGCTGGGTTCTTTGTAACCCAAGGTTTTGGCAGCAATACAGATCCCACGGGCAATAAGTCCCGTGGTATCCACTGTGCCGTCCCAATCAAACACCACTAAGTCATAGCGACAAGCCATTCGTTACTCCTTTGCTTTCTTTTCTTTTGGCACCCAACCCAAGGCCTTCAGTAGCGTCACGCACTCTTCTGGCAAGGGGGCTGTCACCGAGACGGGCTCGCCCGTCACGGGGTGCAAGAAGTGAAGTTCTCGGGCGTGCAAGAACATGCGCTTAAAAGGCGCCCCCAAAAGCCCAGCTTTGACTTGACGGTTAAATTCAAAGTCCCCGTATTTGTCGTCTCCCACCAAGGGGAAACCTTGCGAGAGCGCATGCACACGAATCTGATGCGTGCGGCCAGTTTTGAGTTCCACATCTAAAAGGGACACGTTCCCATAGCGGTGCAGGAGCGTAAAGATACTGTGCGCAAAAGCGCCCTCTTCTTTATCGACTTTCACAAAGCGCTCGCCCGAAGGCGTCAAAATGCGCAAAAGCGGTAACTTCACATGCTGACGATCGTTCACCCAATCGCCTTTCACCAGCGTGGTGTAGTGCTTCTCAAAGCCCCCTTCTTTCATCATATCGTGCAGGCGAACAAGGGCTTTGCGAGTTTTCGCAACAATGAGCGCTCCGGAAGTTTCTTTATCTAAGCGGTGAGCGAGCTCTAGGAACAGCTCTTCGGGACGCGTTGCACGAAGGCGTTCAATTAAACCGTGGCTAATCCCAGAGCCACCATGGGAGGCGAGCCCCGAGGGTTTATTGACGACTAAGAGATGACGATCTTCGTAGAGAATATCGAGCACGCCTTCAGCTAAGGGCACGGCGTCGGGTTTCGAGACTTCAGCGTTTGAGCGGCGCATCGGGGGCACACGGACAATGTCGCCCAATTCAAGCTTCGTTTCCGCTTTCGCGCGAGCACGATTCACACGCACCTCACCCCCACGAATAATGCGGTAGATATGGCTTTTAGGTACGCGGCGCCCTAATTTCATTAAGAAATTATCGAGGCGCTGTCCTTCGGCGTCAGGGCCAATTTCCACAAAAGAAACGGCGTCCTGAGGAACCTGTGACAAATTCTTTGATGGTATTGGGCGATTTTCGCCCTTTGTTTGCTCGCTCATCGTTTATACTATCGTCCGTGGAGAAAAACGCATTCTCGTTTTCTCTGCCAAAAAATGTGCTTAGTTTGCTTTGCTCGCAATTGAGAGATTCTTGATTTATCAAGAAAAATTCCTCAAGAGAGCCAATCATAGCGCATTGTGAACTTTTAAAGAATTTTCGTCCCAGAAGTTTTTCCTTGTCATTAGGGCAAGAGAGAAACGGCTGAGACTACCCGTTTTTTTCAACTCAGTTTCTGCGATTGCCTTCTTTAGCGTCAATCCAAGTGAGTCCTTTTCGTTGTCGCGTCCAACGCACAAACGAGAAGTGACGTGATGGTTACGCTCGGCTTGCTTTTAAGCGATCGACAACCAGAAGCTCAGGTGCAAACATTGCGCCCATTTTTAAGGCTCGCAATCATGCATTGGTCTCTAACCCAATGTGGGAGGTTGCTGGAGCAAATGGCGCGAAACTATGCTACTAAAGCCTCTATTTCTGGCTTTTCTCTGCACCCTCTTTGAGCTCTGTTGTCTTTCATCGAGCCGATGAAAACCCGATACGTTACCGCTTCGCTTTGTGCTGGAAGACCCCAAATTCTGTGGGTTTGATGCCGACCGAAAGGAAATTTTCACTCTTGCCGCCCTTTCATTGTGAAAGGCAGTTGAGCAGAAACAACCGACCACGACTTGGCCCTCGTTGGTCGTTTGTTTGAAGATTAAGTTTTTGTGCCGCTTGGGCTGTCAGGACCCAACAACGATCGTCTCATTTTGGACGTTCTCCTGGCTCGATAAACCAAGTAGAGATCCGTCACTTGGCGACAGACATTGAATTCGTGAGAAGCAGCTCCTCCATAAGTCTTGTGGCGAGTTGAGCGCCGAGCGTCGAAGATGTCATCGCGAAGTCTTTGAGTACGTCTCTGAGAAATCTTGGGTAAACGAGTCGACAGGAGAAACCCACATTGAAGCGTTAACTCCTTAAGCAGCGTTGTGAGTCCTTATCAGCATTTGGATAACAGGATTTCGCTAAAAGTGGAGAACTTTTAGCCCTTTGGAGTCTGTGAGGGATTGAGCCCCAACGCACCGATTTTTTCTGCGGTGCCCCCTGGGTAGAAGACTCTCCCCACGTTGTCTGGTGCTCGTTTGAGCTCCTTTGACCAACACAGCCCCGAAGTGAACTTTAATTCTAGGACGGAAGCGTAGTGCCTTGAGCTTGTAACCACGCTCATGAGTGCTAGAAAACCGCTTAAATTGTGTAGGTGAAACGATTGTCGTTTTCACCAAGATGCCTTACCTTGCCAGAGAAGTCTCTGGCAACACTAGGGGAAGGTCGATAGCGTTGCGTGCGCGAGCCTATGAAGGGCTCTCGGGCGTTGTTCTCTGTCGTCGAGACTAGTGCGAAAAAGGTTTTCCCCTCTTTTGGGAGCATTGCGCCCAAAGTGGGTTCATTCACACAATCCGTTGCCCAAGCCCCCGCACAAGAATCTCTCCTCTTCAAGCACGCCTTTTCCCTGCCTGCGACAATGGCAGTAGGAGTGCTACAAGATGAAACGCATGCTTTTCAATGCGACCCATCCGGAAGAAACCCGTGTGGGTATTGTCGACGGGCAGAAGCTCATCGACATCGATATCGAAACAGCTGGTCGCGAAGCGCGCAAATCCAATATCTACAAAGGGATTGTGACGCGTATTGAACCGAGTCTCGAAGCCTGCTTCGTGAACTACGGTGAAGAGCGCCACGGCTTCCTCCCCTTTAAAGAAATCTCTCGTTCCTACTTCAAAGAAGGCGTTGATGTGCGCAACTGCACCATCCGTGAAGCCATCTCCGAAGGTCAGGAACTCATCGTTCAGGTCGAAAAAGAAGAACGTGGTAACAAAGGCGCTGCCTTGACGACGTTCGTGAGCTTAGCGGGGCGCTACCTCGTCTTGATGCCGAACAATCCTCGCGGAGGCGGTGTTTCCCGCCGTATCGAAGGGGAAGAACGCCAAGAATTGCGCGAAGCAATGGATAAGCTTGATTTGCCCCACGGCATGTCCACCATTGCACGTACCGCTGGTATCGGTCGCACCACGGAAGAACTCCAGTGGGACTTAAATTACCTCTTAAAGCTCTGGCAGGCAATTGTTGAAGCCGCTGAACCCCAGTACGAACTCCATCGTGAAGAAAAGGGTCGTAAGGTCACGGTGTCGGTGAACACCCCCACCTACGAAGGTCGCAACTTAAAGCGCATCAACCCTGCTCCCTTCTTGATCGTTGAAGAATCCAATTTGGTTGTGCGCGCTATTCGCGACTACTTCCAACCGGAAATCGGCGAAATTCTCGTCGACACCGATGAAATCTACGATCAGGCTCGCCAGTTTATGGCGCACGTCATGCCTGACATGGTCAATCGTGTGAAGCGCTACCGCGAAGACATTCCGCTCTTTACGCGTTTCCAGATTGAGCACCAGATTGAAACCGCTTATTCCCGCACGGTGCCGCTCCCCTCGGGTGGCGCTATCGTGGTGGACCACACCGAAGCCTTGGTCGCTATTGACGTCAACTCCGCTCGTGCAACGCGTGGCGCTGACATTGAAGAAACCGCCTTCCGCACCAACTGTGAAGCTGCTGATGAAGTGGCCCGTCAGATGCGTTTGCGTGACTTGGGTGGTTTGATCGTGATCGACTTCATCGACATGATGGATCCGAAGAACCAGCGCGCAGTGGAACAGCGCTTGAAGGACGCCCTTCGCTATGACCGCGCTCGTGTGCAGATGGCCAAGATCAGCCGCTTTGGTTTGATGGAACTCTCCCGTCAGCGCTTGCGCCCTGCACTCTCCGAAGGTAACCACATCACCTGCCCGCGCTGTAACGGTGTTGGCGTCATTCGTGACACGGAAAGCTGCGCCTTGCAGGTCTTGCGTATCCTTCAGGAAGAAGCCATGAAGGAAGGGACAGGCGCCGTTTACGCTCAGGTGCCAGTTGACGTTGCTACCTTCTTGTTGAACGAAAAACGTAACGACATCACGAAGCTTGAAGCTCGTCACCGCGTGCCGGTGGTGTTGATTCCTAATACGCACCTCGAAACGCCGCACTACCACATTGAACGTATGCGTCAAGATGACGACCGCATGGATGAAACGCTCGCAAGCTACAACCGTGTGGAAGAAATCGATGTGACGGAAGCCGACGATCCGTACGCTCAGAAGAGCCAGGAAGATAAACCGGCTCGTCCGAAGCAGGTTCCTGTGATTAAGAACTTGTTGCCAAGCGTTCCTGCACCTGTGCACGCCGCGAAGACCGAAGAAGAAACGAAGGAAGCTGAAGCCGTTGCGAAGCCCTTCGTGCCTGAAGCGGAACCGAAGTTGGGTCTCTTTGCGCGTATCGCCAAGTTCCTCTTTGGGGACACGGATGCCGCTACAGCTAAAAAGTCTGAAGAAAAGGCTACTGACACGGATGCCGTGAAGTCTGCTCGCCGTGAAGCTAAGGAAGACACCAAGGGTCGTAAGCGTCGTCAGCCACGTAAGAACTCGCGCCGCAACCGTAACGATCGTCTCGAACGCACGGATCGCCTTGAACGCGAAGAACGTAAACGCGATGAAAAGGCCGATAAGGTGGATGCCGTCTCTGGTGCTGCGCCTCTCTCTGAAGGTGAAAAGCCCAGCCGTCGTCGCCCGCGTCGCCGTAAGGAAGACTTCGCCAAGGATGTGAAGGAAACCTCGCAGGAAACCGTGACGCAAGAAAAGCCCGAGTCCGCTGAAGGCGAAAAAGACAACGCCACGAAGCCCGCTCGTACGCCGCGCAACAATCGCTTGCGTCATCGCAACGAAGCTCGCGCTGAGAAGAAAGAAGCCACTGAAAGCGCTGAAGAAGTGAAAGAAGAGCTCGCCCTTGCCGAAGTTCCTCAGGAAGATCAGGCAACGCAAGCCACGGAAAACACTTTTGATGAAGTGGTCGAAAACGCTGAAGAAGGCGACGAAAAGAATTCTCGTCGTCGTCCTCGCCGCCGTCGTCGTCGCTCTGGTAAGGGCAACGCCGACGGCACTGCTCAGTTGATCGTGACGGATGAAACGCCTGCTGAAGAAAACGTTGAGCCTGCTGCTGATGAAGCTACGGCTGACGATTTCGATGAAGATACAACGGAAGCCGTAGTGGCTCCGGAGCCCACCGTCCTTGAACCCGAAGAAGAAGTCGTGGTTGAAGAAACGACGGTCACTTCTACGCTCGTTCAGGTCGAATCTAAGCAGCCTAGCGTTTCCTTTGAAGAAACCTACCGCGCCCCCGTCAATACGGGTCGCGAAGTGAAGCCTGTTGAAGTTGATCACACCGAAGAGCCACTCGTTCAAATCGAAACGAGCAAGACTGAAAACGTTGTGGTTACTGAAGCCGCTCACGCCGAAGCAGAAATGCCCGCTTATGACTTAGACAATCTCGCTCAGAAGATTTCTAAGAACTTTGAAAAGGCTGATGCTGCTCCGCGCCGCGCCAAACAGCGCAACAACCGTCATCCTAACCATCGTTTGCGTGGCTCGAAGAAAGCCATTGCTGAAGCGGTGGAGGAAGTCGGCGCCGCGATGGCTGCACCCACGATTTTCGCTCGTCTCGAAGCCTCTGAAGCTGAAGCACGTGCTTCCTTGAAAGAGTTGACCGATCACCTCGATCGCCTTGCCAAGGAAAAAGAAGCTGCTCTCCATGCCGAAGAAACGAAGACGGAAGTGGCCGCCGATGAAGCCGCCGTCGTGATTGCGGATACCCCTGCTGAAGCAATTCCTGCTGAAGTGGAAGTTCCGCAACCTATCACGGAAACGGTGGAAGTTGCTCCTGCCGCTGAAGTGGTTGCCCCGCGCGTGGTAGAAGTCTCTGGCAATCTTGAAATTGCTCAGGGCTTGGTGGAAAACTTGGCTCGTGCTGGTCTCGTTCAGGTTCACACGAATCCGGCTAAGGCAGAACCCTTTAGCTATCAGTCCGTGCGCTACACTGGTCGTCCAACGGTCCGCGTCGCGGTCGTTGAAGAAGGCGAACTCACGCAGGTTCACACCCGCGCCGAGCTAGTGAAGCCTGTGGTCTACGAAGCGGTGAAGTATCCTGGTCGCCCCTATGTGGCACCAGTCACCGAAGACGTGGGTCCCTTAGTTCAGGTTCATACCACTAAGGCCTAAGTTGAGCTAAGGCAATATTGAGGCCAGTTTTCTCAAGTGGAAGCTGGCCTCTTTTTCATCTAACGTTTTTCTAGAAAGCAATATGTCCACCATCTACCGAGGTCGATTTGCGCCGTCTCCAACTGGCGCACTGCACGCAGGAAGTCTTGTGGCCGCCATGGCGAGCTACCTAGACGCGCGTGCGCATGACGGTGTCTGGTTGGTACGTATTGAAGACGTGGATAAACCCCGAGACCTCCCCTGGGCAGGAGAGCATATCCTGCGTACGCTAGCCGCCTTGGGGCTTGAAAGTGATGAGTCCGTCCTCTGGCAGCACGATCGCGATGAAGCGTATCAAGCAGTTCTCGATCAACTCATCGCCGAAGGAAAGGCTTATGGTTGCGCCTGCTCACGACGCGATATTGCGCTCGTTAACGAGCGTCTTGGACTCCCCTTGACCATCTACCCAGGAACCTGCCGCGATGGCACTCATGGGCGTCCTGCACGGGCTATTCGCTTTTTAACGAACGACGAGCCCCTTCTCTGGCGAGATCGCTATTACGGGGAACAAAGCCAACGAGTGGAATCGGAAGTGGGCGACTTTGTGCTTCGTCGCGCGGATATGCTCTGGGCATATCAATTAGCTGTGGTGGTTGACGATGCTTTCCAAGGCGTCACGGATGTGGTGCGAGGCACAGACTTGCTTGACAATACAGCGCGCCAAATTGCACTCATGAAAGCACTTGGCTACCCCGTGCCCCGATACTTTCACCTGCCGCTCGTCTTAAACGATCAAGGGCAAAAACTCTCTAAGCAAGCCGGCGCTCGAGCGCTCAACCCCGATAATCTTTTGGGAGAAATGGAAGCGGCTTGGGGGCATTTAGGTTTCGAGCGTTTGGGGGCAGACAATATGGCTGCCTTCTGGAGCGCAGCCATACCCCTTTGGAAAGCGAAGTGTCCGCCACTCATTGAAGCCATTTAAAAAGAAAGCCCGCTGTATTGCGGGCTTTTCTCGTTTTTTAGCGAATGATACGAGGCGGCTTTGCCATACGATCCATGGCGCTAGGCTCATGGCTGTGACCTTCTTCAATTTGCGCGTCATAGACGGCATCTTCTTCATCGTCCATATCTTCGCTCACCAACTGGTCAGCAATCGACAAGAAGGAAGGCACCACTTCGCCCTCTTCTTCAAGGGCTTCAGGGTCATCGACTTCAGAGACTTTCGTCACACGAATTTCAAACTGCAAAGCCATCCCGGCCAAAGGATGATTGGCTTCAAGCACCGCCATCCCTTCAGCAACGTCGGTAACACGCCAGAGGCGACCATCAGAGACTTCACCAGGGATGCCTTCAAAGGAGAGGCCTGGCACAATCAATTCTTCTTCGCCCAACTGACTTGCGGGCACAATGCGAATCGCTTCGCTATCGTACTCACCAAAAGCGTCTTCGGGTTCCAACTTAATGAAGAACCCTTCGCCCTCAAAACGCCCTTCAAGCGCTTTCTCGAGCTTTGACAAAATGTCCCCGTGACCATGCAAATAGGTGAGTCCTTCGGGACCCGTTTCTTCCAAAATCTTGCCACTCATATCGGCCATACGGACCGACAACGTCACTAAGCGATCATTTTCAACGGACAATGCCATGAGTTATTACTCCGAAATTGGCCTCTCTGCGCGTTCCCGCAAAAGGCGCTTTGGCACTAGGCCAAAGTAGCGCAAGAGGCACCAAAATAAACCAGGGTTCTGGGATGCACAAAAGAAGTGCTGGGGCACCAGAAAAACCCATATCGTGCAATCGACGAATCGTTGCGGCTATCGTAAAAAAAAGAATCAGGTTTGTCAAAAAAGGAAAAGGATATTGTGCAATCCACATGAGCGTTTCATCGCTCACCCCCTCTTCCCAGTCGGCAAGCGCCAATCCACCCCCGTAAAGAAGCAAGAAAAGACCACCCGCGATGAGCATCGAACTCAAATAGGTGAGTCGACCCTCTGCGCGTTGCGGATTGTAGAGTTGCGCCACGCTAGAGAAAAAGGTCCAAAGGGAGGAAGCTTGTCCACTCACTTCACTTCTTCCACATCAATCACATCGTCTTGAGGCTTACGGTCACTACGGCGAATCGTGACGATTTGCAGAGGATCAGGACCAAAACGATTTGCCCCTTTCATCCCTGGCCAAGCCATGAGAATAAGCGGAATCAGAATGTTGGCGCCAGGAATAA
>OJPB01000561.1_pt1 | contig 21766 bp, 21 predicted proteins | sample 1598391 | NCBI WGS metagenome assembly OJPB01 (sample SAMN03922452, study PRJEB24848) | human gut metagenome | isolation source: stool sample | host: Homo sapiens | place: Germany | collected 2009-11
TTGAAGCCCGTTGCCGGACTTCGTTGCCGACACCCTCTGTCTGGCTATTTTCATGTATGGAGGATAACTGCCTATGGCAAAAAACAAAACAGAGATTCATGTTACAACGGTATTTGACGGGGAGCTGGACGCCACCGATGTGTTCGTCAGCCTGATTTCCCAGAAATACGGCAAGACAAATACAAAAGAATATCTTGCTAAAAAGAAAGATTTGAAGTATAATGAAGATGAGGTTCAAAAGAGCCAGATACCGTCTGGATTGTGTGGGTAAATGGCTATGATGAACGAAATGGAATACAGAACAATCGGTTCGGCACTTGCCGGGGGCTATCGTGCAGCGGTCTATTGCAGACTGTCAAAGGACGATGACCTGCAAGGCGAAAGTGCCAGTATCGCAAACCATGATGTAATGTATAGAGGGTGGATTACACCAAAAAACATTACATCATGACTGGCGGCTCATTTGTGGCGAATGAAAAGACAGTTATGATAAAGGAGGGATGCCCTCAAACCTACCGTAACTGTCAACCACATTCCCACGAAAGGAGCCTTGTATGGAACTGACTTACACCAAATGCGGCGACTATCTCATTCCTGACCTTGTGTTATCGGATACCAAAGAGTACCATATCGGGAAATATGGCCGGTTGCGCCGTGCCTACTTAAAAGAACACCGGCCCATTCTGTATACCGATCTCATTGTCACTGAAAAGTTGTTTCCCCACTTGGAGGAAATCGACATCGCCTGTCGGGAGCGACTGGAAATCATTGAAAAAGCCATGATGCAGCAAGAGGGTGTCACGGAAACCCTGAAAACTGCCGACCAGATAGCATGGGTGCGCTCCATGAACTCCATCCACAACAGGGCCGAGGAAATCGTCCTGGCTGAGCTGGTCTACTGTTGAGGGAGGGAACGCAATGATTTTGGAAGCCATGTATAACGGGGAGTTTTATCCCTGTGAAACCGTTGTTCCCACGTCCCCGGAATACCGCAAGGCAGTCCAAACCTGTGCGGCGTTGATGGAGCAGTTATCCCAGCGGCTCAGCAAAGAGGACTATGCTCTGGTGGAAGAACTCCGGGCGCAGAACGCTATCGCTCAGTGCGAGGAAAGTGAGAGCCATTTCAAGTATGGCTTTTCGGCGGGGCTGATTGTCCAGCAGGAAGCCCATGAACAGCTGCAAAACAAGAAATAAGCGATTGCCGAAAAAGCCCACGCAGCCGGAAAGAGAACCGGTGGCGTGGGCTTTCTGCGTATATGGTTATTCTGTCAGATCATCCGAAGTTTCCGCAACCAGCCGGTCAAAGTCGCTCTGATAGGTTCGATCCTGCAAAACTCGGAACTTTTCAAACTCTTTTTCAGCAAAGGCTTTGGCAATGGCGGCGGTCACCTTGCCTTTATCATGCAGAATATCTTCCTCGTTGAACTGTAAAAATGCGTCAAGCCGCTTGACCCAATCGGCCATATACATGACATTTCCCCGGCGGGCCTGCCGTTCCGCATAGTCCAAGTACATGGTGACGATCTCGTTCAGATTTCGTATTTCCGTTTCGTTCAGATAGTTTTTGGCGACGGTGACATCCGATTTGCGGATGCGGCCTTTGGGGGCGTTTTTCCATGTGGTCAGCCCCATGTTGGGCTTAGTGCTGTCGGCACGGCCATATACGATCTCAGCGGCGGTATGATGGGTGACCGCATAATGGAGCTTATTCTGCACCATGGCGAAAAATTCCTTTGTGATGGGGCTTTCTACATCGTAGTCGGCGCTGCACTGAGAATAGATGTCCGTGATTTTCTGGTAAAATCTTCTCTCGCTGGCCCGGATGTCCCGGATACGCTCCAGCTGTTCCTCGAAATAATCCTTGCCGAAAAAGTTCTCTGGCTCCCGCAGCCGTGCGTCATCCATCACATAACCTTTGATGATGAACTCTTTTAACACCCGGTTCGCCCAAATGCGGAACATGGTCGCCTTTTTGGAGTTCACCCGATACCCCACAGCGATAATAGCATCCAGATTGTAATAGTTGGTCTGATACCGTTTTCCGTCCGCCGCAGTTGTTTCCATTTTGGAAACAACTGAATCCTCGCTCAGTTCGCCGGATTCAAAAATGTTTTTCAGATGCTTGGAAATGGCCGCTTTCTGTACCTCAAACAGCTCTGCCATTTTTGCCTGTGTCAGCCAGAGGTTTTCCTGAAAGAGCAGGATTTCCACCCGCACTTCTCCGTTTTCGGTCTTGTAAAAGAGGATTTCTCTGGTTTCATACGGGGTCAGTCCCTGTTCCTCACTCATTCCTCGTCACCTCCATCCGTCCGGTTCTTTCCCCGGCTCTTATAGACATTGTACTGATTTTTGCACCTTGGGCTGCAAAAGGCGGCGTTGGACCGGCTGCCCAGGAACACCTTCTGGCAGTGCTTGCACAGGCGCAGGGGCTGGTCGCCATCCACCAACATGAAGCTGAACATCATCTGGATGCCCAGCAGCAGCGAATGGAAATCCCAATAGATGGTGGGCTTATCCAACAGCTCAATGTGGTAGCTGGGGGCGATCCCGCCGAACGCAGCCATGGCCTTGCGGTACAGCCCCCGTGCGTCCTCGTCAATGGAATCATAGTCATTGTAGTACAAAATGGCGGTGGTCAGCGTAAAGGCCCAGTCCTTGAACTGTTGAGCAACCCACTCGTAGGGTTCCGCATATTCCCGCTGGAAGCTCATGTTTTTCGCCATCGGCTCGTCCATGAAGGTCATGGTCAGGGCAATCATCGTCCGGTCACCGGACACATTCCACGTGGATTCTATGCCTTTCTTCACCAAGTCCAGCTGGTCAAAAGGATAAAACAGGGACAAGTATTTGTCTGTCGCCATGGATTCTTCCTTAATGAAGTGGTTTTTGAGCAGGTATACCGCCTCATAGTCCATAAAGGACGGCGTGGTGGGCAGGGCGGTGATCAGCCCCAGCAGGCCGTACCGGGTGATAAACTCCATTACCGCCTTTTCCACTTCTGCTTCCGGCTTGCGCCCCATCATCAGCATCCCCACATTCAGCGCATCCAGCACAATGTTGGGGACCTCTTTCAGCGGGTTGTAGACATCCGGCTTTGCGCTCTTGCCGGGGGTGATATACCGCTTGCCATCTTCCGCTGTTTTCAGCTCGTAATGATCGTACCGCACCCAATGGGAACGGGACTGTTCAAATAAATTTTTCATCATACACGCCCTTTCTCCTTAATCGTCCCAATTATCAGGGGCGGTTTTTCTTTTTTCTGCGCTTGGTCTTATTCTCCCGCCGGATCACGGCGTCCTTGCCTTGTTTCCTTGCAATTTTCGAGTATTCCTCCAAAAACTGGCGTTCCCGCAAGGTCAAGCTGCTACCATGCTCCTGCTTGCCGCACAGATGGTCATACATCTGGCGCTGCAATTTCTTGTGGATGGTCTTTCGCAGCTTGCGGATGTTGCGGTCAGACTGCCCACGCACAGCGGCAAGCCGGGTGGTGCTGTACAGCCGCAAAGAGAGGAAATACAAAACCTCCTTATGTTCCTCGCTTAATTCCTCCACCATGTGGGAAATAAAGGAGTCAGCGGTCAGGTTGTGCATATCATAGGGGCAGTCAAACAGGATGTCCAGAAAGTTCCCGGCCATCAGCTGCCGGTATGCAGGGTTGTTCATCCAGCGGGGAATGAGCTTCGGTTCCGGCACCGCCTGATATTCCAGCGGCACATCCCCACGGAGGTTTTCGTGGTCCCGTTCCCGGCGCTCCCGGTTCCGGTCCAGCTTGTTCCATTCCTCCACCACGGCCCGGAAATCCTTCTCCGTGCGTGCTGCTTCCTCCAGCCGCCGTATGGCCTCGGCCCGCATCTCCCGTTTGAGCCGTTTATCACTGACCGGTGCAGCTTCTTCTTCCTCGGTTTCCAGTTCGGCATCATAATCGACGGGATGCTCGTCCTGCTCCAGCTCATTTTCCAGCTCGGCCAGACGTTCTTCCGCAAGCGCCTGTTCCAGCGTTTCTTCCGCCCCTGCGCCTGTCCCATCGTCCCATCCGGTGAAGCCACCCTCGGTATCCAGAAGCTCGTCATCAGACAGATACGCCATGACCCCACCTCTTTTAAAAAAATATTTTGCGATTTTTCAAAAATGGTTCCGTTTTGCATCCCGGATTTCTCCTATTAGTGAAAGAGTAATCTAAAAACAAGTTACTTGGGTTACATTTGCTTTTTCACGCAGGAGAAAGGGGGCTTTCGCCATGTTCAGGCTTGACACAAAAAAGAAGTAACACAATCGCAGGTTACAAACAACGGAACTATAACAACAGTATACACCGGATGCGCCGAAAGCGCAAGAAAGAGAGGTTCTATGGCAGATAAAAACGCCGTGTTTCTGACCCGGCACATTGGCAACACCACCTATAAAGTTCGTGTCTACCTCAGTGAAACCGCCGAGGAAACGATGGAAGATAAAATTTTGCGGCTGATCCGCAACGACGGGCTGGCAAACCAGCCGGAATGTGGTATAATGGAACTGCCACAAATGAGCCGTCCGTCTGAAAGGAGCGCCTAATATGGCAAACAGACAGACGGAAGAAAAAATCACTGCGCTCTATGAGCGCCTGTCCCGTGACGATGACCTCACGGGTGACTCGAACTCCATTCTGAACCAGAAACGTTATCTCGAAAGTTATGCAGCACAGCGGGGCTACACCAATATCGTCCACTACACAGACGATGGGTGGTCCGGCGGCAACTTTGACCGTCCCGCATGGAAGCGCCTTGTGGCGGACATCGAGGCGGGAAAGGTGGCCCATCTGCTGTGTAAGGACCTAAGTCGGATCGGCAGAAACTACTTGCAAACCGGCTTTTACACCGAGGTAATGTTCCGGCAGAATGGGGTTCATTTTGTTGCTGTCGCCAATAACATCGACAGCGAGGAACAGGACAGCGGCGAGTTTGCGCCCTTTCTCAATATCATGAATGAATGGTATCTGCGTGACCAGTCCAAAAAGGTTTCGGCAGCATACCGTGTCAAGGGCAAGGCGGGCAAGCCCACCACCAACAACGCCATCTATGGCTACAAAAAAGACCCGGAGGACAAGGACCACTGGCTGGTGGACGAGGAAGCCGCCGCCGTGGTGCGGCGGATCTTCCGGCTTGCGGTGGAGGGGCACGGCCCCCATGAGATTGCCAAGATACTCACACAGGAAAAGGTGGAGTGCCCCGCCTATTATCTGGCACGAAACGGCAGGGGCTGCCGGAAAAACACTGTGGACACCAGCCGACCCTATGACTGGTACGGCTTCACGGTCAGCGCCATGTTGACCAAGCCGGAGTATATGGGGCATACCGTCAATTTCCGTTCTTCCAAGAAGTCCTACCGGGATAAGCGGGTAAAAAACGACCCGTCCGACTGGCTGATTTTTGAGAACACCCACGAGGCCATTGTTGACCCGGAAACCTGGCAGCTCGCCCAGCAGGTGAAGCGGACGGTGCGCCGGACAGATACCACCGGCGTTGCCAATCCCCTGACCGGCCTTGTGTTCTGTGCCGACTGCGGAGCCAAGATGTATAACCACCGGGGCAAACGCAAAAAGGACGGGCGGGAGTATGGAACCGACTTTTATAACTGCTCCACCTACACCCTGACCTTTGAGCGGGAAACCCAGATGTGTTTTTCCCACACCGTTAGCACCAAAGCCCTGAACGCTCTGATTCTGGAAACCATCCGCACTACCGCCAGCTATGCCATCCAGAACAAGGAAGAGTTTATTCAGAAAGTTCGCAGCATTTCACAGGTTCGCCAGCAGGAAGCGGCCAAGGAGCTGAAACGCAAGGTCGCCAAGGAGCGCAAGCGCAGCGCCGAGCTGGATGTGCTGATTAAAAAGCTATACGAAACCTATGCCATGGGCAAGTTGGAGGAAAAACGGTTCGAGCTGCTGTGTGCTGAATATGAGAAGGAACAGGCCGAGCTGGAACAGCTGCTTGCATCCGAGCAGGCACAGTTGGACCAATTTCACGAGGATACCGACCGTGCCAGCCACTTTCTGGCGCTGGCACAGAAATATACGGATTTCACCGAGCTGACCGCCCCTATGATCCATGAATTTGTGGAGAAAATTCTGGTTCATGCCCCGGACAGAAGCACCGGGGAGCGGGTGCAGGAAATTGAGATTTATCTGAATTTCATCGGGAAGTTTGAAGTGCCCATGCCCGAACCCACCGAGGAAGAACTGGCTGCGGAGGAAAAGCGCCGCCAGAAGCGTATCCGTGACCATGAAAAATATCTGCGCCAGAAGGAGCGTAAACAGAAGATTGCCGAGGGGCTGATCGTTCCGGGTGAACCGTACCAGCTGGTGTGCCAGTGCTGCGGGGAGACGTTCCAGTCTGTCCGCCCCAACGCTAAATTCTGCAAACCCGCCTGCCGGGAGAAGTTCTACCGGCAGGAAAAGCGGAAAGCCAAAGAAACGGAAGCATCACAAACTGCATAAAGACTGCGGCCTGCCCCAATAAACCGGGCAGGCCGCATTTTTTATGCCCTGAAACGGAGGGATTTTTATGACACTCTTTGAACTGGTAAAACAGAATATTTGTGTGCCGGATGCGGCGGAACACTATGGGCTGCAAGTCAGCCGAAACGGGATGTGCAGCTGTCTGTTCCATGAGGACCGACACCCCAGCATGAAGCTGAATGAACGGTATTTTTACTGCTTCGGCTGCGGAGCCACCGGCGATGTGATCGACCTTGTGGCGAGGTTATTTGACCTGAGCAGCTACGAGGCAGCGCAGAAGCTGGCACAGGATTTTGGGATTGGCCCGGACAAGCCCCCTGCGGCAGCCGCCCTGCCCAAACCGGAGCGTCCTCTGCTGAAAGCATATCGGCAGCAGGAAGTGCGCTGCCTGCGGGTACTGTGCGATTATCTGCATCTTCTGGAACGCTGGAAGGTACAGTACGCACCCAAGACACCGGAAGATGCTCTGGATGACCGGTTTGTGGAAGCCTGCCAGATGCTGGACTATGTGGAGCATCTGGCAGATTTGCTCATTGCCGCCGAGCTGGAACAGCGAGTAAAAATCGTAGAAATGTTGAACAAGGATGGCCTGATCGCCGGTTTGGAGAAGCGATTAAAGCGATTGGAAAAGGAGGAAGTCACCCATGAAGAAAAACAAGCAGCCTGACGGGATGCCCGTCTGGTTCGATGGCAAAAGCATCAATGAAGCCCTGTTTTGTGAGGAGTTCTTGCAGACGCACAAGATCATCTTCACAAACGGGGCTTTTTTCACGCCCGAAGGTCGTGTAACCGATGAACTGCCCTTGCGGGGAGAGATTTTTGAGGAACTGAAATGCTGCGCGGTCAGCAACATTCCCCGCAAAATCAGCAACATCGTGGAGCTGATGAAACTGGCAGCACTGGTGGAGGATTTTCCCCCGGAGCCGGATCGGATTCATCTTTCCAACGGCACACTTTTTCTGGACGGAACTTTTGCGAAAGGAAAGCCGAAAATCGTCCGCAACCGTTTCCCTGTGGCCTATAACCCCAATGCTTCACAACCTGTCCTCTGGCTGAAATTTCTGGATGGCCTGCTCTACCCAGAGGACATCCCCACCTTGCAGGAATATATCGGTTACTGCCTGATTCCCAGCAACAAGGGGCAGCGGATGATAGTCATAAAAGGCAGCGGCGGCGAGGGCAAGAGCCAGATCGGTACTGTGCTGGGTGCTTTGTTTGGTTCTAACATGAAGGACGGCAGCATCGGGAAAATATCCGAGAACCGTTTTGCCCGTGCTGACCTGGAACATATCCTCCTGTGCGTGGATGATGATATGCGGATGGAGGCCCTGCGCCAGACCAACTATGTGAAATCCATTGTCACCGCCCAGGGCAAGATGGATTTGGAGCGCAAGGGCAAGCAGAGCTATCAGGGATGGATGTGCGCCCGGCTGCTGGCTTTCTCCAACGGAGATTTGCAGGCCCTGTTTGACCGGAGCGACGGATTTTATCGCCGCCAGCTGGTGCTAACCACGAAAGAAAAACCGGCTGGCCGTGTGGATGATCCCGACCTTGCGGAGAAGATGAAAGCCGAGGTGGAGGGCATTCTGCTGTGGGCTTTTGAGGGATTGCAGCGGCTGGCCGCCAACAATTTCAAGTTTACCGAAAGTGACCGCACCAGAGAAAACCGGGAGGCAGTCAAACGAGACAACAACAATGTGTATGATTTTTTGGATTCTGACGGGTATGTTCGCCTGAAGGCCGATATGTCCGCCAGTTCCAAAGAGCTGTATGAGGCGTACCAGATTTACTGCACCGAGAACAATCTGCCTGCCCTGAAACCCCGCAGCTTCAGCGAAGCCTTGATTGCCTGCCAGAGCCGCTACAGTTTGGAATACTGCAACAATGTGACCAATGCTGCCGGACGGCGGGTGCGTGGCTTTTTGGGGATTGAGGTACTGGTGAGAAATCATATATCAGTGTTTTCCGGTGATTCGATGCGTACGTACGTACCGGAAGATGTGCCGGAAGAATGGCGGCGCTGAACCGTGTACGTACGTACGCTTTGATTGACCCTTGTTCTCCCTTTTATAGCAATTCGGCGGCTATGGCAGTCAGAATCACTGGTCAAATCCCCATGCTAAATCAAGGCAAGTGGAAATCGAAAAGTATTTGCCTATTGGAAGAAATCATTTTGCGAAACCGTGCTTCTCGCCCCGGTGAACCGGGTGCATGGAATCATGGGGAAATGCACGGTTTCAAGCCAAGTCACACGGAACGGAAAAGTCGGAAGGTGCGACCTATGGGCAGGACATCACACCGGCAATTCTGAACGGATTTGGTGACAAGGAGATTTTTCACCACACAGCGAAGCGGTTATGCCAGAGGGCGTGCCAGCTTCGCTTTTTTATCAAGTAAATTTAGGAGGATTTTTGATGATGACGGTACGCAACGAGATTAAGGCACAGATCGTCCGGGCCGGATATACCATGCAGGAGGTGGTTGACCGGCTCCATGAGGAATACGGCTGGTCGGACAGTGTTTCCAACCTGTCGGCCAAGCTCCAGCGGGAATCCATCCGCTACAAGGAGGTTGTGGAACTGGCTGATGTGCTGGGCTATGACCTGATCTGGCAGAAACGGAGGTAAATCTATGACAAGTGAAGAAAAGAAACTGTTGCAGGCAAAGCACCGCTTGGAGGAAGCCCAGGCACGGGACCGGGTGAAGGAACGAAAAGCACGGACAAGGCGGCTCATTCAGGAGGGCGCTGTACTGGAAAAAGTGCTGCCGGAAGTACAGGCGGTAGGGCTTGATAATCTGGAAGAGTACCTGCGGCGAAAGCTGGCAGGACACGATTGAAAACTGCTGGGAGGTCTCCGGGAAACCGGGGGCCTTCCTCTTTTTTATCCCGAAGGGCGCACTTACTCACCACCTGCTAAAGCAGGCGGTGGTAGCCCTCCCGTTGGTCGGGCACGTGCGCTCTCCGAGGGGGATTGCGGCTCCTGCGGGAGCCGCTGGACAAGGCTGCATTTCTGCCAAACTGCCAGCCATGTCCACGCAGCCGGCGCAGGGTTTTCCGTTTTGGAAGCCCCTGTTCATGGGGTGGTATATTGCCACCCCATCCCGCCGCCTGCCTGCGTCAACCTGCCACCGGCAGCTTGACACAGATACAGGGGTGGAACGAATCGTTCCGCCCCTGCTGGTGGTGTGTCGCATTTCACGACGTACTGAGCGAAAACAAGGGTGCCCTGTTTTGGGGCACCCCTTTCAGAAAGGACAAGGTGATTTATGGCGATTTATCATTTGGAGGCCAAGATGGTCAGCCGTGGAGCCGGACGCTCCGCCGTGGCTGCTGCGGCCTATCTGAGCTGTTCCCGGATGCTCAACGAGTATGACGGAGTGCAGCACGACTACACCCGCAAACAGGGACTTGGATGGCGGCAGGTTTTTCTGCCAGCCACGGCCCCCGCAGAGTGGCAAGATCGAGAAACCCTGTGGAATGCTGTGGAGGAAACCGAAACCGCAAAGGACAGCCGCCTCGCCCGTGAATTTGTGGCGGCGCTGCCCATAGAACTAAGCCGGGAGGAACAAATTCAGCTCCTGCAAGATTTCATCAAGGAGCAGTTTGTGGCAGACGGAATGTGCGCCGATGCTGCCATCCATGACCCATATCCTCCCGGACACAATCCCCATGCCCACATCCTGCTGACGGTGCGCCCGCTGGATGAAAAGGGAAAATGGCAGTACAAGACCGAGAAAGAATATCTCTGTGTCAAAGATGGCGAGGAACGGGGCTTTACTGCCGCCGAGTTCAAACAGGCGCAGGCCGACGGCTGGGAGAAACAGTATCAGTACAAGGTAGGCAAAAAGAAGGTGTATATGGCCTCGTCCGCAGCGCAGGCGCAGGGCTATGAACGGGTGTCCAAGTACCCCAAAAGCACCAAATATGGCAGGCAAAATCCCATCACGGAACGATGGAACAGCGACGAGCAGCTTGTCCTGTGGCGGGCTGCATGGGCAGATGTGGCAAACCGCCATCTGGAGCGCACCGGGCACGAAGAACGCATCGACCACCGCAGCCATGCCGAGCGTGGACTGCTGGAGCAGCCTACGGTCCATGAGGGTGTGGTTGCCAGAGCCATGGAGAAAAAGGGTATTATCTCTGACCGGTGCGAGCTGAACCGGCAGATCAAGGCGGACAATGCCCTGCTTCGGGAGCTGAGAGGGCAGCTTAAAAAGCTGGCGCAGGCAGTCAAAAATACCATCCCAGCACTTGCCGAAGCCATGGAAAATCTGCGTAAAAATCTGCTGCTGTTCTGCTATCAGCTGGGGTATCTCCGCAAGGGCAAGGAACGCCTGAACACTTCGCTGAATACGCTGCGCCCCGCCCTCACACAGTACAATCAGCTGGCAAAGGACATCCGGGATAAGACGAAAGAGCGCCGCAGCCTGCTTTCCGAGAAGAAGGCGCTCTCTGCGGTTCATGTATTCCGGCACCGGGAACTGGCGGCTAAGATAGCGGCTCTGACGGAGGATTTGGAAGAACTGCGTTCGGAGAAAAATCTGCTTCTGGCGTCGCTGGCATATACCGAAGAAGATGCTGCCGAACAATTCCCTAAAGACATCGCCACCATGGAGCAGAGCCTGAAACGGCTGGAAGAACAAGAACAGAAATATTCTGCTGAACTGGACGCTGCCTTGAACGAGTATGCCGGGCTTCGGGAACAGGCACAGGGCGTCGATCCGGTGCAGCTGTATGAAGCAAGACAGGCCATCCGTCCCAGCAAGGAGCAGGAGGCGGAGAACCGGGCACAGCAGGTTTACGGCGAGAAGTACAGCCCGCTTTTGATGTTTGACAGCAAAAAGGTGGTTTCCCGTGTGCTGCATGAGGATATGGAGCGACAGACGGTACGGAGAATGATGCGACAGGCGCAGAAGGAGCAGCAGACTCTTCAAAAGAAAAAGAGTGAGCAGGAACGGTAACCCACCGTTCCTGCTCACCCAAGATGACCTTACAAAAGATCATTTAACAAATTCATACACTTTACCTTTTGCTGCAAGTTGGCACTGCCATATACATTGAGAGTAAAAGACACATTTTTATGTCCGAGAATTTCAGAGAGAGACTTCACATCAAACTCTGGTATTTCAATGGCTCTTACGGCAAATGTATGCCGTATCTCGTGGAACTTTACCTTTTGCAGCCCATTTCGTTTCAAAAAACGGGAAAAGAACTGCCTGTAAGTTCGAGGCTCTGTCGGCTTTGTTTTGCCAGTCAAGAAGTAATGGTTGGGATTTTCCGTATAAAACTTCTTGATAATGTTCATGAGCAAAGACGGTACGGGAATTGTTCGAGCTGATGTCTTGGTCTTCGGCGGCCCTATGTGCAGATAGGACTCTCCCTTTTTCTTGTCATAGATGCGCTGAACGGTTTTGTTGATGCTGATGGTTTTATCTGTCAACGAGATGTCCTTCATCTGTAAGCCGCAGAGTTCACCAATCCGCACACCGGTAAACAGTGCAATGAGTATGCCGGCGGTCTTCCGGTTCAGGTTCATGTATATACACTGAATTAGAGCTTGCTCTTGATCCTTGGACAGAGAAACCACCTTTTTTATTCCCAACTCTTTGGGGTATTCTATCAGGTCCCAGTTGAGCAGTGGTATCGCTCTTTCCTTGTAGGCATATTCCATAGCAAGCCGCAGCACGAGAATCACATCTCGTATGGTCTTCACAGTGAGACCGCCGGACTTATCCAGCCGCCCGGACTCGTAAAGATACGATATGTAGCTCTGAATGTCCGGCTCGGTAATGCTGCCGATCTTCCGCTTACCGAAGTGAGGTATTAAGTGATTTTCGGCTATCAGCGTAAAACTGGCATGGGTTGACGGTGTGATCATCGGCTTCTTTTGATTTAGCCAAGTGTTCAATAGCGTCTTGAATTGTGTATTGTTAGTCATGTTGACCACCTCCACGATTATTATCACGTGGAGGACGAAGATGTGCATTTCCATCCTCAAGTAACGGTCTCGAAAAGCGTCCGAAACTCCGTTTCCCTGGCTTTGATGAGCCGTGGTGTAGCCACAAATTCAGCGCTGTATTTTCCTTCTTGCAAAACAACACTCTTTCACGAGCTGAGCTTGATGCAACCGGAGATGTGCTGGATATTCATTATGGTGATGTATTGATCAAATACGGAAGTATTCTCGATGCCACAGACAACACCATTCCCCACATTATTTCTGGGCATGAAAGCACAAATTACGACTATCTTCAAGACGGGGATATAATTGTTGCAGATACCGCCGAAGATAAAACGGTTGGAAAAACAATTGAACTATTGAATATTTCCGGCAGAAAGATCGAGGCTGGACTGCATACAGTTCCGTGTAGACCTCTTTTCCCGTTTGCATCCATGTATTTGGGGTATTACATGAACACCCCCCACTATCACAAGCAGCTCATTCCTTTAATGCAAGGTATTAAAGTTCTGTCTATCAGCAAGGGGAATATTTCTAAAACTGAAATCTCATCTCCACAAACGATTGCTGAACAGGAAAAGATAAGCCGTTTTCTATATCTGCTGGATCAAAGGGCAGCGGCTCAGAGTAAAATCATTGATGCCCTCAAGAAGTATAAAAGAGGTGTCGTTCGCTCCCTATTATCGCCAGAGAATTGTGGTCTAAAAGAAGTTCAATGGCAGTGTGATACCATAGGCAATCTTGGTTCCTTTATCAAGGGTGCGCCATTATCAAAAGCCGATATTTCCGAAACAGGAACTCCATTTATTCTGTACGGCGAGCTATATACAACCTACCATGAAGTAATTACATCCGTTGTCAGAAAAACGGAAGCAGTAGTTGAACAAGTTTATCATAGTATGGTGGGAGATGTGCTTATACCTACTTCTGGGGAAACATCAGAAGAAATTTCCACAGCTTCGTGTGTTATGCTTCCGGGTGTTATTCTTGCTGGTGATCTTAATATTTTCCGAAGCACTAAAATTGACGGAAGAATAATGAGCTACATACTTAACCACATCGTCAACGGGAATATTGCCCGTATCGCTCAGGGTAAATCTGTTGTTCATGTACAGGCAAGTGAAATCTCAAAGATTGAAATATCATATCCTGATCCTGAGACACAGATCCGCATAATAAAAGTTCTTGAGGCAATTAGCAACCGTATAGAGTCATGTGAGAAGGAGCTAAATCATCTTACTAAAATGCGCAACTCTCTGTTGCAGCAGCTTTTTATATAAAGAGTTGTTGCAAAAGAGCTTTTTTTAGATTCACCAATGTGGCCAAGCACTTCTCTGCATTTTGAATTTTGGCATCGAATGAAGAAAGCATTTTTGAAATTTGTTTTCTTTCCGTTTCGGGAGGAAGAGGCAACCTGCATTCATTAAGGATTCCTTTGGTTATCTGATTGATCGTTGCTGTACCCGTGTCCTTGAAAACTTGAGAGAAAAACATCTGGCTGTTCAAGTAATGAAAGATATACGTATCATTTAGCTTGCTACGAATTATCATCATAAATGCGCCCCATGTTGTCATAGGCATATTTGGGGGAATTAGCGCAGTTTTTCCAACAAGATTTTTGCTGCCATTTCGTACACACATAATGACATCATCACATTTTACTTGTAAGCTCTCATCCACTTTCTTGTCTACATAAACACAGTCATCAAAAGACAGCATACCATTTTGAATGTTGGATGACCTTAAAACAAGATACCCCGAAACTGAAACATCACTTGGACTATAAGTAAGCCCCTGTAAAAAATCAGCAACTTCGGATAAATAGACTGTCGGATATATATTGCTATTGATATTTGAAAAAAGCTTGTTAAGCAATCCTCTTTTATACTTCTGACTAAGTATGCAGAAAAGCTATATGAAAGACGAAAATCCCTTGCAATAGCGGAAATTCTCTGCTACTGCAAGGGATTTTGCTTCAAGTTCTTGCTACTGTTCAGTTAAAAAATAGACCTCAAGTAACGGTCTCGAAAAGCGTCCGAAACTCCGTTTCCCTGGCTTTGATGAGCCGTGGAAGGCAGAAATGCTATCTGATTTTTCAGAGCGTGTGACACGAAAGAACACAAAGAATGAAACGAACCTTCCACTGACGATTTCTTCTAAAGATGGGCTTGTCGATCAAATCAGCTACTTCAACAAGATGGTTGCCAGTAAAGACATCAGTAGCTACTATCTTCTCAAAGAAGGAGAATATGCCTACAATAAAAGTTATTCTGTTGGGTATGATTTCGGCTCAATAAAACGCCTTGATCATTATCCGATGGGGGCTTTGTCCACCCTATATATTTGTTTTGCTCTAAAAAGGCATAATTCTGATTTTATCAGAGCTTATTTCGACTCTCTGAAATGGTACCGTGAAATATATATGATTTCTGCTGAAGGGGCAAGGAATCACGGATTACTGAATGTGCCCACTGAAGATTTTTTTCAGACTATCCACTATCTCCCGCAGGATACTCGTGAACAGAGAAAAATAGCCAACTTTATTATCACTTTAGATCGTCGCATAGATGCACAGCAGTCTCTTGTCAAAAGCCTCAAGAAGTATAAAAGAGGTGTCATATCTGCACTTCTAAGTTCAAAGACTAATCCTTATTATTCATCCGAAACATGGAAAGAAGTAGCTTTATGTGATGTAGCAAGCGGCTTTGAGTATGGCATGAATGCCGCTGCCACAGTCTACGATGGTTCTCATAAGTACATTAGGATTACAGATATTGATGATAATTCTCATCTTTATAGCCAAGATGTACCGGTCTCACCAGAAGGGCAAGTAGATGAAAAGTATCGAGTTCGAGAAAACGACATCTTATTTGCTCGTACAGGGGCATCTGTGGGTAAAAGCTATCGCTACCAGCGTAGTGACGGTGATCTTTATTATGCTGGCTTTCTTATTCGCATTCATGTAAATTCAGATGTGAATTGCGGTTATGTTTTTCAGAATACATTAACTGAGGCATATAGGCGTTGGGTTCTCCTTGAATCTGCTCGATCTGGCCAGCCGGGAATTAACGCTGAGCAATATAAACAATATCGCTTTCTGCTTCCGCCCTTAGAGCTACAAAATAAAATCTCCACCTTGGCTACTAATCTCGACAATCTAATCTGCAAAGAGGAAAATCTTCTATCACAAATCGAACAAGTAAAAATAGCTTTATTGCAGCGGCTTTTTATATAAAGAGCCGCTGCATAAGCCCCGTTCTTTCGTTTATAAGCGTGTCCAGCATATTTTCGTGAGCGGTTATTGTGAAGTCAAGTTTTGAGAAAAAACGGGCGATTTTCTTTTGTTCATGTAAAGGCGGCAGAAAAACAGTTTGATTCAAAACCGTTCCACGATCTATGCCTTCAATTAGTCCTGTGGCGTTCCGCTTGATCCTATCCGACAAGAAACCCGTCAGGTAGTAGCAGAAGTCGCTTGTCATTTTTTCATTTGCACGCAAAGACATAAACTGTCTCGCTATGTGTGCCTTTTCCTGTGTTAATCTCACAACTGCTCCTGAACCAGAGCCTTTACAGACAAGTAGGGTGTCACCCTTATACGCATAACACCGGGGTGTCTGCGTCCATCTACTGACCACTGTTTCTCCTTTCACAATACAACTGGCTCCTGTCATATAAGGAACACCTATTTCTTGATCATTGTATTCAGCAGGCGCAAAGTCTTGTCCTGATTGTAGCGAGATGAGGTCTCCCATTTTGTATTTATCCCATTTTTGCGGCTTAGCCGAAAAAGAAACTTGTTGAGTGAATACTGCTTTTAACGCACCTCTTTTATACTTCTTGAGGGTCTCAACCAAAGTACGTTGCGTCTCAATTCTTCGCTCTATGGCATCGAGAAATAAAGAGATCCTTTCCTGTTCCTTTGCAGAGGGAACATTTATTGGCATTGCGAAAAAGACGTCATCCTTGATGCTCACTCTGTCATGTCTTGCACCGCTGTCACCGGACATATAGATGTACCGATGCCATGTCGACGAGCGAAAATACCACTCGAAGTAAAGCGGATTGATTTCTCGCTTGGCACGGAAGCACAAGTACAAAGGAGACACTATTCCCGCCTCCGGGTATTGATAGCTACTTATGGGGCCGTAAGGTGCATCGGCAGATTTTCTGGGGTTGTAAACAAAATCGTTGGACTCGATGATATAGTATCCATTTGTATTATCGCTGTTTGCAATGTCCTTATCAAAATACTCTCGCTGAGGAATCAGACCTTGCTTTGCTGAATTGCAGATAACATTACTAATCATTCCATCAGAGTTCTTCTTAGTGCTTTTAACAAAATAGTCTGAAAGAAGAGCTGTGTTCCACGGCTCATCAAAGCCAGGGAAGCGGAGTTTCGGACGCTTTTCGAGACCGTTACTTGAGGATACATTTGCCATAATTATTCGCCCTCCACTTCGAACGGGAAATCAAGTCCCAGCTCGTCAAAAAACGGTTTCAATTCTGCATCAATGCCCTTAATTTCGTTCTGGAGCTGGCGGATTTCCGCAGCTACTTGGTTCAGATCAATCTCTTCCTCCGGCTCGAAGGTATCAACGTACCGAGGGATATTGAGGTTGAAGCCGTTCTCTGCAATTTCCTGCATCGTGGCAACATGGGCATACTTGTCCACATCCTCACGACGCTTGTAAGTCTCAACAATCTTGTCAATGTCGCACTCACGGAGAATATTTTGGTTTTTACCGGCTTCAAAATCGCCAGAAGCATCAATGAACAGAATGTTGTCGGCATTGTCATTTCGCTCTCTCTTGAGGACAAGGACACATACCGGAATGCCTGTGCCGAAGAAAAGGTTGGCAGGAAGACCGATCACAGCGTCCAGAACATTCAACTTCTGGATAAGGTGTTTGCGGATCACTTCTTCTGCAGCACCACGGAACAGAACACCGTGAGGCAACAGCACAACAGCTCGTCCGTCCTCATCCATGTGATGCACCATGTGCTGAACAAAAGCGAAGTCAGCCTTGCTCTTCGGGGCAAGCTTGCCGTACTCATTAAAACGGGGGTCTTCCATAAAGCTCAGATCGCCAGACCACTTAGCAGAATACGGGGGATTTGCAACCTGAACACGGAATTTCATGTCACCAAAGTAGTCATGCTCCAAGGTGTCTCCGTTGTAGATATTGAAATTCCGGTAAGGAATGCCACGGAGAATCATGTTCATTCGGGCGAGGTTGTAGGTCGTGGAAGTTAACTCCTGACCATAGTAGTTACGGACATTAGCATAGCTCTTGAGGCGAAGCAGAAGAGAGCCAGAGCCACAAGTGGGGTCGGCTGCATCCTTAACATCAGTCAGCCCAAGGCAAGCCAAACGGCACAGCAGTTCAGCAGGCCCTGAAGGAGTATAGAACTCGCCAGCCTTTTTACCGGCTGTTGCTGCGAACTGCCCAATCAGATACTCATAGGCATTGCCAAGGACATCAATCTTCGTGTCTTCCACACTAAAGTTGATCTCATCCAAAGAGGCAATGATTTTTGCCATAACAGCACTTCTATCCTTAACTGTGTGCCCCAACTTAGTAGAATCGAGCTGCATGTCGGAGAACAGTCCGTCAAAATCCTCCTGCGAATCGTTGCCAAGAGTAGATTCCATCAGGGAGTTAATCGCTTTCTGTAAAAATTCAATATCAAAAGAACGATTTTCAACCATTTTGACCATCTTGCGGAACAGAAATTGTGGCTCAATGATAAATCCTAAGTCACGAAGAGCTTCCTCTACAACTGCGGTCTTATATTCCTCATCAGTCCAAGCATCCTCATAGCTGATATTATCATCTTTCAGCAGATTGGTCATGTACTTCTCGGTGCGATCCGAAAGGTAGTAGTAGAAAATCATGCCTAAGATGTAGTTCTTAAACTCGTAGGCTTCCATATTGCCCCGGAGAGCGTTTGCCATTGCCCAAAGTTTGTTACAAAGCTCCTTCTGGTGAGCCTGAATACTGTTGTCCATTTCACATTCTCCTTATTGATATTTTTCGGTATGCTGCCGGATAAAGTCTACAATCCTATTGACTAAGGAACGTTTTTTCAACAGCGGCATCGGTTTTTCGATACGGTCACGGATGTTACCCGCATCCATTGTACCGGAGAACTCGTATTCCGAGATGAAGTCAGTAAGCATAGCGGGGTCGATTTCCTCTGTTTGCGCAAAGGCAACGATTTCCTCACGCTTTGCCTCATTCTCAAAGTCGTTGTAAGCAGCGTCGATTTCGTCTGCACTCTCAAGGCCAACAACAACACGGTCTAAGAAGGCTTGCAGGATCTCAACCTTGCGAAGCAACTGCGGATTATCGGTTCGTCCCAGTTCTTCCTTGATGTGCTTAATATCATAGTCCTTCTGTTTAGCATCATCAAAGTGGATATTACGGATGAGGTTCATGATATAGGCAACATTAATCCTGTCGCTCTCCATTAGCTCGATGCAGAAGTCCACATCGTTCAGAACAGAGACAACTTCTCGATCTTTCTTGTGCTTTGCATAGAGCATCAGGTATTTACTCTTATAGTCCTGATATTCCTGCTCTGTCATGATAAGTGAGTCCTGGTCAAAGCTGAACTCAATGAAAGTTTGCAGAGATTGGAGATACTTCGTAAGCTCACGGAAGGTCTCAACGAAAAGCTTCTGGTCATCCTCACTCTGCATAGTGTCGATGTCAGCCGGTGTCTGCGCAAGTTGCTTCAACCGAGTAACCATCTCATTGAATTTCTCTACAAAGTAGGGATATTCGGGAACGACAATGCCCGACGTGTCGTGGCTTTTTGAGAAGAGCGTAAGAGCATCATCCGTTCTCTTCTTCAAGTTTCGATAGCAGATGATAATACCGAAGGGCTTGGTTTCTTTTTCTACACGGTTTGTTCTGGAATAGGCTTGGAGCAGATCGTGGTATTTCAAGTCCTTGTCTACATAGAGAACGGACAACTGCTTGCTGTCGAAGCCGGTCAGGAACATATTTACAACCAGAAGGATGTCAAGGGGCTTTGTTTTCTTGCCCTTCACACGGTCGGAAATATCTTTATGGTATGCAGCAAATGTATCTGTCGAGAAGTTTGTGCTGTACTTCTCGTTATAGTCCTTGATGATCCGTTCCAGGGCATCCCGACTATGTTCATCTTTGCCCTCAGCCTCTTCATTCTGCCCATAAGAGAAGATGCCGCTAATATTCAGGTCATGTTTGATCTTCTTGAAGATGTCGTAGTATTTAATCAGAGCTTCAATCGAAGAGACAGCAAAGATGGCTGTGTACTGACCATTTCTCGTTTTTGCCTTGTGATTCTGAACGATATGGTTTGCGATCAGAGACATCCGTTCCTCGGACATATAGAGTTCACCTACATCAATCGCATCCGCCATTGTGGGATCGTCCCAGTCAAAATCACCTTCCATTGTTTTGATGTACTCAATATGGAAGCCGAGAACATTATTATCGAAGATAGCGTCCTTGATGAGATAATTATGTACGCATTCTCCGAACAGCATTTCCGTTGTCTGCGTAATTTTCCCCTCAGTCTTTCCGTTCACCTCAAAACGGGGTGTGCCGGTAAAACCAAAAAATTGCGCCTTTTGGAAGTGCCGAACGATGTCCTTATGCATATCCCCAAACTGACTACGGTGACACTCATCAATAATGAAGACAACCTTTTCATTTTTGTAGGTGTCCATGATCTTTGAATACTGAGGCCGCTTAACCGCATTTGCCATTTTCTGCATCGTAGTAACGATAAGCTGTCGGTTTTTATCCTGCATCTGTTTTACAAGGACATCGGTACGATCAGTTGCATCAACTGAGCCGTTCTCGAACTTGTTGAACTCTTCTGTTGTTTGAGAGTCTAAGTCCTTTCGGTCAACGAGGAAGATGACCTTTTTAATATTGGGGTTGGCTGCGAGAATCTGTGCCGTCTTAAAGGAAGTTAGTGTCTTTCCTGCGCCGGTTGTATGCCATACGTAGGCATTGCGGTTAGTAAGTGTAGCTTGCCGGACAAGGGCTTCCACCGCATATACCTGATAAGGACGCATCACCATGAGCAGTTTATCCGTGTCGTTAAGGATGGTATATCTCGTCAGCATCTTTATGATGTGATCCCTTGCAAGGAAGGAGATGGAGAACTCTTTCAAGTTGGTAATACGCACATTATTGAAGTCCGTCCAGAAGAAGGCGAGGCTATGAAGCATATCTCTGTCAGAGTTGGCAAAATACTTTGTATCTACACCATTGGACACTACAAAAAGTTGGATAAAGTGGTACAATCCATTGTAGGAATGCTTTTTGTAGCGCATCACTTGATTGACAGCTTCTCGGATGTCAATGCCACGCCGTTTCAATTCCACTTGAATAAGCGGAAGACCATTGACGAGTATTGTCACATCATAGCGATTAACATACTTGCCGACAACAGTTGTCTGGTTTGTCACCTGAAAAATGTTCTTTGTGTGGTCGGCATCGAAGAAAGAGAGGTACACCTTCGTCCCGTCCTCACGCTCCAACACGAACTTGTCTCGAAGGATCTTTGCGCTCTGGAAAACAGATTTTCCGAGCATGATATTCATTACACGCTCCCATTCTTTGTCGGTCAAGGGGTGGTCAAGCTTCGCTGAATTAAAGGTTTCAAATTGAGTTTTGAAGTTTTCTACCAGTGCGTCATAGTCTGGTATAGAGACGCTGGTATAACCTTGCTTATTGAGCTGGTCTATGAACTGTTGCTCAAGGGCTGCTTCGCTTTGGTATGCCATATCTTCATCTCCTATACTTGAGGATATTTTTGAATAATCAGATATTGAAAATTTGAGATGCTTTTACAAAATAGGCTTTTACTGTGCAGAATCGTCATCAATAAATTCCATAATATCGTTCATTGTACACCCTAATGCCTTGCAAATCTTCCCAAGAATATCGGTTGTAACATTTTCACCATGATTTAATTTGTTGATGGTATAATGACTAATTCCAGCACATCTTTCTAAATCTCTTTTTTTCATATCTTTGTCTATCAATAGCTTCCAAAGTTTCTTATAGCTGACTTTCATAAAAATCCTCCGTCCAAATAAAATCAGTTATAAAAGTAAGTATAGCAGAAAATTGTCGGTTTCTCAATTATTATGTTTGCGAACGATGTAATATTGAGCGATATTTTGGCATGTTTATTTGGCTTTTTGATATAGGGTGATATATCGTGGAGAAAACACCCTTGACAAATCTCTTTCCAGCGTGATATGCTGGAAAAATACTGCGAAAAGCAGGGATGGGAGGTTGTGGCA
>OJPB01000684.1_pt1 | contig 18094 bp, 20 predicted proteins | sample 1598391 | NCBI WGS metagenome assembly OJPB01 (sample SAMN03922452, study PRJEB24848) | human gut metagenome | isolation source: stool sample | host: Homo sapiens | place: Germany | collected 2009-11
GTGTAGTATCGTATGGAGATAATATCATTTTATCTCTTTCAAATGCTATTTGTAATTGGTTTACCATAAATGGCTTAAGAGGTTTCTTTTCAAATTCTTTAGTTATTGGGTCCATTATATCTAACTTATTAGCAAATGACCATCTCTTAACTTTAGACTTTAATCCTGTATGAGGATTCTCTTCCCCTATAATATGTAGTCTTTCTATTTGGTATTCTCCTGAACCAGCATCACAATATATCCATGAAGGATTATATATATCGTTTAACTCTACTATTGTATTAATAGCTGCGTCATATGAATACTCAGAACGAGGGACCTCTACTCTTTTAAATACTTTAAATTTACCAAGCTTCATATCATAATCTAATATAAGTATAGAACTGTTAGCTCCATATTTATCCCAGTCTACTCCCATTGTTCTAAATATATTTCTAGGAGCTTTAAAAGATTGATTGTACATAAATATCTCTGGCTCTCTTCCTTCTTCTATACAATTCTTTTGTTGGAAGTAGTCTAGAGGATTATAAGCATAATCTAAAACCTTTTGAGCTGCATCTAGTTTATCTTTATCAAATACCCCTGTCTCTTGCGTACCGAATTCAGCAAGAACTTCGTGAACATAACCTTCAGCTGTTAACTGTGCTCTAAGCTCTGCTTCCATTTGGTCATTCCAGTTAGGGTTATGAGTAGATGGATGGAAATGTTGAGAATAATTCATTGAAGGGTCTGTACACATTCTATAGAAGTGACTACGCTTACCTAATGGAGTAGAAGAAACAGTTATACCTATCTCTGCTCTCTCTATGGCAACAGCAGCAACAACTTCAAAACAGTATTCAGACATGAAGTCTATCTCATCTATAAATATCCAGTCAGCTCTTTGTCCACGGACAGAAGCTGCGTCATCCCCTGTAGTGAATCCTAATATCATTGAACCATTAGCAAATTCTATTTTAGCTGGATTTTTAGTACTAGACACTACTGCTTGTTTAACCAGAGGACTCTCTGATATTAATTCGTTTAAACGTGTAAACATGTTACGTATTTGGTTTTCATATGGTGCGGCCATAAGTACACGGAAATTCTTTTTAGTGAATGCTAAGTATAACATCTCAACAACCATCGTCTCTGTCTTTCCGATACGACGTCCACATCTATATACTTTTCTCGTATGCTTATCTCTAAGCATCTCTACTTGATACCATCTAGCGGTCCATGGTACTATTTTCTTTTGTCTTGGGTCAAATGTTCTTAAGAAAGCTTGTGCCCATTTGATAGGGTCATCAAATATTTCTTTTAACTTTGCCGCTTCAGCTTTTGCTAAAGCCATTATATCACTCCTTTATTGTAAATTACAACAGACGAACTCTCCAAATTGATTAGCTATATAATATTCATTAGTTCTAGCATTAAATATCGTTTCACCTGGTCTTGCAAATTCAGGTAGCTCTTCAGATATTACAATGCTATTTAAATGTTGCATTGTACATTCAACTGCTATATGTCTTATATTAGACCTGTTTAATATTCCTTCCATTGAAATACTTATAGTAGGTGTTCCTATTATATTTAATCTATAATCTTTATTATGTAGTAACAACATTAGCACTCTATTAAAAGCATCATTCATTCCTTGTCTATGTAAGAATTCCATTATATATGCTTCATCTAATCTATGTCCTCTTATTTCTGCATCTGATGAGAACATATTAACTTGACTATCGTTATTCATTAATATTCTACAAGGATTTTTACTACAAAATCGTATTTGATTATTTGCATTTAATAACTCTAATATTTCTTTTACTTGTTGATGTACTCCTTTAGCTATATCCTTACTAGAACAAAGGACACCTATTTTATGGTTATCTTTAAGTATTAAATGTACTGCTATTTTAATAGCTGTTATAAGGTCTTTTCCATATTTCCTTGGAGTAGTCATAACTAACTCCTGGTCTTCACTAAATATGTAAGCTAATTGTTCGTCTGTTAAAGTTATATTTAATCTTTCTTCTATTGCATTTACTAAAACGTATTTTGGGTTTATCATTTTTTCATATCTCTCCTTACTATTAAACTCTATTGATTATAATATATTAAAGTCTATGCATATATTGAGCTTCGTTACCCATTATAGATTGTTGTAAGTTATACTGACTCATTTTAGCTAACTCCATACCTGCTTGTCTCATAGTAGCAAGTTGTTGTGTATCTTGGAATTGAGCCTCACCAAAAGTTTGTACTCTGGCTGTACTATTCATCTTTCTAGTTATGTTTTGTGTAGTCTCTACAGCACTAACAGCTAATGTAGGTAATTGTTTAGCCAACATAACTGGCATCATCCATCCACCTAACATTTCCCCTGCTACAAATAGTGCTCCTGCTTTAGCTCCAGATTTTAAAACACCTTCTCCAGCATTTCTTGCTTCATGGTAATCACTAACAGCGAATCCTAAGTTCATTAATGCATTAAGGTTTCTCCCACTAAGGGCCCTTTTAAGATATTGATTACCTACATCTTCGGCTCCTTCAGCAACTGCTCTTGCTGTATTATTAGTAACTGAACCTACTAACTCACCATTAGCTTTTGAACTAACAGCATAAGAATTTTTTGCAGTATGGAAATTAAGATTCTTACCTTTTAACCTATTTACCCCTTCTGCTGTATCAGGTCTATTAAGTCTACTTCTAGTAGTTTGATTATTATACCTATCTGTTAATCTTGCCTTAGCTGTTAAAAAGTCCTCTTGGTTATCAAAGACACCCATTCTATTTAACTTATTCAAATAAGCATGTGCTTCTCCACTTGAGGAGTGTACTCCAAAAGCATCTTCTATGATACCGTTAATTCTTGAGTTTCTGGCTTGTTCTTTTTGTTGAATAGCTTTCTTAGTATCGAATTTCTGATTCATTTGTAAAGCTTCGGCATGCATAGCATCCATATCTCTTACATCTATATCTATATTGTCTGCATAAAATTTTTCTTGTTGAGCTTTAAGCTGTAACTCTGTTTCATAACGAGCTTCTTTTATAATTGAATCATTTGTCTTATAAGTTATATTATTTAATAGCTCTTCATTAGTAGAGTAAGCTTTATTTATTATATCATCTACAGTACGAATATTATTTTCTTGTATTGCTTCAGCATGGGCTTCATCTACTATCTCTTGCCAAGCTGCCATTGCTTTTTGTTCTTTTGCTTGTCTAGATTGTTCTTGTCTTAACCTAGCTTCTTCTTTTTTCTTTCTACCTTTTTGAGCCATATTACATCATACCTCCATGTCTTAGATTATTAAGAGCAAATACTAAGTCTCCTGTAGCTCCACCATTCTGAGCATAAGCTGGAACTTTAGGTGCACTTGTTACAGGTTGTCTATCATAATTAGTTCCCTGTCTATTTTGATTCCATGACTTAACAGCTTCTGGAGTTCCTGCTCCTACTTGGAACGTAGCCGCCGCTGCAACACCTAATCCTGTAGCTTTCATACCAAAAGGTAATAAGTTATCTCCTCCACTAGTTACTAATGGTTTTGATATAGCTGTTAAAGTATTAAGACTTGTTTTTATTCTTCTATTCATATCATCAGCAAACAATGTCTTATTAGATGCAAGTATAGGAGCACCTACTGTATTCTTATTAATTTTTAAATCTGGTATCTTACCTATTTGTTTATAAGAGTCAGGGTCCGTTAATGTATTCTTAACTACTTTACCAGCTCCAGATTCAACAGCTTTTCCTATTCTCTTATATGTTTCTTTATTGGTAGCTGCACCAACTACTTTTTCTCCAGCTTTCCAAGCTTTTTCAGCAACACCTGCTGCTGGGTCAACAGATTTTGCTATTCCTTTAAATGTACCTTTAAGAACTCCTTGTACTGGTCTAGAGTGAAGGACACCTAAAGTCAAATCAGATGCTGTTTCTGTAATTTTACCAAAAAACTTACCTAATCCCATATCGTATCACCTCTCTATATTCATATTTAAAAATAGTGCAGTTATTACAACTGCACTTTTCTATTACTTCTACTATCTTATATAAATGGTACACCTGGAACATTTACATTTCCATATCTATCTCTATATAATCCACCACCAGTAGCAACTCTACCTGCTACACCAACAGTAGCCATTGTACCAGCAACTTTTCTTTTAGAGATTCTAGTTCCACCTTGTACAGTGTCGTCAGCTATAGAGTGAGCACTTCTAAGAGCTTGTTTAAATTTCATACCACCATCCATATTATGTATAGTTTTAGCTATACCAGTAGTCATGGTATTGTTCATAGCTTTATTACCAACCTTAGCTCCCATCTTACCAGCTGAAGATTCAAGCACTTGTTGTGCAGCTTTTCTACTACTTTTATCTAATGCTTCCATTCCAGCTTTATTAGCTACAGGTCTTAAACTAGCATTTATACCAGCGGCAAAATTAAGCATGTTTTTTGCTATCTTTGCTCCACCTGCCATATTATCACCTCTTTTATTTAATAATAGTTTATATATCTATTACCCAATATTATCTGGTTTTTCTTCTATAATGAACTCTGTATCGTTTAAAGCAGAAGCCAATATGTCTTGAATAGAATCTGATTGGTCTTCTTGACCCTTTCTACTCTTACGAGTTCCTAACATCATTTCTAATAATTTTTCTTTTCTATTAAGATTACGCTCATATATTTCATAAGCTTTAGAAACTTCAGGTCTAGTATATTGCTCTCCTGATTCTGTCATACCAGCTATAACTTCAGTAATAGGAGTTTGCTCTTCAGATATTAATGCTTTAGTCCTTTCTAACATTATATCTATATTTATTAATTCAGATACTATTGTACTATCAGTAAAACTCGCCGCATCTAAATCATAGTCTTGCATATACCCTGCATATCTTGTTTCTATTAATGCAGTTTCCCACGGACACTTCTCTCCAAATGGAGCCAATCCATATGGTAACAATGCACACGTACTTGAATAAGGACACGTGTCAGCTTTACATGTTATAGGTACTTTTGCATATAAACCTGTCTTAGTAGATAACATAGCCATAGCAGCTTTCTTAGCCTCTACTCCTAAACCACTATGTCCCCACACATTACCTATATTAGCTTCAAATCTTTGTCTAGCTTCTATAGCATCTCTATTCTGAACTTCTTCTAATTCGTTTCTTAAATCCATTTATTACACCTCCCATTTATTAGAGTCGTCGTCTTTATATTCTTCATCTTCTATTTCTTTAATAGCTTCTTCTGATAATGTATCTTCTTTAATCTCATAACTATATCCGTCTGTTAATACAAACTCGTATAAGATATTAAAGTCGTTTGTTCCAAATACTTCTCTAACTATGTCTACATTAGTTAACTTGTATCTAGCAGATTCTATGCCTATAATTCCTTCTATATAATTGTGCATAGATAATTGTCCAGATGCTACTAATGTAATTTCTCCATCTTCAGTTTCAACTTTGTTAACTTCAAATGTCATCCTTCCTTGTACTTCTATTACTTTATTTTCATCTGTTATTATTAATAGCTTTGCCATTTTAGCACCTCCATAAAATTCTTATATTTATAGTATATAAACACCTGTGTATAAACTCTTTATTAACTTTATATCAATTAGACGAAATATTCTGACAATTCTCCCTAGTGAAAAAATAGTTATATATATTATATATATTCTGCTATTTCTGTAAATTGTCAGAAAATTCTCAAAACTCTCAGGAAAATGAAAAATTTATATTTTTTCGAGGCGGTAACAGGTTTATTGATAGTGTTAATGAAGCTAGAATTTTAGCCCCAGGTGTACTAAGTTAAAGTATACCTGAACACTAAATTTATTAAGAAAGGAATGGTTATCATGATTAGAGGTCCATAGAGACTAAAAAATTTATGATGAAAGGAGGTGATGACCATGAGAAGCTTAATAAGAAATAGAAGTCCATAAAAGTAACAAGGTAGTGTTATACATAATCTAGTCCTCTGTATAACATGGTATCGTGCACTCAGTTGCTAATTGTAATTAAATCTTAATAGGTGAATAGACAGTGGTGTTTAACTCATAAAAAGGGTTCATCCATTGCTATTAAGATAGAAGGCAAAAGACTGTTTTAATGTTAATTGACACAATAGTCGAGTCAACATGCTATGTCTTAAATGACAACACTTGTAGGGTAGGTAAGTATACCTATCCTCTATTAATGCAACCATGTATAAACATGTAGGTCACAAGTCCTAGTAAATGCAGAGTGGTAGACAATATAAATAATTACATAATAAAGGAGATAATAAATAAAATGACAACAAAGACAATGATAAGAAAGACAATAAAAAAAGTGGTTAAGACAATAGCTTTAGAGGTAGCATCAATTGACGATAACAACAAACATGTGACTGAATTAGTTAAGATAGAGAAAGCTTTTAAGAAGGCTTATAGAATAACTAAGAATGTAAGATATGTAGATGTTAGAGCTAAGGGATTCATAACTAAGCCTAATGTTAGAGGTTATCATGCAGATAGTGAGATAGTAGTGTTCTTAGATGGTAACTTAAGAAAGAATGCAGAGACATTACTACATGAATTAACTCATGCATATCAAGCACAACACATGACTAGACAATTCAAAGCTAGTAAACAACAAATGAAATCAGGGCAAGTAAGCTATAAGGACAGTTGGCATGAAACACATGCTAGACACTGTGCTAAGCTTCTTATAAACACATTAGACTTTAGCTTAGACTTACACTATGCTTTAGACTATGTAATAGCAGCTTAGAGAGGAGGTGAAATAGAGACACCTATAGGATATAGACAGAACTATATATCAATAATTAAATCTAAGGAGGATATAACATGTCAAAGAAAATGTTATTAAAGAAAGTAAGAAAAGTGCTAAACAAAGGGTACAGAACAATCAAGACTATAAAGGATAAGATAACTAAGAAAATTATCACAATGACTAAAGCTAAAGATGTCTTATATGACCTAGATTATAAAGTACCTATACACACAGTAAGAAGATATGGATACACATTCCATATTAAAGATGTAGATGCAATAGTAAGTGGAGATAAGGCCGCTTTAGTTGTATCAGAAGTAGCAGCTGTATATAGAACAAGTAAAAGAGGCACATATGTAATAGCTGTAGATAACGTATTTAAAAAGCTTAGCAATAGAACTAAACAATTTGTATTAGAGCATGAAATAGCTCATATAACTCATGGATTAGATAATCCTAGAAACAGATTAGCAATAGAAACAAGAGTTGATTTAGTAGCAGCTAGAGAAATGAATATGAATAATATTAAGTTAAGAAAGTGTTTAAGAGAAATAAGGGACAATTGTAACTACTTAAGTAGTAAAAAGATAATGATGAAAAGAATAAAGAATATAGCTAGATAATTAAAAATAAAAAATAATAAAAATTAAAGGAGAATGAAAGATATGTTAACAAGAGAAGATATGAAAAATATAAACAATAGATTAAAAGGTACAGGAAAGTACATGGATAAACCAATGTTTGATACATTAAGAAATAGTGCAAATGGATTTTTAATAGCAGATGCTCCAGTAGCATTAGTAGAAGAAGTACAAGCACCACAATATGAGATTAAAATAGAAGTACAAGAAGAACCAGTAGTAAGAGTAGAACAACAAGAAGAACTTACTGTGCCTTACTTTGTAACACCATTTTATATGGAGTGTAAAGTAATAGCAGAAGCAACAGGGAAGACAGTTGATGAAGTAGCTTATGAAAAGCTTGCTAGACAGTTAGGGGTAACTACTAGAAAAGCTATTAAGCTAGTACAAGAGGGAAGAATAATAGTTAGATATTAATAGCATAACAAAGTAACAAACTATATTTACGTCGGGAGATATGCAGATGGGGGTCTGTATATCCATGGGGCTGCCAACAATCATGTGGGTACGTTGATATTTGGGGAAGTATCAATGTAATAGGAGTTGGTATATAGTTAATAGTTTTAACAATAGAGATTCAGACAGCCAATCTGGGGAGATTGAGCTAGTATATCAGGGGGAGTAACCAAATCAAATTAGAAAGGACCAACAAAGGTAGAAAGGTAACTCCAATGAACAAAAGAATAAATGCAACAGTATTATTAGCAGACAGCTATTCTCCATTAACATCATCTATGGTATTGCCTATGTCTCTAGCACGGGATATTTGTTTTAGCCAAGGAGGTTCTTTCTTAAGACTATACATAGCGAGGGCGAATAATGAAAGCAACAGTGTACAGAAAAGATTTGGAAAGATTAAAAGATAAAAAATTTATAGTTGTAGCTGATGTAGCTAAAAGAAGTACAAAATTAGAAACTAGTATATTTGGTACTACATATAAAGTAAGTACAATGCTATTAAAAAATGTTAAATGTTGTGTCCGAAAAGACAATAAACTAAAGATAGCAGCAAGAGTACATCATGTATGGATAAGTGCTGAATCAAATAAAATAGTTAATCACTTTAAGATTAAAGCTGGACATGAAGTAATGTTTGGTGCAGAAGTAACAGAGTACACATATAAAGATGGTACTAAACAATTAGGACTAGTACAAACTAGTAAATCATTTAAATTTAGATAAGAAAAATTAAATAACAAATTATTAAATCAAAACAATAAAAAATATAATTAGGTAGTGGTTAATAACCACATATAGAAGGAGAAATTAAAATGAGTAAATTAGTATTAAACGCAAACGGAATGATAGTAAAGGCAGTAGTAGAAAAGGCAGAAGATGTAGTAACAGTAGAAGAAACATTATCAATGGCAGCTCACAAAGGACATGCTAACGCTATAATAAGAAACATTCACAAAATGGTTCCAGTTATAGAAGGTATAATATTAAGAGCAGCACAAGACAAAGAATCAGGTGAAATGTACTTATATGGAGAGAGATTCCACACTACAGGTTCTAACAACCCAAATTCTAGAGCATTAATGGAATTTGCAGCAGACTTCGATACAAATGAGCAAGCAGTGGTTCAATTATCTCACTGGGATGAAGATGAGAAAGCATTAGTACCAGATTATACAGTTAAGTGTAATGACACTACAGCTGACAGATTATACGTGGCTACTAAAACTCATACGCTTGTAGTATACGCTCGTCTTGAAAATGATATAAGAAAGATAATGAAAAACAGTACAGATGCAGAGATAAAAGAAGTTAAAAATAAGTTAGTTGATGGTGTTGAAACTATGGGTCTTAGAATAACTAAGAACGATAAAGTATATGTAGCTAATAAATCAGTAGAAGGTACTCACTTAACAGTATTAAACTGGTCACCATCTAACATGAGAAGTGAAACTCAATTAATGACAGCTATACAACCAGATGATGCATTCAAAATAATGGATGAAGTATCTGGTGGTGCATTATCTCAAGCAATAGAAGGTAAATTAACAGTTGCTGGTTTAACTAAGTTATCAGCTAGATTAGGTATATTAGGTGCTCCATCAGTAGAAATGGTTAAAGCAGCTAACGAAGAATTTGGTTATGTGATAGTATTAGATGAAATACTAGGGCCTCAAGACTACAATGAAGAAACAAGAGAGATGTTAGAATCTAATGGTATAGAAATAGATAATAATACTTCAGATGGTGCTTACTGTATATCAGTAGAAATGATGCAAAAGTCATTCGCTAAATTAGGAAGAAACTTATCTATGGATAAAGCATTATTATTCGCAGCTCAAACTAGAGCAAATAAATACTTTACTAAAGTATTCGGTGAAGCTAAGACTCAAAAGAACATGCAATTCAGATTAAATAGATTAATAGAAATGTATGGTGAAGATAAAGTATTATTTGTAGAAGCTGGTACAGATGTTTCAAACTTAAACAGAGAAGACTACAAAGTAATAGTAGTAGGTAATAGAGAAACATTAGGATGCATAATAGACTACAATGGTGGTAAGTTATTAAAGAACATATCTTTACAAAAGATAGTAGAAGGTAATGTTACAACTCACTTACTAGATATAGCTAAGTGTTCAGATACTTCAACTTCAGGACAAATGTTAGCTAAGTTCTTAATAGCTGATAAAGAAGCTACTATAAATGCATTATTAGAATGTATGTCAGAAAACTTCGATGCAGAATTAGAAAATATGTTATCAGGTGATATAGATGCACACAAAGCTTCATTAGCTCAATTCATAATAAGATATGTTGCTAATGGTACTGAAAACACTGCTGCATTAGAAGCATTAATAAAAGAAATGTTACCAAGACAACAAGCTATGGTATACAAAAACAAAATAGATATAAAAGCTTACTTCCAAAGAGCTTTATTCGATGACACATTCTTCTTAACAGCTGGTAAAGTAGATAGCTTATTAGCTAGAAACGAATACAGCGGAAGATTAGAGTGTTACTCTAGAGACGTGGAAGTAAAATTCGCAGAAGAAATAAATGAGATAGAAAGCTCTAATGCAACTAGAGCAGAGAAAGATGCTAAGTTAGCTGAGTTATTAACAGGAGTAGCATTCAAATATCCATCTCCATCTTCTGATGAAAATGCTATAGTGACTTATGTTACTTCAGCACAATTAAAAGCTAGAATAAATGCTATGTATAAAGCTAAGCAAATAACTAGAGATGAAAGAGCTATATTATTAGACGATTTCTTAAACACTTCTTATGGTGTAACTAAGTTAGGTGCTGATAATACATTAAAGCATAAATTAGCAGGTATGGATACTGACTACGATGGTATAGCTGTAGTATTCGAAAAGAAATTAGTAGACATACTATTAACTAAATACAATGACAATGACGGATTAGCAACAATAATCTGTAAATAATCAGGGAGGGCATTAAGCTCTCTCTATTTTTATATAAGCATTAAAAAAACAATAATATCAATTTAAATTAAAATAAAAATAATAGGTGAGCTGTTAATAGACAGCAGAAGGAGAACAACAATGATGAACAAGAATATAAACGTAAACACTAAATCTATGGTAGCAAATAAAATGAGAAAGGAAATGTCAGACAACATGATACAAGACGCATTAGTAGCAAGAGACTTAAACAACTATGAAACAATAAAATACTTAAAAGCTAACAAGAAAACAGAAATAGAATTAAATCAACCAGGTTCTGTAGTAAGAGCTTTAGCTAGATTAGGATATGTAGCTGGGTCAATGGTTGGTATAATAACTAACTTAGTAGAAGTATCTGGAGTATTAATGGATAACGAGTATAACATTCAATTCATAAAAGAAGATGGTACTACTGATTTAATAAAATTAAGAAAAGTATTCCCTACTGTAGGTACTAAGGGTAATGGAGAAGGATATGCTGCTATATTCATGGAAGCTAATAATAACATATTCTTAGTAGAAAACTTACAAGGAAGACAAATGAGATTAGTTAAAGCTCTTAAATCTGATATAACTACATTTGTTGAGCAATTAGAAATGAGTAGCGTATTTACTCAAGAAGACTTAGTAAGAATAGGTCAAGACTTAGAAAAGATAGGTAGAGTTATGCAAGAGCTAGAAATAGACTCAGCTAAAGATGCAACAGTTAAAGAAGGAATGATGGAAATAACAGAGTTCATGTCAGCTTACACTTGTAAGTTAGCTTCTAAGAAATTAACTGTATCTCATAACTTTGCTGAAATAGTAGCTAATAAGAAAGCAGATGCTAAACATAAGAAAGATGTTAAGTTCACATACTCTATAGATGACTACTTACCATTAGACAATGCTTATGACTACGCTAAAGAGCAATTTGAATTATTTGTAGCTGCTAACCCTAATGCATCTCAAGAAGAATTAGTTAAAGCTAAGACAGATGCTATAAAGGATGCAATGAAAGAATCTTTAATAAAAGACTCTGCTACAGAATTAAAAGAGTATATGGTACAACAACAATCTAACTTCATAGGGCAATTAGTAGAAATGTACGAATTATCTAATATGAGATTATTCGAAGAGTTCTTAGCTTTAAATATAGATAAGGACATCAAAGCTATACACAAAGTTAAGAAAATGGTTATTATAGCATGTGAAATGATACACAATCACTTCAGATATGCTAAATATATACCAATGACTAAAGTAGATGAATTAGCTGTTAAATTAAGAAACGCTATATATACTTTAGGAGAATCTGAAGGATTAACTCCAGAAGAAACATTCAAAATAGCTTGTAATGCTGGTTGGTTCAAGATTACTGAATATAAAGGAGAAGAAAACTTCTCAATGGTAAACAACTATAGATACACTGCAATATCTGCTATGTTCGCTAATGAGTTAAAGTGGCATTTCAATGCAGATGCTATGTATAGCACTATAGAAGTAGAAATACCAGATAACTTTGCTATAGCTCCAGGAACTCCATTCTATATGGAAAATGGTGAATGTGAAGTTGAATTAGAAGATGGTTCAACTGATTTCATGTTCTGTACTGAAGAAGATGATTACACAGGAATAGTTATAGCTAAAGTAATAGGCGGTGAAGCTGTATTTGTTAAGTATGTAAATGAGTATGAATTCGAACAAGTTGAATTCTTAATGTTTGACAATGTTTGTGATTTAACTCAAGCTGCTAATGTATACAATGCTAACACTGCTACTAGTGAAGTAATAGTTAACTCAGTTACTACTATGACTGAAACTAATACTAATGGTATGGATGCAGCTGAAAAAGAATTAGCTGAAAAAGCTGATGCTGCAAAATTACAAAAATCATTTGGTCTATGGTCTAATGCTATAGAGCTAAGTGTAAGCAAGAAAGATAAATACTCTCTACACACTATTAAGATAGGTGGTAAGTTACATCTAAACTTAAGAAGAGATTCAGATGCTGCATCTAGAATGTTAGGTAGAGTGTCACATGTTGTTAAAGCTAATAAAATGAGCGAATACACTAAGATGGATACGATTGTATGTGCTAAAGGTGCTATAGCTATATTAGGATAGGCAACACTGTAGAGGGGTCTAATGGCTCCTCTTTTTAATAAAACTAAACTATAAGATAAAATAATTTAAATAACAAAGGAGATAAATATTATGAAAAACGTAAACGCATTATTAAAGAAAGAACAACAAGCAAAGGATATATTAGCTAACATAGGAAGAGAGAAAGAAGATTTAGCTATAAAGAAATTAGCAGAAGTAAAAGAAATATTAGCTGCATTAGACTGCTCTTACTTATTAGAAGCTGAAACCATAGAAAGAATAGTAGAAAAAGCTATTATAAAGAAAGGTAAAGTAGTAGAAGTAGTTAAAGAAAATAATCCAGTAAATATAACAATAAATAAAGGTAAGATAGTACAAGGTCCAGTACAAGTTGTACAAGATATGACTGAAATAGAGAAGCATTTAGATACAATAGCTGAACAAAAGAAAGAAATAGAAAAGCTTAGAAAAGAATTAGCAGAAAAGGAGACACAATTAGAAGAAAAGAAAATAAATGAAAAAGTAAGCACTGTATTATCTAACAGAACTAAGAAAGAACGTAAATCAGTTATAGATATGATAAACGAAGCTCCAGATGTAGATGATATAGGAATAGAGATAGAAATACATGAATCAACAAATCCATCTGAAGAAGATGATTATATGGAATTCTTAGCTTCACAAGAAGAAAGCATAATGTCAGAAATAAATGCTTATGAGCAAATAATAGAAGAGCCAAAGGAGGAGATAGTAGAAGTTAAAGAAGAAAACAAAGATACAGATAAGCCACAATTTGTAACTGTATCAAATGCTAAAGTAGGGAAGAATCCTAATGCTAAACTGTATCAAACAGAAAAGTGTTATTTAATAGCTAGTCCTACTACAGATGAAATAACTTGGTTATCTCATGAGAAGTTATCTGATGAATATAAGATAGCTGTTGAGAATGTATTAGTAAATGAGCATAAATTCTTAACTAATAGAACTAAGTTATCTCCAATTAAAATAAATAGAGATAATGGATATATGGCTAGAAGTTCAGCTATTAAAGGTGTAACTGAATTCTCTATGGAAGATGTTTTAGTTGGATATGTTAAATTAAATGGTAAGTTCTACTTATATAGCTACTGTCCTAAATATGCTAGACCTAGTGTAGATTCATTAGAAGCAATAATAGCTAAGAAAAGTAAGACTATGCCAGAAATGTCTATAGTAACTAAAGTAACAGCTGAAGTTATAGACATGTACAAAGAATACAAGGCATTATTAGATGCTAATAAAAAGGAGGCTGATAAGAAAGCAGAAGAAAGTGCTAAGTCATTTAATGAGAAAGTAGAAGCTAGAAGAGCTCAACGTGAAATGGATGAAGCTTTAATAGCTAAAGCTGGACTATTAAACAAAGTTAAGAAAAATAAGAAGAAGCTAATACCTTCTCCTGTTGATGTCTTAACTAGCTCTGTTCTTGATGATGTAGAGGACGAACTGTTCTAGGCCTCTCTCCCCCTACGGGGAGGGTACATTTGCTAAGCCCTACGGGTGTTTTCACAGAAAAGGGCACTACGTGACCCTTTAGCAGAAGACTACGTCTCTCTTCGAGAGACAGCAGAAAACAATCTTCTTTGAAGATTATTTCTCCCTCTTAACAGAGGGAGCAGAAAAGTCTTCTTTGTGAGCAAATGTCTTAGGGCATAGCAGTTTATTCGACTGTTAGTGTTAATATATTTGTTCATGTCTCTCTACGAGTGCCTATCACTCTACGAGGGCAGAAAATAATATTTTGTGATACCCTATTGAGTTATACGAAACCATGCGTCGTATAGCGAGGTTAGAGTGGCAGGCACCGTGATTCTATGACTTGTGAGTGGTAGTAGATGATGTAAAAATGATAACTCTCTCCCTTCGGGGAACAGAAAATGATATTTTGTGAAATTAAAATTTTGGAGGTAATTGATATGGCAAGAAGAATTTATACTGTAGCAGGAAGAGCAGGTACTGTTGTAATAACAGATAGTAAGAAAAATGAAAATGGTAAAGGTTCACTATATACATTTGTAGATGAGAATCAAAATACTCAATTATGTGCTATTAAAGCATTAAATGATATATTAGAAATTGTACCTAGACCAAATCAAATGAAATTTGACCAACCAGTTGTATTTTTACTACCTAGATTCATAGAGTTCTTAAGATATGAAGATACTAGAAAAGTTTGGGTAACTACTGGATGCAAAAAGAATGGAGAACAAATAGCTCCAGAGCTTTTAACAGAAGTAAAACGTCTTGATGAGAATGTTAAGCAATTAAGCAATAACATACAACTATTTGGACAAAGAGGTTTAAAATCTCAAATGTTCATAGACTACAGAGACGCTACATGGAAAATAGTAGACAGTATGGTTCCAGCACCTGAAAGAGTTAGTGCAGTGGACGCATATTAGTCTACTCCCCTTTTGAGGGGAACGGCTAAATTTCAACGTTTGTTGAGCAGAAAATTGATTATTATGATTATAAAATATAAATTACAAAATAAAGGAGATTATTGATATGAAAACAATATTTAAATTAGGAAGTATAGAAGTACAAGGAGTAAAAATAAATGATATAGAGGTTACTCAAGAGTACACAGCTAAAGAGGCTATAGACTTAGTATTTGCAGGAAAATCTTTCGTTAAAAGTTTAATAAAAGATTTACCTGAAATGCTAGAAGACTTAGAAGTAGTTTCTAATAAATTTAATGGAATAGATGAAATAGATGAAAGAGTTGAGTCAAGAGACATGACTAATGAATTAGAAGATTTCATTAAAGAAATAAATAAAAATGAAGACAACTTTCCATTCAAAGTTGTTAGTATAACTAGAAGAGGTTAATAGCCTCTTCTCTTTTTGCATTATAAGCAGAAAAAGCTTTATATGAGCATTATGTTATAAAAGCATAAGCAGAAAATTATTATTTATGAAATTATAAAATTATAGGAGGTACTATCAAATGAAAGAGATAGTTATAGTAAGTAAAGGAAATAATGCAGTAGCATACGGAGCAGGAGTAGAGATTAAGAAATCTAGTACTACAGGAGTAAGTGCTAATTTAGCTGTATTAAATGAAGTATTAAAGAATCATGTGCCAACAGAGGCAGGTGAGACATTTAGAATATTCTTAATGGATTTAGTTCAAGGAATAAATTCTGGATATGCAATAGACTATGTTAAAACTGGTAAGCAATTAAATGGGGAGGCTTTAGCTTCTGAAGACTTAGCAGGATATAAAGAGTTCTATGAACTATATAAAGATAGGCTATTAAATGTAAGATTCAATCAAGTATCATATATACCTAAAATGAGAGATAATAAGGTGTATATGGATTTAAGAAGTAAAGCATATGCTATACTAAACACTATGCAAACAGTAGCAAGTGTACCACAAACAACAACTCAAGTAATAGACCCTGATAAGGAGTTACGTGAGACAATGACTGAATTAATGACTAATGCATTAAAGTCAGGAGATATGGAAACATATAAAATGCTTAAGGCTGAAAGAGACGCTTTAAGAGCACCAGAAGTTGTTACATTAACAGCTGGAGGAACTACTGCACCATCAGAACAACCTAAATTTGAGGTAACTGGAGGAGCAAGTATAGATGATACAGATTTAGCTAAAGAGCTATCTGGTGTAAGCACACCAGCAGAAAAGAATAATAATGATGAACCATTAGTGTTCGACATAGAAAGTGCAGGAAACAAACCTAGTTGGGACGGAGTGCAAGCTAACGCTTAATCTCCTTTCCCTTCTGGGAAATATAATATTAACTAATTAGGAGGATTTTAAAATGCAAGCAATAAAAATGATAAAAGGTGATGAAAGACTTATAGGAGAATTAATGGCTAATGTATTCATACCATTATGTTCTAATGAAGAAGGAGTAGTTACAGGAGTAGAATCTATGGGTTCTGAACAAGACGGTTACATGATTAAAATTGATACAGAAATGTTAAGTGACATTCAATTAATGATAATCGAAACTGCTTTAAGTTCAAGAGTACAATCTGGAGTATTAACAGGATATGAACCAGATGAAACATTAATACAAAATACATTTGCTTTAATAGCTAATAGTCCAGAGAAAATAGAAATAGTTCTTAAGGATATATTAGGCGGAGCTAAAGTAGATGAAAATCAAATAATAGTATTACAACAACCATTTGCACCAGGGATGTATAACACTTTAGTGCATACTATAATAGCTTTTAATTTAAATGATGACCAAATGAAAGCTATAGAACTAGCTACTAAAGTTGCTCAAACAGGAGTAAAAGTAAGTAACTTTACTAAGAAAGCTAGAATGATAGGAGGAGCTAGTGCTTCTGTATTAAATAGAGTAGGTAGAGAAGTAACTCTTGCAGGTGTTGAAATCGGAGCTACAGTTGGTGTAGGTATGGTTAAGACTGGTGTAGAGGCTACTGCTTGTGTAGCTAATATAGCTATTAAAGAACTAAATCACAAAGAATTAATGAAAGGTGATAATGTTCAAAACTTAATGAAGACTATAAAGACTACATTTAAGAAACAAGAAACAGCTAAATTAAGTAGAGGATTCGGAGCTCTTTAAGAGCTTCGTTTCTTTTTAATAGCATATAGGAGGTCTATTATAAATGTTAGAACTTATAAGACAGATAGATATTGCTTGGGAGCAGAAAAGTTCTCTTTATGATATTGAACCTAATCAACAACTAGGTTATTTTGATTTTAGAAACAAAGTTATGTTACAATATAAGAAAAACTTATAGAAAAGAGGATATTATTATGCAAAATCAAAGAGAAAATTTAATCAACATTATAGCTAGATGTAATTCTAAACAAGTTAGAAAACAATGGATTCACGAAATGGTTTCTTTAACAGATATAGAATGTGCAGAAAATCAATGTACTGGATGTTCTATAGAAACAGATTGTTTAGAAGTATGTAATGTAGATACAATAATATAATTGGAGGATATTGAAATGAATAAGAACATTGACAACTTAAAAGATTTAAAAGGAGCTATTTCTTTAATAGCTAGATTTGATACTGAAGAAGATGATAAGACTATAGATAATCTTATTTGTTATGCTATTAATACTGGATTAAATATAGAACAGTATGAAGACGATGATATTCTATTAGA
>OJPB01000692.1_pt1 | contig 17869 bp, 10 predicted proteins | sample 1598391 | NCBI WGS metagenome assembly OJPB01 (sample SAMN03922452, study PRJEB24848) | human gut metagenome | isolation source: stool sample | host: Homo sapiens | place: Germany | collected 2009-11
AACGAAACTCTTAATTTATCAGATATTGCATCAAAAATGGACATTTTTGACGTTTGCGTGCACAAAATTAGTCGTTTCCGTGCACGAAAAACAAAAAATGCACCTACTTGACTAAAAAATCCCACTGGGTTTGGAGGAAAAACACTACTTTCGTACCGTGAAAAAAGACTATGTTGAATCCTTAAAATAACAAACCATGAGACGAACTCCTTTTTATAATTTTTTTATAGTGGCTTTATTGGTTACAATGACCGCTTCCGTATCGGCACAACAGGTAGACAGCAAGCTTCCCTGGTCTGTACGACTGACTGAATCGGAAATGATCCGTTACCCCGAATCCTGGCAGCTCGACTTTCAGCCGAAACTGAAGTGGGATTATTGCCACGGACTTGAACTGGGAGCCATGCTCGATGTGTACGACGCTTATGGCGACAAGAAAATTCGCGATTACGCCATCGCGTATGCGGATACAATGGTGCACGAGGACGGAAGCATTACCGCTTATAAATTAACCGATTACAGTCTTGACCGTATCAACTCCGGAAAAATCCTTTTCCGTATCTATGAGCAGACCAAGAATCCTAAATATAAGAAAGCACTCGACCTGCTTTATAGCCAGTTTGAAGGACAACCGCGTAATGAGGACGGTGGTTTTTGGCATAAAAAGATTTATCCCCACCAAATGTGGCTGGACGGAATTTACATGGGAGCTCCTTTCTACGCGGAATATGCATTCCGTAATAATCTTCCGCAGGACTATGCAGATGTAATCAACCAGTTCGTCACTTGTGCCCGTCATACGTACGATCCTAAAAATGGTCTTTATCGTCATGCGTGCGATGTAAGCCGCACTCAACGTTGGGCGGATCCGGTGACCGGACAGTCGAAACACACGTGGGGGCGTGCGATGGGATGGTATGCGATGGCATTGGTGGATGTGCTAGAATTTATTCCGCAGCATGAAGCCGGAAGAGATTCCCTGCTTGATATATTGAATAATGTAGCTGTGCAGGTGAAGAAACTTCAGGACCCGAAGACCGGAGGATGGTATCAGGTGATGGACCGGAGTGGTGATAAAGGTAATTACGTAGAATCTTCCTGTTCCGCTATGTTCATTTATTCGCTCTTTAAGGCGGTTCGTCTGGGATATATTGATAAGTCTTATCTGGATGTGGCATTGAAAGGCTACAAAGGATTCCTGGATAATTTTATCGAAGTGGACAAGAACGGATTGGTAACCATCACCAAGGCTTGTGCAGTGGCAGGATTGGGAGGAAAGGTATATCGTTCCGGCGATTATGACTATTATATCAATGAAACTATCCGCAATAACGATCCTAAAGCCGTAGGACCTTTTATTATGGCTAGCTTGGAATACGAACGTTTACAAAAGTAATTTCCGACAATGAAAAGGAGTATTTTTAAAGGAATGATGTGTTTGCTTCTACTGGGTGTGGGAGCAACATCTGTTTATGCACAACAACAGCAACGCAAAGACACATTAGTCGTGGCACGCGATGGGACAGGGGAGTATCGTAACATTCAGGAAGCCGTGGAAGCCGTCCGCGCTTTTATGGATTATACGGTGACGATCTGTATCAAGAACGGTATATACAAAGAAAAACTGGTCATTCCTTCCTGGGTAAAGAATGTGCAATTAGTGGGCGAAAGCGCAGAAAAAACGATTATCACTTATGATGACCATGCCAATATCAATAAGATGGGTACTTTCCGCACCTATACGGTAAAAGTGGAAGGGAATGACATCACTTTCAAAGACCTGACGATTGAAAATAATGCGGCTCCACTGGGGCAAGCGGTAGCTCTTCACACCGAAGGTGACAGACTGATGTTTGTCAATTGTCGTTTCCTGGGAAATCAGGATACTATTTATACAGGAACCGAAGGAGCGCGTCTCTTATTCACAAATTGCTATATCGAGGGAACTACCGATTTTATTTTTGGTCCTTCCACCGCTCTATTCGAATATTGCGAACTGCATAGTAAACGTGATTCGTATATCACTGCCGCTTCTACTCCTCAAAGTGAAGAATTCGGTTATGTATTTAAAAACTGTAAGCTGACAGCCGCTCCGGGAGTGAAAAAAGTATATTTGGGTCGTCCGTGGCGTCCTTATGCGGCAACGGTCTTTATCAATTGTGAGTTTGGTAATCATATCCGTCCCGAAGGATGGCACAATTGGAGGAATCCGGAGAACGAAAAGACAGCCCGTTATGCCGAATTCGGAAATACGGGTGCGGGCGCAGATGCTTCCGGGCGTGTGGCATGGGCTAAACAGTTGACAAATAAGGAGGCAATGAAGTATACTCCGCAAAATATCTTTAAGGAAAGCAGTAATTGGTATCCCTATAAATAAAAATACGTAGGTTTTCCGACTGTTTATGCAGCTTGAAATTTTTGTTTCCGGGCTTGGGCATTTGCTTTCCTGGCTTGAAATTCCCGTTCCAAGGCAGGAAACTGCAGTTTCCCTATGTGGGAACTGTCGTATCTCTACGTGGAAACTAGCGTTTCTTACCGGGGAAACTGTAGTTCCTATACGTGGAAACTGAATTTGTCTGCGTGCAAAACAGGATTATATAAGGTGTTGCAGATAAACATCTGCAACGGTATCTGCAACAGTATCTGCAACGCTGCAATCGGTTGATTGCAAGTAAGATATGAGCAAAACGTTGCAGGTGGCAGATAAAAACAAAAAATAAAACTCATAGGAGGGGATGAAGAATATGAAAACACTTAGGGTTAAAATGGTAGGGCTACTTGCAACGGCTCTTATTCTTTTTTCTGCATTTCGTGCAGACAAACCGGTCGTCACTATCTTTATGATAGGTGATTCGACAATGGCTAACAAGAAAATAGACGGAGGAAATCCCGAACGTGGTTGGGGAATGGTACTTCCCGGATTCTTCTCCGAAGACATACGGATAGACAATCATGCCGCCAACGGTCGAAGTTCCAAGAGTTTTATTAGCGAAGGACGCTGGGAAAAAGTAATTTCTAAAGTGAAAAAAGGAGATTATGTCTTTATTCAGTTCGGCCATAATGATGAGAAAGCAGACTCTACCCGTCACACCGATCCGGGTAGTACTTTTGATAAAATTCTTCGTCGGTATGTGAATGAAACCCGCGCCAAAGGTGGAATTCCGGTATTGTTCAACTCTATCGTCCGTCGAAACTTTGTGCAGCCGAAGGATGATGCCATCGCAAAAGATGTCCGCCGTACACCGGGGGAAAAGGAACAACCGAAAGAGGGAACCGTTTTATTTGATACGCATGGTGCCTATCTGGATGCTCCCCGCAATGTGGCAAAAGAACTGGGAGTGACTTTCATCGACATGAACAAAATCACCCACGACCTGGTGCAGGGACTTGGACCTGTAGAATCAAAGAAACTATTCATGTTTGTCGAACCCAATCTGGTGCCGGCTTTCCCGAAAGGTCGTGAAGACAATACTCACTTAAACGTATACGGAGCACGAACAATTGCCGGACTGGCAGTAGATGCCATCGGCAAGGAAATTCCGGAACTGGCGAAATATATCCGTCAATTCGATTATGTAGTGGCCCAAGACGGTAGCGGTGATTTCTTTACCGTGCAGGAAGCTATCAATGCTGTTCCCGATTTTCGCAAAGACGTTCGTACCACTATCCTGATTCGTAAAGGAACTTATAAAGAGAAGCTCATCATCCCTGAATCCAAGATTAATATCTCTTTGATTGGAGAAGACGGTGCGATACTGACTTATGACGGTTTTGCAAACAAGAAAAATGTATTCGGCGAGAACATGGGAACTTCCGGTTCGTCCAGCTGTTACATCTATGCCCCCGATTTTTATGCGGAGAATATCACATTCGAGAACTCATCAGGTCCCGTAGGACAAGCAGTTGCCTGTTTCGTATCTGCCGATCGTGTCTATTTTAAGAACTGTCGTTTCCTCGGCTTCCAAGATACCCTCTATACATACAGCAAGCAAAGCCGCCAATATTATGAAGACTGCTACATCGAAGGAACGGTTGATTTTATCTTCGGCTGGTCTACGGCTGTTTTCAACCGTTGTCACATTCATAGCAAACGGGATGGTTATGTCACCGCTCCCTCTACAGATAAAGGAAAAAAATATGGCTATGTATTCTATGATTGCAAACTGACTGCGGAACCGGAAGCTACAAAAGTATATCTGTCTCGTCCCTGGCGTCCGTATGCGCAAGCTGTATTTATCCGTTGCGAACTAGGTAAACACATTCTCCCTGTCGGTTGGAATAACTGGGGCAAGAAAGAGAACGAAAATACAGTCTTCTATGCCGAATATGAGAGTCGGGGCGAAGGAGCCAATCCGAAAGCGCGTGCCGCTTTCTCCCAACAACTGAAAAACCTGCAAGGATACGAGATTACGACTGTACTGGCAGGCGAAGATGGATGGGGTCCGGTAGCGGACGGAAACAAACTGATAACAGTGAAACGTTGACTTGACGAATATGTAAAGAAATGAATTACTAAGCAAAAAACAATGGATATATAAAAGACAATAGATCACTTGTCCTATAGAATGGTTCGATTCTGTTAAATAGCCGCTAAAGATTGCATAAAAGTACAACTATTTTTCTATCTTTACGGCACAGAACCTAGTTATATGATGAAGAAAACCTTAATTTCAGTAATTCTTTTGCTAGCTATTGTGTTCTCGACACATGCGCAGCAGCACTGTTTTTTCACCCACTATTCTACTGAAGATGGATTGTCCCAAAATACGGTGATGAACATCTTGCAAGATCACAAAGACAACCTTTGGTTTGCCACTTGGGATGGAATCAACCGTTTCAACGGTTATACCTTCAAAACATATAAGGCTCGTCAGGGAAATTACATCAGTCTGACCAATAATCGCGTAGACCGTATCTATGAAGACCGTTATGGTTTTTTGTGGCTACTGACTTATGATAATCGTGTCCATCGTTTCGACCCGAAGACAGAGACTTTCGAACAAGTACCTGCTGCCGGAGAGGAGGGGAGTGCTTTCAATGTGCATACCATTGAGGTGATGCCGAACGGAACCGTCTGGCTGCTGACAGAAAATGACGGAGCTATCCGCATCCTGACTCATCCAAATGAGAATCATCGCCTGACATGGGATATTTATTCCAGTAAGACGGAACTGTTTCCCTCTTTACATGTATTCAAAGTTTATCAGGATAAAGCAGGCAATGACTGGCTGTTAACAGACAACGGCCTCGGCATGATCCATCCCGGAAAGAAAGAACCGGATTCCTATTTCACGGAGACAAAAGGAAAGTTTGGCGGAATGAATCAGGCTTTCTATGCAGTACAGGAGCGGGATAAGGACATCTGCTTTGCTTCGGATCAGGGACGTATCTGGTCTTATCAGAAAGATAGCGGAGAATTTACGTTGATCGAACTTCCTACAAAAGGGCAGATCACTTCCATTCACCCCGTTGCACCGGACGTTTCTGTAATTACTACCGATTCGGATGGTTTCTTTACTTATAACCTGCGGACCAAAACAAATGTGCATTACTCATTCCTGACTTGTAAGGCTTTACCCGCAAAACCAATCCTTTCTGCTTATGTAGACCGTTCTTCGGAAGTGTGGTTCGAGCAGGAAGAACCGGGTGTTGTAGCCCATTTTAATCCCTCGACCAGAGTGGTGACCCGTGAACAGATTCTTATTGAATACAGTAATCCTGAACGTTCCCGTCCGGCCTTCCATATCCATGAAGATGTAAACGGTTATCTTTGGGTACACCCTTATGGAGGAGGTTTCTCTTACTTCGATCCTCAAAAAAAACGATTGGTTCCTTTCTATAATGGACTGGGTAGTCGTGACTGGCGTTTTTCCAATAAGATTCATTCGGCTTTCTCCGACAAACAAGGTAATTTATGGCTTTGCACCCACTCCAAGGGATTGGAGAAGGTGACTTATCGGAATGTACCTTTTGCGATGATGACTCCCATGCCGCATGAACATGAATCATTGCATAATGAGGTACGTGCCCTGTGCGAAGACAAACTGGGTAATCTGTGGGTTGGCTTGAAAGATGGTATGCTTCGTATGTATGATGCCGATAAAGCTTATAAAGGATACCTGACCGAAAGCGGCATCGTTTCTACTACCGGTACTCCCATGTTGGGAACTGTTTATTTTGTTATTCAGGATTCGAAAGGAATCATCTGGATTGCAACAAAAGGAGACGGACTTGTCCGTGCCGAGCCGACTTCTTCCAACGGAATGTCTTATAAACTGACCCGTTATCTTCATCGTGAAGAGGATATGTACAGTTTGAGCGATAATAATGTGTATTGTATCTATGAAGATCATTATGGTCGTATTTGGGTAGCTACTTTTGCCGGAGGTATCAATTATATCACGCAGAATGAAGCAGGAAAGACATTGTTTATCAATCACCGGAATAATCTGAAAGGGTATCCGATTGATCCTTGCTACAAAGCGCGTTTCATTACTTCCGATAATAATGGACGCCTGTGGGTAGGTACAACTACGGGAGCTGTTGCTTTTGATGAGAACTTTAAGAAACCGGAGGATGTGCAGTTTTATCATTTCTCCCGTATGCCGAACGATACGCAAAGTCTGAGTAATAATGATGTCCATTGGATTATTTCCACTAAGAAAAAGGAACTGTATCTGGCTACTTTCGGTGGGGGACTCAACAAACTGATATCTATCAGTAAGGACGGCCACGGAGAGTTCAAATCATATTCCGTACTGGACGGTCTTCCTTCCGACGTCTTGCTTTCTGCCCGCGAAGATAGTAAGGAGAATTTATGGATTAGTACGGAGAATGGAATTTGTAAATTTATCCCGTCTGAAGAACGTTTTGAAAGTTACGACGAACGTAGTATTACTTTCCCAGTGCGCTTTAGTGAAGCGGCTTCCACATTGACGGCTAAAGGAAGTATGCTTTTCGGTGCCAGTGGGGGAGTCTTTATATTTAATCCCGACTCTATTCGTAAGAGTAGCTATATCCCACCTATCGTATTCTCCAAACTGATGGTGACTAATGAGGATATTACGCCCGGAGATAACTCCTTGTTGAAGGTGGATATTGACGATACCGACCCATTGGTGCTCTCACACAAAGAGAATATTTTCTCCGTTCACTTCGCTGCACTCGATTATACTAATCCGCAGAATATACAGTATGCTTATATTCTCGACGGATTTGAGAAACAATGGACTTTTGCCGACAAGCAGCGTAGTGTGACTTATACGAATCTTCCGAAAGGAGAGTATGTGCTCCGTGTTCGTTCAACGAATAGTGATGGTGTGTGGGTGGATAATGAACGTATACTGAACATTGTTATTCTGCCTTCTTTCTGGGAGACGCCGGTAGCTTATGTGCTTTATGTTCTTTTTATTCTGATTATTATTCTCGTAGCCGTTTATATCCTGTTTACTATTTATCGGTTGAAGCATGAAGTTTCGGTCGAACAGCAGATTTCAGATATAAAACTGCGTTTCTTTACTAACATATCGCATGAGTTGCGTACTCCGCTTACGTTGATAGCTGGTCCGGTGGAGCAGGTCTTGAAGAATGATAAATTGCCGGCTGATGCTCGCGAACAGTTAGTGGTGGTTGAACGGAACACCAATCGGATGCTCCGTCTTGTCAATCAGATTCTGGACTTCCGCAAGATTCAGAATAAGAAGATGAAGATGCAGGTGCAGCGGGTGGATATTGTACCTTTCGTCCGTAAGGTGATGGATAATTTTGAAGCTGTGGCCGAGGAACATCGGATTGATTTCCTGTTCCAGACCGAAAAGGAACATCTTTATCTTTGGGTGGATGCCGATAAGCTGGAAAAGATTGTATTCAATTTGCTTTCCAATGCATTTAAATATACGCCGAATGGCAAGATGATTACGATGTTTATCCGGGAAGATGAAAAGACAGTTTCTATCGGTGTGCAAGATCAGGGGATCGGTATCGCAGAAAACAAAAAGAAGTCACTGTTTGTCCGTTTTGAGAATCTGGTAGATAAGAATCTTTTCAATCAGGCTAGTACGGGTATCGGACTTTCATTGGTGAAAGAGTTGGTGGAAATGCATAAAGCGACTATTTCCGTTGATAGTCATTTGGGAGAAGGGAGTTGCTTCAAAGTCGATTTCCTCAAGGGAAAAGAACATTACGATAAGGAAGCCGAGTTTATTCTGGAAGATGCGGATGCTCCGGCAAGAATGGGACAGGTAGTGGATATTGCCAATTCTTCCATTCAGTCTGAAACGTTGGTAAGCGATGATTCGGAGAAGATTGATGATGTGTATGGGGAAGAATTTGCGAAAGAAGAGAACTCCAAAGAATTGATGCTGTTAGTCGAAGATAATCAGGAGTTACGTGAATTCTTGCGCAGTATATTTTCTCCGATGTACCGGGTGGTGGAAGCTGCTGACGGTAAGGAGGGGGCAAACAAGGCTTTGAAGTACCTGCCGGATATTATCATCAGTGACGTGATGATGCCTGAAAAAGACGGTATCGAAATGACGCGTGAACTGCGTGCGGATATGACGACCAGCCATATACCTATCATTTTGCTTACTGCCAAAACTACGATTGAAAGCAAACTGGAGGGATTGGAATATGGTGCGGATGATTATATAACGAAGCCTTTCAGTGCTACCTATCTGCAAGCACGTGTGGAAAATCTGTTGATGCAGCGTAAGAAACTGCAAAGTTTCTACCGGGATAGTCTGATGCATATCAATATTTCTACCGGTCAGGAGGAAGTGCCTGTGGCTACGGATATGCCGTCTGCTGAAGAAGATGTGTCCGAAACTCCACCTACAACTCTCGAAATGTCTCCCAACGACCGTAAGTTTATGGATAAATTGATTGAATTGATGGAGCAGAACATGGATAATGGAGAACTGGTGGTAGATGATTTGGTTCGGGAACTGGCTGTCAGCCGTTCTGTCTTCTTCAAGAAGCTGAAAACACTTACCGGATTGGCTCCGATTGAATTTATCAAAGAAATGCGTATCAAGCGGGCTACACAATTAATAGAAATCGGAGAATTTAATATGACCCAGATTTCGTATATGGTCGGCATTAATGATCCGCGTTATTTCAGTAAATGCTTTAAAGCACAGGTTGGAATGACGCCTACAGAGTATCGGGATAGAGTGGGGAGATAATAATAGGAAAGGAAAGAAATAGAAAGGGGGATGTTCAAAGCTCCCCTTTTATCGAAATCACCCTCACTACAACTATCTGTGGCGAGGGTGATTTTTTGTTTATGAGAGTTCCGATACATTTACCCTCATCTTGGTTATCCGAAATTATTTTTTAGGGTATAGATGATTCACAAGGCTGTTCATATACATTTCCAGGTTTGTATATTCCGGGCTTAATGTATATTTGGCTCCGTCTGAAGGATCATTGGGATTAAGGTTGTGTTTCTTTTCCCATTCATCGGGAATACCATCACCATCTGTATCAACAAGTGCTGTTTCTGATTTATATTCCGGCCATCCTCCTACATCAGACGGTTGGTCAATCATTCCATTCGTGCTTCCGTGAGAACCTTCGTAAGTATAAGTGCCTTTGAGAGTTTCATCTACGATGCGTTGGTCTATGGCGTCACGGCGATATGAAGCACCGGCAAACTCGAGAACATCTTTGTAGGCTTTCTTGGCAGGTTGCAAAGAAGTATGTTCGGCTATGTCAAATGCTTTTTTAGACAGTACTTCCTTTTCTGTGGCAAAGTCCTTTTTGATAACCAGTCCGTAAGAGTTATCCATATTCACTTTATAAAGAGCCTCTTTCTGCTTATCGGTCAGTTTGGGACAGGTAGGATCCATATAGTTACCTTTGAAATAGAATACACCATGAACACCTGCTTTATTGTTGTTTTTGCCATCATCGGCATACGCTGTAAACAAGCGTTTGAAAGAACCTTTTGTCGCACTGAAAGGTCCCGGTTTATAGTAGTTATTGATAAAGTTGTAGGAACCTCCTTCACCGGCATAAGCACCGTCACTGCCATAATTATAAATCACATTATTGAATAATTCCACTTTTTCATCTTCCGGACGACCCGTATAACGGCTTCCGCAAAGACGGGGTGTGCGGTTAGTGTGATGGGCGAGTAAGTTATGGTGAAAAGTAGCAGGTTGTCCACCCCAGATACCCCCATAACCATGTGCTCCCTTTTCGTGGATAGAATTGGCGAGACTTTCACTGATGATGCACCACTGAAGTGTGAAATTACGGTTATCATAGAATGTGGCACATTCGTCCGTACACCAACTCATGGAGCAGTGGTCTATGATAATGTTTTGGTGCGCTTTAGTACCATTCATTGAGTCGTCACCTTTTTGTTTGATGTCGACTCCCATACGGGAACGGATGAAACGGACGATAACATTGTCTGCCTGAATAGAGAATGTATAGTTTTTCAGGCAAATGCCATCACCCGGAGCTGTCTGTCCTGCAATGGTCACATCACCATTGCTGAGTTTTAATGCTTTTTGTAATTCAATAATTCCGCTAACCGCAAAGATAATGGTGCGGGGACCTTTCTTGCTGATAGCCCAGCGAAGTGTCCCTTCCGAACCGTCGTCTGCCAGGGACGTAACAGTGTATACAGCACCTCCGGCACCACCGGTGGTATATTTTCCTGCTCCGTCGGCACCGGGGAAGGCGAGAACTTTGGAACGATCCGGGGTAGGATAGTCCTTTGATGTTTTTTCAACCGAAATGGCAGGTTGCATGGCTTGTCCCACTAGAGGAAAAGCCAATATCAAACTACAGATTGCTAATATATTCTTTTTCATTACTAATTTATCATTTGGGTTTGAATTTACTAAAATTATTCTATAACACTGCCACCTGTCGCACCATTTACCATGATTTCGTGCACCAGACTATTGAGATACATTTCCAGATTAGTGTACTTCCCGTTTTTGTCAATAGTCGTTTCTTTTCCATCAGCAGATTTCTTGGGATTCAAACCATATTCTTCTTCCCAGTAGTCGGGAATACCGTCACCGTCCGTATCTTTCACGTTTGCATTGGTTACAGATTTCAGAACATCGTAGGGATCACTTACTCCTAAGGCTGTGCAGACATCTTTCGGGTCGTTGATATATCCACTTTTGTTTTGTGAGTAGCCGGAAAGATCTTTCCATTTGCTGGCATCTCCCGTGCAACTTGCTTTTCTGTTTTTAACGTCGCTGATTATCAACTCGTCGACTTTATCACGATAGTTGCTGGCTCCTGCATAGCTCATCACACGTTCATAAGCCTCATCCGGCGTATGAGTTCTTACATTTCCTGCCTTAACTACCGGTGAACTTGATTTTATCTGGGTATGTTGGTTCCAAAGCTCCGTAGTTGCACAGTTTTTATTATCCATTTGTTCAAATACGCCTTTTGTCCAGTTATCATTGCTAACAGTCGTATTGCCTACCACTTTATTTCCGTCGATATAAAACTTCCCCCAAGTTTGAAGCCATTTTTTGTAAGCTTCGCCGGAGTAATTTTCCGGATATACATCCGGCTTGGCGATACGGTAAGCACGGTCTGCTTTACCGCTTTCATCGGTTCCGGGGCCTGGCTTGTAGTAGTTGTTAACGATATTCACGTGTTGCGCTTCACCACCGTAGCAGCCTTCGCCTCCCCAATTGTAGTAAACATTGTTGCGCATATCCACTCGCTCTCCATCGTTGTTGTTCAGTGCTAATGTAGTATATCGGGGACCAAGGCGTGGAACACGGCTTTCGCAATGGGCTATCAGGTTATGGTGGTAAGAGGCATAGTTTCCTCCCCAGTTACCGCCATATCCGTGAGAAGCGAATTTACCTGTGGCAGCATTGATCTTTACATCAGTCACACGTAAGGCTTGATAAGCTAAACACCATTGTACGGTAGAATTTTGCATACCATAGACAGAAAGACATTCATCGCTTCCCCAGCTTACTGAACAATGATCGATGATTACATTTTGTTTGTCACAACCTCCTAATCCGTCGCAGTCTACGTTAGAGTTTCCGGGGCGGAAACGGATGAAACGAATGATGATATTGCTGGAATTAATCGTAAATGGATAATTGGCGATACAGATACCGCCCGGTGATGTTTGTCCGGCAATGGTCAGATCATCTTTCTGGGTTTTTAATTCCGATTTCAAATAGATGGTACCCGACACATCAAATACAATCGTTTTAGGACCGTCTTGTTTCATAGCCCAGCGCAGACTTCCGCTGATACTTCCACTGGTGTCGTCTTCAAGGCTAGTCACATGATAAACTTTTCCTCCGCGTCCTCCGGTGGTATTGCGACCGTGGCCTTCGGCGTATGGGAAAGCAAGAAGTTCTCCATAATCCAGTTGCTTGACATCAGAAGATGTCCCACCTGGATTATTTGTTCCTCCACCTGTATCATCTACAGGATCGTCGGAAGAGCATGAGGTACATAATCCTGCGATGCTGAATGCAATAGCTACATAAAATAGAGATATTTTCTGCTTCATTATCTTTTAACTGTTTGGGGATATAGACGATTTATTTGTTGGGATACAACGTTTCTACCAGACTGTTGAGGTAAACCTCCAGATTGGTATACGTTTTACTTAGAGTATATTTGGCACCGTCGGCCTTACTTTTGGGGTTCAAACCGTTGGCAGTCTCCCATTCATCAGGGATGCCGTCGCCGTCGGTGTCTTTTGGACCGGTTTCCTTTTTATATTCCGGCCAGCCACCTACATCGCTGGCTTTATCAATGAGTCCCTTTTCACTGCCATTGCTGCCGTCTGCCGTATAATCTCCGTTGCGAACGTTGGCTATGATGCGTTTATCGACATCATCATATTTTAAGGAAGCACCGGCATACTTTAATACTGATTCATAAGCTTCTTTTGCCGATTGAGTGAATTCGGATGCATCTTCGGAAATAGTAAATTCGTTACTTGACTGAAGTGCTTTTTCTCCTCCATCGGGTAAAGGAACGGCTTCTGTTGCATTGGGGTGTAACCCTTGCCAGTTGTCATTGTTTACAGAAGTAAGCAGAGATTGATATTCGGCTTTCAATTCAGGACATGTGCCATCAAAATAGTTTCCTTTCAGATAAAAAGTACCCCATATACCTTTGGTGTTTTTATTTGTACCGTCATCACCGTTAGGTTGGAAGATACGGTTTACAATATTTTTCTTGGTATTGGTAACTGGTCCGGGCTTGTAGTAGTTGTTCACGAAATTATAGCTTCCTCCTTCTCCTGCATAGCCACCATTGGTCGGTCCCCAGTTATAGAAAACATTATTTCGTAAATCGAGTTTTTCATTTTCCGGTTTCCCTGTATAGCGGCTACCGCATAAACGTGGTGTACGGCTGCTGTGGTGGGCTAATAAATTGTGGTGGAATGTAGCGGGTGATCCTCCCCATATTCCTCCGTAACCGTGATTACCTTTGGTGTGTACCGAACGATTCAAACTTTCGCTGATGATACACCATTGCATGGTAAAGTTAGTGTTATCGTAGAAAGAAGCACATTCATCAGTGCTCCAACTCATCGAACAATGGTCAATGATAATATTTTTATGTTGCTTTCCCCACAATGCATCACCGCTGTCGGCTTCTGCTTCTGTTGTAAAGTTGTCCGATCCCATGCGGAAACGCATGAAACGGATGATTACGTTGTCCGCCTGTACGGATACGGGATGTCCTTTCAGGCAAATACCGTCACCCGGTGCACTCTGGCCGGCAATCGTTACATCTCCGTTGGTTATCCTCAAGGGGCTTTTCAGTTCTATCAATCCACTTACTGCAAATACGATCGTGCGCTTTCCCGTGCGATTTAATGCGTAGCGTAATGTTCCTTGTGTTGTCTTATCGTTGTCTTCAAGCGAAGTTACTATATATACATCTCCGCCTGCTCCGCCGGTAGTATAACGACCTGCACCGTAAGCACCCGGAAAGGCATAACGCGTTTCGGCAGGTGTCTCTTCTTCACCACCTTCGTTCTCATTACCACCGTTACCGGTATTCTGTCCCGGTGTTTCATCGGTGATACTTGGGTCTTCGCTGCTGCAAGCAACCGATAGGTTGATTACACAGAAGCACAATAATCCCATTTTAATAGATTTGAGCATACAAATTATCTTTTAAAAAAATAGAGTTCTTTGTCTCATACATTATATTTGCTGATGATGTGACAAAGAACTCTTTATTAAATCTTATTGGTTTTATTCGCTTACTGTACCGTACTGGCTTACAGTTTTCACTGTATAAATATTGCTTTCGTCAGTGTTGGTCAGTGTAACGGTAGTGTCTGTCGTTTGCCCTGCATAGTTACCATTCATAAAGATGAGGTAGCCGGCAGCACCGGATACTGCATCCCATGTCAGAGTGTTTCCCGACAGATTGACATTGGTAGGTGCTGCAAGGGGAGTTTCCATATACTCTTTCGGGTTCCAGCTGTCAATAGTTATTATATTCTCATATGTATATTTAGCAGCTTCGGATGCTGTTAGCACTGAACTAGTGAAGGAAACGTTTCCGGAGGTGATTGTTTTACTTTCCGCAATCATATTTCCATTCTTGTCGATAGTGTTATATTCAGCATATAGTGTAGGTACTTGTCCACCATATCCCCAGTGTGAATCTATAATATCCATTTTCAACTTGGTGTTGATCCAGACAGTTTTCGTGGTTGTGGCTTGGGAACGTCCGAATGAGAATTTTGTATCATCACCGTTTACCGTACAATCTTTTATAACATATCCGTATTTATCGCTTTCACTGGTACGCGAAGCAGTTATAACGCTACCACCGTCATTGCCTGTATTATAGAATGTACTGTTTTCGATAAGTACATCGCCACTTCCCCAGATATAATCTGTATGACCTTCAATCCATGAGTTATAAACGTATGCACGATGAGGGGTTGTATTGTTCCAATAACGGGTCCACCATGTATCCTGGTAGGAGACAAGCAAACAGTTATTCAAAGCAAAGCGGTCTTCACGGTTTATCAAGGCTTCTGCCTGTCCGTTTTTACCTAAACCACCAGTGTGACGATTTGAGAATGCACCATAAAGATTGATGATTGAAATATTTTCAGCATAAAAGTCTGTGGCTTCAATCAACACTACTGTGTTTTGGTCTTCACTATATCCGGCTTTGCGGGCTGGTGAATTTTCGTTGAAAATAGAATAAGGCCATGAGGTAGCATTACTTGAATCATCTACACGGTTTACTGCAAACTGGATTTTAACACCATCACGGCTCTCACCGATTAAATGAACAAATGGTTTATTCTTATTGATCCGGACACATTCATTATAAGTTCCGTTGGCAATGAAGATTTTATAAGGACTGGTAGGTGGGGTAGTGATGGCGTTGATTGCAGCCTGGAGAGTAGTGTAATCACCATTCCCTTTTGAATCAACAATTGCATCGAATACTTTTCCACCGCCCGAAATTTCAGATTTGGCAGTAAAGCTTAAAAAGAAGTCTTCGTCGTAAGCTCTTCCCTGCATATCCGTTAATGCTCCGGCAGGAACTTCGAAAGTACATTCTTTGTTTTCCATACCAGAGAAGGTATAACGTACTTTTTCGTAGTTGATGGATACACGCACTACTCCTCCGTTGAAATAGATTTCTGTATCCGGAGCCTGACGCATAGCTTTGCTGAAAGTCAGTTCTACATATCCGCTCGGACCTACTACATCACCATCATTGATATTCTGTGAAATCAGAACAGGGATGCTTGTATCTTCTGCATCATCGTTGTCATTACAGGAAGCACCTGTAAGAATCAACAAGAACAGAAGTAAGTATTTACTTATTGTATTGATTGAATTTGTATTCATAATATCTGTTGCTTTTTAGAGAAGATTCTCCGTCAAGTAAATGCAAATTCCAGACTTGACGGAAAACCTTGTAGTTTTATTTAGTTATTTGTTCCAACGTTGGTCACCGACTCTGTATTCTTCAGGAACATCTGCTCCAAAAGTCAAATCTTCACTTGAACCATTAGGGAATAGCTGATCGGAAGTCAGAGGAAGACTAGTATAGTCTTTTCCCCAGTCGGGTGTAACAAATGAAAAGTCAGAAGCCTTATACAAGCCGTTTACGTTCAGGGTTGTAGCTACGGAACTTGTGTTGTAGAAAGGTTTAACTCCACCTTTGGCAAACAGGGTGTTTGATATAGTTATTGTCATGTCTTTTGTATCTCTGCAGAAAGCATCACTTGCTGACATATCATAGAATGTACAATCTTTGATTGTTATTGTACCGGGTTGTCCTGACTTGTGTCTTATGAATTGAGACGCAGAAGCTCCATTGGATACAATAATAGAAGTGTTGGAAACCACTAAATTGAGAGTTGTTAATGTTACCTTGTCAGAAAGAAGTAATCCATAATGATTGGATGTTGCTGCTCTTCCCAATCCTTTGATGATACAGTCGTCAATAGTAACAGACATAGCATTACTTGTACTTGCATTCATACGAACGATACCACGGATATTGGTAATTGTACACGAGGTAACTTCTATTTCTTTGATGCAACCTGAAGCACCGTTTTGATAAATAAGGGTTGTATTTCCTTCATCGGTAATATTCAGATTATGGAATTCTACTTTATCACATATTCCGCTGGCACCTATGCCTTTTTTAATAGTCATATTAACCTGTCCGTCTTGACTGTCACCCCAGAAAATAAGGTGAGTCACGCCAGCAGCAATGCTTTCTTTTTCTTGTGCAAATCCTTCTGTTCCGGCTTTTTCTTGTGCAAATCCTTCTGTTCCGGAAACATTGATTAATACTTTTCCTGAAAGATTATCCCAGTTGGCAAGGGCATCTTCCCATGTCATTTCAGTATACCCCGTCGGTTTACCTTTCTTAGTTGTAAAGGTGATACGAGAACATATAGAGCCGTTTGCGAAAGCATAAGCCGTATATTCCGTACTGGAAGCCAAACCTGTGATTGCCACCTTATGTGCAGCAATATCTGCTGGTGATAATTGGGTTCCTGATTCAGGTACTCCTTCGGTAGAAAGAACACAAGCATATTCATCTACATCCACCGTTTCTTCCCATGAGAATACAGCTGAATTTGCTGTTATATCACTGATGGTAGATTCGATTTCCAAACCAGGGATGGTAACAGTCTGTGAACCACGCGGATTATTTCCATTATAAATAGTAATCGTGTATTCAGTGAATGACTTCAAATTTTCAACCCATGCTTCACCTGCGGCAGCTTCTGTTGACGAAATAACACGTGAAGTTGCTTCTGTGGCACCCGTTTCCATGATTTCGAAATGATCGACTGCTAATCCGGCTTCCCATGACATACGTACTTTTCCTTGACCTTCAGGTAAGTTTTTATAATTTACCCAACGAGATTCCTTCTCTCCGGAAATAGACTTGATACGCATATAATAAGTCGTATTTACCGCCAGATTATCCATTGTGTAAGGTGACTGCTTGATCCGGTTGGCAGGATCATTTCCATAAACGATATTTCCATTTTCTTCTGATCCCATTGGAGTTTCGTCAGTCATCTCGTTAGGACTAATCTCGATAATGTAATAGTCGGTATTGGATGTTGAGCTCCAAGTTACTACCGCTCTGGCTACTTTACTGTCTGTTTCTACACTGATTCCGTTTTCATCAGTTCCGAAAGGACGGCTATAGGAAGAGTCAATATCCCAATCACTTTTCTCTGTACACGAAGATACAGCCAAAGAGGTCAGGAGCATGAAAGCTCCCATTCCCAATATATTTTTTATATTCTTCATCGTTTTACGATTTTAAGATTAATCCGAATAACCATAAGAGTTATGTAATTTACCGTTTGAGGTAGAGATGGTTG
>OJPB01000700.1_pt1 | contig 17735 bp, 18 predicted proteins | sample 1598391 | NCBI WGS metagenome assembly OJPB01 (sample SAMN03922452, study PRJEB24848) | human gut metagenome | isolation source: stool sample | host: Homo sapiens | place: Germany | collected 2009-11
GCAATATCCGTTTTGACAACAATATCCACGTCCAGATAAACAGCCTTTTTTATTTCAGGTTTTAGTTCGGGAATAATATATCTGAAATAAGTATCGTTCGGAATATAACCGGCAGTAGTCGGAGCAAGCCCGGCGAAATCATCCGGATTAACCTCAATATACTCAATTGAAAATGCAGAATATCTGTTTCGCAGTTTTTCTATTCGTTCTTTTTTCTCCGGCGATATTTTTAAAGAACTGCGCTCCAAAATATAAAATTCAATAAAAGCCTTCGTATTGGCCAAAATAGAAGCCATTGTCACACACATCGGTGCGGCAATATCGTCCGCGGCAATCAAAAAAACCGGAATATGAAGCGGAGAAACAAATTTTTCAGCCTTTTTTTCCATTAAAAACCTCGCGTAAAATCCAAATCCTTTTTCAATATCCGTAAAAAAGGAATAAAATTAAACAAGTAAACCTTATATTTGTTGCGAAAAAATACCAATCGTAAAAGAGGCAGACAACCGAACAAATAAATACGCTTTTCCTTCTGCGGCTTTTTCAAAAGACGCTCTATTTCCTTTCTCAGTACCTGAAATTCATCATCTGCCGGAAAAACCGGCGCACAAAGCGCATATTGCAACATTTCAGTCTTGTCTTCAGGCCTGACATATGACAAAGCAATGCGGACATAGTTTCGCAAAACATCAAAATATAAAGCTTTCGTCTCCGGTTTTTCAAGCAAGCGAGCCGCTTTCAGCTTTTCATACAAAAAAACACAGCCGCAAATATGATCCTTAATGCAGGAAAAATCATGGTTATATGTTCTTACCATTGCTGATGAGGGATGTCGGAAATAATGATAAAATTTACTGTTCAAATAATAAAAATAACGAGAGCAAACCGCATATTGATAAAAGAAAGGAAAATCTTCATACTGCATATTCTCAGGAAAACGAATTTGATGCTCCTTGATAATATCGCTTTTAAAAATCTTGTTCCAAACCGAAACATTAGTCCTCAAAACAACATCTTTTTCTACCCGGCAGACCCCGTTATATTTTAGAGAAAGATAATATTCTTCTCCCTGTCGGCTGTTATATCCCAAATCATTACTGACAACCGTATCAAACAAAACCATATCAATATCGGGATTGGAAAAATAAGAAAGGGACTCTTCAAAAGTATTCGGCTCAATCCAATCATCGGCATCCACAAAAGCAATATATGTACCGCTGGCAGCATCAAGCCCGACATTACGGGCACCACCCACACCGGTTTCCCTGCCCTTAAGAAATTTCACCCTTTCATCTTTTTCCGCATAACGGCGGCAAATAGCAAAATCCGCTGCCGAACCATCAGAAACTACTATAATTTCCAAATCTTTCAACGTCTGTCCGATAATACTATCCAAACACCGCGAAAGATATGCCGAGGCATGATAAGAAGGAACAATAACACTAAGAACGGGCATAATATTTCATCCTGAGATTTAATCAAACTGGACAAATAATATGCTACATTAAATAGAATATAAATACAGAAATTAAAACAATACACAAAAATTTACAGATTAACAGTTACAATACCGGATTTCCACGCCCAATAAACCAGGCCGACCAATATTGCCGCCAGAAAAATCAGCCACTTGAGATTAATACCGCCCAACAAATTATTGGTTAATCCTTTACGGTAATATAAGCCGTGACGCCCGCCCTGCACATAAGCTCCTTTCGGCCCTGCACCGAGACGCAGCCCTTTGGTACCTAAAGAAACGCCGACACCCGACTTTGAAAAATTAACCCGTACCGGCCCGAAATTAATTCCTTTTCTGATAAAAAAGCCCATTTGTTCCCTCCGAAATCACTGCCGCAGCTGATAGCTCCAAACCTCGGATATCACTTTATTGTTCTCTGCCTTATTGCGCAAAAGCAGACGCAGCTCCGTAATATCCGTATTCGGTTCAATGTCAAAATACAGGCTGGCTCCGTTAATTGAAGGCGTATACATCAGCCGCACGTTGCTGATTGTTCCCGCCCGGTTGGAAATGTCGGCCCAAATATTGCCGGCGGCAATTTCTTTAGCCACATCAAGCGTGCCGAAACCACTGAAGTCAATGACAAATTTGCGTCTGTTTGCCAGATACTCACCTTCCAGACCGTCCCCGCCCTTGCCGCTGTGCGTCGCGGTAACTTTTGCCAATTCTGGCATAACCGTATCGTCATCCCGCCAATGCATCAGATAATTAAAACGATATTCGCCGCCGGCCCGCATCGGCTCGTCCGGCACCCAATACGCCACCACATTGTCGTTGGTTTCGCTGACAGACGGAAGTTCGGCCAGCTGAACCTTTCCTTTGCCCCAGTTTTCCAAAGGTTCGATCCAAACGCTCGGACGCTTTTCATACATAGCTTCAGGGTCAAGATAATCACGGGGATTTCTGTCCCGCTGCATCAGCCCGAAACCTTTCGGACCGTCATCAACGAACGAACTGAGACGCAAGTGTTTCGAATTGTCCAAAGGCCGCCAGATTTTCTCGCCGTTGCCGTTAACCGCCAGCAGTCCGTCACTGTCATGGACCTCAGGTCGATAATCGTCAAAAGCCGACTTGGTGTTTTCTCCGTATAAAAACATTGAAGTCAAGGGCGCAATGCCCGGCTTGGCAATATCTTTCCGCGGAAAAAGAACCGCATTAACCCTGACCAGCGTTTCGTCCGCTTTCGGACTGACCGTAAAGGAGTAAGCGCCGGAAACGCTTTCACTGTCCAGCAAGGCATAAATGCGGACACTGTCGGCATCTTTTGCCGGCCGCTCAACCCAGAACTTCTTAAAAATCGGAAATTCCTCCGGTCCGCTTTCCGCCGTATTAATTGCCAGTCCCCGCGCCGACAGCCCGTAATTCTGGCCTTTGGCCATTGTTCTGAAATAACTGGCTCCCAAAAATGAGATTAACTCGTCATAATAATCTTTACGATTCAGCGGATAATGAAGTCTGAATCCGGCATATCCAAAATCAGCGGTTTCCCGCCCGGTATCAATCTGATTTCTCCCGAAATCAAACTCTTCGAATTTATAAGGAATTTCTCGAACTTTGCCGTCAGATATTTCATAAATTGTCACCGAATGATTAAACAATCCGCCCGGATGATAAAATTGCATTTCAACAGGAAAATCCTGCCGATACCAAATCCCCTGCTCCCGGCGAAATCGGATATCGCTATACTGTGCCGGCGTCAAATGCGCCAAATCTTCAGGCAAATGCAGAGTTTCGTCACGATAAGGACGGCGCGAAATTTCTTCCGCTTCTTCGATAACATGCGAAAAATCAAAACTACCGGCGGCAAGAACAGGATCCATTCCCGACAAAAACAATATTCCCGCCAGAAAAATCAATATAAAACGACGACGCATTTTCTCTCCGATATCCGTTGTTTCCGTTACGGCACCATTTTCTGCAATACCGGAATTGAATAAAAACCAAACGCATTTTCTTGTCAATACAAGAATAAACATCCTCAGAAAGAAGTACACAATTAAGTTTTTCGTTTACTCGGAAAACTAAAAGGATTATAATAAAACCATATACAAAACAACAACGGGAATTTAACATGAAATATGTTTTAATCGCCGTGTTATTGCTGGGAGCCTTAGCGGCACATCACCACAGTTTCCACGCCGGAGTTGCGCTGCTGGTTACCGTGGCTGTCGTCATCGCCCTCAAGGACGTTGCCAAAAGCATTAATGCCGGCAAATAACATATAAATCCTCCCGGATTTACAAAGGTTCCATACCTCCGCTCTATGGATATTAAAAATTTGAGGCCTTCAAAACCGCCGATTTTCTTCAAAATGCCGATAAACGATTTTGGATATCCGCGCAATCAGTTCCGCATTGTCCCGGTCACTCATCGGCGAGTCCGCAATCATTACGCCCAGATAATACTCCCGACCGTCAGGCAGCCGAACAAATCCGACATCATTATCCGCTATTTTAATCCCGTTTTCCAACCGGTCGGACGAACCGGTCTTATGCCCAACCACGACATTCGAAGGCAGATATTTCTTTATTTTATCCGCCCCGGTAGCCGTTTCCGTCATTAAAGCCTCAAAAAAACGCTTGTTTTCATTTGTCAGCCGCTCGCTTTCACGCACAACGCGCAGCAACTTAACCACGTCGGCCGGCACCGCCCGGTTAAGATATTGATTCCGAATATTTTCATGCATTTCCTGCTCATTAACTTTCAACACAATTCCCGGAAAGCCAAGTCCGCGGACATAATCCTGCGTTGCCCTGATATCGCCGCCGAGCGCCAGCAAAATATCCGTCGCATTATTATCGCTCGCCGATACCATATATTTCAGCAGTTCGGCAACCGAAATTTTAAACGGAACGACCGGATAATCCTTTAACATCGGACTGTATGTGTCACGGTTTATCATCTCTTCCGTAACGATCAGAACCTTATCTTTTTCCTGATGTTCCAAAACATTCAAGGCAACAAACATTTTAAAAACGCTCATCAGCGGCATCGCCCCTTTGCCGACTGTCAAAACTTTATCGCCGCTCAAAACAGCAATTCCGACACGGCTGCCACTCCCGAACGTTGCCAGTTTCAGCTTGAGGTAAAGGGAGTTCTCAATAAGCCAGAAAGTCCATAAAACAAATAATCCCGAACAAATCAGCAAAATTTTTTTCTTCATTTCCGCTTCCTCTTTTCCGTATTCTCACATAAATTACCTTACCTCCTTTACAGAAGCAAGCTTAATAATATTGACAAAAATTTCCAAACAATATAAAAATAAAAAAAATTGATTATTCTGACTAAAAAATACTATTATGAAAGAAAATTTACTTTCGGCCGATACAAAATTAATCATCTTTTTTGCCGGCCTCGTTATTTTTTCCGCCTATGGTTTGATTCTCGACCATATTAGAGACAAACGCCATGGCTGCATTTATGATCACCATGGCAACGAACACTGGAGCAATGTCGCCCCTGGAATGGTTTTTATGTGGAGCATTATAAGCGCCGTCATTCTGTGGGGACTTTTGTAAACATTTCCCGATTTATTTTCTCCGTTCTCCGCTTAAAACAAAAGCCCCTATCTGATGATAAGGGCTTTTAATGGCGGAGAGTACAGGACTCGAACCTGTGCATCGTTATTCACGATGACGGATTAGCAATCCGCTGCATTACCACTCTGCCAACTCTCCAGCTGTGGTACGGAGTTATAGATATATTATCTTTTCCGTGCCGTCAATAGCTATTTTCAGTTTTTTACAATTTTATCCCAGCACGATGCTCAGATAGGTCATAAAAATAAAACCGATTAAAATTGCCGCCGAACTTTTCTCCTCATTGCGGCGGATATACGTCTCCGGCAGAACTTCATTAATAATCACAAACAGCATTGTTCCGCCCGCCAAAGCCATACCGAACGGAACCAGTTTCGGGCTGAATCCCGTACCGAGAATACCCACCAGCGCACCCAGCGGCTGCATCAAGCCGCTGACGGCGGCCAACAAAGCGGCCTTAAGACGGGAAAAACGGATTGCCACCAGTGAAACCGCCACCATCAGCCCTTCGGGAATATTTTGCAGAGCAATACCGATAGCCAAGGCTTTCGGATCAAACAGTTCCTGCCCGGCATAAGCCACACCGACCGCCAATCCCTCGGGAAACTTATGAATGGCAATCGCAAAAATAAACAGCAGCGAACTGCGCATATTAATCGCCCCTTCCCCGTGCTTGCCGCTGTATTCATGTTCATGGGGAACGACTTCATGCAAAATCCAGATAATCCCCACACCGCCGATTACCGCCAAAACAATCCACAATCCGCCCAGATAGTGATTTGCCTCCACCTGGTTAATACTGGCCGCTGCCGGCGCCAACAGCGTAAACACCGATGAAGCAAGCATAATGCCTGCCGCAATATTCAGCATAAAATCAATATTTTCATGACTGTAATGTTTTTTGCAAAAAATCAGAAAACCGCCCAACCCGGCAAACAAACTGGTAAAAACCGCGGCAATCGTTCCGTGCCACAAAATGCTTTCCGTCATATTTCTCCCTTTTCTATTTTAGCCATAATCCGCCGATAAGCCGGAAACATCTTCTCTTCGCCCGAAAGCGCAATCATTTCAGCGTTTCTGACCCAGCACAGGACAGAATTTTCTTCCGGCGCCGTCACCAAAGTTTCATGCTCATCGGCCTCAATCAAATAAGTCACGTCAAAATGCAAATGCGCCGGAACAAACTGCCCTCGCTTAACATGCGCCTCAACCGTCAACACGGATAGACTTACGATTTTATTATTTATAAACAAATTCGTAAGACCTGTTTCTTCACGAACCTCTTTAATTGCGGTTTGTTTCAAATCCCTTTCACCGTCGGCATGTCCGCCCGGCAAAGCCCAAACCCGATATAAATTATGAAAACACATTAAAACCTTATCTCGGCGCGCATTGCTCACCCAGGCGGTGGCCGTCACATGCCCGACAAGATTTTCCCGGTCATACGACGTTTCGCCAAAGGCTTCCAAAAACTGCAAAAATGCAACTTTATCGGCCGCTTCCCTGTCATCACTCGGCAGATAATTTCTGATTGCTTCCGTTAATTCCGTCACCTGAGCCTCTCATTCAAATCCGGACGCACATGCGACCCTGCCTGAGTAAGAACATCAACGGCGCAAAGCTGCCCTGCCTCCACGGCCTTTTCAATTGGCATACCGCGGCTCACGGCATAAAGAAAACCGCCGGCAAAAGCATCTCCGGCGCCGGTGGTATTGACAACGTTTTCTACTTTAAGCGGCTGAAAATGCTGCCATTTTCCCTGAGAGCGGACATCAACTCCGTTTGCCCCCAATGTTTTAACCGCCACCGGCGGAAGAACAGATTCACCCAAGGCTTCAAACTCTTTTTCATTCCCCAGCAAAATGTCAATATGTTTCATATATTTGGCAAAGAAATCAAACTGTTGCACAACAATTTGCGGATCGCTCAGCGTAAAGGCGATGCGAATCAAATTTTTCCGGGCGGCATTTATAATTTTTTTAACGGTCAGCAGATTGTTGTCCAGCCAATAACCCTCCATAAACAGCATACGGCTCTCAGCCACCAGTTCCATATTAACGCTGTTAAAGGGAATAATCTTGGACGCCCGCAACTTGGCGCAAATTGACTTTTCACCGTCTTTATGCACCAAAACCACCGAACAGCCGGTAGCATTTTCCTTATCAATAAAAAGGCCGGGATAAATATTGTAGTTTTTCAGGCTTTCCGTAAAAAAGGTGCCGTATTTATCCATTCCGATTTTGCCGATAAAACAGGCTTTTCCGCCTAAGGCCGCAAAAGCTTTCATTGAATTTGCCACCGACCCGCCGGCAGAAACCTGATTATTTTTGCTGAAATGCAGAATTTCTTCAAACTCGTCTATCCGGGTTCGGAAAAAGCCTCCTCTGTCGGAAATGTGCATATTGGCAAAAGCCTGATTTTCAGCTGCCAGAGTTGTCAAATCGACAATAGCATTCCCCATTCCGACAATATCAAACATCTTCCGTCCCTTTTACTAAGTAAAGTTGGATAATTAGATTAGTAATAAGGATTAAGGGCGGTTAAAGCGAAGTACTGCGGCCGTAAAAATAGTCCTGTGGACTATTTTCTGCCGAAAAGCAATGAGACAAGATGTTGTGAGCCAGTGAAAACGAAGCGAAACAACAACTTAGTCGGAATTGGAACAAGTACGTGAGCATTTAACCGTCCCGTAAATCCTGTACTAATAATCAATTAGACAGCTTTACATTGACAATTTGGTTTTAAGCAACTCATTAACCACTCCCGGATTAGCTTTGCCGCCCGATTTTTTCATCACCTGGCCGACAAACCATCCCATCAAACCAACCTTTCCGCCTTTATAGGCCGCTACATTATCCGGGTTTTCGGCAATAACGGCATCGACCACCGCCTCAATCGCACCGGTATCGGTCACTTGTTTCAGGCCTTTTTCTTCAACGATTTTCTCGGGATCTTCACCGGTTTCGGCCATAATTTCAAATACGTCTTTGGCTATTTTGCCGGAAATAACGTCAGCGCCGATAAGACCGACCAACTGCCCCAGCTGTTTGGCTGAAATCGGGCTTTCTTCAATGGAAATTCCCTTGCGGTTCAGCATTGCGAAAAAATCGCCCATCAGCCAGTTGGCCACTTTTTTGGCATCCTGCCCTTCTGCGGCTTTTTCAAAGAAATCAGCCGTTTCCTTATTCTCGCAAATAACCATGGCGTCATACTTCGTCAGCCCCAGTTCATTGACAAAACGGGCTTTTTTTGCATCCGGCAGTTCCACCAAATCACGCCGCGTCTGTTCAATATAATCATCGGTCAGCACCAACGGCAGCAAATCCGGCTCCGGAAAATAACGGTAATCATGCGCATATTCTTTTTTACGCAACAGGCCGGTCTTACCGGTCAGCGGATCAAACTTACGGGTTTCCTGTTCAATGGTTCCGCCGGCTTCATAAACTTCGACATGTCTTTTTGCTTCGTTTTCAATCGCCTGCATAACAAACTTCACGGAGTTTACGTTTTTCATCTCGCAGCGGCAGCGCAGTTCATCCGAACCGTACGGGCGCACCGAAACATTGACGTCGCAGCGCATGGAGCCTTCATCCATATTGCCGTCGCAGGTACCGAGATAACGCAGAATGGAACGAAGCTTTTTCAAAAAGGCTCCGGCCTCTTCCGGCGAACGGAAATCCGGTTTGGTCACAATTTCCATCAGGCCGACCCCTGCCCGGTTCAAGTCAATAAAAGTTTTCTTCGGATCAAGATCATGAATGGATTTGCCGGCATCCTGCTCAATATGCATCCGCTCAATGCCGATATCCTTGGTCGTTCCGTCTTCCAAATCAATTGTAACCTTTCCCTCGCCGACAATCGGATACTGGAACTGCGTAATCTGATACCCCTGCGGCAAATCGGCATAAAAATAGTTTTTGCGGGAAAAAGCCGAATATTTGTTAATCACCGCATTCAGCCCCAAACCGGTTTTAACCGCCTGATGAACGCATTCTTTATTTAAGGTCGGCAGCATACCGGGCATACCGGCGTCAATGAAAGAAACGTTTTCGTTCGGATCGGCACCATATTCGGTCGATGCCCCGCTGTACATTTTTGATTTTGAAATAATCTGGCAGTGAATTTCCAAACCGCAGATAATCTCCCACTTGCCTTTGGCTGTTTCAATAACATAAGCGCTCATAATACTACTTCCTTACAAACTTGGCATCAGCTTCCAATGCGGAAGCAATTTTGAATACGGTTGCTTCGTCAAAAGCCCGGCCGATAACCTGTAATCCCAGCGGCAGGCCTGCGGCTGAAAGCCCGATCGGCAGACTCAACCCCGGCAGCCCGGCCAAATTGACCGAAACCGTAAACACATCATTCAAATACATATTAATCGGATTTTCCTGCATTGACTTGTCGCCAATGGGGAATGCCGCCGTCGGCGCCGTCGGTGTCAAAATGGCGTCGCATTTTTCAAAGGCCCTGATAAAATCGCGGCGAATTAACTGGCGAACCTTTTGCGCTTTCAGATAATAAGCGTCATAATATCCGGCAGACAACACATAAGTTCCGATCATAATCCGGCGTTTCACCTCGGCTCCGAAACCCTCGGTGCGCGTATTGATATACAAATCATCCAAATGCTGGCCGGGAACACGCAACCCGTAACGAATGCCGTCATAACGGGCCAAATTGGAAGAAGCCTCAGCCGGAGCAATAATGTAATAAGCCGCCAATGCATATTTGGTATGCGGCAGAGAAATATCGACAATTTCCGCTCCGCGGGCTTTCAGCATTTCTATCCCCTTGTCCCAATAAGCGGCAATCTCGGCATTCAGCCCGTCCGGACGATATTCCGCCGGAATGCCTATTTTCAAGCCTCTGACATCCTGCCCCAGAAAACTTTCAAAATCAGGAACCACCACATCGGCCGAGGTAGTGTCTTTGGCATCATAACCGGACATCGCCGTCAGCATAATCGCCGCATCGCGGACATCTTTGGCAATCGGCCCCGCCTGGTCCAGAGAAGAAGCAAAAGCAATAATGCCGTAACGGGAGCAACGGCCGTAAGTCGGTTTAATTCCGGTCACGCCGCAAAAAGCCGACGGTTGGCGGATTGACCCGCCGGTATCTGTTCCGGTGGCACCGGCACAGATATTGGCAGCAACCGCAGCGGCAGAACCGCCGGAAGAACCGCCGGCAACCAGCTTTTCATTCTTGCTCCAGGGGTTGACGGCCGGTCCGTAATAACTGGTTTCATTACTGCCTCCCATGGCGAATTCATCCATGTTCAACTTGCCCAAAACGGCTGCCCCGGCAGACAACAGCTTACCGGTAACGGTTGATTCATATTGCGGCACGAACCCGTCGAGAATATGTGAGCAGGCCGTGGTACGAATACCTTTTGTGCAGAACAAATCCTTAATTCCCAGCGGAATACCCTCCAAAGCTCCGTTGGTTCCGTCGGCATACCGCCTGTCGGAAGCTTTAGCCTGTTCCAAAGCAATTTCCGGCGTTTCCAGCACATAAGCATTATATTGACGATTGCTCTCCATCGCCTTAATATAGGCAGAAACAACCTCCGTTGCGGTAAAGTCACGTTTTTTCAACCCGTCACGGGTTTCGGCTATTGTCAGCTTGGTTAAATCACTCATTCTACACTCTCTTTTTTTGCACCTTTAATCAATTTTAACTGCTCTTTTAATTCTTCTATCGGTATCTGAAATTGCTTTCCGTCCCGGCCGACCTGCATACCGGCGGCATCAACCTTGATTTCAACCGGTTTTCCGTCTTTGCTGCCGACGATTGACAAACCGTTCGGCCCGATTTTAACGTTAAACTTATTACCTTGGGAATCTTCTTTCACCAGATTAATGCCGTCGCTTCCCATACTCACACCGGGCACATTCTCCCGAATTCCCTGAACAACCTTGTATATGCTCCAGGCTTTCCATATTCCCCAGCCTAACAAAGCCAGTACGGCAATCAACAGCACAAGTTTCACATTTTTTTTCATCGGCACACCTTTTCTAAAATCCCCGCATGGCCCGGCCTGAACCGCACAACAGAAAAAACCGCTTATTCCACCACCTTGGGAACGACAAAATATCCGTATTCCGCCTGCGGAGCGTTAGCCAGCACTGCCGCCGACTGATTGCCCTCGGTCACTTTGTCTTCGCGGCAGACAATATTGCTCTCGTTAACCGACACCAGCGGCTCGACATCATCGGTATTAACTTCGTTTAACTGCTCAATCCAATTCAGAATTTTATTAAATTCCTGTTCGGTTGCTTCAATTTTATCGTCTTCAATCCGCAGGCGCGACAAAAACGCCACTTTTTTGACTGTTTCCTTATCTATTGCCATTCTTTGTTCCTTTTCTTTACAAATCCAGCTTAAACGGAGGTAAAACCGTTTCATATTGCAATCTTTTTAGCATATTAACCGATTCAATATCAAGTCCCATTTGATTTATAACTTTATTAACCGATATTTTCGGACCGCCGCCGACCAGCTCGGCAATTTTTTCCTGCAGCGTTTTGGCTTTCGGATAATAGGCTATTCCGAAGCGGCTTTTGGGAGGAATACCGCCCAGTTGCTTGGCATACGCGACAGCCCGGTCTATTCCGCCGATTTCATCGGCCAAACCGTTTTCAACCGCCTGAATACCGGTCCATACCCTGCCCCGCGCCAGCTTGTCCATTTTCTCAGGCGAAATATTCCTTGCCGCGGCAACTTTTGCGGTAAAATCGCGATAAACATTATCCAACGACCGATTGAAAACCTCTTTTTCCCGCTCGCTGAATTTATGATTTGCCGATAAAATGCCGGCATTGTCGCCAAACTTGACTTCGCCCCAGTTAATCTCAAGCTTATCCCACAGGCCGGCCAAAACCATCTTGCCTCCCAGCACACCGATAGAGCCCGTTACCGTCGATGCTTCCGCCAGTATTTTATCCCCCGGAAGCGCAATGAAATAACCGCCGGAAGCGGCATAATCTCCCATCGAAACCACAATCGGCAGCTTGCGTTTTTCTTTCAGACGGCTTAAGGCATTCCAAATTTCGGCGGAAGCCGTATAACTGCCGCCTGGACTGTTAATCCGCAGAAGCAGCGCTTTCACATATTTGTTGTTGGCAATTTCGTCCAGCTGCTGAATCAGCGTTTCTGACCCGACAATGCTCTCCCCCTGCAACGGATTGCTCAGACTCTTTCCGCCGCTGATGGTTCCGTCAACCACCAGAAAGGCAATGGTCGGCAGTTTTTTGCCGCTTTCCTCCAAACTATAGGCATAATCATACACGTCTATCATTTCGCCTTTGGTCTCATCCAAAACCTTTTCCAGCAAATCCGGTTTAAAGGCCGTTTTGTCAATCAAGCCTTCTTTCAGTCCCTCATCTGCGGACAAAGGCGCCCTGTTGACCAGCCGGCGGAAAATATTTTCATCAAGTTTTCGGTCGGCACAGACATCTGCAACAATCCGGTCATAAAGGCTCTGCCCAAGACGCTCCGTTTCTTCCCGGTATTGCGGCGTAAAGGCGCTGTTCAGAAAAGAAGCCGCAGCATTTTTATATTCATGCCGGGCATAAAATTCGGCCGTTATTCCCACTTTGTCCAGCAAACCTTTCAAAAAGGGAACTTCAATGTTCAAACCGGTAATGCCGATTTCGGTATTCGGCTGCATCCATATCTCGTCAAAGGCCGATGCCAGATAATAATCGTCCGTACCGCCGCCGAAACTGCCCATGCCCGAAGAATAGAGATAAGCCTTTTTGCCGGTCGAACGAAACGCTTTCACCGCCTCTCTCAAATCCTGAATCTGCGCCAGCCCCAGACTGGTATTGCCGACATCGGCCACCAAAGCCTGAACCTTATTGTCCAAAGCCGCCACATTAACGGCCTTAATCAAATCATAAAAAGAAAGCGACGGCTCTTCGCTGAACTCCGCCAGCAAATCATCGCTGCGGCTTTCCGGATACGGGCGGTCCAAGTCAAGCGTAAGAACGGCCCGTGAAGGCACGGGATGCACCATCACAGACGGACTTCCCAGCATATTTGCCAAAACGACCAACAGTAAAATAAACAGCAATCCGAACAACGCAAACGAATAAGTAAGCGATTTCAGCAAAATGCGCGCAGCCGCCGCTTTGCTTTTCTTTATCTTTAGTTCCGGAAAAGGCTTGTTAAATTCCGTCATCTGAACCTCTTTCATTTGTCACCTGTGCTTAAGTATAGGCGGCTTACGGCATATCACAAGTTTTTCTTGTTTTTTCCACAATATAACAACGCATTATGCCAAATAAAAGGCCGGATCGGTTACCCGCCCGGCCTTCGCAAAATCAAAAACGGCTTAGAATTCGGCCAAAACCTCACCGGATTCATGTGCATTTTTCAACGAAACCATGCCGACGACATGATATCCCGCATCAACATGCAGAACCTCACCGGTAATGGCCTCGCCCAAAGGAGACAGCAAAGCCAGAGCGGCACGGCCGACTTCTTCCTGGGTAACGTTGCGCTGCAGCGGGGCATTCAGTTCATTCCAACGCAGAATTTTGCGGAAATCGCCGATACCTGAAGCAGCCAGAGTCTTAATCGGGCCGGCGGAAACGGCATTAACGCGAACGCCCTGCTGTCCCATATCAACTGCGGCATAACGAACGGCGGCCTCCAAAGCTGCTTTGGCAACGCCCATAATGTTATAATTCGGCAGAGTTCTTTCGCCGCCCAGATAAGTCAGGGTAACGATGGAACCGTTTTCGCTCATGTAAGGCGAAGCGCAGCGGCAGGTTTCGAGCAAAGAATAGCAGGAAATATGCATTGTGTTCAAAAAGTTCGGCAGCGTGGTATCGATTGTGCGGCCTTTCAGTTCGTTTTTGTCAGAAAAAGCAATGGCATGAACAACAAAATCGATTTTGCCCCATTTTTCGCCCAGTTCTTTAAAGCAGGCTTCAACGCTGGCAGAGTCGGTCACGTCGCATTGAATCAAAGTCGGTTCAAAACTCAGAGTCTCCGAAAGCGGTTTAACTCTTTTTTCCAAAGCTTCGTTCTGATAAGAAAATGCAATTTGTGCGCCTTGGGCGTCCAATGCCTGAGCAATGCCCCAGGCGATTGACTTATCGTTAGCCAGACCCATAATCAGGCCTTTTTTACCTGCCATAAGCGGTGCTGCTGTAGTCATAATATTTTCCTTTGCTTTATTAATAAAATTAATGTAGAAATTTAATAGCTAGTTTATTAATAAATTCTGCGTCCTTTGTAAACAACTTTTTTTGCGAGACAGGTATGTATTGGAAAACTCTTTTAAAAAACGGCCTTAAAAACAAATTCGGACAAATGTTTGCCACCAGCCGGGAATTTCTGTTTTTCCTTTCCAAACGTGCCAAAAACGACACTATTTTCCGGGTTGCCGCCTCGCTCAGCTACACCTCGCTGATTGCCATCGTTCCGCTGTTTGCCATCGGCCTGGCTATTTTTTCGGCCTTTCCCGTTTTCAACAGCGTCAGAGGACAAATTGAAGATTTTCTGCTCAAAAACTTTGTTCCCACCATCGAGCAGGAAGTCAGCCAGTATTTTTCCGAATTTCTGAACGCCACCGGACAGCTGACCACCATCGGCGTCGTCGGGCTGGCCATCACCGCCATTTTAATGCTCTCAACCATTGAAAACAGCCTGAACTTCATTTTCAAAGTCACCCGTCCGCGGCGATTCACCACCAAAGTAACACTGTACTGGACTGTCATCACTCTCGGTCCGCTGCTGCTCGGCGCCGTTTTTTCCCTCCGCGGCTACCTGTTCACCCTGCAGCAGATGATGCCTGAAGACATGGCCGGCAAAGGCATTATGCTCGGCAATCTCCTGCCTGCCGCCATCAACCTTTTTCTGCTGCTTCTGGTTTATGTGCTGGTTCCCAACAAAAAAGTTCATATCAAAAACGCCTTTTTCGGTGCTCTGGTCGCAATTGTTCTGTTCTGGCTGCTCCGTAAAGGCTTCACCAGCGCCATAACCATGACCGCCACTTACAAAACTCTCTACGGCGCCCTGGCCACCCTGCCCATCTTTCTGATTTGGATGTACCTGGCCTGGGCCGTTGTCATTTTCGGCGCCGTTTTCACCGCCGCACTCGAGGAATATCAACAGCTTGACGAACGCCAGCTGAAAAAAGTTCTCGTCGCCGGCAAGCCCGAAAAAAGATAAGAATTTTTTTTGAAAATTCCTCTTGCAAAAAGAACAAAAGTAGTACATTATGATTTTCATCGGGATAACTGTCATCGGCAAATTGTAATTTTTACAAATAAGGCGGATAACAGTAATATCATTAATTTGTTCAACCATACAGAAAGAAAGACGACATGGAAAAAGATAAAGCACTTGACGCCGCGCTGAGCCAGATTGAACGCGCTTTCGGCAAAGGCTCGATTATGCGCCTCGGCCAAAACAGCCATATTGACATTGAAGCCATCTCCACCGGTTCGCTCGGTATCGACATCGCGCTCGGCATCGGCGGAATGCCCAAAGGCCGCATTATCGAAATCTACGGCCCGGAAAGCTCCGGCAAAACGACGCTGGCTTTGAGCGTCATCGCTCAGGCTCAAAAAAAAGGCGGCACCTGTGCCTTTATTGACGCCGAACATGCGCTTGACCCCGGCTATGCCAAAAAAATCGGCGTAGATATTGAAAATCTGCTGATTTCCCAGCCGGATGCCGGTGAACAGGCTCTTGAAATTGCCGACACGCTGGTCCGTTCCGGCGCCATTGACGTTCTGGTTGTCGACTCTGTGGCTGCCTTGGTGCCGAAAGCCGAACTGGAAGGCGAAATGGGTGATTCGCACATGGGGCTGCAGGCCCGCTTGATGAGTCAGGCACTGCGTAAACTGACCTCCACCGTCTCCCGTTCCAACACGCTGATCATCTTCATCAACCAAATCCGCATGAAAATCGGCGTCATGTTTGGCAATCCGGAAACCACCACCGGCGGTAACGCCCTCAAATTCTACGCCTCCGTCCGCATTGACATTCGCCGCGTCGGCTCCATTAAAGACAAAGACGATGTCATCGGCAGTCAAACCCGCGTCAAAATCGTCAAAAACAAAGTTGCTCCCCCGTTTAAGGTTGTTGATTTCGACATCATGTACGGCGAAGGCATTTCCAAAACCGGCGAACTGATTGATCTCGGCATCAAAGCCGGACTGGTTGAAAAAGCCGGCGCCTGGTTCTCCTACAAAGGCGAAAAACTCGGCCAGGGACGCGAAAACGCCAAATTGTTCCTGCGCGACCATCCTGAAATTGCCGACGAAATCGAGAACAAAATCCGTGCTGATGCCGGACATTTGACGACCGAAATGATTGGCGATGACGAGCCCGCGGAGGAAGAAGCCTAAGCTAAACCGTCGCAATATATAAAAAAAGAGGTATCTTTTTTGATACCTCTTTTTTTTGCACCAAGACCAGCCTGTCTTTAAGGAACCAGCATAAAAGCAGGACGCCCCTGCGGCGGCAGCTGGGTAAAAGCGGCCGGAGGATTGGACGGCTGTGGTTCCGGATTGCCGTACATTCCCAGAAAAGAGAGAAAATAAAGAACAATATAAAAAGCAACCGCGGCAATCCGCAGAATTTTAACCAAACTCACATCTTCCCTGAACGGAACGTCTGCCGCATCTTTGTTAATCAGACAAATCTCCGCAATTGCCCAAACCTGCACAAAAACCAGCGGAATAAAACACAAAAATCCCGAAAACAGCGTAATCAAAAGCTGAATTGTGGCTTTTCGCGTATAGCCTGCATAATAATTGTGCACTCCGAACAACCCCAGCAGCCATCCCAAAACCACATAAGCCACACCGCTTTTGGCGCCGCCTTTATAATCGACATGGCGGCTGATAATTGCCTGTTTGAGGCTGACATATTCCTCTTCGTTCAAAATATTGCGATCCCTCAGTTTGGCCAGCTTTTCCAAATTATCTATATCATCCATGACTCTCACTCCTAAAAAAACATTGCTGACAGGGATATAATCACGATTAGCCGGAATCCAACCTAAAAAAAAGAACTCCCCGGCCTCTCGGCCGAAGAGTTCTCCGCTGAATAAAGCTTTATACAGAAAGAATACTGCGTTTGACCATTATTCCGCTGCTGTTTTTTTGCAGCTCATGCTTTTCAAACATATTCTGCATTCTGGTCACTCTGTCGTCTATGCTTTCCAGTCTGACGACAAATATCTTCGCTTTAACCGGTGTACGCGGATCGCGAAAACTTACCAAAACGCGTTCTCCGTTAATCTCAAACAAACCGAAGAACGAATAAGCGGCAATCGGAGAAAAGCTGAGCTTCTTATCTTCATAAGAATTGACAAAAACGACCGCTTTAGTCTTAAAATACCCGTGGAAAATAACCTCATAGGTATCTGCTTCATACGAAGTTCCTGCCAAAATGTTCGGCAAACTCTGCTGAATGTCTTCCAAGCTCAAATTCTCTTTCTGCGGCAAATTTACAATTCCGTCAAAAGCCGCCTTTACTTCTGTAACAATATACTTCTTCATCTCGATAAAAAAATTTAAAGTGAAACAATAATTCATTTATGTTTTTAGCTAATATCACATTTTGTCTAAAAAACAAGAATTATTTTACTTGCGCCAGAAATTTTTTGTAAAAACGACCAAAATTGTCACGACTTCCAAGCGCCAGAGCAG
>OJPB01000779.1_pt1 | contig 16190 bp, 10 predicted proteins | sample 1598391 | NCBI WGS metagenome assembly OJPB01 (sample SAMN03922452, study PRJEB24848) | human gut metagenome | isolation source: stool sample | host: Homo sapiens | place: Germany | collected 2009-11
CGGATGTCATTGTCATTACCGAAAGTCACTTCGACAAATTCTCTCCCGTTTCTTATCACCGGAGAAAGTTTGATCTTGGTTTTTGGGGTATATATTTCCATGCCTCACGTTTTGTCGGATATTGAAACCCGTTTTCGCAAATTTATAAAAAAACACGGGTTATCCATGCGCTTTATTGACATTTAACAATAGATCCCGACTACCTGACAAATAAGGTGAGGAGCCACGAAAATACCCTCTGCCAAATCCGTCCTTCCCGGCACTCCGTTTCTCCGATTTCCTCTGCCCTGCGCCACAAGCGGCCACTTCTGTGCCCGATGCTTCCATAGCCTTTCCAACTCTTTTACGTTCAGCCGGTTCCCCTTACTTTCGTTCCCGCATCGCTATTGGTGCTAACTAAAAACACTCGTAATTATGGACGAAAACGTAAAGAACGACGCTAAACAAGTCATGCTCGTTCAGAATGCCGACGACGGACGACTACAAGCCGTTACCGGCGTGGATCAGGACGGCAATATCCAGACCGCCGACCCCACGGATCAGAACGTGGCGAGCCTGCTGAACGTGAACACGCAGGATTCAGCCCTCGAAGCCTTCTTCAAAAAGTTCATGGAACAGGCCCAGAACCCCGTCCACACGGGTATCTTCGTCATGACGGAGAATGCCCTGAACAAACTTATCCGCATCGACTTCGACCCGGAGATTCTGGAAAATTACCGTATCGACCCCTCCGAACGGCTCCAGACGCAGGAGCAGCGGCAGTTCGAGCCGCTGGACGTCACGAAGATAGACCTGGCGGATATGGAGAAGAAAGGTATCCGCATGGAGGACATCGAGCCGCACCTGAAAGCCATGTCTTACGGACATAAATCCAACGGGCTGGTGGAGATGAACCCCGAACTGGAGAACGGGATGCGTGTTTCCACCAAAGGGCGCGTGTCGCTCGAAGAGCAGGCGGACGGCTCGCTGCGCGTCGTGCCGCATTACTGGCAGGAACGACCCGACCTCGACGCCCCCTTCCACGGGGTGCTGCTCGATGAGGAGGCGAAAACGAACCTGATGAACACCCGTCATGCCGGGAAAGTGATCGACCTGGAGCTGGAGCCGGGCAAGCTCACGCCCTGCTACGTGTCGATAGACAAATGGACGAACACGCTGGAACCCATGCCCGTTTCGTTACTCGAAAAACGTGCCCGCATCAAGGAGGCCGACCTCTCGGAAGGCAAGCAGATGGATTTCTACGGCGGCGGCAAGGTGTTGCTCGAAGGATATACCACCCGCGCGGGTTATAAGCGGGATGCCTATATCCAAATCGACGCGGCCGAACGTAACTATTCCTTTACCTACGACGGTTTGGATCGCAACCGCTACGCCCAGGAGAACAAGGAGATTTACCGCCAGAAGGCCGCCGAGAAAAACGGACGGCAGGAAACTACGGCCTCCGAACGACAGCCCACGCTCACGATTCACCGGACAATCCTCAAAGCCTCCGTGCCCAAAGAGGCTTATGACCAGTGGACGGAAGCGGTGAATGATCCCTCCAAGCGGGCGGATGTCAAGGCTTTCTACATCAAGGGCATGGTCAAGGACGGGCAGGGTGAGCCGTTCAACGCCTGGGTCAAGCCCAACTTCGAGCGTAACAAGATGGACTTCTTCCGCTGGAATCCCGACCGTGCGAAACGGCAGGGGGCGGAGGTCAAACCCGCCGTTGAAAGCCGTACCCAGGTCGCCGTCAATTCCGAGGGCAAGACCGTCGAAGCGGTCAAAGGTGTGAAAGAGCCGCTCAAGCAGGGACAGCAGGAGGCCACCCCGGCGCAGAAGAAAAATTACCGCAGCAGCAAAAAGAGCAACTCCAAAGGTGTCAAGGTATAACGTATGAAATGGTTCTACATGCAGGCCGGAGCCATGCCGCTCCTGATCGCGGCGCTGGCTGCCTTGTACCTCCGGCCGGGTAAACGCAGCCCCCCGGAGAAGGCGGACGACGGACGGCTGTATTACGACGGGAACGGCAACCATGTCTATTACGACCGCCGGCTGATCGCCCGTCCGGAAAAAGAGAAAGAAGAAGAACTACAAGAAAACAACCACTGAAAAATCCGAATCATCATGCAAGTAATTATCGCAGAAAAGCCCTCGGTGGCGCGTGAGATCGCCGCCATCGTGGGAGCCACGAACCGTAAAGACGGTTTTATCGAGGGAAACGGCTACGCCGTAACCTGGGCCTTCGGCCACCTGGTCGGGCTGGCAATGCCCCAACAGTATGGCATCGCGGGTTTCCGCCGGGAAAACCTGCCTATCCTGCCATCATCGTTCATCCTCCTGCCCCGGCAGGTTCGGGAGGGTAAAGAGTATAAGGCCGACCCGGGTGTCGTGAAGCAGCTCGGTATTCTCCGGGAATTGTTCGGCATGGCCGAGCGCATCATCGTCGCGACCGACGCGGGGCGTGAAGGGGAGCTGATCTTCCGCTACATCTACTCTTACCTGGAATGCCGCACCCCTTTCGTGCGGTTATGGATCAGCAGCCTGACCGACCGGGCCATTCGCGAGGGGTTACAACACCTCCGCCCCGGCAACGAATACGACAACCTCTACCTCTCGGCCAAAGCCCGCAGCGAAGCCGACTGGATCGTCGGTATCAACGCCTCGCAAGCGCTTGCCGTGGCTGCCGGGCGGGGTGTCTGGTCGCTCGGACGGGTGCAGACCCCCACGCTGGCGATCATCTGCTCCCGTTACCTGGAGAACAAGGCGTTCAAGCCCGCCGCCTATTTCCGGCTGAAGCTCTCCACGGCAAAGGAGGGCACGGAGTTCACCGTCCTCTCCACGGAGAAATTCGACGGCAGGGAGAAGGCGGAAGCAGCCCGCGCCGAGGTTATCGGCGCCCGAACGGTACGCGTCGTGAACGTGGAGCGCAAGGAGGCCAGGGAACAGCCGCCTCTCTTGTACGACCTGACGACACTCCAGAAAGAGGCCAACAGTCGGTATGGTTTTTCGGCAGAAAAAACGCTCGACATCGCCCAGTCGCTTTACGAGAAGAAGTTCATCACTTATCCCCGTACCGGCTCACGCTATATATCGGAAGATGTGGCCGAGGAGATTCCGGCACTCATCGGGAACATGACACGCTATCCCCGTTTCGCGGAATACGCGGGCAGGATGGATACCGCATCTCTCTCCCGCCGAAGCGTGGACAACGAAAAGATCGCCGACCACCACGCGCTGCTTCCCACCGAGAACCTCCCTTCCGAACTGGATGCCGACCACCGCATCGTCTATGAGATGGTCGCGGGGCGGATGCTCGAAACCTTTTCCGGGGCCTGCGTGAAAGAAAACACTTCCCTTACCCTGCAAAGCGCGGGACATGATTTCACGGCCCGCGGCAGTATCATGGTCGAGACGGGCTGGCGGGCCGTCCTGAATGAACCTGTCGAGGAGAAAGAGGAGGACATGACCCTCCTTCCCGACATCGTGCAAGGCGACGAGCTGCCCGTCAAGGGATGCGTCACGGAACAGAAACAGACCCGGCCGCGCCCCCTTCACACGGAATCGAGCCTGCTGGCGGCGATGGAAACCGCCGGACGCGAACTGTCCGACGAGGCCGAACGCGAGGCGATGAAGGATGCCGGCATCGGCACGCCCGCCACCCGTGCCGCCATCATCGAAACGCTCTTTGCCCGCGAGTATGTCAGGCGAGAGAAAAAGTCGCTTGTACCCACGGACAAGGGACTGGCCGTGTATGCCGTGGTCAGGGACAAGAAGATCGCCGATGTCGCCATGACGGGCGGCTGGGAACTGGCCCTCTCGAAGATCGCCACCGGGGAGATGGACGCCCCGACGTTCCATCGCGGTATCGAGGTCTTCGCCTCGCAAATCGCCAAAGAACTGCTGGAAGCAAGAATCGACGGCGCGGAGAGTGACACAGCCTGCCCGCGTTGCGGCAGGCCCGTGGTGTTCTATCCCAAACTCGCCAAGTGTCAGAATCCCGATTGCGGCCTGACCGTATGGAGAACCGTGGCCCGCAAGGAGCTGACCGACAAGCAGCTCGCGGAACTGCTGACCAAAGGCAAAACCGGCACGATCCGGGGATTCGTCAAAAACGGCGGCGGGACGTTCGACGCGGCCCTCACGCTCGATGACCAGTTCAAGACCTCGTTCGTTTTCGAACCGCGCGATACTCCCAGGCAGGGAAAGAGGAACAAACGGAAATAATCGTTACCTTTGCCACTGGAAAAGACCTGTCATAACGAGATACGCTTGTTTGATAAGGATTTTTTCAGTGGTCGGCGCTTCGGGTGGGAACCCGGGGCGCCTTTCTCTTCCCCGATTATCAACGACCACTAAAAATTCTTATCATGCCAGACAAGCAACACCATACCCCCACGGGGGAATTGTCCTATTACGGACTTTCGTTACTATCCTACCTCAAGGACAGCCACCCGGAACTCATCGCCGAAAGTGAGTTCATCGCCGAGCGGGCCGACAGCGCCGCCCAAGCGTACAGCGAGGCGATCCGTTCGGGCTGCAACCACATCGAGGCCGAAGAAATTGCCCGCGAGGAACTCTGCCGCGGACTGCACTTTTCACCCTACAACACGCTGGTAAACATCCTCTGGAGGGAATTCGAGGCGGAGATTCCCGAGGATACCGCCCGGCAGGCGGCTCTACGCCTGCTGCCCCTCTGCCGCGGGGTGCTGGAGAAGTACGACCTCACGGACGACTTCGCCGACACGCCCGACTACGAACTGTTCTATACCGAACTGACGGGAACCGTCCAAATACTTCTCGAAGATGGCATTCAATAAGAAAACCCACCTCCGCCAGAATATCGACGCGCTGAAGACGGCCTTCACGCTCGACAGGGAACGGCGGGCGCCGACTCCCGAAGAAGAAAGGACACTCGGCGCATACAGCGGCTTCGGCGCCATCAAGGAAGTGCTGGAAAACCCCACCGGGAAACCGGACAAGGACGGCATGGCAACGCTCGTGGCCGAGTTGCAAGAGGTCATCAGGGCGAACACCCCCGACGAACGGGAATACAAGCGCTACATGGACGGGATCAAGAACTCCGTCCTGACGGCTTTTTACACGCCCCCGAAAGTGGCAGACGCCATCGTGGAGGCGATATGGGATACGCGGATCGCCCCCCAACGTATTCTTGACCCCAGCGCGGGAACGGGGGTTTTCGTCAATGCCGTGGATTTCCACGACCCCTACGCGGAGATCACCTGCTTCGAGAAAGACCCCGCCACGGGGTTGATCCTGAAGCACCTGCACCCCGAAAAACGGGTGCGGGTACAGGGATTCGAACGTATCGAACCCAAATACGCCGGTTACTACGACGTGGCCGTGAGCAACATCCCTTTCGGGGACGTGGCGCTCTTCGACCCGTTCTTCTCCACCCATACCGACCCCGTGCGGCGGCAAGGCACACGGGCGCTGCACAACTATTTTTTCATGAAGTCCGTCGATATGGTACGCGAGGGCGGCCTGGTGGCATTCATCACCTCGCAGGGAGTATTGAACGCCGAGCAGGGACGCCCCGTGCGCGAGTGGCTGATGAACCGCTGCGAGCCCGTATCGGCCATCCGGCTGCCGAACAACCTCTTTACAGAACACGCGGGGACGGAGGTCGGCAGCGACCTGGTTATCCTGCAAAAGAAAGCCGCCACGGGGGAACTGTCCGAACGGCAGCGGGATTTCATCGAATCCCGCAAGCTGTCGAACGGCATCCGGATAAACAACCTTTTCCAGTCGTTCGACAGGGTGATCCATACCGAGGCCAAAGTAGGCAAAGACCCCTACGGCAAACCGGCGATGGAGTTCACCCACGCGGAGGGCGTGGACGGCATCGACCGGGAGATGCGGCGTATGCTCTCAGAGGATTTCAACCGGCATTTCAACGAGAGTTATTGCCTGGAACATGCTCCGGAACAGACACCCGGTACACCGGAGCGGGAATTGTCCCGTCCCCGTCAGGCGGAACGCCAGCGTGCCGAAAGACACGAGCCCCGCCTTGCCGGAGAAATCGTCAAGGAGATTATCGCCGACGCCCGTAACCTTCAGCAGCAGCGGGAAGAGGAGGAAAAACGCCGCGTCGTCGCCGAAATGGCGGCGCAGGGCTACCATGTCGATACCGAAACCGGGGAGATTACCCGAATCGAAAACAAACCCGGACAAGCGTTACCGGATTCTGCCGCCACTCCCGCCGGAGAACCGACCGGAGAGGATCTGGCCGACTTCGGGGCCTGGTCGAAAGAGCGGGAGAATCGCTTGTGGGAGCAGCACCCGCCGAAACCCGAAGATTTCGGCATGGCAGATACTCCCGTGCAGCACGTGGGCGGAACAACGGAACCGAAACCGCAGGAGGGCTTCGCCGGGTCGCTTTTCGACACGGTGGAAACGGCGGCTCCCGTACCTGCCACCCAAGCTGCCGAACCGGTAAACGTGCAGCAGGAACCGTTGCTGACGCTCTACGATCTGTTCGGCTTCAGCGCCGAGGAGCGGCGGCAGGCAGAACTCGGTATATCCAAGAAAAGGAACAGCCGCCGGGGAGCAAAGCGGAAGACGCCCCGGCAACCCTCGTTATTCGCCCCGGCCTCCTCTCCGGAGGAACAGAAGAGCGAAATGCCGAAAACGACGCCACCGGAGCGTGATCCCGAAGACTTGTATGCCTCCCTGAACTGGGAGGACAACCCGCCGATCAACGGCTTTTACGAGATGATGATGTCGCTTACCCCGGAACGGAGGGCGGAATTGCGCCGACAAAGCGCCCGGCAGCAGGAAACCCCGGAACAGCGGGAACGGCAGGCGGTACGCCCCCCGACGGAAGCCCCGAAAGACAGACGGAAACAAGCCGCCGGTACGCCGAGAACGGGCAGCCTGTTCGACACGCCGGACAATCCGGAGGAGGAAGAACCCGGTAAAGAAATGCCGCAGATACGGGAGGCGGATATGAAACCCCGCCCGTTCGAGGGTGAGGTCGCCCCCTATTTCCGCGAAGGGACACTCGTCACGGACGGACAAAACCGGGTCGGCTACCTGCGGGGGATTGAATCCCTGCAACCCATGTTCCACCCGCTGGAACTCACGCCTGCACAACGGACGAAAGCCTCCATGTATATCGAGATACGCGATGCCTATTACCACCTTTATAACAACGAGGCGGAAACGCTGACGGCGAACCCCGCCCTGCGGGAGATGCTCAACCGGCTTTACGACAATTTCACCGAACGCTTCGGACGGCTCAATGACAAACGCAACCTCGACCTGATCAAGATGGACGCGCGGGGGACGGAGATTCTATCGCTGGAGCGTTACATCGACGGCAAGGCACGCAAAGCCGACATCTTCGAGCGTCCCGTGGCCTTCAATCCCGATGAGATCACGCACGCCGACGACGCTTCGGAGGCCCTTGTGGCCAGCCTGAACAAGTACGGCCGGGTGGAACCGCACTACATGGCCTCGCTCACGGGAACTACCGTGGAGGGAATACTCGGGGAACTGAAAGGACGTATCTATTACAACCCGGAAACGGACGGCTACGAGGTTGCCGACAAGTTCATCGCCGGCAATGTCATCGGGAAAGCCGAACGGATCGAGGCGTTCCTGCGGGAGAATCCCGACCACGCCCCGGCCCGGGAATCGCTGGAGGCTCTGCGCGAGGCGACGCCCAAACCCATCGCTTTCGACGACCTGGACTTCAACCTGGGCGAACGGTGGATTCCAAAAGGTGTTTACGAGCGTTTCGCCTCCTCGCTCTTCGATACGGAGGTGAAGATCACCTTCGCCTCCAACCTGGACGAGTACGGCGTGAAGGCGGAAGCGACGAACGTGAAGATCACGGAGCAGTATGCCGTCAGCGCGCAGACCCGTAAGTACAACGGCCTGCACCTTTTGAAACACGCCCTGCAAAACACTTCGCCCGACATCACCAAGACCGTCCTCAAATGGGTGGACGGCGAACGGCGGGAGGTCAAAGTGCGTGACGGGGAGGCCATACAGCTCGCCAACAGCAAGATAGACGAGATCCGGGGTGCTTTCCCCGAATGGCTGCGCGAGCAGTCGTCCGACTTCAAAGACCGCCTGACAGACCTCTATAACCGTACTTTCAACTGTTACGTGCGCCCGAAGTACGACGGGACGCACCAGGAATTCCCCGACCTCGACCTCAAGGGGCTGGGAATAGACAATCTGTATGACAGCCAGAAGGACGCGATATGGATGGACAAACTGCTCGGCGGCGGGATAATCGACCACGAGGTGGGCGGCGGAAAGACCCTCATCATGTGCTGCGGGGCCTACGAGAAGAAACGCCTCGGGCTGGCCAATAAACCCATGATTATCGGGCTGAAAGCCAACATCCATGAAATAGCCCGGACGTTCTGTACCGCTTACCCGATGGCCAAAGTCCTCTACCCGGGCAAGGAGGATTTCACGCCCCGGAAGCGTGAGCGCATCTTCCGGGAGATACGCAACAACGACTGGGACGCCGTGATCCTCTCGCACGAACAGTTCGGCATGATACCCCAGTCTCCGGAGATACAGCAGGAGATATTGCAGGCCGAGCTGGACTGTGTGGAGGAGAACCTCGAAGTGCTCAAAGCACAAGGCAGGGACGTTTCCCGCGCCATGATGAAAGGGTGTCAGAAACGCAAGGCCAACCTGGAAGCCAAGTTGCAGAAGGTGGCGCACGCGCTGGAAACACGCAAGGACGACGCCGTGGACTTCCGCCTCATGGGTATCGACCACCTCTACGTGGACGAGAGCCATAAATTCAAGAACCTGACTTTCACGACCCGGCATGACCGGGTGGCGGGCCTCGGAAATCCCGAGGGGTCGCAGCGGGCGCTCAACATGCTTTTCGCGCTGCGTACCATACAGCAGCGCACGGGCCGCGACCTGGGGGCGACGTTCCTCTCGGGAACGACCATCTCCAACTCGCTCACGGAACTGTACCTGCTTTTCAAGTACCTGCGCCCGAAGGAGCTGGAGCGTCAGAATATCCGCACCTTCGATGCCTGGGCGGCCATATTTGCCAAGAAAACCATCGACTACGAGTTTTCCGTGACCAACGAGGTCGTGCAGAAAGAACGGTTCCGATATTTCATCAAGGTTCCCGAACTGGCCATGTTCTACTCCGAGATTACAGATTACCGCTCGGCGGAGGATATAGGGATCGACCGACCGCAAAAGAACGAGATATTGCACAATATCCCGCCGACACCCCAGCAGACGGAGTTCATAGAACGACTGGTGCAGTTCGCCAAATCGGGCGATGCCACGCTCCTGGGCCGCCTGCCGCTCTCGGAGCGGGAGGAAAAGGCGAAAATGCTCATTGCCACAGACTACGCCCGCAAGATGTCGCTCGATATGCGTATGATAGACCCCGAACTATACAGCGACCACGTGGACAACAAGGCGAGCCACTGCGCCCGTATGATTGCCGGTTACTACCGCCGTTTCGAGGCGTACAAAGGTACGCAGTTCGTATTCTCCGACCTGGGAACCTACAAACCCGGAGCGGGGTGGAACGTCTATTCCGAGATACGGCGTAAACTCGCGGAGGATTACGGCATACCCCAAAGCGAGGTGCGGTTCATCCAGGAGGCGACCTCGGAAAAAGCGCGCAAGGAGATGATCGCCGGTATGAACACCGGAAAAATCCGCGTACTCTTCGGATCGACCGAGATGCTCGGGACGGGAGTGAACGCGCAGAAACGCTGCGTGGCGATACACCACCTGGACTGCCCCTGGCGTCCCAGCGACCTGGAACAGCGCGACGGGCGGGGAATACGCACCGGGAACGAGATCGCCAAACTCCATGCCGACAACAAGGTGGACGTGATATTATACGCCGTCGAGAAGTCGCTCGACGCCTACAAGTTCGGGCTGTTGCACAACAAGCAACTGTTCATCCGCCAGCTCAAGACCAACAACATGGGAAGCCGTACCATCGACGAGGGGGCCATCGACGAAAAGAGCGGCATGAATTTTTCCGAGTATGTCGCCGTCCTCTCGGGAAATACAGACCTGCTGGACAAAGCCCGCCTGGAGAAGAAGATTGCCACGCTCGAAAGCGAACGCCAGGCATTCGTGCGCGGCAAATCATCGAGCCGCTACAAGCTGGAGCAGATCACGGAGAAGATAGAGAAGAACAACGACCTGATACGGCGTATCGGCAAGGATCTGGAACACTTCAAGGCCCGCGTCGAGTTCAACGAGGACGGCTCGTACCGCAATCCCGTGAAACTGAACGGGCTGGAAACCTCCGACCCCAAGCTCATCGGGAAACAGCTCAACCATATCGCCGAAACGGCACGCACGCTCGACAGGCTCGAACCCATCGGGAGCCTCTACGGGTTCGAGCTGCTCGTCCAGAGCGAAACGACCGGGAAAGACGGGCTCGACCTGGTGCAGAACCGTTTTTATGTCCGGGGTGAAGGGGATTATCTATACCAGTATAACTACGGGAATATCGCCTCCGACCCGCGACTGGCGGCGATGAACTTCATCCACGCGCTCGCGACCATCGAGCCGACACTGGAGAAATTCCGGAAAAAGAATGAGGAACTGGAGAAAGATATTCCCGTCCTGCGGGAAGTGGTGGAAAGTTCCTGGCGCAAGGAGCCCGAACTGACGGCCCTAAAAGCTGACCTGACGGAAATAGACCGCAGGATACAGCAAAGCCTCAAACCGATAGAAGAGAGCGAGGGAAAGGAGGCGGAGGAGGATAACGACGTGTGCCGGGAACGGCATGACACGGCGGAAGAGCTCCCGAAGGAAGACAACACGGCGGCCCGTATTCCTTCCCGGCTGCGGCAGATTGCCGACGCCTCCGGGGGGCGCATCGTGATCGCGGGCGTGGGCAGCCCGCCGGAGAACGGCCCTGCGAAGAAAGGGATCAAGATGTAAACGAAAAGCCGACGGAAGTACAGATTTCCATCGGCTTTTTTCATATGTCCGTGAGCGTTGTCGTCACACTTCCTGCAAGAGTGTTTGCAGCTCCTCCTGCGTGGGAAGATAGGTCATGTACTGGGCGGCGAAGACCTGCTTTTCATCTTCGGGCAGCGTATAACGGACGACCGCGTCGTTTTTCTCCGCGCAGAGGACGATACCCACCGGAGGGTTATCCCCGGGATTCATCAACTCACGGGTGTAGTAATTGACATACATCTGCATCTGCCCCAAATCCTGATGGGTCAGCTCCCCGGATTTAAGGTCTATTAAAACGAAACAACGGGCCAGGTAATTGTAAAAGACCAGGTCGATGTAGAAATGCTTGTCATCGAAGGAGATACGCTTCTGTCGCGCGACGAAGGCGAAGCCTTTCCCGAGTTCGAGCATCAAGCGCTGCAAGCGGCTGATGAGCAGTTGCTCCAGATCGGTTTCCAGAAAATGCTCTCCCTGCGGGATACCGAGAAACTCCAGGATATACGGGTCGCGGATGATCTCTTTGGGTTCGACACGTCCGGGTTCGGTACGGGAAATCTCCTCTTTCACAGCTTTCTTGTCTCGGCTGGCCAGCAGGCGGTCATAGAAAAGCGTGTTGATTTGGCGGTCGAGCTGCCGGACACTCCAGTTTTCCTTGACGCACTCGTGCAGGTAAAAATCACGGGCGGCATCGCCCGACACCTTGAGAAGCGTGCGGCAATGCGACCAGCTCAATTTATCACACAGCGTGTGATATTTCGGGTAGCACTGGTAAAACTGCCTCATGTACCGCAGGTTGGTGGCCGTGAACCCGTTTCCGAACTCCGCCACGAGCCGCCTGGAAAGGGTGTTGATGACAGCCTTGCCATATCCGGCACGGCCGGTTCCCTGCTGCTCGTACTCCACTATATATTTCCCTACCTGCCAGTAAGCCCTCACGAGGGTCGAATTGACATGATGTATCACCTTCGCGCGCGCTTCCTGCAAGATATGGCGCACATTATGCAGCAGCTCTTCCTCCCCTTTGTCGGCAGGATATATTTTATCAGTTTCTTTCATTGCTTCATTATTATATAGGCTTCATTCAGCAAACATACTGATTTTACGGCAAATATCGAGCGGTTGTACCGCCTTGTCGTGCCTTATTCCATGTATCTCCGCGTTTTTCCATGACGCCGGACTCTCGGGACAGGGCCTAACCGGAACCGGCAGGACGATCCTTTTTCAGCTTGCGGAAATTACTGAAGTTACGCTCGATGAACCGCAGGACGTCCGATTCCCGGTAGAAGGTCTTGTGATAGATCATCTCGTAAGGCAGCTCTCCCGAGGTGCGGTAACGCTGGAGTGTGCGCTTGCTGATATTGAGCATACGGCACAGGTCGTAATTGTCCAGAAGACGCTCCCCGTCAGGCAGGATGGAAAGCGGTTGCTCCACGTCCCCCGCGCACAGCTTCTCGATACGTTCCAGCCGTTCCGAGAGCCGCTGCATCCATCCGTCGAAATATTCCTTGTCCAGAAACATGGCCTACTCCTTTGGTTGGTTCTTGCGCCGCACGGAACGCTCCTTCAGCACACGGCGGATTTCCGTGAGGGAATAATACAGCTTCCGGTTGATGGCCGAATAGGTGATCACGTGATCCGAGCGGAGGCGTTGAAGGGTACGCCCGCTGATACCCAGGTAACGGCAGACCTGCTCGCCGTCCATCCATTCGTCGTTTATATACTCCTTATTCCATGCACGCCCCTTTTCAGGGAGAGAGGCGATTGCAGCCTCTATTTTCTCTATACGCCCGACAAGCTCGTTATAGGCTCGCGAACCGATCACTATGATTTTCATACTCCTTTGTTTTTTAGTCTGTTACAAAGGTCGGGCTTATATGGACAGCTTAAAACGAGGTCGGTACGACTTTTTTTTGATAATTTGCAGTGAACTGATTCTCAACGGTTCATGCGGTGAAGAAGGCAGTGTTTTTTACCGAAATCCGCGGCCCGTACTCGGTATTTTTATGGGCAGAAATGCGATAGAATACTGTGATTCAACGCTTAACGGTGTTCTAATCCGGACGGGGCTACAACGGAACACCCGTATCGGCTCCTTATACGGGTGCAAATACGGGCGTTCGGGAAAGTTCCTTTCGAGAGTTACGGGGGAAAACCGACCTCGGTTCTTTTGTTATATACAACGCTGATTATCAGTGTTTCTATAAGGAATAGAGTGCTTTACCGGTTCATATTCTACTCGGAATTGCCGTTTTTCTTGTTTCGCTTCCACGTCTGCATACGTTTAAGCAGGGCCTCTTTCGCCTTGTCAAGCCACGGTGTCGGGTTGTTTCGGATTTTCATATCGCAGAATGTCCTCGAAAGGTTCATGTCGAGGTGTACGTTGAAAGCGTTGGAAATGTAGCTGGCAAGTTGCGTGAGTGGCACATTGCCGAAACAGCCTTTACTGTCGAGCAGGTAAATAAGTTCCGTCAGATCCGTCTTCGAGTCCTGCCATGTCGGACGCACGTCAGACAATGGCAGAACCATGTTCCGGAGGTTCGTGCTCTCCAGTGATTCCAATTCGCCCATAAGATAAACCGACAACATATCGTTGGCCAGGATTTTCGCCACCTTGAAATCCGCGTTTGTCGAAAACTGCGGGTCGAGTTCATAGTAGAAGGTTTCCAGGTATTGCTCCGTGTCGGTCTGCCCGCGCAGGAAATAGAGGCTGTCCAGGTGTGTAGCGCCGCTGCGGAAATAGCGGATAAAGTCAAGGCGTTTCTGCGTGTACGCGTTGATGGCCCGAACATGGGCGTCCAGGTACTCCCGTTGTGCCTCGATACTTCCTACCGGACGGTTCATCTCGATATTGTAGAGCTTGCGGTAATAGATCAGACGGCAAAAAAGACGGGGTTTGATTTCTTTGAAGAACTTTATTTCCTCGTCATCGTTTTGAAAACGGTAGCCGATGATATATTGTTTCAAACGGTCGAACGCTTCTCCCAGGACACGTGACGCTTCAAGCGACTTTTTCAACACGTCGGTATCCCGCGATTCGATACGTTCGATACTCCGCAGGACTTCGCTGTTTAATTTTTCTATAAATGCAATCATAATCCGTCTTGTTACTTTCGCGTATAAAGTTAGCGAATCGAAAAACCGGCGGATTACGATTTTTATCTTTCTCTTCGTTTTTTTATCACGAGGCCGATTTTAATGTCAGATCCGGCCTTCCTGGCGGATGGAAGTGGGATTGCTCCCCATATTCCGCTTGCAAAAGTCCGTAAAGTGGGATTGGGCGGAGAAACCGCACATGTAGGCTATTTCCTGCAACGTGTAGTGTGTCGTCCGCAGCAACTCCCCGATACGTTCGATACGGCGCTGACGTAACCACGAGGAGGCCGAGCAGCCGAAAACCCGCTGGAAACGCCGGCGGAAGGTAATCGTGCTGGAATACCCGCAAACCCCGGCGAGTTCCGTGACGTTATCCGAGGCAAGATAATTCGATTTGACACGGGAGATGAACTCGTAATCGTCCCCCAGGTGCAACAGCTCCTCGAACTCCCCGACATCGGCGGGAGTGAGATGTTCATAAGAGGCGTCGAGCATTTTCAGCATGACAGCAGCGTTACATTCAACGGGCATACCCAATGTCTTACGGGCTTCACGCAGGTAATTCTTAAACCGCAGCCGCAGCGTGTCGTGATGCGGGTAGGAACACTGGAACAGAATGGTGCAGACCGTCCGCAGTTCATCGACACAACAGTAGCCGAAATACCACGTTACAAGACGCTCGACGTAATGGACGGCATGAAACTCCTCCGAAAGCATCAGAAGAAGCAGGAACGGGGTGAAATCCTGGTATTCCCCCGTTATGGGACGGGGTGCTTCGTCAAGCAAGGAGGCAATGTCCCGCATCAGAAGAGAATCTCCCGAGTACGCTTTTATTTGTTCGGAACTGCGGGCATAATCCCGGTAACGCGATATGACCGCCGACAAAGCATTGAACTTCACGGCGTGAACGCCTTCTATAAAGGAAGGGCGAAGACTGTTGTAAATGGATAAGTCGGTTTGCATAAGTCATTTCTATAAAACGGAGCCGCATCCCCTTGTTGCCAAAGCTCCGCAAGTCGTTACTTATGAACCGCTTGGAACACGGTACGAATCCTAATTACAAATATATCGCATCCGACAATCCGGAACAAATATCAGCAGGCAAAAATGAAAATAAACCTCGTTATTTTTGATTTTTACCTGCAATAATATTATATTTGCAAACAAATAAGAGTTGTTTGACAGCATGAGAAATATAGTGTATCAAAGCACTTTACCAATTTCTTATCCGTTGCCTATTCTCATGCGAGTTTCTTTTAATCTATTTGTAGTCAATTAAATACCTTCAGACTACATCAAATATACGAAATAACATTGGTTTTGATACTTTAAAAGTTTAATTGCTGAAAAACAGCAATTTGAAAGATACAAATATCAGTTTAAGAATTATTACTCTATATTATATAATTTAGGAAACTTGGCTTCTGTTTTTACCCGTCCTATTTTAGACTCAACCATAGCAATAATCTCCTACTTACCCCTATGATAGTTGCTTTCAATAGTCCCATGAAGAATATCTTTCCCATCACTGTCGATAAATTCGGCAATGACGGGAATTTTCTTATATGTTTTCATTTCAGCAGAAACTTTGGCGGAATCCATCACAAGTTCTGCATGGAAGATTTTCTGCTTGATTCGTTCATCAAAATTATCACTTACTGCATCTACAAACATCCCCTGAGTAAGATTGGATATTTTGCTGGGTGGTATCAGACTATCCATCTGCGTACTGATAGAGATTGATTTATTATTCCGGTTAATAGTTATGCTTTCCGTTTTTGTAAGACCTTTCCGAAACAATCTGAAAGTGTTTTAGCTGTTTCTGAAACCACCTGACCAGAAAAATATTTCCCACTGTATTTTCAATAATCTTGCTTTCTTTATCACCATAGTCACGGCGTAACAGGCTGGTCCCCAAAAAAAATAGACTGCTATCTTATTCTTCGTGCGGTGGCTATCAGATTATCTAGGGTTAATGTAAAAACCTGAGGAGTAAATTTATAAATTGTTATCTTTGTCTCCAAATTCATAGCTTATGGAATTAAACGGTTATCGCCTTCTTCTTCCTGAAGGCACTTTAGACTACTTTGATCTTGTTGATGTGAAGGAAAGTGTAAATGAAGTTGTGTTCTACCTTGAGGAGAAAAATATCGTTCCTGAGAAGTATA
>OJPB01000806.1_pt1 | contig 15852 bp, 9 predicted proteins | sample 1598391 | NCBI WGS metagenome assembly OJPB01 (sample SAMN03922452, study PRJEB24848) | human gut metagenome | isolation source: stool sample | host: Homo sapiens | place: Germany | collected 2009-11
AGTTTTGCTGAGTTTTTTCATCATACACCTCACATATAACTGAATCATAGCCTGATTGTAAGGTATCACATCATCAAAACAATGTCAATATAAAATAAGCAACCCCTTTATTTTTGGCTAAAATCACTAAATAAAAAGCCCCTTATTTAAGGGGCTTGTCGATATTTAGAAAGCATATGTCAGACCGGCGTTGACCGAATAGGTGCTGTCGTCTTCGATAAAGCGGCTGCCTTCCAGATAGAAATTGAACTTGCCGCGTTTATAATCGAAACGGCTGGACAGAACTGCTCGGTTGCGTTGTGTCTCATAGCTGTTCATGTGATAACGTCCCTGCAGTCCGACAATACCGGCGCTGACTGCCTGATAGGGGTTGTTAAACTCATGATAATAAGTTCCGCCCAGACGGATGTTCAGTTCATCGTCACCCATGGGTTTGAAACTCTTCTTGGCATATAAGCCGAGTCCGCCCTCAACGGAAAGGTTATTGCCGGAATCAACCCGGATATTTTCCTTGGTGCGTCCTTGATACAGGCCGATAATATTGAATTCGGCCACCGGTTCCAACGTCAGCAGGCCCATATCCAGTTCATGGCGCGCTTCGTTAGTGATACCGTAGTAATAATTACGGGTATCGGCCTTATATTCCCCGGTATGGTCATAACGGGTATATTCACCCCAGCCCATACCGATTCTCGGCATCGAAACAACCTTGGTGCTGTCGGTTTCGAAAATCAACGGCGCCATAATTTGGGCAATGACTTCATCACGTTCCGCACCGTTGTCATAATCACTGCTGTATTTGGTGAAGCTGGCGCCGAGGCCGTAACGGAAGTTGGCGTTATATTTCTTGTCAAACAAAGCATAACCGGTGTGGGCCTCGTCTTCATAACCGCTCAGGCCGTTGGTGCCGTCCTGTTCGCGCTCAAAATAGTCATAGCCGACATGAACACGGAATTCTTTCGTATCATTGTTGTTGAATACGGCACTGTTGACCTGACGGTTGACATTGCGGAGAATATCCATATTTTGTTTGGCAAAATTGGGAATTAAGTCAAGCCCCAGATTACTGTATAAAGCCTGATTGAATTCTTCCATGCTGCCGGCCGTAATCATACCGTCATAAATTGTGTTGCGGATAGCATAATTGCTTTCCAGATAAGCCGCCTGGCTGGCATTATTAACCAGATTCGAGAAAGCGACACGGTTATAAACGATGTCTTTTTCGCTGGACGGTTTGTCGGAAGTGCTGCTGTCGTTGTCTGCCTCATCTTCGTCTTTGACTGTCGGCTGTTCGACGGCCGGCTCGTCTTCAGCCTGCGCCGCCGCATCGTCGGCAGAATCTTCCGCGCTGTCAACCAGAGAGACTTCCCACATCGGCGAAGCGGACATCAGGTTGACGTCAATTTCACTGGCCGTCAAAGCATTCCGGTTAACATAAACGTCTTTCTGTCCCTGTTCCAGCATCGCCCGGTCGCTGACGGCATATAAATCGCCGCTGATTTCGTTGCCGGCGACCATTGTTCCGGTTGAGGCAAGCAGAACTCTGCCGCCGCCCATTTCGTTAAGTTTGAACGAGGCGGACGTTACCATAGTGCCGCTGTTTTGCAGGGTTGCGCCTTGTTCCAGATGAATAAACTTGTTGGCGCAGCTGCCGCCGTCATCGCAAATGTCAACGCTGCCGGCCGAGGTGTCGCCGGTAATGGTTCCGCTTTGCGTTTGTCCGCCGGCAAAAACGATTTTACCCGAAGCATTGTTGTAGAAAGTGGATTTCCCGTCAACATAGATGCCTGTTCCGGCCGAACCGGCAGCCATATTAATCGTTCCGGCATTTTCAACCGAACCGCCGTTGACGGCCTTCATCCCGTAAGAAGTGGACGAAGTTCCTTTAATGTTAATGGTACCGAGGTTAATGGCGCGGGCATGCGATCCGTCGGCATACATGCCGACACCGCCGTTGCTGTTGACGGTGATGACACCGCCAGACGCATTGGTGACTGTCGTATCTATCGTTGTAGAGGTTGCAATCATGCCTTTGCCGCTGTTGACGGTAATGGTGCCGCTGTTGACAGCATTTGCTCCGGCGGAAGATGTTCCGTCTGCCGCCATGCCGTTTCCGCTGCCGGTCGCGGTAATTGAACCTGTGTTGTTGACGGTAGCCCCTTTGGCCTGCAAAGCAGAGCCTGAACCGCTGAAGGTGAGGGTGCCTTTGTTATTTGCCGTGCCGCCGTTTTCCGCCAGCATCAGGTAAGAAGCGCCGGAACCGGCATTGATTTTTCCGCTGCTGCCGTTGGTAACAATTCCGCCGTCAGCGAACATGCCGATATTGTTATTGGCATTAATTGTAGCATTGTTGATTGCTTCGCCCTCGGTTGCTTTCATGCCGAATGAACTGCTGCCGGTAACATTAATGGTACCGCTGCTGTTTGTAGCTGTTCCTCCGTCAGCCAGAATACCGACGGAATCTGACCCGCTGACGTTAATGGTTCCCGTATTGTTTGCAGTTCCTTCCGCCTCTGTCATCATACCGATTCCGCTGTTTCCGTTGAGGGCAATAGTACCGTTATTGGTAATTTTTCCTCTGGTGGCATACATGGCCGTAGAGTTATTGGCCGAGCTGTTCAGCGTAATGGTTCCGCCGCTGGCATTAACGGCTTCGCCGCCGTCGGCACGCATAGCCTCAAGGTTGGAGGAAGTAACCGTAATTGTTTTGTCGTTGCGTCCGATTCCGTCGTCAACTAAAACAGCCGCATCGCCGCTGCTGAATTCGATTGTTCCGCTGTTGACCACGGTGCCCCCGTTGGCATATAAGCCGACCGTATCGGTGCCGCTGACTTTGAGACTGCCGGAGTTGGTGGCTGTTCCTCCGTCTGCCTGCAGACCGATGGCGCCGGTGCCTCCCAGATTGATAGTTCCCAAATTGCTGCCGCTGCCGTTGGCCACATAAATACCGACCGTATTTTCGGCTTTCAGGTCAATCGTTCCCGAAGCGGCATTGACAACATTGCCGCCGTCGGCATACATACCTTGCGCACCGTTTCCGGTAACGGTAATGGCTGCATTGTTGGTTGCGGTGCCGGTTGAAGCCCTCATGCCCGAAGCTGCCGTATCTGCGGCGGAAACATTGATTGTTCCGTTGTTGACGGCGCTTCCCGAACCGGCCGCCCAAATACCGGTTGACCCGGCACCCGAGACGTTGATTGTTGCGCCTTTGTTATTGATGACTTTGCCGCTTCCTGCCAGTTTCATACCGGCGGCATTGCTGCCGACAACATTAATGGTGCCGGGCAAATCCTTTTCTTCATATTTGGGCTGGTCGTCATCGCCGAGAACCGGTTCTCCGTCTTCGTCCAAAACTGGAACCTGAACCGTTTTGCCGTTGGTTACGGTTCCGCTGCCGGCTGTCATTCCGATGGAACCTTCGCCGGCAACCGAAATCGTCGTTTGATTGTAGGCTTCGCCGTTGGCCGCATAGATACCCGAAGAACCGTTGCCGCTGGAGATAATGGTTCCGATATTGTCGGCCGTTCCGCCGTTGACATAAATGCCTGAGGAATTGCTGCCGCTGGCGGTGATGTCCTTGTTATTGGTTCCCGTGCCGCCGGTTGTTACTTCCATACCTTTGGAACCGCTTCCCGATGCAGTAATCGTTTTATCATTAACCAGCGTTCCGCCGCCGGACATTCCGGTTCCGTTTGAGCCGGAAACCGTTATCGTTCCGCTGTTGGTAATGCTGCCTTTGGACGCGCGTATGCCGTAACCGCTTCCGCCGACCTCAATGCGGGCACCTGCGGCGTTGGTAACGGTTGCCGTGTCGGCCCAAATGCCGTTGCCGTTTCCGGTAATCGTAATGACGCCGTTGTTGTTTATTGTGTTTGACGTTTCGGCCGGAGAAGTAGCGGAAATGGAAGAATTAATGGCACTGCCGCTGCCGTTGACCGTAATCGTTCCGTCATTGGTGACCGTTGCTCCGCTGTTTGCGTTGCTGGAAATGTTAATGCCGTCGGCACTGCTGTCTTTCTCGGTTGTGATGCTGGCACCGGCTTTGTTGTTGACCGTTCCGCCGGCTGCCTCAATAGCCGCTGAACCGTCGGCAATGGTAATCGTTCCCTCGTTGTTGACGGTTCCGCCCTTGGTAGAGGTAATGCCTTTGGAACCGGTTCCGTCAACATTGATTTTTCCTTTATTGGTAATGCTGACGGTGTCGGTATCCGAAGCCAGAGTCATGCCGGAAGAATTGGTTCCTTTAACGTTAATAATCCCTTTAAGATCATTCAAAACTGTTCCCGTAGCCGTTTCGCTCATATAAATGCCGTGCGAGTTGTTGCTGTCTTCGCCGATTTCCAGCGTACCGTTGTTGGTAACCGAACCGTTCCCTTTGGTATAGATGATAAAGCCGTCTTTGCCGTTCAGGTCAATTTTACCGCTGTTGGTAATATTGTTTCCGTCTCCGGCGATAATAACTTTGGAACCTCCGGCGCCAACCGTGACATTGCCGTTATTTTGGAAATTGCCTTCGTCGGAGTCCGTTGTGCTGAACAGAGTATAATCTTCGGCGTTAATGACGATATCACCGTTATTGATGGCCGTACCGTCATTCGTTGTCGTGAAAATGGTACCGTTGCCGCCGTTTAGGGTGATAGTTCCGCTCTTGTCGTTGATGACGGTTCCGCCGTTTGCGGTCATGCCGACGGCATTGTTGCCGTTCATGTTGATATGTCCGGAGTTAATGGCCGTTGCCCCGTCACCGGCGATCATGCCCGTACTGCCGCTGCCGCCGACAATCGCTCCGGTCCCGTTGTCAACGCCGATGTTAATCGTGCCGAAATTTTCGGCTTTGCCGCTTGTGGTCTGCATACCGACGGAGTTATTGCCGTACAGGTTAATTGTTCCCCCGGCAACATTGGTGATTTCGCCGTCGCCTTCGTCAAACAGGCCGAACGCATTGTCTGAATGCATATTGATCAGACCGTGATTCAGTCCGTTGCCGCCGTTGACGGAGATACCGTAGGTTTCGGAGTTGACCGAACCGCCGGTAACGTCGATTTGCCCGAAGTTTTTGGCCGTTCCGTCCTGCATGGACATACCGTATGAATTTTGCATATTGGGCGTTCCGGTAATGGTAATTGTTGCATCTTTATTGTTAAACGATTCGCCGCTTTCGCCCATAATGCCGTATCCGCCGTTGGTCAGGTTGATTGTTCCGTTATTGGTCAGTGTACCTTCGGTAGAGGCCATGCCGTAACCATACATGCGGTTGATGTTGATTGTGTTGTTGTTATTGGCCCGTCCGTCGCCGATAGACATGCCGTAGCCGACTTCTTTGCTGGCCGCATAGTCATAGCCGTTCAGGTTGATAATTCCGTCATTGTCAATCTGGGCCCGTTCACCGCCGGCGGAAATCATACCATAGTTTTCTTTGCTGTTTTGAGTGCTGGTTAAGGTAATGGTGCCCCGGTTGACCGCAGTGGCATTTTCTTCAACCGAAATGCCGGTCGAATTGGCGCCGGTAATTTGAATCGTAGCGTCTTTGTCATTAACCGCATTGCTGCCGGATGATATGCCGACAGAATCCTCACCCTGTGAAATATTAATTGAGCCCTGATTGGTAACGGAGCCGGAGGTCGATTTGATGCCCGTGCCGCTGACCAATTGGATTGAGCCGGTTTTGCCGTTCAGAACGGCGCCGCTTTCGGAAGCCATACCGGTTGAACCGATACCGTTCATGACAATCTGTCCGTGGTTGGTATTGGTTCCCTGCGTTGTGTACATGCCGGTGCCCTTGCGGGTGAAAGTAATTTTACCCGTAGCCGCGTTGGTGGCCGAGGCCGAATTTTCGCCATACATGCCATAAGAGTCGGCATCGCCGGAAAGAATAACGTCCATGTCAATCGACCCTGTGTTAAGCATGGTGCCGTTTTGAGCATGAATGCCGTAGGAAGCTTCGGTTGTCGTACTGTCGGTGCCGTTGATTTTGATTGAGCCGTTGTTTTCGGCAGTGCCGTCTTCAATAAACATACCGTTGGAACCGTTGGCATATTTGATGTCAATCACGCCGGTTTCCGTATTTTGAATTTTGGCGCTGCTGGCATTATTGGCCGTTCCCGCTTCCGTCGTAACGTTCTGCCGGATGGTCATGCCGTCGCCGCCGTTGCTCAGTGTTATGGTGCCGCTGTTTGTTCCGGTTCCGGCGTTAATCTGGAGGCCGGTGCCTTTGGCCAGCATTTTGATTGTGCCTTTGTTGACAACGGTTCCGCCGTGCCGGGTTGCCATGCCGAAACCGTCGGTGCTGTTGACGCTGATGGTTCCGCTTTCGGAATTGACGATGGTCGGATTAAGGGTGTTGAATTCGGAGTTGGTTCCTTCGCCGCGAACACCCAGCATACCGTAGCCGCCGATTCCTCCGGTGACCGTGATTTCTTTGTTATTGACGATTGTTCCGCCGTGTACCGACAGCATTCCGGCATGGGAATTGGTAATGTTGTTGGTGCTTTCCGGCGCAATCGTCAGGCGGATGGCGCCGTTGTTTGTTGCTGTGGTATGAGCGTCTGAGCGAATACCGACAATACCTCCGGTTCCGTTCAGCAGATTGCTTTGCGTCGAATCATAGGTACCGCTGTCGCCGAGATTGACGTTCAGATCAATGACGCCGTTGGCGGCGTTGGTAATTTCAATAAACCCGGTACGGCGCAGCAGCTTTGTTCCCTCCAGAAACGCCTTTTCCAAAAAGCTGCCCATACCGACCAGAGAGGTAGAAATTGTCTTGTCGGGCGTTGCTGCGGCACTCAGGGAAATATTACCGTTGTTAATCAGCTGGGTCGGAATGGTGCCGGCCGGATTTTGCACTTGGTTAATCAAACGTCCCTGCATACCGATTAAAGTACCGGCAACACTGTCAACCGCAGCGTTTCCGGTGATTTTTCCGTCATTGATGGCAGTGGAGGAGGTATCGGCATACATGCCGTCAACTTGGTCGGTGGCGGTAGTGCCCTGAAAGGCAATGTCTATGTTTCCGTTGTTGCGCACCAGTGATTTATCACTGGCAATCATGCCCAGCGTTCCGTTGCGGGCGATAATTTTAAGCGTATTGTTATTTATGGCGTTAGAGTTATGCAGTGCCACCATGCCGGCGGTATTGTTCTGCAGGGTAATTGTTGCGCCGACTTCGGTGCCGGTCAGGGGAATTTTGCCGTTGACGACCTGATTGCCGTCAATAGCTTTCATTCCGACCTGAATATATTTGGTATAATCAAGCACGGAGTCGTTCAGGTTAATCACGTCAACCAGATTTTTGGTTTCATCACCCACTTTGATTTGAGAATCATTGCTCAGCGTAAAGTTGCTGTCATTTTCGCCGTTGGTGATTTTTACCGGCGTATAGGGGCTGTTTTCGGGAGCGGAAGGCGTTTCCGTACCGACAAAAGCGCCCAGACTGTCGTCCGTCGGCGTAAAGCTGTCATTCGGCGGAAAATAGTAATGGTGTTTTTTGCCGCCACCGCCGCCGCTCAGGGCAATTGCGGCAATGCCGCCGGCCAGAAGCAGGCCGCCGATAACCCAGGTTGTGGTTGAAAAGACGAATTCGCCGTCTGCAAATTCTTTATAGGCGTCGCGGGGCGTAGCGGTTACCGGCGTTGCCCGGCTCGAGGCCATGAAATAATCATATTGCTGCGGCGGAATGTTCTGAATGCAGGGATGCCGAGGATTTGCGCCGGAAGCATGAAAAGCGTTATATGCCGTATAATTGTTTTGGTAGATTGAATGACACAGGCCGGTGTTGCCGTATCTGTCGGTCGCATCAATGTTCATTCCGCGCTGAACGGCAGCACGCAGAGCCCTGACATTCCCTTGTGAAGCCAGGCTGTACATCTGGGCCAGGCTTATCGGGGGCAGGGGTGCCGCAAAGGCCGAAAGCGTGGTCGCAATGTAGAAAGAAACAATTGTCAGATAGGTAACAATGCTCTTGAAGCTGAAAATTTTAAATTTCATCAATCTACTACCATGGTTAAAAATATATTTGTCGACAGAGTATTTTTAACTTAGGCGTAAATTTCCGTCAATCGCGGTGCGCAGGTTATACCACGGTTTTTAACTCTTTATTAATATTTTTAAAATTTCGTTGCTATATAATTAATCGTCGCCTACAATTTGTCAGGTCTCATAAATAGGAAGAAAAAATGAATATCTACTCAAAATTGTCGGATTGGCAAAAACGCGGTCTGATTACTGCGGAACAGCAGCAGAAAATTACCGATTATGAAAACAACGTCAGGCGCCCGATGCTTTATCATGCGCTTTTGTTTTTAAGCTGTTTTTGTATCGGCATCGGTGTGATTGCCGTCATTGCCGCCAATTGGGAGGCCATTCCCGCCGCAGTTAAACTCGGCGTCGATTTTACTCTTCTTTGTACGGCTGCATGGGGAGTATGGCACAGCCGCAGAAAGGGAAGGAACCTGGCCGCCGAGGCACTGCTGACGGCCTTTGCCTTGCTTGTTCTCGGTTCAATCGGCCTGGTCGGGCAGATATATCATTTGCCGGCGCATGGATTGAGCGCTTTGCTCTTCTGGTCGGTTTTAACTTTTCCCCTTCTGTTCCTGAGCAGCAAGTCGTTGTTTCCCGGTTTGTGGTTTATTGGCTTTTTCCTGTCGCTGTATGACCGCCTGTCGGATTATCGCTGGTTTGCCGATTTCATTGACCGGTTGTTTGACCGCAATGCTAATTTCGGTATCTGGAGCGGCCTGTTTGCTATGCTGGTCTTTTACCGCCTGCTGCAAATGCTGCCGCATCCGGCCATTCAAAAGGCTTGGCGGCATCTGACCGTTTTTGCTTTTGCATTTTGCGCTTTTGTGCTGGATGCTTTCAGTTTGAAAGATTGGTCCTATTTTTGGACGGATAATGTTTCACTCGGTTGGACGGTTTGGGGCTTGTCAGCACTTGCGCTGGCCGGGTTCGCTTTCGCTTGCCGGAAAACTTCGTTGCGGCCGGGAATAGCCGCGGCTGCCGTCATCTTTGTTTATGCTTTTTTGACGGATATGCTGCCCGCCTGGGAAGATGAAACTTCCGCCCTGATGATGATTGCTTTGCTGTCGGTGGCGGGAATTTATGCATACCGGCACAATTATCCGCGTTTGCTGAATGTAAGCACGGTTTTGATTGCGTTGCGCTTTTTTGGTGTTTACCTTGAGGTCTTCGGCTCCATACTGTCAACCGGAATGGGACTGATTGTCTCCGGGCTGGCCTTTGCCGCGATAGCCGTCATCTGGCAAAAGGTACGGCGCCGTTTACTGCATAATGTCGGGGAGAAAAATCATGATTAGAAAAAATTGGGCTTTACCAGCTTTGGCTTTTCCGATAGTCGTCCTCCTGATATGGACGGCTGGTCTGCAATACCTCAGCCTGACCGCGCCGCGGGTTATGGTAACGGTAGAGGGGTATGACCCCCGCAGTCTGATTTCCGGGCATTATTTGGAATTGCAGCCTGACTGGACGCGAACGGATTGTAAAACATTCGGCGGACAAACCTGTCCGAAGGATAAATTTGAAAAAGTTTACCGTTTCTACCTTCCGGAAGATGTTGCGCCGCAGCTGGAACGGATGATAAACCGCACCCGGCCGCTGATGCAGCTGGAATTTGCCCTTGCAGACGGAAAACCGCTTGTCCGCGAACTCCGCATTGATAAACGGCATTGGTCTGACTGGTACCGTGAGCAGATGAAAAATGTGAAAGAGTAATTATATTCCTCTGCGGAGGAAAAATGGTTTATTTGTATCTCGCGTTAAGCGGCATTCTTGACGGCGGCGTCATTTTCGGAGCCAAGGTTTTGTCAAACCTCGGAGCATCTTTGTTTGAGCTGATGATTTATCCGAATCTGCTTTCCGTTTTGTTTATTGCTTATTTTGCCCGCTGTGATTTGCATAAGCTTTGGCGCATACCTTTGAAAATGAAATTTCTGTTTGCCGCCGCCCTGTTTTTCATAACGCTGGGACAATATACGCCGATCTTTCTTAAAATTCCGGTTACATTGGTCGTATTGCTGATTTATTTGCAGCCGGTTTGGACTATTTTGATCGAACGCTTTTATTTTCGCCGCCGCCAGACGCTGCTGAACTGGTTTCTGGTCGGCTGTATGATTGTCGGCCTGTGGTTTCTTATCAATCCGAGCGGCGGGACGGAGTTATCGCCGTGGGGTGTCCTTCTCGCGGTTCTCGGCGGTGTCGGATTGTCTTTATGGCTGATTGTGGCTCAATATTTCAGCCGGCAGAATGTATCGCCTTCCGGAACATTTCTCGCGGCCAGCGTTTATACGCTGATACCCGTTTTTGCACTCTATTGGATTTTAAGGATTTTGCCTGAGTTCAACGGCGTCCGGATATTCAGCCTGGAAATGCCGCCGCAGCTGTGGCTTTATTTTGTCATCTACACATTAGCTTCTTATGTGGCGCCCAATCTGCTGCTGTTTGCCAACAACCGCAATGTCAGCCCGGTAATTGTCGGTATGCTTCTGCTTTTGGAACCGGTAACCGGGTTGTTCTTGGATTGGATGTTCCTCGGCAAACCGCTGACCTGGAACATATTGCTCGGCGGCGCCATAATTCTGATTTCCAATGCTGTTCTCATACGAACGCAGGAGTAAAAATCTTTTTGTACAAAATTTATTGTAAAATGTCCGAAAATGAGGTATACTAAAAATCTAAAACAGTATAATGAATTTTCTATTATTAATATATAAACAAAAAAACGTATGAATTACATTGCATTAACACTGGGTTTTACCGCTTTGTTTGCGGTTCTGAGTTTTCACAAAGAGTATAAAACGACATGGAGCATTCTTTGCGCCGTTGTATTTGTTTTATTCGGAGTTATTAACTACAACACTCTGCCGGTTCTCCAATGGTGGGGATTTGAAGGTGTTTGGATTGAGGCGTTTATTGTATCTTTAGCCGGAGCCTGTCTTCATTTTGCCTTTTGCGCAGATGACAGCGACTATGAGATAAAGTATGCCTGGCGCTTTATTCCGACCGGAATCACCGTCTTGGCTTTTTTTATTGCCGGTTTTCAGAGCTGGGAAATGTTCCATGCTGACGAATATTATAAACGTCTGAAAGTGGAAACCGTCCCCGACAGCGTCTTCAATGCCGATGTTCATCCGATACCGGTTTCCAAAATGATTTCGGTTGACGGTAAACTGGCCCGCAAGGTTGCTGAAGACAAGCTCGGTGAAGACTTAGGGTTAGGTTCGCGTGTAGAAGTCGGTAATATGACCATTCAGAACATTACCGGAGAATTTACCATTAACAACGGTAAAAAGCTGGTTTTTAACAATGATCTGATTTGGGTAGCCCCGCTGGAACATCGTTCCTTCTGGAAATGGTTCCGCAACGGCCATACCCCGGGTTACATTATCGTTGACGCGACCGATGCTACCAGACGCTGGCTGGTAACGGAAGTTAACGGACAGAAGCTGCGCATTCAATATTTGGAAAGCGGACGCTTCGGTGATGACATTGAACGCCACATCAAAGGCAATGGCTATGCTTCCAAAGGTTTGAATGATCACTGCTTTGAAATTGACGGCAACGGAAATCCTTATTGGGTTCTTTCATCCTACGACCAGAAAATCGGTTTCGGCGGTGAAGAATCCGAGGGGCCGATTACCGTTGATGCTCAGACGGGGGAACTCAAAGCTTACAGCATTGAAGATGCGCCGGCCTGGATAGACCGTATTCAGCCGCAGAGCTTTATTGAAGACCAGATCAGATGCTGGGGTGAATATAAAGACGGATGGTGGAATGCCGTTTGGGCACAGATAGGCGTTCAGGAACCGACACCGGGAACGACTTTGGTTTATTCCGAAGGACGCAGTTTCTGGTACACCGGTATTCAGTCTGCCGGAGCCGATAACGGTACCAACGGTTTTATGTTGGTTGATACCCGTACCAAAGCGGCCAAATTTTACCGCGTGATCGGTATCAATGAAACCGAGGCGATGCGTATTGCCGATGACCAGCCTTTTGCCAAAGCGGCGCAGTATAGTTCCAATTTTCCGGTACTGTACAATGTCCGCGGTATTCCGACTTATTTCATGACCATGAAAGGAAGTTCGGGAAATGTGGTCGGTTATTGTTTTCTGGCAGTCAACAACCGTCAGGCCGTTGGCAGCGGTGTTTCCAAACAGGATGCCGAAGCCGCTTATCTGCGTATGTTGAAAAAGACATATCAGGATAAGATTAAAGACGGAGACGTCAACAAGGAAACACGGCAGTTTACCGTCCGCGCCATCGTTCAGGAAAGTAATGTTTATTACATTCTGTTCAACGAGGTCAAAGGAATTGAGTTTACCGGAAGTACGGAATTCTATCCGGAACTGAAATGGACCAAACCCGGAGATAAGGTCAAAGTCTCATACGGAAAAGGCGAGAGCAAAGTTATCCCGCTTGATTTCTATGAGAACTTAGACTTTGAAATCTAAGGGATCATTAAGAAAAAGCCTGGCAGATTGCTGTCAGGCTTTTTCGTTTCTTGTTAATCCGGCTTACTTATTTGGAAGCTTTTTTAACATTTAATTTTTTTACTTTGGTTTTTTCTTCTTTGCTCTTCGGAATATAGACTTTCAGCAAACCGTTGTCGTAGCTGGCGTCTGCTTTGTCAAAGTCCAAATCCCAGGGCAGGGAGACGGTGCGTTTGAATGAACCGTAGCTGATTTCGGAGAAATAGCTTCCTCCTTCCTTGTTTTCATATGAATTTTTCTTCTCGCCGGAAATTGTCAGATAACCGTCTTCCGAAAGCTGCAGGTCAATGTCGTTTTCGTTCATGCCCGGAATTTCGGCGGTAACGTTTACGCTTTCTTTGTTTTCTTTAACTTCCAGCTTTGGCTCGAAATTGTTCCAGCTTGAAACGTCCCGGCTTTCCGGCAGGTCCAGCAGATTATAAAAGCTGCCGAACAGGTTTTTCAAATCGCGGTTGGTCGGAAAGTTCAATTCGTTCAGATAATGATGTTGATTATTATTCATAAGATCTTTTCTCATTTTACAATCCTCCAGATTTTATAATGAACTCTTTCTAAGTTTCATTTAGGAAGACATAAAGCCGAAAACAAGAGGCTGATGAAAAAAACTTGAAAAATAACCGGATGCACTTATAATCTAACTACCCAACAGGAAAGGACGGACAATGGCGGAACAATGGGCTTTGGTAAGCGATTTTGACGGAACGGTCAGTGCCGATGATTTTTTCACTTTGGCTGCCGGGCGCTATTTTACCGATGAAATGCTTGAACCCTGGCGCGAATATCTTTCCGGCCGCAAAAAACATTTTGACGCTTTAAATGAAATGTTCGGCCGGCTGCGCGGTTTGCCTGATCTGCCTGCTTTTGTTAAAAATATACCTCTGGATTCCTGGTTTCCCGAAACGGTTGCGCTTTGCCATGCCAAAAAAATTCCCGTTTACATCTGCTCTGCCGGTTGCGATTGGTATATAAACCTGCTTATCGGCGGGCTTATCGGCAAATACGGGGTTTGTCTGGTGACAAACCATTGCGATTACAGCGTTGAGACAGGCCTGGTAATGAAACGCCTGCCGGAAGATCACCCGTGTTATGACGACAATATCGGCGTCTCAAAGGCCGCTGTCGTTAAGAATCTGAAAGAACGGGGATTTCGGGTTGTTTTTGCCGGAGACGGACCGCCTGACATTCTGCCGGCGCGGGAAGCCGATGTGGTCTTTGCCAAAAAGCGCCTGCTGGACCTCTGCCGCCGTGAAAACATTAAAACCGAACCTTTCGCCGACTTTCGCGATGTCTGCCGCTGTATAAAGGAGATCTGAAATGCTGTATCCGCTCTATACCAATAAACAGATTAATATTCCCTACCTTTTGAAAATCGGTGACGGTAAGGTCAAAAAAATCGGCAAATATCTCGCCGATAAAAATCTTACCAATGCCGTTATTTTCTGGAGCGAGGGAATCCAGCGCCTTCTGGCCGACCGTCTTTATCCCGGGCTGGAGGAAAACGGCGTTAAAGCGGTTTATGAACAGGACGTGCGTTTTATCAATATTGAAGAAATAACCAAAATAACTTTCAGCCTGCCCAAAGCGGCCGAAGTCATCGTCGGCATCGGCGGCGGCAAGGCGCTTGATTTTGCCAAATTCAGCGCTCATCTGCTCAAGCTGCCCTTTGTTTCGGTTCCGACGTCCACTTCCAACGACGGTTTTTGCAGTCCGAATTCTTCGTTGATTGTTGACGGTAAGCGAAAGACGGTTAAAGCCAGCATTCCTTTCGGCGTCGTCGCTGACTTGGAAGTCGTTCGTGAATCGCCGCAGATATGCCTTTATTCCGGAGTAGGGGATATGGTATCCAAAATTACCGCTCTCTATGACTGGAAGCAGGCCGCCGAACGCAAACTTGACCGTTACAACGACTTTGCGTCGCTGCTGTCTTACAATTCGCTGACGTTGCTGTTTAACAAACACAGCACCGATATCAATGAACCGTCTTTCCAGCGCAGTCTGGTTAATTCGCTGCTGACCAGCGGCATTGCCATGGAAATTGCCGGCAGTTCCCGTCCGGCCAGCGGTTCGGAGCATTTGATTTCTCACGGGCTGGATGCGGTTTCCCGCCGGCCGCGGATGCATGGTCTTCAGGTCGGAGTTGCGACTTATCTTTGTGCCTTGCTGCAAAATAATCCCAGCACGGCCAATGTCCGGGATATCCTGTCAATTACCGGCTTTTTCAATTATGTCAAGCAGGATCCTCTGTCAAAGGAAGACTTTATCAATGCATTGCAAATGGCACCCGGAATTAAAGCCAATTATTACACCGTACTGAGCGAACCGGACAGTTTCGCCCGTGCTCTGCAGTTTATTGACCGCGATCCGATTTTAAATCAGATTATCCGCTATTAAGCTAGCGGATAAGGTTTAAAAGGTTAAAGTAACGCTTGAGCAAACAGTCGTAAGTCGTGAGCTTTTGGCGAAAAATATTGTACAGTGTTTCATAATACCAAATTTGGCGGTCTTTCGGACTGTGAAAATAATGCCAGACCAGGTCGCCGCCGCTTTCCAAACCGCAGACCATTGAATTCAGATTAGAAATTTTATCGGCACAGATAAGCAGAAGTCCGTCGGTTTCTTCCGTCGTTTCGGCATAACGAATGGTTTCCATTTTCCGTTCCTGCCAGGGAGCCTCCTTATCGCTTTCATTGTCGGCCATGATAATATGCAGTACGGCTTCGCCTTGTTCTGCCGGAAACAGGGCACGGATGTCATCGGCCGTTTGGGACGTGTCTTCCAGAATATCATGCAAAATGCCGGCAATGACCAGATTTTCCGATGCCTTGCAGCCAAGCAGAATTTCTGCCACGTCAAAAACGTGCGAAACATAGGGCAGACAATCAATTTTGCGGTTTTGCCCGCGGTGGGCTTCTAAAGCGAATTCTCCGGCTTTCAGAATGGCCGGCGTCATTTCCGCCTGATGCCGTTCGGTAAAGCGCTGCCAAAGTTCTGCGGCCGTCCGGTGATTGTAATCCATTGTCTCAGTCCTTTAACAAAATCTGCCAGGGGCGGGGAGCCGAAGTTTTTTCGCCGAAAAGCAATTCCGCCATATATTTGGTAACCGCGACATTGCTGTATTCCCGATGAATTTTTTCATGTCCGGCTGCGGCAATTTTCATGCGGGCCTGAGGATTGTTTTTATAAAATTTAAGCTTGTCATAAAATTCGTCCGGCGTTTCATAAAATACGGCTTCTTCTTCGCCGAACAGATCCTGAAATCCGTTGCGGCGATCCAAAAATGTGAGCTGGCCGTTGGCCATGGCGTGTACCATGCCTGTCTCTTATACACATCTCCGAGCCCACGAGACAG
>OJPB01000814.1_pt1 | contig 15749 bp, 8 predicted proteins | sample 1598391 | NCBI WGS metagenome assembly OJPB01 (sample SAMN03922452, study PRJEB24848) | human gut metagenome | isolation source: stool sample | host: Homo sapiens | place: Germany | collected 2009-11
GAGCGTTGTGAAGAAGTCGCCTTGTTCTTTTGCTCGAAGAAATAATCACATGCGGCAATGAATCGTTTCCATACGGCATCCGAATACTTTTTAGGTACAGGACCGATTGTTTTCCATTCCTTTTGTAATTTGCTTAGAATATCAGCAGTTGCTTTCCAGTCTGTACTTTCTTTTAGTGCTTCTGCTTTTTCACATAATGCTTTCTTCTTTTCCAGATTGCCTGCCATACTTTCCTTGATGGACTTGAAGAACTCGGCTTTGCGTTTGAAAAATTCATCACAAGCGGCACGGAAACGTTCGAATATCTTCACGTTCATTTTTTGAGGTGCGTAACCAATTGTTTTCCATTTAGCTTGCAAAGCAATGATTTCCTGAGTTTTGTTTTCCCAGTCTTGGAAAGTAGTGAACGTATCGTATTCCATCGCTTCCACAATTTCACAGATTACGGTCTTTTCATCCAAATTACGTTGCTCTTTTTCTTTTAAGGCTTCGAAATGTTGCTGGTGACGACGGTTTACGGCTGTAGAGGCGGTTTTGAACCGGGTCCAGATATCTTCGCGCAATTCTTTTGCAACAGGACCCGTATTCCGGAATTCCTGATGTAACTTTTGTAATTGATGGAAAGCGGAAATCACATCTTCTTCATCAGCCAATTTCTCTGCGGCTTCACAAAGATGAGTCTTTATTTCAAGGTTTTTTTTAAAATCATACTCACGGAATTCGTTGTTCAACTTTATCAAGTCATAGAACTTTTCTGCATAGTGCTGATAATTTTTCCATAGTTCATTTACCTTGGCAGCCGGCACCTGTTTTATATCGTTCCATTCCTGTTGCAGTTTCTTGAATTCATTGTATGCTTTGTTGGCATCTTCGGGAGATTCGGCAAGTTCTTTCAAGCGGTCGATAATGGCGAGCTTTTTCACCAGGTTATCTTCTTTTTCTTTATCTTGTTCTGCTTGTATGGCGCTTCTTTTCTCTTTGATAGAGCTCATGATATCTTTGAAACGGCTTTCAGCATCGTCCGGTTGGGGAATAAATGCCTCAGGAGCACCTCCGCCATCAATAAATGCCTTACGGGCGGCTTCTTGCTCAGCCTTGTGCAGCTTGTAGAAGTTCTGTTTCAATAAATCCAACTCTTGTTTGTCTGCATTGCAGGCGTCTTCGTTGATTTCTTTTAAACGTTCGATGACCTCTTCTTTCGTTTGTTTAGGTACATACGTAGCGTTATTTTCTTCTGCAGTAGCGGAAGATGATACCAAAGTTTCAGATGTCTGTTCCATTGGAACTTCGGTTAAAGGGCGGATAGTTTCATTCGAGTCCATCGTATAGATTTTTAAAGTAAGCGTTTTTGTTATAACAACAATTTACAAATTAAAAGAAATAAATTAGAACTTCATACTGTTTTTCCCGATTTTTTTAGGAAAATCCTTAAAAGTGGAGAAAATAGGAGAATCAAGGGGGATAAATGCACTGCAGATTACATAGATTCATACAGATTCTCTTTTATTGTGATTCTTTGCCGGTTTCTGTGTGAATCTGTTTTTCTCTGAATTTCAATCTATGTAATCTGTAGTGAAATGTGTCAGGATAGTAATACGGTGATGCCCATATAAAGCATCATACCTATAATGTCATTGGTGATGGATATGAACGGACCTGTAGCGATGGCCGGATCTATTTTTAGTTTTTCCAGTGTCATAGGAACCAGGGTCCCAAAGATGGAAGCGAACATGACTACTGCAAACAGGCTGAATGAAACCGAATAAGTCACGGTGGCACTTGCCCCGAAACGGATGAAATTATAGATATATACCAGCATAGAAATAATAGTAGCATTGATTACGGCCACTACAGATTCCTTTACTATTTGTTTCCAGGTGTTTTGGGCATCCAGCGAGCTGTTTGCCAGTCCTTGTACGATAAGTGCCGAGGACTGTGTTCCCACATTCCCCCCTGTTCCGCCGATAAGGGGGATGTAGAGGGCCATTTCGGGATGTGCGGCAAAAGTGCTGTCAAAGTTGCCCAGAATCATGGAGTTTCCTATTCCGCCTATCATGCCGATGAGCAGCCAGGGCAGACGGGCTGTAGTCTGGCGGAATACATTATCGTCTGTTTCCACGTCTTGTGACAAACCTGATGCCAGCTGGTAGTCGCGTTCAGCCTGTTCACGTACTTCGTCCATCACATCGTCTACCGTAATCCGTCCTACCAGGCGTCCGATACTGTCCACTACCGGAACGGCGACCAGGTCATATTTTTCAATGGTTTGTACCACTTCGTCTATAGGGGTATCTACATGGACGGATATCGGTTCTTTCCTCATCACGTGCTTCACTTTGGATACGGAAGGGCTGGTGATCATTTTCTTCAACGGGAACACACCGCGCAGCCGCTGGTCATCGTCTACTACATATACATAATAGATTTCGTCCATATCTTCCGCCTGGATGCGCATTTCCTTCAGACATTCGGGCATACTCCAGTTTTCGTTTACGATTACCATTTCGGTACCCATCAATCCACCGGCAGTGTCTTCGTCATATTTCAACAAATCGACAATGTCTCCGGCTTGTTCTATGTCTTCAATGTGTGAGAGGACTTCTTCTTGTTTGTCCTCGTCCATTTCACGGATAATGTCCACGGCATCATCCGAATCCATGTAGTCAACGAACCGTTTGGCGATTGTTTCAGAGGGAAGGATTTCCAGGAATTCCTTACGGGCGTCTTCGTCCATTTCGATAAGGACATCGGCGGCAGTCTCATTGTCCAGTAACAGGTATATGAACCGTGCTTCTTCCGCATCCAGTTCATTGCACAGCTCTGCTATGTCGGCAGGATGCAGTCCGGCAAGCAAGTCCTTCAGTTGCTCTGAGTCTTTTTGCTCGATCAGCTGCTCTACTTTTTCTAATTCCTCTTTATTCATCCTATTCTTCCGTTAATATAATAAATAGGTGTTATTCTTTCTTGTTTGTTCCTTTCCGGGCGATATCGTTACTGTAAACTATATCCGTTTTATTTTTCAGTGCCGCTTCCACTCTGTTAGTCAGTTCGATAAATTCTGATACAGACAACTGTTCCGGGCGTTTGTTGAAAATCAGGTCTGCGCTCAATGGATTCTCTTTGTCTAAAATGGAAGAAATAGAATTTCTCAAAGTTTTACGCCGTTGGTTGAATGTTGTTTTTACAATGAGCTTGAACAATTTTTCATTGCATCCCAGTTCCGTCGTTTCATTGCGTGTCATACGGATGACCGCACTTTTCACCTTGGGAGGCGGATTGAATACATGTTCGTGTACGGTGAACAGGTATTCTACTTTGTACCAGGCTTGTATCAGGATACTGAGAATGCCGTATGTCTTGCTTCCGGGACCGGCGGCAATGCGTTCGGCCACTTCTTTTTGGATCATTCCGGTACAACAGGGTATCAGGTCTTTGTAATCCAGCATTTTAAAGAATATCTGGCTGGATATATTATAAGGATAGTTGCCGGTCAGGACAAAAGGTTTTCCGTCAAATAATTTTTCGAGGTTCAGTTTCAAGAAGTCGTCTTCAATGATATTATCTTCCAGGGCAGGGAAGTTCTCACGGAGATAGGCTACAGATTCATAGTCCAGTTCCACCACTTTTACCGGACGGTTTTTCTGCATAATAAACTGGGTTAGTACCCCCATCCCCGGTCCTACTTCCAGAATTGGCAAGTCAGGGCACACGTTTACCGTATCGGCTATATCTTTTGCAATACTGAGATCTTTCAAGAAGTGTTGTCCTAGAAATTTTTTTGGCTTTACTAATCCCATTCCGTTATTTTTCTATCGTTAATAAATAGGTTTATTTCGCTAAGATAGTATCTTTGCATCGTGCAAAGGTAAACATTCTAAATTAATATACACAGATTTTGGAACGAACTCGATTAAAAAAGATTATAAATAAAGGTTTGCAGATTGCATTTCCGTTATTTTTGGGGGCTGCGATACTGATATGGATGTATCACGGATTCAATTTTTCCCGGGTGTGGGAGGTCTTGGATGGAGGAATGAACTATGGGTGGATGTTAGTGTCATTAGTGTTTGGTGTGTTTAGCCATATTTTTCGTGGCTGGCGGTGGAAGCTTACGCTGGCTCCGTTGGGCGAGCATCCCAAAACATCCGATTGTGTGTATGCCATCTTTGTGTCTTATGCCGCCAACTTGGTTGTTCCCCGTGTAGGTGAGATTTCCCGTTGCGGGGTGTTGGCTAAATATGATGGTACATCTTTTTCCAAATCGCTGGGTACGGTGGTTGCGGAACGGTTGATTGATACGCTGTGTGTGTCGTTGATTACAGGGGTAACTCTTATAATGCAGGCAAGGGTATTCGATACTTTTTTTAAAGAAACCGGCACGGATACCACGGTTTTGGCACAGGTATTTACTTCGGGGCATTTCTATATCACTATCGTCTGTGTGCTGGCCGTATTGGTGCTGGCTTTTTTTCTGATCAGGAATGTGACGGTCTTTGCTAAGGTGAAAGGCATTCTCCATAATGTATGGGTCGGTGTACTGTCTTTGCGTCATGTAAAGCGGATGCCTCTGTTCATTCTTTATACCGTCGGTATCTGGACTTGCTATTTCCTGCAATTCTATGTTTCTTTCTTTTGTTTCGATTTTTCCGATAATTTGGGAGTGATGGCGGGACTGGTCATGTTTGCTGTAGGTAGCATTGCGGTAGTAGTTCCGACTCCTAATGGGGCGGGTCCGTGGCATTTTGCTGTCATAACGATGATGATGCTCTATGGAGTGGGAAAAGAAGATGCGGGAATTTTTGCCTTATTAGTGCATGGAATACAAACTTTTTTATTAATTTTGTTGGGTATATATGGATTAGCGGCTTTGCCGTTCACAAATAAAACTAAGAAGTTATGAGTACAATTCTCTCTCTCGCTCCGCAGAATGTGTGGAAGCATTTCTATTCATTGACTCAGGTTCCCCGCCCTTCGGGTTACTTGAAGAAAGTGCAAGAGTTCTTGCTGAACTTTGGAAAAAGTGTAGGCGTAGAGTCATTCCAGGACGAAGCCGGTAATATCATTTACCGTAAGCCTGCCACTCCGGGGATGGAAAACCGTAAGAAGGTGATTCTTCAGGCTCACATGGACATGGTTCCTCAGAAGAATAACGATACAGTGCATGATTTTGAAAATGATCCTATCGAGACTTACATTGACGGAGATTGGGTGAAAGCTAAAGGCACGACTTTGGGAGCCGATGATGGCATGGGTGTTGCCGCTATCATGGCTATCATGGAAGACAAGACGCTGAAACATGGTCCGTTGGAAGCACTGATTACTGCCGACGAAGAAACCGGTATGTTCGGTGCGTTCGGTTTGAAGCCGGGAACGGTAGACGGTGATATTCTGTTGAATCTGGATTCGGAAGAAGAAGGAGAATTGTATATCGGTTGTGCAGGCGGTGAAGACCTGACAGCAGTGTTGGAATATAAAGAAGTGGAAACAGATCCGGCTGACATTGCTTTGAAAGTTACCTTGAAAGGGCTGCGCGGTGGTCATTCAGGATTGGAAATAAATGAAGGACGTGCCAATGCCAACAAGCTGATGGCTCGTTTCATGAACCAGGTGATAACTTACGATGAGGCTTGCCTGGTGTCCTGGCAAGGTGGCAATATGCGTAATGCCATTCCTCGTGAATGTGAAGTGGTCATTACGGTTCCGGCTGATGAAGAAGCGGACGTACTGGACTATGTGAAGGAGTGCGAAGCATTGTGGAATGAAGAGTATCATGTACACGAAACTCCGATCAGCTTCAAGGCAGAACGTGTGGAATTGCCGAAGATGATGGTTCCCGATGAAATCAAAGATAATCTGGTGGATGCCATTTATGCTTGTCAGAATGGGGTGATGCGTATGATTCCTACTATTCCCGATACCGTGGAAACCTCTTCCAATCTGGCTATCGTTTCTATCGGTGGTGGCAAGGCGGAGATAAAAATCCTGGCCCGCAGTTCACGCGATTCAATGAAGGATTATCTGAATACTGCATTGGAAAGCTGTTTCTCTATGGCAGGTATGGAAGTAACCCGTTCAGGTGGTTATTCAGGCTGGGAACCCAATGTGGATTCTCCTATTCTGAAAGCCATGAAGGAGTCTTATAAGGCACAATTCGGTACGGAACCTGCTGTGAAAGTGATTCATGCCGGCTTGGAATGCGGTATCATCGGTGCGGTGGTTCCGGGATTGGATATGATTTCTTTCGGTCCTACCTTGCGTTCTCCTCACTCACCGGATGAACGCTGCTTTATTCCTTCTGTAGGCAAGTTCTATGATTTCGTAGTAGCTACGTTGGAAAATACGCCGGTAAAAGAATAGTCTTTAATATCTTATAAAGATTTCGGGCGCGGATGATAGGGATTTCGTCCGCGCCTTTCTATTAATACTCCACTTTGTCACTTTTCTCTGTCCATTGTTGGAATGCCTTTATCGCCTCTTCCGCCAAAAGAACTTCGGAAGGCAGCTTGCGTGCCGAAGGTTTCAGGCTTAACTCATCATAGATAAAAGAGTCGTCAAACCCTATATTCTTGGCATCCGTCTTGTTGTTTGCATAATACATTTTATCCAGCCGTGCCCAGTAAATGGCTCCCAGACACATGGGACACGGTTCACACGAAGTATAAATTTCACATCCGCTCAAGTTGAATGTTCCCAGTTTGCTTGCCGCCGCACGGATGGCGCTGACTTCCGCATGGGCGGTAGGGTCGCATTGTGAGGTGACACGATTGGCTCCGGTCGCAATGATTTCACCATCTTTGGCAATTACGGCTCCAAAGGGTCCGCCGCCGTTTGCCACATTCTCTATAGAAAGCTCAATGGCTTTCCGCATTAATTCTTCTTTCTTCATAGTGGTTCTATTTCTTTAGTACAGAGCAAATATACGATATTTCCGGCTATATATGCGGGAGAGGGCTTATTTTATTCGGAAACTGCCGCTTCATGTGTACACTTGTCGGTTTCTGCTACCATTGAGGTGATTATCAGTGCCTCCGGGGACATTGCCCTGTTTTTTGTTTCAGAAGCTTCAGCCTCTCCGCAAAAGCCCGTCAATAGGGCAAAGTGGCTGAAGGATTGCCTTTGGAAATTCCTTCAGCCCGATTATGGAAGCTTCAGTTTTTGGTTGTTCGGGATGTGTTTGTGGAAGTTCATTTTCTCTGGTGCTTTTATGCCTGTTGGAAATGATGTTACTATTAGGAAGAGTTTGCTGTGACTGCCGTAATAGCTTTATTGCTTCACCTTAGTGAAGCAGCCGTTTTATACAGGTGACAATGGATCTTCACCAAAGTGGAATGGCGTGTTCACCTAAGTGATGGACAGAAAATACAAACTTATCCTGATGAAAAAGAATATGTTTCCGGTTGTGTCAGTTTGCTCATTTAGGGGTGCGATACGGTGACAAGTGCCTGGATATAGGACTTTTGAAGCATTGGGGAACCAATCTGTGCGGAGTATGCATACCCCAAGAGGGTGCGGCTGAAGGATTTTTCTTCGGGCTGAAGCATTTTCAGGTGTAATCCTTCAGCCGGAATGCCCACTGGCAAAGGGTTTGCGGAGAGGCTGAAGCTTTTGAAGGAATTTTCCTGTCCTTTTTCTTTGTATCACGAATTTGCTGAATACTCCTGGTTTTCCGTAATGCGCTGGTTTGGGCTAATACTTTGCACCCTTTCGGGTATATTATGCAAAAGAAGCTAATAAATTATACCCATTAGGGTGTAATTATCGCTGGTTTTGCTATATTGGTACCCTAAAGGGTGTAATTATGAATAATTCATTGTCATTGTTTGTTAAGGAAATGCGCAAGCGGTTCGGACTTACGCAAGTAGATTTGGCAGCTAAGGCGGGAGTGGGGCTTCGCTTTGTGCGCGAGTTGGAACAAGGAAAGCAAACTTTGCGAATAGACAAGGTAAACCAGGTGCTTGCCCTCTTCGGGTATGAAGTGGGAGCAGTGCCTGCAGGAAAGGAGCATAGCGTATGAGAAGGGGAAAAATATACCTGAATGATATATATCTACGCGGGGACGCTGACGGAAGACGAAAATGGTTTTACCTTTATCTATGATGCCGGATTCTTGCGTTATCCGGCTGGCACCTGAAGAACTTTTCATTGTATGACACGGGGATGGGCTATAGTCTGACGCCTGCATACCATTTGCTGTCCACGGTTATTGTCATGCCCGAGGATACGGAGGAGCTCGCCGGGGGGCAGTGGCAAGGTAATAGAGAACATCGCTTGGAAATTCCGACGTTCCATCATTAAATGGATGGAACTGATAGATGTTTCCTTCCTGCCCGAAGACATGAAGAAACCCTATAAAAGACTGGTGCTGCAACGTTTGCTTTGGCTGCGCTGAAAGATCTTTCCTTTTCTGTTTTAGTTATTTTAATTAAAACGTATGCAGTCTTTAAACATCTATTTCGTTTCTTTGTTAAAGAAGACTTAGTACGAACTAAAAGATTGTAGATATGAAAATTCGTTATTTATCTTTGATAGTGTTACTGGTAATGAGCGTATTTGCTCCTATGCAGGCACAAACCTATGACAATTTGTGGAAAGAACTGGAAGTATTGGAACGAAAGGATCTGCCCAAGTCGGTTATTTCCGAAGCAATGAAAATCTACGATAAAGCAAAAGCGGAACAGAATGTACCGCAAATGATGAAAGCCTATCTCACTGCCATGCAGTACCGTTCCCTTTTAACTCCCGATAGCTTGAAGGTAGATATGAATGGTTTGGAACAATGGGCTTCCCAAACCGGCAGTATGGAAGACAAAGCTATATTGTATTCTATTCTGGGTGAAATGACCATGCCTGCCGACGTAAAAAAAGGATTGGGTTATTTGCAGGCCTCTCTCAAGGATAAAGACCGGTTATTACTTATCCCGGTCGAGAAATTGAGACCTATGGTGAGAGTGGGAGAGGCTAGTAAACGGTATTTTCGTGATAATCTGTACAACCTGCTGGCACGTCGTGCCATACAAATCATGCAGCAGTACAGGTGGCAGGCGGCTGCTAAAGCAAATCAGACAAACAGTCTGCCTGCGGATATGACGGATATGGATAAGTTTGTTACTTATCAGTTTGTTCCTGTCTCTGATTGTGACTTGACGGCAGCTGTCATGCAGACTTATCAGTCCTTGCTGAAAGTATATGATACGGAAACGGAGCGTGAGGGTTGGTTGCTGACCGGGATAGATGCATTGAATTACCTGTACCGCAATTTTTCCGGAAACTTCTCGAATGACGTATGCCAACAGGAACTCCGGAAGTGGATTCATACTTATCCGGCTGTGAAAACAGTCCCTGAAGCTTATCTGGCTTTGGCACAATTCCTACAGTATCAAAATAATCAGGTAGAGCGCTTGCGGATAGTTCGTGAAGGAATAGCCGGATACCCCCGTTACGAAGGTATCAACCAACTGAAGAATATAGAAAAGGAAATTCTGAATGCAAGCCTTTCACTGGAAATAGCTACGGCCTATCCGGGTGAACAGCAGTCGGTGAAAGTAAATTATAAAAACCTTACCGGCATCACCTTGCAGTTATATAAGGTGAATTTACCCGTAACCTCTGCCGTATTGCAGAACAGAACCACCCATTTTGAAAGTAAATATGCCCGTTTGCAACGCGAGGAGCATTTTTCTTTGAAACCTACTACAGATTATTTGAATGTCGATACCACCCTGACCATACAGGCTCCTCAAGCGGGAATTTATTTCTTAAAGGCAGTGCCCGATGGGAAGAAGGGCGTTTCGGACGGAACATTAATGAATGTCACCGCTTTAAAGACCATTTATCGTCCTCTGCCGGATGGTACGTTGGAACTGGTGGTGGTAAATGCAGTGAGCGGACAGCCTGTTTCTGAGGCGGAAGTAACCATTTATACGGAGAAGGGAGGAGGCTATTCTCCTCAACAGACCTATCAGGCGGATAAACAGGGTACTTTGAAACTGGATTTCCTGAATAGTAACAAATACTGGTATAATGCACATACGGCGGCTGATAATGCGATGCCCATCTTGAATCTTTGGAAAAACGATTATTACTATAAAGAGAGCAAGAGGAAAGAAGTTTTGCAATTATTTACCGACCGCTCCATTTACCGTCCCGGTCAAACCGTATATGTATCCGGCTTGGCTTATGAAATGGAAAAGGATTCTACGCGTGTGCTTGCGGATAAAAAATATACGGTATCCCTATATGATGCGAATAATAATGAAACAGGAAAAGTGGAAGTACGGACGAATGGTTTTGGCTCGTTCAGCGGACAGTTTGTTTTGCCCTCTCCTTGCCTGACCGGTTATTTTAGCTTGCGTGCGGCCGATACTTCTGTCAGTTTTAAGGTAGAAGAATATAAACGTCCCACCTTTGATGTCACGTTTGAGCCCGTGAAAGTGGAGTATCAAGTGGGTGACTCTATAGAAGTGGTGGGTATGGCAAAGACTTTTGCCGGTGCGCCTGTGCAGAATGCCAGGGTACACTATAATATATCTCGTTCCTATGCCTGGGTCTGGCGGTTTATGGGCAGAGGTTCAGCCCGTTGGGAGGGAGAGGCAATGACCGATGCGGATGGTAAGTTCAGCGTTCCGGTGCATTTTGAAATAGACTCGGACAGGAGAGAATCTCCGTTGTGGTATTATACGTACAACATACAGGCGGATGTGACGGATGGTGCAGGTGAGACACAGCAAGCTAATTTGTCATTGCCTTTAGGAAGTACTTCAATGGTGCTGAATATGGATAATCTGCCCGATAATTTGGTGAAAGAAAAGAAGCTGGAAATAAAACTGACAGCCATGAATCTTTCGGGTGAGCCGGTAGATACTCCGGTTACTTATCAGGTAGTCGAGATGGAGGAGCAGAAAGACGGTCAGGAAAAAGAAGGCAGAAAGGTATTGACCGGTACGGTGGAAGCCAACAAGAGTTTTGTTCCTGAGGCTATTTATGCCCTGCCTTCCGGCAATTATCGTTTGAAGCTCTCGGCTAAGGATACGCAGGGCAGAGAGTGTACGGCATCTAAGAATTTCCTTCTGTTTTCATTGAACGACAAGCGTCCGCCTTTCGTGATAACGGATTGGTTCTATCAGGATGGTCTGGAATTTGATGCAGCATCTCCGGCTACTGTATATATAGGTAGCAGCGAAAAGAATGTCTATCTGCTTTATGATGTATTTGCAGGAAATAAGCGCTTGGAAAGCAAACGTATAGAGCTTTCGGACTCGGTGGTCAGTTTCCGCTTCCCTTATAAGAAGGAATATGGTGACGGCATTCTGGTAAGTATGGCATTTGTGAAAGATGGCAGACTTTACAGTCATAATGCACGGATTATGAAACCGGCCCCTGAAAAGAAGTTGCAGCTGAAATGGACTACGTTCCGTGACAAACTCCGTCCTGGACAGCAAGAGGAATGGAAACTGACGGTACTTTATCCGGATGGAAGCCCGGCTGAGGCTGAAATGCTGGCTACTATGTATGATGCTTCTCTGGATAAAATCTATAGTGCACATAAGTTGGACTTTGGAGTGGACTTTCATTATGTGGTTCCTTTGACTTATTGGAATACATCCTATATGCGGAATGCTTATTTGTATGTTGATTTCCCGTTGAAGAGGCTCCGTGCGGTTCCTTTGGAATATAGTGAATTGATCATTCCATCTACAGGAAGAATGGAGGCTATGGTGGTAGGTTACGGAGGCAGTCCTCGTGCCACTCTTGCAGGAGCTTTGAAGATTAGAGGCAGGAGTGCCGCAAATGCTGTGATGAACCAGGAGGCTGTTACTGATATGGTGCTCCAGGAAGAAATGGTAGAAACATCTGCACAGGAAAAGGTAGAAATGGGCAGTTCTGAAGAACTGGCAGAAACGGGTGATATACAGATACGTGAAAACTTTGCGGAAACGGCATTCTTTTATCCACAGCTCCGCACCAATGAAAAAGGTGAAGTCAGTATTTCCTTTGTACTGCCCGAAAGCCTTACCCGATGGAAGTTTATGGGCTTGGCACATACCCGGAATGTGGATTATGGAAAGATAGAAGCTACCGCTACTGCCAGCAAGGAGTTTATGCTTCAGCCTAATATGCCCCGCTTTGTCCGCGTGGGAGATAAAGCGAATATTGCCGCTTCACTGATGAACCTGTCGGACAAGGGAGTGAAAGGGACTGTCCGCATGGAATTGTTTAATCCGGAAACAGAAAAGGTATTCTATTCACAAAAACAGAAGTTTGATGTGAAGGGAGGAGAAACCGGGCATGTGAACTTTACTTTTGAAGTGGGTGACAAATATGCGGTAATGGCATGCCGGATGGTAGCGGATGGAGATACCTTCAGTGATGGAGAACAGCGTTACATTCCCGTTCTGACAGACAAACAGTGGGTAACGGAAACCGTTCCTCTGAACGTGAATGGGGAAGGTATGCATACTTTCTCTTTGGAAAATCTGTTTAACAAGCATAGCAAAACGGCTTCCGAACAACGGTTGACCGTAGAATTTACTGCCCATCCGGCTTGGTATGCCGTGCAGGCTTTGCCTGTAGTGGCTAATCCTCAGAATGAAGATGCTCTTTCCTGGGCTACCGCTTATTATGCCCATTCATTGGCTGCATGTATAGTCAAAGAAAATCCCCGTATCAAGCAAGTCTTTGATAGCTGGAAGGCTCAAGGTGGTACAAAGGAGACTTTTATGAGCAATCTGCAAAAGAATCAGGAACTGAAAAATATCCTGCTGGCTGAAACTCCCTGGCTGACAGAAGCTACCAATGAAGCCGAACAAAAACAGCGTATCGCCACTTTGTTTGACCTGAATACAATGAATAGCCAACTGGCTGTTTCTGTAGAGAAACTGGGAGAATTGCAAAATGCCGATGGCGCATGGAGTTGGTATAAAGGTATGCAAGGCAGCCGCTATGTAACCACTCAGGTAATGGAAATGCTGGTCCGGCTGAATGCATTGACTCATCAGGATGCTGACAGCCGGATGCAGCCTATGATTCAAAAAGGGTTCGAGTATTTAGGCAAGCAGGCAGCCGAAGAGTATAAGTCAATGAAAGAAGCTGAAAAGAAAGGAGCCGTCGGCCTCCGTCCGTCAGAGCAGGTTCTCAGGTATTTGTATATCTGCGTTTTGGATGGCAAGGCTCCGGTTGATAAAAAGGTGAACCAGTATTTCATAGACAAGTTATCCGGTGAGGGAAAAGAACTGACGATTTATGGAAAGGCGTTGGGAGCTATCATCTTGCAGCAAGCCGGTAAGGTGGCAGAAGCCAAGCTGTTTATGCAGTCATTGATGGAGTATTCTGTTGTGACGGATGAAATGGGACGTTACTTTGATACTCCTAAAGCCCGATATTCATGGTTCAGTTATAAAATTCCGACTGAAGTGGCTGCTATGGAAGCTATACAGCGTATAACAAAAGATACGAAAGCGATCGATGAAATGAAACGCTGGCTGTTGAAGCAGAAACAGACACAGACTTGGGAAACGCTGATTGCAACGGCTGATGCAGTGTATGCATTGATGGCTACAGGGGCTTCGGATTTATTGGCAAATACAGGAGGAGTAGAGATTACTTTAGGTAAAGAAATGATCCGGACTCCGGTAGATGATGCCATCGGTTATATCAAGAAGACGGTGATCGGTGATGTGATGAATATAAAGAAAGTAAGGGTGGATAAAGAAGGAACCGGAATGGGTTGGGGAGCCGTTTATGCCCAATATCTGGAAAGTATGGATCAAATAGGTGAGCAGGGAAACGGATTGTCTGTCAGCCGTCAATTATATAAAGGAGATGAGGCTTTGAATGAATCTGCTCCGTTAAAGGTTGGCGATAAGATTACCGTTCGCCTGACTGTAAAGGCTGACCGTGATATGGATTTTGTTCAGATCAAGGATGACCGTGCAGCTTGTATGGAACCGTTACAGGCAGTTTCGGGATTTCGTTGGAGCAACGGGCTGGGATATTATCAGGCTACCAAAGATGCTTCGACCCAGTTCTTTATCGATCAGATGAGAAAAGGAACTTATGTGATAGAGTATCAGGTGTATGTGAACCGGACAGGAGAATATCAGACCGGAATTGCAACTGTTCAGTCTGCTTATGCTCCGGAATTCGGAGGGCATACGGGAGGATATCGGGTGATGGTGGAATAAAGACACGGGATGTCTGGAATTAATTGTGTGATTTCATAAAAAGTAAGTTAGCTTGCTAACTTACTTTTTTTCTTATGCTTCTGCCGTCCACCCATTCTAATCTTATTTCAAAACCATCTTCAGCCGTGCCATAAAAATAGCGGCCTGAAACGGATGGATATTCAATTATAAATGTATAACCATCTGAATAATATAGATACAACCAACCGTTTTGAATTTCCCAGTCAAACTTATATACCCTATAAAGTTCATCATTATAGTAACAGCGTTCTTCCGTACCTACACCATGATCTGTGAAAGCACCTGAGGTGAATGTGATGTAACTGTAAAGAGGTTCTCCATATCGGTCTTCAAATCCCATATCGCCCCACCAAGTCTTACCGTATAATCCTGAAATGTCAAATCCTCTTTCCTCATCGCTTTCACATGAAGAAAAACTTATCATTGTAATCAATGCAATGGCAACGAACCAGTAATGTTTTACTATTTTCATAATTTATCTGATTTTTAATGCGGGACAAAGATAAAGGTTATTCATAAGATAAAATAAATTATAGGCTGAAAAAATGGGTAAAGGATGTTTTTTGTCTATCTTTGCTATCTAAAAAGCATAAAATAATTGTATGAAACATATTATACTGATAGTAAGTTTGTTAATGGGAGTGACTTTGGGAGTACAGGCACAACCCAAAGCATTATTTGATAAGACAACGCATGAATTTGGAACTATTTTATGGAAAAATCCGGTGACGGCAACCTTTAAAATCACTAATAAAGGAGATAAACCTTTAGTGATATCTAATGTGACAACGTCTTGTGGCTGCACGGTTGCTGATTGGACCAAAGAACCGATTGCACCGGGAAAGACCGGGATTGTCAGTTCTACTTTTGACGCCAAAGCCATCGGACGTTTTCAGAAGAGCGTAGGCATTTATTGCAATGCCTCGAATAAACCTATCTATCTGGCTATCCGGGGAGAGGTAACAGCCGATCCTAAGAATTACACTTTCACACATCCTTTTCAAATTGGCGCTATTCGTCTGGATAAGGAAGAAATAGAGTTTGAGGATGCCAATAAAGGTGATAAACCGACTATGGAATTGTTGGTTGCCAATACGTCAGATAAACTATATACCCCTGTGCTGATGCATTTGCCTCCTTACCTCAGTGCTGTTGCAACTCCGGAAAAATTAGGAAGGGGACGTACGGGTAAAATCAAGATCACTCTTGATACGGATAAGCTGCCTAAATTGGGCTTGACAACAGCTTCTGTTTATCTATCCCGTTTTCCGGGAGATAAGGTAGGAGAGGAAAATGAAATTCCGGTTTCTGCCATATTATTGCCGGATTTCTCGCATATCAGCCAGCAGGAACGCTTGAATCCGCCTGCCATTCATCTTTCTGCTAAAGAGTTGCAGATGGGAGAACTGAAAAGCGATGAAAAGAAAGCACATACGATTATTGTTAAGAATGTAGGAAAATCTAATCTGGAAATTCTTGATTTGCAGGTGTTTAATTCTGCTTTGGGGGTCCAGTTGAAGAAACGTGTCTTGAAACCGGGTGCGTCTA
>OJPB01000861.1_pt1 | contig 15171 bp, 13 predicted proteins | sample 1598391 | NCBI WGS metagenome assembly OJPB01 (sample SAMN03922452, study PRJEB24848) | human gut metagenome | isolation source: stool sample | host: Homo sapiens | place: Germany | collected 2009-11
TATGGAGTGAAGCCTATTCTTTATACCTCTTATAAATTTAAAACCCGTTATCTGGACGACTCTATCTTCAATGCATACCCTTACTGGATTGCCCATTATTATGTGGACTCTGTGCGGTATCAGGGAAAATGGCACTTTTGGCAACATACGGATGTAGGAAGTGTCCCCGGCATTAAAGAAGACGTAGATTTGAATGTGTTTAATGGCTCGTTAGAGGAACTTAAAAAGCTGACAATTAAGTAACGGGTATTTCTTTTCCCAACAACTTATCTCTTCTCATATTTGTTATAATCGTATTATTACTAAAAAAAAACGATTATGAACTTTGATATAGCTATTATTGGTGGTGGTCCGGCCGGGTACACAGCTGCCGAACGGGCAGGGGCCAACGGATTAAAAACTGTTCTTTTTGAGAAAAAGGCAATGGGGGGAGTATGTCTCAATGAGGGGTGTATTCCTACTAAAACTTTGTTATATTCTGCTAAAATACTGGATAGCATCAAGAGTGCTTCCAAATACGGCGTTTCTGCCGAATCTCCTTCGTTCGATTTATCCAAGATTATGAGCCGTAAAGATAAAACAGTAAAAATGTTGACGGGCGGTGTGAAGATGACTGTGAGTTCTTACGGAGTGGCTATTATAGAAAAGGAAGCTCTGATAGAAGGAGAGAAAGAGGGGAAAATACAAATCACTTGTGACGGAGAAACCTATTCCGTGAAATATTTGCTGGTATGTACCGGCTCTGATACAGTGATTCCTCCCATACCGGGGCTGTCAGAAATCAGCTATTGGACTTCCAAGGAGGCCTTGGAGATAAAGGAACTCCCTAAGACACTGGTCATTATTGGTGGCGGAGTGATCGGGATGGAGTTTGCTTCTTTCTTCAACAGTATGGGCGTGAAAGTACATGTGGTAGAAATGATGCCGGAGATTCTGGGAGCGATGGATAAGGAAACCAGTGGTATGCTTCGTGCCGAATATGCCAAACGGGGAGTCACTTTCTATTTGAATACGAAAGTGGTGGAAGTAAATCCTCATGGAGTTGTGATAGAAAAAGAAGGCAAGACGTCTACTATTGAAGCGGAGAAGATCTTGCTTAGTGTAGGACGTAAGGCAAATCTATCCAAGGTAGGACTGGACAAGCTGAATATAGAACTGCATCGGAATGGAGTGAAAGTAGACGAACATCTGTTGACTTCACATCCTCGTGTATATGCGTGTGGTGATATTACAGGCTACTCTTTATTGGCGCATACTGCTATCCGTGAAGCGGAAGTCGCCATCAATCATATTTTAGGAGTGGAAGACCGGATGAATTACGATTGTGTTCCGGGAGTCGTTTATACCAACCCTGAAGTGGCGGGAGTGGGAAAGACGGAAGAAGAACTGGTAAAATCAGGAGTTCCTTACCGTGTTTCAAAATTACCGATGGCTTATTCCGGACGGTTCGTTGCGGAGAATGAACAGGGAAACGGACTCTGTAAGCTGATTCAGGATGAAGATGGGAAGATTATCGGTTGTCACATGTTGGGAAATCCGGCATCAGAACTTATTGTGATAGCAGGTATTGCTATTCAGAGAGGGTACACGGTGGAGCAATTCCAGAAGACTGTGTTTCCACATCCTACGGTTGGAGAGATTTATCACGAAATTATGTTTTAACTCTTATTCCGCTTGATCTATGATTCGATGTATCTATAGTCCGTTTACTGATATTTACTTTCACTTGGCAGCAGAAGAGTATCTGTTGAAGCAGGGAAATGAAGATATTTTCATGCTTTGGCAGGATACTCCTTCTGTGGTAATAGGTAAGCATCAGCGGTTGCGGTCGGAAGTCGATAAGAAATGGGCGGAACAGGAACAAGTACATATTGCCCGTCGTTTTTCGGGTGGGGGAGCGGTGTACCATGATTTGGGCAATATCAATCTGACTTTTATAGAAACGGCTCCCCGATTGCCGGAATTTGTTACGTACTTGCAACGGACATTGGATTTCCTGAACTCTATAGGCCTGATGGCAAAAGGAGGCGAACGACTGGGGATTTATCTGAATGGATTGAAAATATCAGGGAGTGCGCAATGCGTACATAAGAATCGGGTGTTGTATCATTGCACTTTATTGTATGATACGGATCTGACAGCATTGCATAAAGCTTTGAATCCGGAACCGATGGTTGATGATGAAACTTTATCGTCAGTATATGCCGTTCCTTCCGTTTGGAGTGAGGTAACCAATATTCGGAGTTATTTACCGGAGGGAACTGTAACTGATTTTAAAGAGAAGGCTTTTCAGTATTTCAGTAAGTCCCAATCTGTCAGTGCTTTTACCGGGAAGGAAATAGAGGCTGTTAATCAGCTCCGGGAAGGGAAATATATTCAGAAAGAGTGGATATATAGTCGTTGATGTCCGGGCTGGCTTTGTCAGCATCCGGTTAAAATTTACTTAACTTAAAACTTTCTATTTCAGCCCGTTGTTGTAATATATCAAGGTTGAATAATAAATTTACTGTCTATGTCAAAATTCGAAATAAAAATGCCTAAGTTGGGCGAGAGTATAACCGAAGGGACAATCGTCTCTTGGTCTGTAAAGGTAGGTGATATGATTCAGGAAGACGATGTGCTTTTTGAAGTGAATACTGCCAAAGTAAGTGCGGAGATCCCTTCTCCCGTAGCGGGAAAAGTGGTGGAGATTTTATATAAGGAGGGCGATACGGTTGCTGTAGGAACAGTAGTCGCTATAATTGATTTGGATGGAGAAGAATCTTCAGGAACGGAGCCGGTAAGCGAAGGAGTTGTAAGAGAGGAAGCCGATGCTGGTCAGGTTGCTGCAAATGTTTCTGAAACATCACCATCATCACCATCATCAGCGGAAACTGCTAAAAACGAATCAGCGAATACTGCATCGAAACCTGTTGTTGCAGAGGAAGAACGTTGGTACTCTCCTGTTGTGATTCAGTTGGCGCGGGAAGCTAAAATTCCGAAAGAAGAGCTGGATGCTATACAAGGAACTGGTTATGAAGGGCGATTGAGTAAGAAAGATATAAAAGATTATATTGAAAAGAAGAAAAGAGGAGGTAGTGTTGAACCGAAGCCGGCATCTGTTGTTGCTGCCCCGGCCGCAAGCAAAACATCAGTTGCTGTTTCTTCTGAACAGGCAAGTCCGAAGGTTGCTCCTGTAGCAATGCCTGGAGTCGAAGTAAAAGAGATGGATCGTGTCCGCCGGATTATTGCCGACCACATGGTTATGTCTAAGAAAGTATCTCCTCACGTGACCAATGTAGTAGAAGTAGACGTTACCAAATTGGTACGTTGGCGTGAAAAGAATAAAGACGCTTTCTTCCGTCGCGAAGGAGTGAAACTGACTTATATGCCTGTGATAACGGAAGCCGTGGCAAAAGCATTGGCTGCCTATCCACAGGTGAATGTATCGGTAGATGGATACAATATTCTTTTCAAAAAGCATATTAATGTCGGTATTGCCGTCTCTTTGAATGATGGAAATCTGATTGTTCCTGTGGTGCATGATGCCGATCATCTGAATCTGAACGGGTTGGCTGTTGCCATCGATTCTCTGGCCTTGAAAGCAAGGGATAACAAATTAATGCCGGAAGATATTGATGGGGGTACATTTACGATAACCAATTTTGGTACATTCAAGAGCCTGTTCGGTACGCCAATCATTAATCAGCCGCAAGTTGCTATCTTGGGAGTAGGGTATATTGAGAAGAAACCTGCTGTTGTAGAAACTCCGGAGGGTGATACGATTGCAATCCGGCATAAAATGTATTTGTCTTTGTCTTACGATCATCGGGTAGTAGACGGAATGTTGGGAGGTAACTTCCTGCATTTTATAGCCGACTATCTCGAAAATTGGAAAGGCTGATAACTGATTGTTTCATTCATTAAGAACTTCATTACTCATGAAAAAGAAATATGATATAAAAACTACAGATGTAGAAACCCTGAAAAAGTGGTATCATCTGATGACATTGGGGCGTGCCTTGGACGAAAAGGCACCGTCTTACCTGTTGCAATCTTTGGGTTGGTCTTATCATGCTCCCTATGCAGGGCATGATGGTATTCAACTTGCTGTCGGTCAGGTATTCACCCTCGGTGAAGATTTCCTGTTCCCATACTACCGGGATATGTTAACCGTGCTTTCCGCCGGAATGACCGCTGAAGAAGTTATCCTGAACGGTATTTCCAAAGCAACGGACCCGGGTAGCGGAGGACGTCACATGTCGAACCATTTCGCCAAACCGGAATGGCATATTGAAAACATCTCCTCTGCTACTGGCACACACGACCTTCACGCAGCAGGTGTGGCCAGAGCAATGGTATATTATGGACATAAAGGCGTAGCTATCACTTCTCACGGAGAGTCGGCTACTTCCGAAGGATTCGTTTACGAAGCTATCAATGGTGCCAGCCTCGAACGTCTTCCGGTGATTTTTGTAATACAAGATAATGGGTATGGTATTTCCGTACCCAAATCGGAACAGACTGCCAACCGTAAAGTAGCCGAGAACTTCTCGGGCTTCAAGAACCTGAAAATTATCTATTGTAACGGAAAGGATGTATTCGATTCGATGAATGCTATGACCGAAGCGCGGGAATATGCTATCAGTACCCGTAATCCGGTTATTGTGCAGGCGAATTGTGTCCGGATCGGTTCGCACTCCAATTCAGATAAGCACACCTTGTATCGGGATGAGAATGAATTGGAATATGTGAAAGATGCTGATCCCTTGATGAAGTTCCGCCGGATGCTGCTGCGTTATAAACGTCTGACCGAGGAAGAACTGCAACAAATAGAAGCTGATGCAAAGAAAGAATTGTCTGCTGCCAACCGGAAGGCTTTGGCTGCTCCCGATCCCGATCCTAAAAGCATTTATGATTTTGTAATGCCCGAACCTTATCAGCCACAGAAATATAAAGATGGTACACATGAGGCGGAAGGGGAGAAGACTTTTCTGGTCAATGCCATTAATGAAACATTGAAAGCTGAATTCCGCTATAATCCCGATACCTTTATTTGGGGACAGGATGTGGCAAACAGGGAAAAAGGAGGCGTGTTTAATGTAACCAAAGGTATGCAGCAGGAATTCGGCGAAGCCCGTGTATTCAGTGCACCGATTGCGGAAGATTATATTGTAGGCACCGCCAATGGAATGAGTCGCTTTGATCCTAAAATTCATGTGGTGATTGAGGGAGCGGAGTTTGCCGATTATTTCTGGCCTGCCGTAGAACAATATGTGGAGTGTACACATGAGTACTGGCGTAGCAATGGGAAATTCGCTCCGAATATAACTCTGCGTCTGGCTTCCGGTGGCTATATCGGTGGAGGCTTGTATCATTCTCAAAACCTGGAGGGAGCTTTGACCACTTTACCGGGGGCACGTATTGTCTGCCCGTCTTTTGCGGATGATGCTGCCGGATTACTTCGTACCAGTATGCGATCCAAAGGCTTCACGCTGTTCCTTGAACCGAAAGCATTGTATAATTCGGTAGAAGCAGCGGCAGTAGTGCCGGAAGATTTTGAAGTACCTTTCGGAAAAGCACGTATTCGTCGTGAGGGATCAGATTTAAGCATTATTACCTATGGCAATACCACCCATTTCTGTCTGCACGCAGCAGAACGATTGGAAAAAGAAGGTGGCTGGAAAGTGGAAGTCATTGATATTCGCTCCTTGATTCCGTTGGATAAAGAGGCGATATTCGAATCGGTCAAGAAAACGAGCAAGGCATTGGTGGTTCATGAAGATAAAGTATTCTCCGGTTTTGGTGCGGAGCTTGCTGCTATGATTAGTGGAGAGATGTTCCGCTATCTCGATGGACCGGTGCAGCGTGTCGGTTCTACTTTTACTCCTGTCGGTTTTAATCCGATTTTGGAAAAGGAAATTCTGCCGGATGAGGCCAAGATATACGAGGCTGCCCGGAGATTATTGGAATATTAAATAGTGTGGATTATGAAAAAGATAGGTTTATTCTATGCTACCAAAGCCGAAAGAACGAGTTGGGTGGCAGAGAAAATACAGAAAGAATTCGGTAAGGAAAAGATAGAGACAGTGCCTATTGAACAGGCTTGGCAAAATGACTTTGCTGCTTATGACTGCTTCATTGTGGGTGCTTCCACTTGGTTTGATGGAGAACTTCCTACTTATTGGGACGAACTGTTGCCGGAACTCCGGACAATGAAATTAAAAGGTAAGAAGGTTGCAATTTTCGGTTTTGGAGATCAGATACGTTATCCGGAGAATTTTGCAGATGGAATCGGTCTGTTGGCGGAGGTATTTGAAGAAGATGAGGCTACTTTAGTTGGTTTTACTTCTTCCGAAGGTTATACTTTCGAACGTTCCAAAGCTTTGCGTGGTGAGCAGTGGTGCGGTTTAGTTGTCGATTTGGATAATCAGTCCGAGCAGGCGGAAAAGAAAATAAAAGCATGGTGTCAACAGCTAAAGAAAGAGTTCGCGTAACAACTTTGTTTCTCCTTATAAGATAGTGACGCTATCCGATACAAATAGTGACGGTATATGCTTGGGATAGCGTCACTATCCCAAGCATATACCGTCACTATTTTTTCTACATCCATCAGGACTCTTATCCTTTATAAACAAACTTCACCTCTGCCCAGCGATTCTTCTCTTTATAATGAACGAAAGTCAATCCGTTCTTTTCCGCTTCTTCGCGGATGGCGGTAATATCGTCTACGTAAAATCCACTCATATAGAGTTCGGAATCCGTATGCATGGAGGCAACATATTGCTTCATATCATTCAGTAATATATTCCGGTTGATGTTGGCGATGATAACGTCGAAAGGTCCTTTTCCTGTAAGCGACGAGGCATCTCCTTGTGAAACGGCAATATCGTCTACGTGGTTCAATTCGATATTTTCGATGGAGTTTCGTACACACCATTCATCAATGTCGATGGCTGTACAGGGGCGTGCGCCCCGCATACGTGCGAGGATGGCAAGAATTGAAGTTCCGCAGCCCATATCGAGCAGAGATTTATCTTTCAATTCGCTGTCCAACAATTCTTCAATGATGAGGCTGGTAGTCTCGTGGTGTCCTGTTCCGAAGGCCATTTGAGGATTGATGACAATGTCATATTCCGCTTTGGGAATATCTTGGTGGAAAGTGCTGTGAATCACACATCGGTTTCCGATAATGATGGGTTGAAAGAAATTCTTTTCCCATTCTTCATTCCAGTCCTTATCTTCCGCTTCGGTGTATGTATAAGTAATATCCGTATCGGGTAGGGGGAACTCGGTGATGGCAATCTTGATGGCGTTTTCATCACAGATTGTCTGTTGGATATATGCGGTCAGTCCGCCTTCACACTCAACAAAACTTTCAAACCCGACTTCACCCAGTACGGCAGCTAGTACGTCAGTGACGATTTCTGTGCAAGGGTGGGTGCGGAATGTGAACTCAAAATACTTCATAGTTGTTTTTAATTCTGGTGAATAATGGACAAAGATAGTTAGAAATAGGGATTTCCCTATTATCCTTTGGGGAAAATCTCCCTCGGACGAAAAATCTCTTCCTTATCTTTGTAACATGAATAAGTTTAAGTAATTACATAAACCGAGATGATATGAAAAAGATTGTTTATTTCTTGCTATTTGCCTTGTGCCTCCCGATAGGCTTGATGGCACAAAGCGTTGATGACGACCTTTACTTCATTCCTTCAAAAGACAAACAGGAGAAGAAAGAAACTCCGGTTAAGAAGGAAACGAAGAAACAGGTGACCAACATCTATACTTCACCGGGTACTACAGTAGTGGTTCAGGACCGTAAGGGAAGAACACGGGATGTGGATGAATATAACCGCCGTTACGATGCACGTGATAATGAATTCGTAATGGATAATGATACCTTATATATAAAAGAAAAATCTAATCCGGATTTGGACGGAGAATGGGTGACAGGCGAATTCAATGGTACGGAAGACGACTATGAATACGCTGAACGTATCATCCGTTTCCGCAATCCGCGTTTTGCTATCAGCATCAGCAGCCCGTTGTATTGGGATGTAGTTTACGGTCCGAATTCATGGGACTGGAATGTATATACCGACGGTATGTATGCTTATGCGTTCCCGACATTCAGTAATCCACTCTGGTGGGATTGGCGTTATGGCTCTTACGGCTGGGGATGGAACTATGGCTGGGGATGGAATCGTCCTTACTACGCTTGGGGATATTCTCCGGGTTATTGGGGCGGCTGGTATGGCGGCCACTGGGGTGGCTGGTATGGCGGTGGCTATTGGGGACATCATCACCACTGGCACGGTGGTCCTAGCTGGGGCTGGGGCGGAGGTGGAAGCGGTCATTGGACAGGTCCTACCTATACAAACCGTCGTTCTTCTGGACAAAGCAGTTACAGGAATCCTTCCACTGTTCGTCGTTATGGTTCGAGTGCCGTTCGTTCCAGCGGTTCTTCTGTTCGGGGAGGCTCTGCAGTTCGTTCAGAAGGTAGTTCTGTTCGTTCTTCTGGTTCTACTTATAGCAGGGGAACTACTTCCAGGCGTGTAGTGGGTACACGGACTTCAGGTGGACGCAGTGGCTCAAGTAGTCGTAGCAGTGCTACTTATTCTCGTCCAAGTAGTACTAGAAGTAGCGGAAGTTCTTCATCTTCCCGTTCGACTGGTTCTTCTGGTTATTCGCGTTCGTCCGGAACCACTACTAGGAGCAGTAGTGCAAGATCAACTTATAGTCGTGGTAGTTCAGAAGCACCGCGTAGTTATTCTCCAGCGAGTAATAGTAATACCCGTTCTTCTTCCTATGGTACTTCTCGTTCTTCTTCACGTAGTTATTCTCCAGCTTCGTCAGGTGGTAGTAGTTCTCGGGGCAGTTATTCGAGTGGTGGTTCTTCTAGGTCATCATCAGGTGGAGGCTCCTCTCGTAGTGGCAGTGCCAGAAGATAAGTATTAATTAAACGGTTTTACAAGAATGAAAAAGATAAGTGTTTTAATTGCTCTAGGGATGTTGATGATAGCGCCTTGGGGAATGGCACAAACGATATATGATGGTGCCAAATTAACAGGAAAAGATTTAAATGGAACTGCTCGATTTGTGGGTATGGGTGGAGCTATGGGAGCTCTTGGAGGAGACATATCTACAATGGGGACTAATCCGGCAGGTATTGGTCTTTATCGTAGTAGTGATGTAATGACTTCATTTGGGTTTTCTCTTTATGGGAATGAAAGTCAGTATTTGGGGAAAAAGTTTAATTCCGATTTAACTAAAGGAGATTTTAATAACATCGGGTTTGTGTTTTCTTCGAAGATTGGTAATGAAACTCCGCTGCGTTTTGTGAATTTCGGTTTTAACTATCATAAAGCGAAATCATTTAATAACAACATGCGCATGGAAGGTAATTTGGGGCTTTACTCCCAAACCTATCTAATGGCATCTCAAGCAGCTGGCATTGAAAAATGGGGAGATTCGCCTTATACGGATAATGGTATTGGGTGGCTTTCTATTCTTGGAGCTGATGCTGGGCTGATTAGAGATATTACAATACATGACAAAACAGGAGGGGTAAACAATATTCCTTATACCTATAAGGATGAACAAGGGAAGGAGGTACAGTATAAGGATATAAATGGTAATCCTCTTTATATCTCTCCTGGACATTTTGAAGGAATGTTAGATAATGGATATGCAAATTTTCGTTCGGAAGAACGCGGAGGAATTGACCAATATGATTTTAATGTATCGTTTAATTTTAATGATCGGGTATATTTAGGGTTGACGCTGGGTGCTTATTCTGTAGATTATAATAAGTATACTTTTTATGATGAGGATTATGGAAACGATGAAGGATATAGTTTGCAGAGTTGGAATAGAATAAAGGGGTCTGGCTTTGACGTGAAGTTGGGGGCTATTATTCGTCCTTTTGAATATTCGCCTTTTCGAGTTGGATTAGCTATACATACGCCAATATTCTATAGTTTGGATTATAAAACGAGTGCACAAGTTATATCGGATGTGATGGATGTTGTAACTGGAGAAATAAAAGGATATGACGTGAGATCATGGGATAATCTTCCGGGAAAAGGGGATATGATTCTTCCTTTCGATTTTCAAACTCCTTGGACTTATAATGTAAGTTTAGGATATACGGTGGGTAAGAGTTTGGCTTTGGGAGCAGAGTATGAGTATCAAGATTATTCTTCCATGAAATTTAAAGATACCGAAGGTAATTCTTCTGCTTATGAATTTGAAAATAGTACGACATCTATGTTGAAAGGGGTTAGTACTGTTCGTCTTGGTTTGGAGTATAAAGTGATTCCACAGTTTGCTTTTAGGGCAGGATATAATTATAGTACTGCGGCTTTCCATCAAGATGCTTTCAAAGATTTGGCTATTAACTCTATTCAGACAGATACAGACTTTGCCAATTCTAAATCAATGAGTAATTATACATTGGGTATTGGTTATCGCGGATCAATGTTTTATGCTGATTTAGCTTATAAATACTCTACATATAAAGAAAACTTCTATCCGTTTGTGAATGGATTTACAGATGAAGATGGTAGTACAATCATTGGTTCACCAGAAGCAACGAAAGTTACGAATACACGCAGTCAAGTGTTGTTTACCGTAGGTATGCGCTTCTAATCTAATAAAGAGACAGTTTTCAATTTCAATAATAACTTTTGTGTGTAAAAAATCCCTGGAATGCTGAGTGTCTACAGCGGTTCCGGGGATTTTTATTAGTATCACTTTTTATTCTTTAGTCTTATCTGAATAGTGGAGTTCGTTCGTCAATGATTCCGCGTCTTGCGTACATTTTTACCGCAACAGGAGTTCCGGCTTCTATGGTAATGTCCTCCTCTGCGATGATAGGTTCTTCTTTACCGTCCTCCAGGATAACCGTTCCTATTTTCTCGCCGGCTTTGATGATCTGTGGAATCAAGTTAGTCAAGATACCTTCAGATACTTTCCGAATATCAATGTATTCCGGTTTTGCATTGGGGTCAGCTTCGATTTTGCCGCTGAACAAGTCCTGTACACCTTTGTTCTTCAAGAACAGTTTAACGATTGCTCTACCTTCGTACGGCTGGTTGTTTTCGTCAAGCAGAACGACGGGCGTTGTCATTCTCTTGAATGTAAGAGCAACATTTCTAGCACCTTTGTTGGCTTGAGCTGTACCGAACAAATATTCTAAGCCACCCTTGATTTCACGGTAGCGGCTGCTTAATGATCTGGTAGTAGCTGCTTCGCCGGTCAATTCAGGATAATGAGCATAGAAAGTAACCGTTTCGGAATCGGTGCCAGCCTCGTTCCAGGTCTGGCTATCCATACCTATGGCAAACGGATGATAATCCTGCTCGGCAACGGACATTGAGATGACATCTCCGGCAGCGAAATTGTTCTTTAACGGAAGTGTCAAACTACTGCTGTTACGAGTAAGAGCATTGTTGATACTTTGGTCAATAGAAGTAGAAAAGTCGATCACTTCTTTACTGGGATCTTGCAGTTCTTCTTGCTGTTGACAACTGAACAGGCATACTGATGCCATAACAAATAAAAGGCTTTTTCTTTTCATTTGAGGGGTAATTAATAGGTTAATAATAGTGAGAGGTTTTTTAATATTCTACTCTGTCTTCTTTGGCCGCCCAGGCTTTGAAGGCAGTAAGGGCTTCATTATGCAATAAGATTTCGGAAGGAAGCTTTCTGTCTTCAGGCTTCAGTTCCAGTTCGTCATAGATAAAAGAGTCGTCGAAGCCAATATTCTTGGCATCGGTCTTATTGTTTCCATAGTACATTTTATCCAATCGCGCCCAGTAAATCGCACCGAGACACATGGGACAAGGTTCGCAGGAAGTATAGATTTCGTATCCGCTAAGATTAAAAGTACCGAGTTTGGCAGCTGCGGCACGTATCGCACTCACTTCGGCATGAGCAGTGGGGTCACAAGATGCCGTAACACGATTTACTCCTGTTGCAACTATTTCCCCCTCTTTCGTGGCAATCACAGCACCGAAAGGACCTCCACCATTTTCAACATTTTCTTTGGAGAGCTCGATTGCTTTCCGCATTAAGTCTTCTCTAGTCATGGCACAAAAAATATATTGTTAGTTTCATTTTCCCTTTGCTTCTTTTTACAAAGATAGAAAAAACTAACAATATACAATGGAATATTCCTATTAATTTTTTAACAGTATCAGTAAACTTCGCAAGAAAATGATACTTTTTTTTGCTTTTTTTCGGGTTATAGTTTACCTAATATCTTGTCCATTACCCAGTTAGTGAGCGTTGCACTTTCTCCGTCGCAGGAGCAAACGGACTTACCTAACAAGTGATCGACCACTGCCTGAATAAGAGGTTGTTGCACATGTTCCGGGTTACCGATACAGATTTCTTCCCGTCCTTTTTCGGTATGTAAGCCGATAGGCTCATAAGTAAAGACAGAGAAACAAATCATTCCCTTGTCACCGATAATTTCAATACGGTCTTCGCGGGCAGAGTCATGGGCTACGAAACACCAGGAACCGCTACCAACCAATCCGCTATCAAATTGGAAACAGGCGCTTAATGTATCTTCAGCAGGATAAAGTCCACCCCGATTGCTCTTATAACCGCTTGCTTCGAGGATACAACCGAACATATCCTGCAACAAATCAATTTGATGCGGAGCAAGGTCGTAGAAGTAGCCACCTCCGGCAATGTCAGCCTGCACACGCCAGGGAAGGTTGTCACGATTGTAATCCAGATCGCGTGGCGGCTGGGCAAAACGAATTTGCACATTGATAATATTACCGATAGTACCGTTCTCTACCAGTTCCTTTACTTTCTGGAAATAGGGGAGATAACGGCGATAGTAAGCAACGAAACAGGGAACTCCCGTTTCATTGGATATGCGGTTGATGCGCGTGCATTCTTCGTACGTCACAGCCATTGGTTTCTCAATATAGGCAGGTTTGCCTGCTTTCATGGACATAATGGCATACGTAGCATGTGAGGAAGGAGGAGTGGCAATGTAGATGGCATTTACTTCCGGATCATCGATCAGTTCTTGTGCATCGTCATACCATTTTTTGATTCCTCTCTCTTTGGCATACGCTTTCGCTTTCGCACCGTCACGACTCATCACGGCTACGACTTCCGAATGTTCTACTTTCTGGAAAGCGGGACCGCTTTTGGTCTTGGTTACTTCTCCACAACCAATGAAGCCCCATTTGATAATCTTTTCACTCATAATATATACCTATTGTGTCTGCTTAAACAAACCCCAAAGATAAAGCTATTTTTTGTCAAGAGCAACTTTATTGATTATTAACTTAGCAGAGACAGTGGTAAAACAGACATTACGTTTTATTTCAATAGAGGCTCTGTTTTACCTGAACAGAGGCTCTGTTTCTGGCAAACAGAACGTCCGTTGGGGGCGGATATATACTCCATTTCGGTAAGAAGTAAGGTGAACACTGCTGATCCTCCGGCTGAAGAACCGTAACCACCAGGCTAAGCGAAAAGAAAAGCCGGGGCGGGGAGAGGTTTTTCCCGGATGGATAAAAAGAAAGGAGAGAATCGCGATTCCCTCCTTTGCGTGTAGTTTAATTGAAACTACTTTATCATTAACTCTGTAAAGATACGACATTCGAAAGCGAAAGTCAAGTCTTTGGGAGTTTATTTCTGGAAATAGACATGAATATATCCATCTTACATTCTGTTTTTGATTGTTTTCTTCTGACCTGTAAAGTGATGAGGTTATTCTTTGTCATAGTATTTTTTATAAATCTTCTGGTATTCTTTCTCTTTTTGGAATTTATCCAGCCATGTATTCAAACTATCGAGTAAAACGGGTGATTGTTTGCTGACTGCCCATGAGTAGAACTGCGTGAAGCTGATGGCTGTATTAATATCTATTTGCGGCAACGAATCTGCTGCCGCCAGTGCGATACTTTCGTCGCAAACGGCATAGTCGATGTCTCCATGCGCTACCATTGATATCAATTGTTCGGAACCATATTTATCAATCTCTTTGATGTAGATAGTATCTCCGATCTCATTGCCTAAATTCTGAATACGCAAAATAGAGGGGGAGCCTTTTACGACATGAAGTGTTCGTTGGGCTAAATCCAATTGGGTACGGATATAGAGTGAATCATTCTCGCCAATCTCTTTGCGTTGCACCAGCACTTGCTTGTTGAGGAAAATGGGAGAGGTGAGAAGCAGAGAGTCTTTTAACTTGCTGGTGGCTAATATGCCATAAGCAATCACGTCATAACGTCCCTCGCTTAATCCTTCCAACCGCTCTTCGAAACTCATAATAGGTGTTATTTCGGTTTTGAGTCCTTTGTCCCGGGCGAATGCCTGTATCAGTTCGTAATGAAAGCCGGAAACGGTGTCACTGTCTACATAAAAACTGATGGAATTATATTCGGTAGCTACACGTATGATACCCTCCTTGGCAATGGCAGCATAATCACGCGGATGTCCCGCAGGTTTTTCTTGCTTACCGCATTGACGGAAAGAGAAGATAAATGCCAATACAATAATCACTGGCACTAAATATCTGAACAGTCTCAATTTGGGGCGTGATACCATAAGTCGTATAGTTTTTGTTAATCATAGAAATTCCATGAAAGACCGAATTTCAGCACACGTGGGTTGATGGGGTAGTGAGGAGACAGAAAGTAATTCGGACTGCTCATGCCCTGGTTCACGTGATACATCATTACATAGAAACGTGTACGCTTTAAATGTAAGTTTGCATATACATTCACAATCGGATAACCTCCTATCTGTACCTGATCGTCTGTCGGTTGCAGGTGGAAATTCTGAATGGCCGGCATATAGGCAGGTGCATTGTATTTGCTGAAATAACGCACGTCGGCTCCCAATTGCACACTAAGTACTTTCTTCGCCAGTTTGAACTGCATATAGAAGTTATGATATAGCGAGAGATCAGGTAAAGGAAGTACAGTCTGGTCACTGGATTTCTGCCAGGTCACCTCATTGTCCAGATGGAAGATTCCTAGCTTGAAGTCCTGATTAAGGCTAGCAGATAATACCTGTATACTTCCGCTGTTCTGTTCCGGTTTTGCTTCCTGGTTGAAGTAAGTATAGTTCTTGATATTTTCAACTCCTGCTTTCAGGCGTGTCCTCCCTGTCTCTTATACACATCTGACGCTGCCGACGAAGGCTTAGGTG
>OJPB01000884.1_pt1 | contig 14826 bp, 10 predicted proteins | sample 1598391 | NCBI WGS metagenome assembly OJPB01 (sample SAMN03922452, study PRJEB24848) | human gut metagenome | isolation source: stool sample | host: Homo sapiens | place: Germany | collected 2009-11
GGGCTCGGAGATGTGTATAAGAGACAGCTTTGATAGTGCGCTGCCATCGCAACGGTAGCGAGCTGCGTCTTGTCGCCCATCTCGGCCATAAAGAAAAGGAAAGCGGTTGTGAAAAAGACGCTGTAGCTAGGCTTCTCCGTGGGACAATCCATATCGTCGAGCTTATCGGGGACCAACATCCAGTAAGCCATCAAGGCAAACGAGATCGTCAAGACCCAACGCAAAATTTCAGGCGTCAAAATCGAGGCCAACGAGACACCAACCACGCTCGCGAGCAAATGGTTCAGTACTGTCGCCGCAAAAATCCCGAGCACAATCGGAAGTTGCGTTCTAAATCGCGCAGCCAAACAGAGGGCTAAAAGTTGCGTCTTGTCGCCAATCTCCGCAGTGGCAACAACGAGCGTCATCAATCCAATAGACGAAAACATGATTTTTTGGGGGACGGACAAGGACAGAAGACTCATGTAACGTGCACGACCGCCTGTCATCGGTTTTATCCCGTCCAAGCTTCTACGCGATCGATGCCGCTACAGGTCTTGTTGCCAATGGTGGGGCCATCGGTTACGCACCACGTCCAAAATTGGGGTCAGCGAACGAGTATGTTGATGCGCAAACCCAGTTTGAAAACCAGGTTAACTACTCCCCTGTGTATTGAGAATTATTATTCTATACAAAAATAGCGCAATTGTGTAAATCTATCAATAAGTGGAATATCTTATATTCCTTCAATCAGATAAACCTTCTACAATATCTAGTGTTGTTGCCATTGCGCGAGACGTCTGTTGTCCACGCTTTCTGGAGGTACTAGCGTGTTTCTCTATCTTTCTCTTTTAGCCGCGATTGCGCTCATTGTGGTGCTTCTTCGTAAGCGCATCCCCATTGGGATTGCCATTTTGTGCGCGGGGCTCTTGATTTGGGTAGTGAACGATCGCTCGGCCGCGAGTTTAGTCAGTGCTATGAAAAACACCGTGCAACTCTCACGCACCTGGGACTTGATGTTCGCGCTCTACTTTGTAATGTGTCTCGAGATTCAACTGCGTCAATCAGGCACCCTCAAAAGGATGATTGATGCGCTTGGGCGCTTTTTTTCTTCCACCAAAGTCATTCTCGCCACCATGCCCGCTTTCTTAGGGCTTCTCCCTTCGATGGGTGGCGCTCGCTTTTCTTGTCCGATTGTGGAAGAAGCCTCTCGCGATATGACGATTAGCGCAGAAAGTAAAGCAAGCATTAACTTCTGGTTCCGTCACATTTTTGAATTTTGCTCCCCTATTGTCCCTGGCCTTCTTTTGGGATGCTCGATTGCGCAAATCAGAATTGGTGACTTTATTGAACACCTAGCGTGGTTAACGGTGGCCGCCGCGCTTATTGGTTGGTTTGTGATGGTACGCCCACTTCGCTTTGAAGAAAAGCGCCCAGACCATGCCCCAACGCCAGAAGAGCGCCGCATGGACATTTTCAATGTCGTCTTGGCGCTTCTTCCGATTATTGTGAACGTCATCCTGATGCTGGTCTTTGACTTCCAAGCCTCGATCGCCATGGGATGCGTCACCTTTGGACTCTTCCCGATTTTGTGGTTAGCCAAGCGCCCTATATCTGTTTGGAAAACGCTCTTAGGCGCCTTTGACTATAAGCTATTAGGGAATGTGTTCTGCATTTTGACTTTCACCCAGCTCTTAGTCGCCACAGGCGTGCTCACCGCGATTACGGCCTCCTTTGATAATTCGAGCCTTCCCATCTCGGTCATCATTGCATTGATTAGCGTGATGATTGGCACACTCACAGGTATGAGCCAAGCGCACGTCGCTATGGTAATGCCACTCGTGGCACAGATTGCCCCAGGTTCCCTTGAACTCGCAGGGATCGCCATGGTCTTTGGGGTCGCGGGACAGATGTGGACACCTACGCACGTCTGCCTCACCATTTCAGTGGACTACTTTAAGGCCGACTTCTTCAAGACCCTAGTGCCAGTTTGCACGGCAGAAGCCCTTCTTCTCACTGTCTTCTCGCTTTGGACCTACTTCGGCTAAAAGCGCCTCCTTTTTTTCAAGGCGAATTTGAAAATTCGCCTCATCTTTTAGCGTACCGCGCTAAAATAGATGTTTTCGTGTCCTTGGAATTCCTCTTTACAGGACACGACCTTGCGCCAAACTTTAGGCGCTAAGGCGACAGATTTTTTTGTTTTTGTGTTGGTTGCTGACCCCTACGCCCCTTACACCCTGACCTCTCGACTCGTCAGAGCGCGAGCGTTGTCGCACTAGCACACTATTCTTGTTCTTAAGGAGCCGGACGATTGGTGTCTCTCGCACCGCTTGTCCTCAAACTGTATTTATGAAAACGATTCGCACCCGCATTGCACCAAGCCCCACGGGGATGATGCACCTCGGTACTGCTCGTACGGCAATTTACTGCTGGGCAGTGGCCCGCCATTTTGGTGGTAAGTTCTTACTTCGTATCGAAGATACTGACCAAGTTCGCTCCACCCAAGAGGCTGTGCAGGTCATTCTCGACGGTATGAAGTGGCTCAACCTCGACTACGATGAAGGTCCTATCTACCAGATGGACCGCCTTGATCGCTACAAGGAAGTGGTCGACAAGATGTTAAAAGAAGGCACGGCTTACTACTGCTACGCCACGCCTGAAGAACTCGATGAAATGCGCGAAGAACAAAAGCGCTTAGGCTTGAAGCCCCGCTACGATGGTCGCTGGCGTCCTGAAAATGCCGTTGGTAAACCCATTCCTGAAAGTGTCACGCCGGTGATTCGTTTCCGTAACCCAGACGAAGGCGCTGTGACGTGGAACGACGCTGTGTATGGTCCCATCACGGTGAACAACAGCGAATTGGATGACTTGATCATCATGCGTAACGGCATCCCGACCTACAACTTTGCTGTGGTGGTTGACGACTGGGATATGGAAGTGAGTCACGTCATTCGTGGCGCTGACCACATCAACAATACGCCGCGCCAGATCAACATGTACCGCGCTCTGGGCGCTGAAGTGCCAGTCTTTGCGCACTTGCCGCTCATCAATGGTCCAGACGGTCAGAAGTTGAGTAAGCGTCACGGTACGGTTTCCGTGATGGAATACGATCGCCAGGGTTATTTGCCTGAAGCCATCTTCAACTACCTCGCTCGTTTGGGCTGGGGTCACGGCAACATGGAAAAATTCTCTCGCGATGAATTGGCTAAGATCTTTGAATTGGCTGACTGCTCGCGCTCGGCTGCTCGTATCGACTGGAAAAAGCTCGATTGGCTCAACCAGCAGTACATGAAAGAAGCCGATGATGAACGCTTGGCTACGTTGGTGAAGTCGCGTATCGAAGCTCGCGGCGGCAATGTCGACAATGGTCCATGCCTTGCTAAGGTTGCTGGGCTCTTGAAGGGTCGCTCCGCAACGCTTGAAAGATTGGCCGACGCTGCCCTCTTCTTCTATGTTGAGCCTCAGGTCAACCAGGAAGAAGCTGCTACCGTCTTGGCTGACGGTGGCCGTGAAGCTTTGACACTCTTTGCTGAAAAGTTGAATGCTGTCACTGATATGACTGCTGAAAACGTTTACGGTTGCATTCAGGCTGTGATGGAAGCTCAAGGCATTCCGATGAAGGTTTTGGCTAATCCGTTGCGCGTCTGCGTCTGCGTTGCTGAACGCACCCCGCAGATCGACATGACGCTTTGCTTGATTGGTAAGGAAGAAGTCTTGAAGCGTATCGCTAAAGCGCTTGCCTAATCGCTAAAAAACCAATTAAAAACGCGCCCTTTTGCCTAAACGCAAATGTGGCGCGTTTCTTTTGGAAAAAGAGGCGTAGAATAGTCCTCACCCTTTCTAGAGTGTCCCCATCGTCTAGAGGCCTAGGACAGCAGCCCCTCACGCTGCGAACACGGGTTCGAATCCCATTGGGGACGCCATCATCTCTTTTTCTCTCAAATCGCTTCATGTCGGCTAATCGTAATGTGGAAGCCATAACGGTTTCCTGGATGCCAACTTTCGCTCAACATCAAGCGTATCCCTTCTTTCTCACGATAGTGTCGAATAATCCGTAACGCAGGCACACCTGCTGGCGTATTTAAGTGCTTAGCGATTTCTTCTGGCATTGGCGCGGCATAGATATGTTGCTCGACTTCCTGCAAAACCTTCCCCGTGAGCTCTTCTAGTAGCAACACCATTAAACGCGTAGGTTCTCGCTTCGCTTTTTCTACGACCCCATGGTAAATCGATGGAACATAAACATAGGTGAAGACGATTGGCGGGTCGTTTTTTCCCATCCCAAGGCGCACATCTGAAAAGCGCAAAAATTCACTGCCTTCTGAAACCGAGAAAGTGGAGGCAAAGAGACGATCTGCTACAAAAGGCGCTACTTCAAGAATTTGGCGACGATGACTTTGGCCTAGCTGATTGATATCGTCAAAGTTGGAAAGCGAGTAGGAAAAACTCACCCCTGGTCCCTTTGAGATCACCACCGTTCCGATCTTAGGACGACGAGAAATCATCCCCGCTTTTTCTAACTTGTTGAGTGCACGGCGAATCGTTGTTCGGGAGCATTTATAGATTAAAGAGAGTTCCACCTCGGGAGGAATTTGCTGCCCCACGGGCCAATTGCCGTCACTAATGCGACGAGCGAGCAATTCCGAGACATGATTGGAAAGCGTGTTCGCAGTGTTGGACATGAAAGACCTCGCGAGAAGAGAATAAGAAGCGGCGTGCTATGCCTATTTTAATCCGCACTCGCCTAAAAACACACTGGGCGGCTAAGAGTTCACTCTCAGACCACCCAGTGTTTGTCCTCATTTGGGAAGAAGGCTATTTTTAGTAAAGACCGATCAACTTCCACCAGGCCATACCGCTCACCATCACAACGATCACATTAATCGTCACAATGACGGCGTTGATTTTATAGAAGCGCACTCGATCAAAGTAACCCTGACCAAAGTAGATCGGACCTGGACCACCGGCGTACTCCGTAATACCCCACATCAAGTTGCTGAAGATTGCAAAGCAAGCGGCCACCATCATCGGGGGAGCCCCTGCACCAATCGCAACGGCGGCAAACGGTACATAAAGCGCGGCAACGTGACCAGACGCCGTAGCAAACAAGTAGTGCAGATAGATGTAACCCAAGCCCAGCACCACAAACGCGGTCATCGCATCGTAGTGAGCTAGTGCGCCTGCAAAGAGCGCAGAGAGCCACTTCACGAAACCAAATTTCGTCAACCCACCAGCCAAGGAAATAATGGCACCAAACCAAATCACCGTATCCCAAGCCGCTTTATCGGCCAACACATCTTTCCACTGGACTGCGCCCGTCGCAAAGAGGAATGCAATAAGACCTAAACCTACTGTCGTCGCATCTATCCCCGTCAAAAGGCTCGTTCCCCAACCAATCAACGCGAGCAAGAAACCCGTCCCCACAAGCTTTTCCGTGCGAGACATCGGACCCATCTTGGCAAGCTCTTCACGCCCCATCGTTTTCGCTTCTGGCGTTTTACGGAATGTTGGCCTCAAGAGGAACTGCGTCACTAGTGGCAAAAGTACAAAGCAGAGTCCAGCAGGGACCAAAGCCGCCCAGAACCAACCGCCCCAAGTGAGTTCCACTCCTAAGGCATCGTGTGCGAGCTTAGCAGCCAAAGGATTGGCGGCCATACCCGTTAAGAAGAGTGCCCCAGTAATTGGCGTAATCTGGAAACAGGTCATGATCAAGTAGTCACCGATCTTCTTGCCTGTTTCGCCAGGCTGGCTTCCCATCACCGCGTTGATGGACTTCGCCACGGGAAGCACAATCCCACCCGAGCGAGCGGTCACGCTTGGCATGGCAGGTGCCATCACGAGGTCTGCGAGCGAAAGCGCATAGGCAATCCCCAGAGACGAACCGCCAAAGAGCGATAGCATCTTAAAGGCGATACGACGACCAAGCCCTGACTGTACGAACCCTAGCGAGAGCACATAGGCCGAAAAGATCATCCAGACCGTGCCTGAGGCAAAACCACTCAATGCATCTTTCACGGTGAGCGTTTGCGTCAATGTGGCAACGGCAAGAGCGATCCACATCAGAGCGCCAGAAGAGATTGGTGAAGACAAAATACCAACGATCGTGGCAACGAAAATGGCGAAGATGTGCCAGGCTTGTGCACTGAGGCCTTCGGGGGTTGGGATCCCCCAAAGGCAACCCAATACAGCGAGCGGTACCATCCAGCGGATAAGAGACCTGGACATAGTGGGGTGCCTCACTGTAATGTTTAAAAGTTAGTCGAGATCTGCGGCGGCGAACTTAGCCAACACACGATCCACCATTTCGCCACACTGACCAATGTAGTTGGCCGGGTCGCAGAGCGACTCAATGTGCTGCGGGTCGATACGCATTGCCACTTCAGGCATCCCCTTCAAGACTTCAGCTAACGTACCGCCCTGGGTATTGACCACACGGCAAGCGTCGTAAACCACGTCGTGGGCATCCTGACGACCAATGAACTCAGCCAAGCCCATCATCACGGCTTCAGCCACGATCGTCCCCTTCGTCAAAGCGAGGTTCTGACGCATACGATCGGGATAAACTTCCAGTCCACCCAAAAGGAAGTTAGCCTGCTTTAAGGCACCAGCGGTGAGCATGAACGCTTCAGGAATGGCAATCCATTCAGCGTGCCAAGGACCAGTTGCACGTTCCAAGTCCTGAATCTGCGCGTCAACCATCAAACCCGCGGCTTGACGAACGCCCTTGGCGGAAGCAAGCATCAATTCAGAACTAATCGCGTTACGTTTTTGCGGCATCGTCGAGGATGCGCCACGACCTTTCACAAAGGGTTCCAAGACTTCGCCCACTTCATTCATGCTCATCAACATGACGTCATAAGCGATCTTGCCGAGGGTACCCGTCACTAAGGTGAGGAAATTCACGGCTTCAGCGAAACCATCGCGAGCCACGTGCCAAGAGGAATCAGGCACACCCAAACCTAACTCTTTCATCATTTCAGCTTGCACTGCCAGACCCTTGCCATGCAAAGAAGCAAGCGTACCCGCGGCACCACCAAATTCACCGACTAAAACACGAGGGCGCAATTCCTTCAAGCGTTCAACGTGACGCAAGCACTGGGCCAACCAGATTGAAACCTTGTAGCCAAAAGTGCAAGGAAGGGCTTGCTGCAAGTGTGTGCGACCTGCCATTGGCGTATCACGATAGTCTTTCGAGAGCTTGGCAAGAGTCTTACAAAGTTTCTTCAAATCAACATCAATTAATTCAAGAGCTTTGCGAATCTGGAGAACGTTAGCCGTATCCATGATGTCCTGCGTCGTTGCACCCCAGTGCACGAAACCACCAGCGTCACCACACTGTTCATTTAACTGGTGAACGAGCGGGAGAATCGGATAACCCACGATTTCCGTTTCATGACGGAAGCGTTCAAAGTCGAGCGTTTTCACATCGCAACGAGCGGCAATTTTTTCAGCAGCTTCGGCAGGAATCACCCCCACTTTGGCTTCAGCCTTCGCCAAGGAGATTTCGGTTTGGATGTAGCAGTCAATCAAATGCTTGTCGTCGAATACGTAACGCATCTCGGGCGTACCAAAAGAATCGCGATAGAGAATGCTGTCAAAAACGGTGCTGGACATGAGATCAATCCTTCTAGAAAAAAGTTTTACAGGGTTTAAGGAGGTAAAGAGGCAGTCGTGAGAAAAATGCTTCCCTCTTTGTTGAAAACCATTTTGCAAGACGAAATTTCGCTTGAGAAGAGCTTCGCGCTATTAGTACTCTCAAAAAGAGACAAATAAAAATGAGCTTGATAGGAAAGTCTTCTGGGAGAAGGAAGAGAAGAATGGTCTTATCGATGAAGAAAGTTTTGAAAAAGATACCATTGCCCTAAAAGGCGTAACTGGGGGAGGTGAGGTATTGGTCTGAAAAAAGTATTAGAGTAAACCCTGATACTAATAGAAAACCAAAGAGCATTTCTCGCGTGCTAAAGACGCATAAAAAAACGGCGAAATCTGATTAACTCAGTTCGCCGTTTTCTTATTCGCCATCAAACACATTCGAGCGTTCTTACACGAACAACAACACATTCGCATTCGACTCATCGTCTGCTTTGCCATCGAGCTACACATTCGAGCGTAGCGGTTTTCATAACACACAACCAACATGGTTAGAAGCCTCCGGCCAAGAGAGCCAAAACACCACCAGTGGGGCGACGCGTCGGGATAACGCTATCAACGTGACGAACAGTACGCGGAGCCGACACAGACACAGCACGACGAGTCTTCAACGTAGCGGAAGGATGACGAGCCTTTTCAGCTTCAGCGCTAGCCTTACGAACCGTGACGCGACCATCGTCACCGACGATAAATTCCACGCTAGAGTTGCCTTCTTGCAAGCCCAAGAGATCACGGATTTCCTTAGGAATGGTAACTTGACCCTTGATTGTTAAACGGTGCGACATAACACTTTCTCCTGTTAGTAGCATGATGCAATCGAATATCAAAATTCGATAAACTTTTTGCATCACAAAATTTAGATAACAAAAAACCTCTCGAGACAACAGTACCGAGAGGTTATACGCAAACCATTTGGATTGTCTCAACTAAGACCACATGACTCCCCTCGGGAGTCTCCACCTTGCCGGGTTTTCGGTAGGTTGGCGGGGACTATGACGTCCACTTCTTCATGCCTGAGGTGAAGTTTATATCGTCAAAAACGATTTTGCAAGAGGTCAAGGGCGTAAAAACCCTAATTAGTTGATCAACCCTAGGAGAAATATCTTAGATGTTGGTGTTTTGACCATCATCTGTAGGCGCTTCTGCGAGAGTCTTTTCCGCAGGAGGCGTCCAACGCGGTGGGAAACGCAAACCGCCTAAGAGCACTGCCACCTGACGAGGCTTACGATCGCGTTCAAACACCTTGAGCGAATCTTCTTGCTTATGAGCCGTGCCAGACTCACGATACGGGTTCGTGAAGATCGGATCGCGATAACGCTGGCTAGGCGCCACATAGGCGCGAGCGCGTTCACGAGCGTAGCGTTCTTCTTCAGGCGTATCGTAGCGTTCCTGATACTCTTCGCTCTGACCACGGCGCTGACGCAAACGAGAGTGGCGAGAAAGTGGGCGCATCTCTTCGACTTCAAAAGTCTGATGCGTCAATTTTTCAACGGCTTCCACCAAACGCGCATCATCGTTTATGGTGAGCATCACCGCTAAACCATGCTGCCCTGCGCGACCCGTACGACCAATGCGGTGTACGTAGTCTTCGGCATTAAAGGGCACATCGTAGTTAATCACGTAGGGGAGCTCTTTGATATCTAAACCTCGTGCTGCCACATCCGTCGCCACGAGGACATGAATCGCCCCACTCTTAAAGCCGTCAAGCGCGGCCTGACGTTCTTCCTGAGTCTTGTCCCCGTGAATTGCATCGGTGTTGATCCCAACGCGCTCCAAAGTGCGAGAAAGACGGCGACAGGTGATCTTTGCATTCACAAAGACCAAGACCTGTTCCATGGGCGTGTCGCCCTCACCGTGATGCTTCAAAATATCGATCAAGACGTCTGTCTTTTCACGATCGTTCACACGATAGACCTTCTGAGTCACCGTGTCTGCCGTACGGTTTTGCACGGTCACTTCAATCACAGCAGGATTGGGCTTTAAGAAAGACTTCGCGAGCTTAGCGATTTCGGGCGAGAAAGTGGCCGAGAACATCAAGCTCTGGCGCGAGGCGGGCAAGTGCTGGAGAATGCGCGTGATATCGGGCAAAAAGCCCATATCGAGCATACGGTCAGCTTCGTCAAGCACCACCACTTCCACTTGAGAGAGCGAGGTGGCACGTTGCTCGAGATGGTCGAGCAAACGCCCTGGTGTTGCCGTCAAGATTTCTACCCCAGCTCTTAGCATATCGGCCTGAGGACGAGCGTCCACCCCACCGTAAACAACACCCACGCGCAGTGGCGTTTCAGAGGCGTACTTCGTGAGGTTTTCAGAGACCTGGTCGGCAAGTTCACGCGTCGGCGTCAAAATGAGCGCACGCACGGGGTGACGAGCAGGAGAAACCGACGTATTCGCTTTGGGCAACACGCGAGCAATCAGCGGGAGACCAAAACCTGCCGTTTTCCCTGTTCCAGTCTGAGCCGCTCCCATCACATCGCCACCTTGCATCACCACAGGAATGGCTTGTTCCTGAATCGGCGTAGGCCTCTCATAGCCCATCTTGGCAATGGCGGAAAGAATACGAGCGTCTAAATTGAAATCGGTAAACGAGGACATGCTATATGCGGTCTTACTAGAGAGCTGTCGCGCAAAGAGGGCTTGTAAGGCGCTCTTGACGCGATTAACACTGAAAAAAGCTTTGGTGGGCCCGCTGGGACTTGAACCCAGGATAGCCAGATTATGAGTCCGGTGCCTTAACCAACTTGGCTACAGGCCCACACAAGTCTCTTATTGTACAAAGTATTTGGGCGTCGTGCGTTTCACGCGCCAAAATAGCTGATTTGAGCACCAAAATGGGAAGTTTTTTTCGCTCAAAAATCGGTACGGAGGAACACTAATTCTACAGAGTTTTTAAGGAATTGCAAAAAACACGCTCCAAAAACGCCAAAGAGATAGCGAAATGGCTATCTCTCTGGAGAAAATGGAAGGTTTGACTGCCTAAGCGAAATTAATCTTCCAACAAATAGTCGCGCAGACGTTCCTGGAAGTCAGGCTGGCGCAATTTACGCACGGCAGCGGACTCAATCTGACGCACACGTTCGCGGGTGAGCCCTAAAGCGTGACCCACTTCTTCGAGCGTGTGGTCCTTATTGATACCAATCCCGTAGCGTAAACGCAAAACTTGTGCTTCACGCGGCGCCAACTCATCGAGCGACTTCTTAACGCACTCAACCATCGACTGGTCTTGGAAAGCAATGCTTGGATCGTCGTGTTCATCACCACGCACAAAGTCAAGCTTCGTTGCGTCTTCATCGTCACCGATCGGTGCATCGATACTTTCTACACCGCGCATTGCCTGCGTCAAGAGCTGCACCTTGGGAAGCGGCAAGTCGGCCATCACCGAGAGTTCTTGCTCGGTAGGCTGACGACCGTGTTCCTGCAAGAAGTGCTGCTTGTGGCGGCGAATCTTGTTGTAGGACTCGGTCATATGCACCGGAATACGAATCGTATTGCCAAAGTCAGCCACAGCACGCGTCACAGACTGGCGAACCCACCAGGTCGCGTAGGTCGAGAACTTATAGCCACGACGGTATTCAAACTTGTCCACCGCCTTCATGAGCCCGAGGTTCCCTTCCTGAATCAAGTCCGTCATCGCGAGACCACGATTCACATAACCCTTGGCAATGGAGATCACCAAACGCAAATTGGCTTCAATCATGCGAGCCTTGGCTTGCATCAGGTTCGTCTGAGCAAGCTTTAACTGGCGAGTCAATTCACGCATGCGCTTCACAGGCATCATCGTGCGCTCTTCGAGAGCGCGCAATGTCTTTTGTTCTTCAAGAAGAATGCCTAAGTTGCGCTCCATGGCTTCTGCCCATGGCTTACCCAACTTAATCTTCGCCTCAAAGTAGCCTTCAACAACAGGATCGCCCTCGTTGATCATCTTGAGTGCGTCAGCCGCGGGCACATTGCATTGGTTCACCAACACCGCGCGCATACGCTTCAAGCTCTGCGTCACCAAGTTCATCGTATCCGTGATAAGGCTACTGATTTGTGTGACGACTTTCACCGAGAAGCGAGTCGCGCCCAAGGTTCCCACGATCTTGTCGCATGCCTTTTCGTAGGCTTTTTCCGACTTCGGATCGCGGTAGATCTTGGCAATCTTAGCGAGCTCTTTTTCGCTTTCAGCAAACATCGCTAACACGCGAGTACGCATTTCTTCAAGCTGCTCAACCGTCATAGCGGCTGCACCGATATCGGTCGAGATATCCTCATTACCGTTGTCGTTTTCGTCCTCAGAAGAAAGGTCTTCCACGTTATTGTCCGTGAAGCCGTCAACTAAGTTATCGACAGGCACCGAAGTGTCTTCAAGCGTTTTTGCGATCTTGGCTAATTCTTGCACGGCCATCGGGTAGTGAAGGAGCGTTGTCACCAACTTACCCGTGTACATTTCGATCGACTTGGCGACTTCAATTTCGCCTGCGCGCGTCAAGAGCTTATGCGAGCCCACGCCACGCAAATAAGAGCGCAACGGATCCTTGGAGAGCCCTGCGGACTCTTCCGGCGTCAACATCGTTGCTGCATCATCGTCGTCAATATCTTCACCGTCATCGGCTTCGTTACCAACGAGCAACAAATCATCTTCATCTGGCGGCGCTTCAAAAACGCGAATCGAGAAGCGTGCCAGCGTTTCGGTAATTTCCTGCAGATTTTCAGCAGTACGCACGGCACTTTCGGGCAAATGGTCGTTAATATCTTCGACCGTCACCCAACCGCGCGAACGTCCCAAGCGGACTAAGGAACCGTAACCGTTCCCGGTTGCGTCTTGTGCATGATGACCGTCACTGCCTTCAGCTTCGGAATCTTCCTCCCAAGCCTCAAGCTCCAGCGCCTCATCATCAGTATTTTCGGTTTCGTCGTCGTCCAATTCGCCGTCGAAATCCTCGTCGTGAGTTTTCATACTTGTTCCCAGAATCCACAATCAATCGCACAGCTCCCTAGCGCTACAACTCTTTGGCTAGAAAAGAAGGCGATTGCTCTCTATAACTTTACGTTTTCGCTCAAGTCACCTTTTTGAAGTGTTTCGGTAAGAATCTGCGTCTGCCTACCCTTTGGCCCATCGTTTTCCTCGTTCATCATTGAGGAATGTTTTCTCTGCACTATCGTTGGCCTGGTAGCGACGCTCGTTTATCGTTCCTTTCATCCGAAACTCAACAAACCTGAACGAACCATATTCATTCTTTTTCTTTCTCTCCCCTACTCTTAACCGCTTCTCTTGACACCGACGTAGCCTATTTTTTCGGAGCAATACCTCGCCCCACTAGCATGTTCCCCATGCTCAGCGTGCTAGTCAAAGGTGTTGAAAAAGGAAGAGTTGTTATGGAGCAGAAAAGGAATTCACACTACCACAAAAGCCCCTAAAAAGCAAGCTTGAGATTTTCTTTTTAAAGCCTTTTCTTTGGCATTTCGCGCCCAGCCTTGAGGCACATAGCTTCGATTCATAATAAGAAAAACCCGGATGAATCTCTGAGGACTCGATCCGGGTTTCAAAGCCGTTAAGCAGTCACATTAATCTTTGTGATCTGGCACGATAAAGCTCTTGAGCTTATCAGCACGAGATGGATGGCGGAGTTTACGCAACGCCTTCGTTTCGATTTGACGAATACGTTCACGCGTCACATCAAACTGTTTGCCCACTTCTTCGAGCGTATGGTCTGACTGCATTTCAATACCAAAGCGCATACGGAGCACCTTCGCTTCGCGTGGCGACAAGCTATCCAAGACCTGATGCACGGTTTCTTGCAGCGAGGTGCTGTGGATGGCTTCAGAAGGCAATTCCGTCTGCGTGTCCTCTAAGAAATCACCCAAGTGCGAATCATCATCGTCCCCGATCGGCGTTTCCATCGAAATCGGTTCCTTGGCGATCTTCATAATCTTGAGGATCTTATCTTCTGGCATTTCCATCATTTCAGCTAAGCGGCGGGAATCAGGTTCCACACCCGTTTCCTGCAACACTTGGCGCGTGATGCGGTTCATGCGGTTGATCGTTTCAATCATATGCACCGGAATACGAATCGTACGAGCCTGGTCCGCGATCGAGCGCGTAATAGCCTGACGAATCCACCAGGTGGCATAGGTCGAGAACTTATAACCACGACGGTATTCAAACTTGTCTACGGCCTTCATCAAACCGACGTTCCCTTCCTGAATCAAATCCAAGAACTGCAAACCGCGATTGGTGTACTTCTTCGCGATGGAAATCACGAGACGCAAGTTAGCTTCCGTCATTTCACGCTTTGCGTTACGAGCCTGCGCTTCACCAGCGGTCATCTGGCGGTAGATTTCAAAGACTTCTTTGACGCGCATCGAGCAACGCTTTTCAATTTCGCCCACTTGGCGAATGGCTTCAAGGGCCGTAGCACGCACAAATTCTAGCTTTTCTTGGTGCTGCGGGAATTCCTTCACCGCGGTGTCAAACCAAGACGCATCAGAGGCTTGTGCTTCAAAGTGTTCAATAAACCACTTGCGATCAATCCCAATACGGCGAACCATTTCGTCGTAAAGGGTCTTCTGATAAACGCGAATTTCTTCTACAGTAGCGCGCAATACTTCGCAGAGCTTATCAGCAGCCTTAGCGGTAAAGCGCACGCTCATCAATTCTTGCTGAATATCATCCTTAATCGGGTCAAGGGACTTCGCTTCGTAGCCGTCTTTTTCAGCCAATTCACGAAGAGCCTTCAACTTTTCTTCCACGCGATCAAAGATTTCCAAACTCTTGTCGCGCAAAACTTCGAGCTGACCCGCGGTCATAGCAGACGCGCCCATATCGGTTTCGTCTTCGTTATGCCCCACAACGTTACCCATGTCGTCCGTCGTCACAATCCCGTCGACCACATCGTCAATAGGCGTAGCGCCATCACAAATGTCATGGCTAGACTCCACAATCGCGGCAACCGTTACCGGGCAGCGAGAGATAGCCAAAACCATGTGCTTCAAACCGTCTTCAATACGCTTACTGATTTCGATTTCGTCTTCGCGCTTTAAGAGTTCCACCGAGCCCATTTCACGCATATAAATGCGCACCGGGTCCGTGGTACGACCAAATTCGCTATCGACCGTGGAGTATGCAGCTTCGACTTCTGCATCCGCATCGTCTTCACTTGCGACCGAGTCCGAACCTGTCTCTTATACACATCTCCGAGCCCACGAGACAGGCAG